>Ga0207646_10007259_pt1 | contig 11297 bp, 7 predicted proteins | sample KBSK5502metaG_FD_184343 | JGI IMG/M metagenome (GOLD analysis project Ga0207646, IMG submission 184343) | Corn, switchgrass and miscanthus rhizosphere microbial communities from Kellogg Biological Station, Michigan, USA - KBS K5-50-2 metaG... | ecosystem: Host-associated > Plants > Roots >...
GCCAGCAGGATGCCCAGAATCAGGAGGCCTAAGATTTTTCCAGGTGTCGTTGTCAAAAACATGGATTTGTGCCGGGTCGATTGAAAGATCGATAGTCTCTTCACTTGGCCGGCTGCGAAGCAATGCTGTTAAAACCTTCCCCTCCAACTTCACACCTACTAGACAATATGCACCGAGCGTTTCCACCCAGGTAACGGTTCCCTTAAGTGCTCGTGCGGTCTGTCCCACCGGCTGTAATGCTTCGGGCCGGATGCCGATAGTGACGCGTCGCGATACTCGAATGCCTGTGTCGTAGGTGACGCCCGCCAGCGAGAAGCTTCCATTCACGAGGTCGGTTTCAAAAAAGTTCATCGATGGTGATCCGATGAACGAAGCGACAAAGCGATTGGTGGGCTTCTGGTACAGGTCTTCCGGTGTGCCCACCTGCTGAAGCTGGCCACGATCCAACACCGCCACGCGATCGGCCAGGGTCATGGCTTCGGTCTGGTCATGCGTGACGTAAATGACAGTCGCATGGACTTTCCGGAATAATTCCCGGAGCTCATGGCGCACGCGTTCGCGCAGCAATGCGTCGAGATTGCTCAACGGTTCGTCCAGGAGGAAGGCCTGCGGCTTGCGAATGAGCGCTCGTCCAACCGCGACACGCTGGCGCTGTCCTCCGCTCAGCTCGCGTGGCTTCTTTCCAAGCAGATCGCTGATTTCCAGCATCGCTGCGGTCTCATGCACCCGCCTGTCGATTTCCGGCGCAGGCAACTTTTTCAAACGGAGGTTGAGAGCGAGGTTCTCGTAGCACGTCATGTGGGGATAGAGCGCGTACGATTGAAAGACCATAGCCACGTTGCGCTCTCGCGCGGGCACGGTTTCCAGGGATACGCTATCCATGCGAATCCGCCCCGACGTCGGAGAATCGAGACCGGCGATCAGCCGCAGCAATGTGGACTTCCCACAACCGGAAGGCCCAACGACGGTCAAAATCTCCTGATCGCCGATTTCGAGAGATAAATTGTTCAGAGCAATAATCCCGCGCCCGAATTCCTTTGAGACGTTTTCAAGACGTATGACCGGCATCAGTGACTCTATAATCTTCGCAAATCCTGCCGGAGGGCAACTATGAGACGTTTTGGCGCATTAGCGATTTGTTTCACATTGCTGTCCGTGTCCGCTGTGGCGGCTCAAACCAGGCAAGCAGCCACATCAAAACTGCCGCCGCTGCTCGATCGCGAGCTGTTATTCGGTAATCCCGAAATCGCCAATGCGAGCATTTCGCCCGACGGTAAGTACATGGCGTTCATGAAGCCGTGGAAAGACACGATGAACATCTGGGCGAAAACGGTTGACCAGCCTTTCAGCGCGGCGAAGCTGTTGACGAGTGAAACCAAACGCCCGGTTGCCACGTATCTCTGGAGCCGCGACGGCAAGTACGTGCTCTACGTGAAGGACAACGACGGCGACGAGAACTTCAACGTGTACGCTGTCGATCCGGCCGCTTCCGCTGCCGCAGGCGCAGAGGCGCCTGTGGCGCGCGACCTGACAGGGTTGAAGGGAACGCGTGTGATGCTGTACAGCGCGCCCAGGAATGATCCGGATACGGTCTTCATCGGGCTGAACGATCGCGATAAGGCGTGGCACGACCTGTACAAGCTGAAGCTTTCCACCGGAGAGCGCACGCTCGTCCGTCAGAATACCGAGAGGATCTCCGCCTGGTTCTTTGACCTGCAGGGTCAATTGCGCCTTGCCGTACGCATCGCCGACAACGGCGACCAGGAGATGCTGCGTGTCGATCCGTCCGGCTTCACGAAGGTTTACGCCTGCGACATCTTCGAATCTTGTGCGCCCATACGTTTTCACAAAGACGGAAAGCGCGTGTATATCGTCACCAATAGGGGCGATGGCGTCGATCTCATCATGCTCGCGCTGCTCGATCCACAAACGGGCAAAGCCGAGACTGTGGAATCCGATCCCCTGAAGCGCGTCGATTTGACCGGCGCGCAATTTTCCGAAGTCACGGATGAACTCACATTCACGGTGTATCGGGAAGATCACGTGCGCCGATACTTCAGAGACAAGACTCTGGAGGCCGACTACAAGTGGCTTGAAGGCAAATTGCCGACGAAGGATTTCGCAGTTCCTTCACGCTCCATGGACGAACAGGTTTGGCTTGTGACCGCAAACAGCGACACCGAACCGGGCGCAACCTATCTGTTCGACCGAAAGAGCCGGAAGCTCACGTTTCAATACAAAATCCGCCAGAAACTTTCGCGCGAGGCTCTTGCGCCGATGCAGGTCATTCACTACAAATCATCGGACGGTCTTGAAATCCCCGCGTACCTCACGCTCCCAAAAGGTACCGCCCATAAGGACCTGCCGCTGATTGCTCTGCCGCATGGCGGGCCGTGGGGACGAGACGTCTGGGGATACAGCGGGCTTACTCAATTCCTGGCGAACCGTGGCTATGCTGTGCTCATGCCGAACTTCCGGGGCTCAACCGGGTATGGCAAGAAGTTTCTGAATGCGGGCAATGGAGAGTGGGGCCGCAAGATGCAGGATGACGTCACGTGGGGTGTGCAATATCTCACCTCGCAGCACATCGTGGATCCCAAACGCGTCGGGATCATGGGCGGGTCTTACGGGGGATACGCTACCCTGGCCGGCATTGCATTCACGCCCGATCTTTACTCGGCCGCAGTCGAGTTGTTCGGTCCATCCAATCTGATTACTCTGCTTGAAGCAACTCCGCCTTATTGGGAGGCCGAGCGGAAAATTCTATTCGCGCGAATGGCGGACCTGAATACTCCCGCAGGCCAGGCCTGGCTCAAGGAAAGGTCGCCGTTGAACTCCGCGGGCAACATCAAAACGCCGCTGCTGGTTGTGCAGGGAGCTAATGACGTGCGCGTGAACAAAGCCGAGTCCGAACAAATCGTCATTGCACTGCGTGACCACGGCCTTCCAGTGGAATACCTCCTCATACCCGACGAAGGGCACGGCTTCGCGCGCCCGGTGAATAACATGGCTGCATATATGGCAGCCGAAAAGTTTCTGGGCGAACATCTGGATGCGCGTCATCAGGAGGGCGGAACGCCCGAAGTCGTCGCGCGCCTCAAGGAAATCACTGTCGATCCGAAAACAGTCGTGTTGTCGAAGCGAGTCGACGCTGCCGCTGTCAATGTGCCGAAGCCTGCTGTCGATCTGAAGCCGGACACTCTGAAGTACCGCGCGACCGTGATGCAAGGACCACAGCAGATCTCCCTCAACCTTTCCATCGCGATCGAGGAAGAGAACGGCAACACGTGGTCTGTGACTCAATCGACGGAAACGCCGGCCGGAACGGCCACGGACACGGCGCTGCTCGAAAGAGGGACACTCATTCTGCGCAAGCGGACGCTTCACCAGGGGCCGGCGACCATCAACGTCGACATCAACGGCACGAAAGCGACGGGCATCCTGAGCATCGGCGGTCGGGAAATACCACTGAACATCGAATTGGGCGGCCCGATCTTCGCAGATGGTCCAGGTGCGACGCCTTCGATCGCCTCTTTGCCTCTCGCGGAAGGCTATACAACGACCTTCCGCAACATCGACGCGCAGAGACAGAAGACGACCTTGATGCGATTGAACGTGACGGGATCGGAGAGTGTGACCGTCCCGGCCGGTACGTTCAACGCTTTTCGCGTTGAGCTTACTTCGGATGACGCTCCCATCAAGGTGACGTGCTGGGTTGCAAAGGACACCCGTAAAACCGTCAAAGCGTCCATCGCCTCGGGTCCGGCAAACACGACGCTGGAACTTGTACCGTAGATCGGGAGTGTGATTGCGATTCCCCTCCTTGGCCAAGGAGGGGAATGCGGACCGGCGTTCAGCGAACCGGCAGGAACCGCTGCACTCGCTCGCCGGCGAAAACCTCGCCAGTATAGATATTGCCGCGAGAGTCGACAGCGATCATGTGGAGTCCGAAGAACTGGCCTCCGTTTTCGCCCATGCTGCCCAACGTGCCCACGATCCTGCCGTCGTCGCGGTTAAGAAACCAGATGTGGTTATTGGTGAGATCGGAAATAAACAAAAGCCGCTGCGCTCTGTCGGGCGAGAAGGCCACGCCACCAGTGGAACCGCCGACGCCGGTATATTCGGCGAGCTTGATTTCCTTTTTGAAATTTCCTTGCTTATCGGTGACATGGATGCGGTTGGCGTTCCGATCCGCAGCATAGACTAACCCGTCGTTCGAGAAGTTGATCGTCAGATGCCCTCTGAATTCTTTGGGCATCGGCCCGTTCGGCACGTACTCGTGGTCCTTATCATCGGTGCTGATTTCCGAAAGTTTGTGCCCGTACGCGCCCCAGCCGCGCTTGAAGGTAAACGTGTCCAGAGAAAAAACCATCACGCGGCCGCCCAGGTAATTGTCTGCCATGTAGATCTCGTTGGCCGGTTCGTCGATTCGAATTTCTTCGATTCCTCCTACGATCATCGGGGTCGTGGGAGGATATTTCTTACGGAACGCCGCCTGTTGAGCCACTTGGGCTGTTGACTGCGCCGCTCGCTCCGCCTGATCTCCACCGCGCCCGCCACGCCCACCACGGCCCGCGCCCGGAACGGTGATGAATCCGGCAACAGGCCCGGCGCCGCCCTGGCCCGGAACTCGGGTCGGAAGCGTCGGCGTGACAAATGGCTCGCCCTGAGGCGTCTCGGGTACGTGAGGTACTTCAGCGACGATCTTGCCGGTCTTTGGATCGTACTTGCGAACGGTGTTCTGTCCGATATACACGAATCCCTTGTCATCCACGTCCATACCGTGCCCTTGCGGCGCATCAAAGGAGCCGATGACATTGCCCTGCTTATCGAAGTGAATCATCGCCGGAGGGTGCACACAGCAGTCGGCGATCGGCGGATTCAACTCTGCCTCGAGCTCGATACTGGTGAGATCGTTTGGACGATTCAGGACCCAGACATTGTCATCTTTGTCCACGGCCAGCCCGGTCACACCTCCGAGCTTCCACTTGTTGGGGAGCGGCCTGGGCCAATCCGGATCGAACTTGTACTTTGGTGCGGATTGTCCCTGACCTTGCGCTCCCACACCCAGCGTGACAAGGACAGCGAAAGCAGCAACGATCCCCAGGCCCAACAATAAAAATCTACGCATGAGTCTGCCTCCTTGTGTGATTCCCCTCCTTGAAAAGGAGGGGTGGCTGCGGCATCAATCAGAAGTCGCGAAGCCACCGAAGAGCCGCAGACGGGGTGGTCAGCTCGGCGAAAATGTTTAGGCCTGAAGATTTTTGCCGAATTGACCACCCCGTCCGCGCCCTTTTCGGAACGGATCCGTTTTATTAGTGGTGCATTCCCCTCCTTTACAAGGAGGGGAATGCACCACGCTAGAACAGCTGAGATCTTTCTCTGCCGTAAGTAGCTTTACTCGACGGGTTCTTGTCGAACCAGGTCTGGAGTTCACCGTCCGCTGAAACTGATCGCGAAGTTTCGCGTTATCTTTAGATCAAGGTGCCTGATGTGAGCCAGGCGATGACCAATCAGATCGACAGCGGCTTGGGAGGCTTCCAGAACCAGATAGCCGATGAGCGGCTCGTAAGTACTGTCAGACGGATGCATGTCGACGAAAAGCACCTCGCTGAAGATCGGCCTGAATCCGTCGATTTGAATTCTCACCGGCCCACACATTTCGCCCTCCACCACATCTTGAGTGGCGGTCTCAACCTTAACTACATCGAGGGTTTCCAATGGAGCTAGTCGTTCCCTCCAGGAACTCGGCAAAACCATATGAGAAGCGCCGGTATCTACAAGAGCATCGCATTGGATGTTTTTGTTCGGCTCCGTTACGTTACCAATTCTTACCCGCGCGATGATTCGTCCCATACGTAGATCTGAAGGTCTGAGTGACATGTCTCCATCATACCTGCCGCATGAATGCGGTGTCACTTCCGACGCGCTCGTATGAGCAGCCCCGTGACCAAAAATGCGAAGGATATTTGACCATCTGCAAATGTGTGAATGTTGTGGATGTTCAGTGTACATACGAGCCGAGGCGGGGCAGAAGCGGCGCCTATTTGTCATGAAAAAACGCGAATTTTAACTCGGCATAGTCATGCAAAACGCGACTATTTCAATAGGCGCGCGATTCAGGGACAACCGATGGATGATTTCGTCGCTGACATACGTCTCTCTGGGTCCACAGTCGAAGCACGCGGATGCTAATTATTGTTGGACGACGAGGCCGGCCGAACTGAGCCTTGAGTCCCTCGAATGAACTTCGCGATGTCCTGCTTCAGTTCTTTATGAGCTGAGGGCCGGATGTAGATCATGTGACCGGCTTCGTAATATCCGAAGGAGACGCGGTCGGTGACCTGCTTGTCATAGGCGAGATGCGTGAAGTTGAATTCGGATCCACCTATGACCGTAGCCATGTCGTAATAGCCGCAGGCGACAAACACTTTCAGGAACGGATTGTGCGTCATTGCCGAGCGAAGCGGTTCGGTCATATCCATGTAGCGGTTTTGATCGTAGGTCCAGGGCCTCACGTTCGCTGACGTCGGATAATGCAGATCGCTTTCCCATTTCAGCTCATTCTTCACGTAATCCTGGAACAACGCTGTGTACGCGCCTTGCAGCGCTGTGTTCGACGGATCGAATTCCTGTTCTTCGCCGGCCGCGTCGCGGTCGATCGCGGTAAAACGGCCATCCAGCCGGCCGATCACCAGTCGTTTGTCGCGAAGGAGTTCTTTGCGATATCGCGCAGCGTTCACGCGCAAATTCGATTCTTCGATGAATTGCGGAGAAAGACCGGTAAACCGAGAGAGCCTTTGCGCCATTGCCTTGTATTCAGCGTTGCTCAGCGAATTCCCTTTCGTAAGAGCGAGCATGTAATCGCCGAACGCGAACGTGCGTGCATCATCCACGACCTGCTTTAACGTGCGTTGTTGTAACTCCGCTGAGAGTTTCTTGTGATACCACGCGTCGGCCGCGTATGTCTGGATCAGCGACGCATACGCAATATCGTTGTCCGGTGCCGGTGACAACGTCTGATACGTGAGAAGCGACGAGATCAAGACGATGCCGTTCAGTTCGATACCATGGCGGCTCTGGAGTTCCTGCGAAAGGCCGGCAGAGCGGATCGTGCCGTAGCTTTCACCGATCAGAAATTTGGGTGAAGGCCATCGGCTGTATGCTTTCAGGTATTCATTGATGAATTCGCCAAACGACCGAATGTCTCCGGACTGGCCGTGAAATTGATTGGCGTTGACGCCGGCGACGACGCGGCTGTAGCCGGCATCGATCGCATCGATGAAGACAAGGTCCGTGACGTCCAGCAGCGAATTCTCATTCTCGATCAAATGGAACGGTGGAGCGGGTTGGAATCCGTCATTGGCCAGCTGGACGCGCCTGGGAGCAAACGATCCCATGTGCAGCCAAACCGTTGCCGAACCGGGTCCACCATTGTAGAGAAAGGATATTGGACGCGTCTTTACGTCTTCGTCATCTTTCGTGTATGCGACGAAGAACATTCGCGCCACGACCTTCCCATCGTCCAGACGAATCGGCAACGTGCCCGTGGTCGCCGTGTACTTGATGTCGCGCCCGTCGAGCCGAAGCGTGTGTGTGGTGCGCGAAATCTTCTCCTCTGCGGCAGTGGCCACTTCGCGTGTGGCGGACTCCGCGTTCTGCGCTGCGGGCTGAGCCGCCGGCACCGCCTGCGTTTGCGCGCCGCCCCGATTCTGAGCCAACGCCGGAACGCACAAAACCAACAAAAACACGACTGCAATACGTCCAGACATACTGTCCTCCAAGAGACGGCCATTATAAACTACCGGAGCGGGGGCGAATACTATGCAGACATCGCGAATTTTGCTCGTGTTGGCGCTGGTAACGACGCTGTGCGCTTCAACTCAGGCGCAGTCGTCGCGGGTGTCGGACCTTCTCAATCAGAATCGAGACTACGCAACGCTGCCGGCAGAATCGTTCGGCACACTCGGCTGGACTCTTCCGGATGGCGGCCGCGCTGTAAAGGCGCTCGCGGACGCCGCGCCGGGAGGAGCATTCGATCCTCGAAAACTGGAGGCGCTGCCGGCAAGCGATCTTGGCTACCGTGCGAAATGGCACGTCGTGCGGTACAAGTTCTACGGCATCGATTGGGACATCACCGGTCTTCAGCTCACGCCGAACAGACCGGAACCGGGTCTGCCGACTCTGGCCATCATTAACGGCGGCTCCGCCAACTTCTATGAGTTCTTTATCGATCCACTGAACCGCCCTGGCCTGGGCCAATATCTCGCGCAGCGTTTGCCCGTGATGCTCATCACAATTCCGGGCAACTACATCGACGGCGGCTGGACGACGACGAAATACGAGGAACGGATTCCCGGTTACGTTCTAAATCAATCGATCTCCGCAGAAGAAGCAGGGATCCGGAATGCGATTTATACCTTCAGCCTCGTCGCAGAAGGCGTGCGGCAACTCCTGGAGCAAACAACCACCGGGCCGCTGCTGATTCTCGGCCACTCCACAGGTGGCGAGATTCAGTTTCTGCTGAAAGAGTCCTCTTTAAAGAATCGTGTCAATGGCCGGTCGATCGGTTGGGGGACGGGCGGCCCGGCCTCTCTAACAAAGGAACTCGACGAGAAGTTTGGAGTGCGAGCCGAGCGCGTCGTGTCCTATGGCCGTTATCCGCGAGTGGATCGTCTTCGCGCGCGTGATGCCGCAGGCTACATCTCTTCAAACTATGTCGGCCCGCTGAATCCACTCAAAGGTAATACTCCACTCGACGTTGCGAAGGCGTGGTTCCAGGCAGAAGGACGCCGCCGGCCTCAATTCAAGCAGACGTTGCAGGACATGGAGCACCAGGGATTCACCGAACATCGCGCGAGATTAGAGAAGGAGATTCGCGACGTCCTCGCCGGAAACAAATTGGGAATCCGGGCGGACGATGTGATCCGGGATCTGTTCTCCACGATGTCGCCGCCGCTCAAGGGATATCGCCGGATGGCGTGGGTTGTGGGAAGTCTCGACGATGGTCACTGGGATCCCACACCCGAAACGGCGCGCGAATGGAATTTCGCCAGGCGTTTCCGGGGCGAGAATTCGGGAGTGGCAATTCGCGTCCTTCTGATCGGCGCGCCCGTGACGCATTATGCTCACATCGAGCGACCCCAACAATTGAGTGCCGTGTTGCTCGACACCGTGCGCTGGCTGATACAGTAATGCACTAAATCCTTGCTCTGGTTCCCATCCTTATGTACATAAGGGCCATGAAACACACCATTACACTCCTCGTTCTGGTTTTCGCGCTGACGGCCTGGGCCCAAACGCGCAATCTGGAAATCTATTGGATCGATGTCGAAGGCGGAGCATCGACTTTGTTCGTTTCGCCCTCCGGAGAATCGCTGCTGTTCGATACAGGTTTTCCAAACGATGACCGCGATGCGAAACGAATTCATGCTGCGGCGCAGAACGCCGGATTGAAGCAGATCGATCACGTGGTAATCAGTCACTGGCACGCGGATCATGAGGGTGGTCTGAACGCGCTATCGAAAATGATCCCGCTTGGAAAGTTCTACGATCACGGCAACGGCGTCGAGCAGGCCGATCGCGGAAGGCTGGAAGACTACAAGGCGATCGCCGGCAGCAAGCGCACGATTGTGAAGCCTGGCGATACGATTCCGTTCGGCCCGGTTCAAGTCCGAGTCCTGGTTTCGGAGGGCCCTGTGATTGCCAAAGCCATCAACGGCGGCGGGTCCAACGCTCTCTGCGCGAATCACCAGCAAATGCAACCTGCGCCCCCCGAAAACCAGCGTATGGTTGGGCTCTCATTGACGTACGGCAACTTCAAGCTCGCGAGCCTGGGCGATCTCGACTGGCAGCGGGAACTCGAACTCGTGTGTCCGGTCAACAAGGTCGGGACGGTCACGGTCTATACGATCAACCGTCACGGCGCGCTCGACAACTCCGGCACACCCGCACTGCTCGGGGCGATCCGTCCGCAGGTGATCGTCGTGAACAATGGACCGCGAAAGGGCCTGAATGTGCCGAACGATCAGGTGAAACCAATTTCGGTTCCGGGCGTGACGCCCGCTCCGTTCGAAAAGAATCACTACCTGAGATTGGCGAAGACGCCGGGCGTTCTCGACGTATGGCAGGGACACCTCTCGCTCACCGACAGCAATCCTGCGCACAACACCGCGCCCGACATGATCGCGAATCTCGAAGAAGGCGCAGCAGACAAGGGAAATTGGATTCACGCTTCGGTGCGCGCCGACGGCACGTACACGATTACCAACGGCCGCAACGGGTTCACCAGGACATACAAGGCAACCGACGTCAAAAAGTAGATAAAACAATCCCGACGATTGCCGCCGCGACCAGAATCAGTACTACCGGCACCCGGCGCGTCGCGCCCAACGCGATCGCGCCGGCCGTGATCATCACATTAGTTGCTGTCCAACCCGCGCTGGTCATAATCCTGGCGAGCACGATGACAAAAACTCCGATGACCGCCAGACTCAACCCGCGCACAAAGCCGTCAGTAGCAGGATGGTGTCCCCAGCGGCGGTAGAAGCCGTGAACCAGCAGCAAAACCACAAGTGGCGGCAGAGCGATCGCAACCAGCGTCAGCGCGGCGCCGCGCCAGCCATCTACCAGGTAACCGAGGCTGATCACCCATAGTCCGCTCGGGCCCGGGCTGATCTGTCCGATTGCCAGCGATTCGCCGAACTGCCGCTCGGTGGCCCAGCCGCGCGACACGAGATCCTGGTGAACGATCGGCAAATTGCCAGTGCCGGTGGTGGAGAGTAGCGCGGCCTTGAACATGATCCAGAAAAGCTCGAGCGAATGAATCACTGCGGGCCCCTTCGCGCCGCGAGCTGCCATTGCGCGAACGCCGACAATCCGCCGGCCAGCCAGAGAATCGCAGGGACGGGCGCGCGCGTGAGCAGCGTTGCGACGGTGCTTCCCAGCAAGAGTGTAGCGGCGATGAGTGTACCGGCAGCCCCCTGTCGGCGTGCGGAATTCATCAGCGGGCGCAGCATGCTATAACCCAACAACAGTCCGAGACCGACGGTTGCGGGCATGATCCCGGCAATGGCCGCGCGCACCCGCGGCACGTCCCGGACGACCGCATAGAGCGATGTCAGAGCGGCTGTGATCGCGGCACTGGGCAAGAGTAAACCGATCAGGGAAACGAAGGCGCCGATCGCGCCGGAGACGCGGAATCCGATCAGGATGACGAGCCCAAGAATGTTGATGCCAGGTGCGATCTGGCAGATGCCCCAATAGCGCGCAAAGTCATCATCCGTGAGCCATCCATG
>Ga0207646_10007261_pt1 | contig 11294 bp, 9 predicted proteins | sample KBSK5502metaG_FD_184343 | JGI IMG/M metagenome (GOLD analysis project Ga0207646, IMG submission 184343) | Corn, switchgrass and miscanthus rhizosphere microbial communities from Kellogg Biological Station, Michigan, USA - KBS K5-50-2 metaG... | ecosystem: Host-associated > Plants > Roots >...
GGATGCCGCCAGCCAGGGTGGCGAGCAGCGCGGCCGCCGTGGTGAGCGCGGCCGCGCCCGACTCGCGCCAGCCGCGGCGCTGGAAGGTCAGCAGCAGCGCGGCCGGCAGGAGGACGCAGAGCCCGAAGGCGAAGGAGACGGCGTCCAGCCGGAGGGTGAAGCGGGCGCCCGGCAGCAGCTGGGGGCCGGCTAGCTCGACGCTGCCCCTGGCCGCGAACCAGACCAGGCAGAGCGAGGCCACGGCCAGCCAGGCCGAGGCCGCGACCAGGGGACGGCCGATCCGCAGCCCGCCGGCGCCCGCGAACCACACCACGAGGGCCGCGCCGCCCAGCACCAGCGCGGGCAGCGCGAGTTGGAGACCCGGGGGCACCCGGCTAGGTTAGTCGGCCCCGGTCAGGCGCTCGATGTCGGTGCGGAGCTCCGCCAGCCGGGCCCGGTTCTTGTCCACCACGGCGGGCGGCGCCTTCTCGAGGAAGGCTGGATCGGCGAGCCGGGCCTCGATCTTGGCCGCCTCCTCCTGCAGGGCCCGGAGGCGGCCGCCGCCGCCGGCGTCGAGCCGGCTGGTCGGGAACATGACCCGTCCGAACGTCGCGGGATGGGCGGCGGCGCCGGGAGGTGCCGCCACCAGATCGAGGTGGCCGAGCCGCTCCAGGAGCGCGCGTTCCGGGGCGGCCCAATCCGACTCCAGGGTCACCTGGGCCCGCTCCCGCAGGGCGTTGGTGGCCTTGCGAATGGCGCGGAGCTCCTGGACCGCGTCGAGAACCGGCCGCATCCGCGCCTCGGCCTCGAGGTCCCGGAAGCCTGCCCGCGCCTCGGGCCAGGGGGTGCGAACCAGGAAGTCGCGGTCTCCGGGCAATCGCGACCACAGCTCCTCGGTCACGAACGGCATGAATGGATGGAGCAGGCGGAACACCACGTCGAGGACGTGGACGGCGACCGCCCGGGCCGCCGGCTCGCCGTCGCGCAGGCGGGCCTTGATCGCCTCCAGGTACCAGTCGCACAGCTCATGCCAGGCGAAGTCGTAGATCGCGGTCACCGAGCGCTGGAAGGCGAAGCCCTCGATGCCGGCGGTCACCTCCTCGACCGTGGCCTGGAGCCGGGACAGGATCCAGCGGTCCTCGAGCTCCAGGTCGGCGCCGGGTGCGGGCGTCGCCACCGCCTCGGCGCCCAGCGAGCCGAGGACCAGGCGGGTGGCGTTCCAGAGCTTGTTGGTGAAGCGCTTGAAACCCTCGATGCGGGTCTCGTCGAAGCGGACATCCTGGCCCGACATGCCGACCATGGCGGCCCACGCCCGCAGAGCGTCGGCACCCCGGCGCGCGATCACCTCGCGGGGGTCGAGCCCGGTGCCCAGGGACTTCGACATCCGGCGCCCGTCGGAGGCCTGGATGGTGGCGTGGATGATGACGTCCGAGAAGGGCGCCGAGCCCATGAAGAAGAGACCGCTGAAGATCATCCGGGTGACCCAGAGGTTGATGATGTCGCGCCCGGTCGAGTTGAGCGAGGTCGGATAGAAGGCACGCAGGTCCTCCGTTTCCTGGGGCCAGCCCAGGGTGGCGAAGGGCCACAGCGCCGAGGAGAACCAGGTGTCGAGGACGTCCGGGTCCTCGGTGAGGCCGGCGGCGCCGCACTCTCGGCAGGCCGTGGGATAGCCGGCATCCGCGAAGCGGTGGCCGTTGGGGCAGTACCAGACCGGGATCCGGTGGCCCAGCCAGAGCTGGCGGCTGACGCACCAGTCGCGGATGCCGCGCAGCCAGTCCAGGTAGGAGCGCTCGAAGCGCTCCGGGTGCCAGCGCACCTCGCGCCGCTCGCTGGCGGCGATGCACATCCCGGCCAGCTCGTCCATCTTGAGGAACCACTGCTCGCTGACCAGGGGCTCCAGGACGGTGCCGCAGCGATCGCAGTGCCCGACCTCGTGGGTGTAGGGCTCGGTCCCCACCAGGAACCCTCCCGCCTCCAGGTCGCGCACCACCAGCTCGCGCGCCTCCGGGGCCGGCCGGCCGTCGTAGGCGGGCGCGAAGGGCGTGTTCATGCGGCCGTCCGGGTGCATGCCGTTGATCAGCTCCAGGTGGTGGCGCTCGCCGATCTCGTAGTCCATGGCGTCGTGCCCGGGCGTCACCTTGAGGGCCCCGGTGCCGAAGCCGCGCTCGACGGCGCTGTCGGCCACGATCGGGAGCCGGCGGCCGACCAGCGGCAGGATGGCGTGCTTGCCCACGATCCCGGCGTAGCGATCGTCCTCGGGGTGCACGGCCACGCCGGTGTCGGCGAGCATCGTCTCCGGGCGCACGGTCGCGATCACGACCTTGTGGTCGGAGCCGTCGATCGGGTAGGCGATGCGGTAGAGGGTGTCGTGGTGCACCTGCCAGTCGACCTCGAGATCGCTGATCGCGGAGAGGCAGCGGGGGCACCAGTTGACGATCCGGGGGCCCCGGTACATCCAGCCCCGGTCGTAGTAGCGGACGAAGGCTTCCCGGACGGCGTGCACGTATTCCGGGTCCATCGTGAAGCGGGCACGGGTGAAGTCGACCGAGACGCCCAGCTCCCTGGTCTGGTCGAGGATGGTGCCGCGCGTCTGGCGGTACCACTCGTCGACCAGCTCCTCGAAGGCCGCCCGGCCGATCTCCTCCTTGGTGGTGCCGTCGGCGGCCAGCTGCTTCTCGAGCACGTTCTGGGTGGCGATCGCGGCGTGGTCGGTGCCGGGCAGCCAGAGCACCTCGTGGCCGGTCATGCGCCGGTAGCGGCAAAGGGCGTCCTGGATCGTGAAGTTGGTGGCATGGCCCACGTGCAGCTCGCCGGTGACGTTGGGTGGCGGGATCGCGATCGAGAACTTCGGCTTGGGGCTGTGCGCGTCGGCCACGAACAGGCGCGCGCGCTCCCAGCGCGCGTACCAGGCGGCCTCGATGGCCGCGGGGTCGTACGCGGGGGGCATTGGGAAGCTGGCGGTGGGTTCGGTCTCGGTGCTCATAGGGGCGTGCCTCTAGTCGGAAGTAGGGGTTGCCGGCGCGCCTGGGGAGCTAGAGCGAGCGCGCCGGCCGGAGTACGGGTACGGGTACCTCGCTTTCACCCCACGAAATCTGCGATTTCGCGGGGACCCCAAAACGGCGCATGGTGACTCGCATCTTAGCGCTTGCGCTGCTGCCCGCTGACCGCCTCGTCGGGCAGCGCGCCCGCCCCGGCGGCGGCCTGGATCACCTCGGGTAGCGCGTCCACCAGCCTGCCGAACAGCCGCTGCTCGAGGGGCGCGACCACGATCTCCACCCGGCGCCGGAGGATCGCCCGCGCCACGGCGTCGGCCACGGCGCTCGGCTTGGTCAGCCGCACCGGGACCCGGGCGCCGCTCTCCGCGAACATGCCCGCCTCCTCGACGAAGGTGGGGCTCACGACGGAGACCCCGACGCCGGTCCGCCGGAGCTCGGCGGCCAGGGCGTGGCCGAAGCCGCGAAGCCCGAACTTGGTCGCGTTGTATACCGAGCTCCTGGGCGCCGGCACCTTGCCCGCCGGGGAGGCCATCAGCACGATGTGGCCGTCCTTGCGGTCCAGCATCCCGGGCAGGAGGAGGCGGGCCATCACGATCGGGGCGAGCAGGTTGACGTCGAGGGCGCGCTCGATCTGATCGATCTCGAAGTCGGGGAGGCGGCCGCTGGCGGGGACGCCGGCGTTGGCGACCAGCACGTCGACGGGTCCCGCCTCCGCGACCAGGCGCTCGGCCTCGCCGGGCTGGGAGAGGTCGGCGGGCACCACGCGGGCCTCGCCCAGCTCGGCCGCGAGCTTCTCCAGCTCGTCACGGCGGCGCGCCGAGAGCACGAAGCGGCAGCCCTCGCGGTCGAGGCGGCGGGCGATGTAGGGGCCCAGGCCGGAGGAGGCGCCGGTGAGGAGGACGAGCTTGCCGCGCAGCTCCTTCACTTCAGGGGAGTCTACCCACGTCCCCCACCGCTCCGGCTCCGCCGGAGCGACCTCCCCGGAGGGGAGGTGGTTAGGCCGACTCTCCCACGATTTGCGGGGGTTGGTCGGCTTCGTCCGAGTACTCGAACTCGGGCTCCAGGAGCTCGCGGATCGCCTTCTCGCTGATTACGCAGCGCTTGATGTCCGGCCGCGATGGGATCTCGAACATCGAGTTGAGAAGCACCTCCTCGATGATCGACTTCAGCGCCCGCGCGCCGGTGCCCCGGCGCAGCGCCTTCTCGGCGATCGCGTTCAGCGAGGTCGGCTCGAACACCAGGTCGACGTTGTCGAGCGCGAAGAACTTCTGGTACTGCTTCACGAGCGCGTTCTTGGGCTCGGTGAGGATGCGCACGATGTCGTCCTCATCCAGCGGGTGCAGGGTGACGGTGATCGGCAGCCGGCCGATGAACTCGGGGATGAACCCGTACTTGAGCATGTCCTGCGGCTGCAGGCTGGTGAGCACGTCGGTGACGTCCTGCTTGTCCTTGCGCGCGGCGGGGGCGCCGAACCCGATCGACTTGCGCCCGATCCGCTGCTCGATGATTCGCTCCAGCCCGTCGAAGGCGCCGCCGCAGACGAACAGGATGTTGGTGGTGTTGATCTGGATGAAGTCCTGGTGCGGGTGCTTGCGGCCGCCCTGGGGCGGCACGTTGGCTACGGTGCCCTCGAGGATCTTGAGCAGCGCCTGCTGCACGCCCTCGCCGGAGACATCGCGCGTGATCGAGGGGTTGTCCGACTTGCGCGCGATCTTGTCGATCTCGTCGATGTAGATGATCCCGCGCTCGGCGCGGCTGATGTCGAAGTCGGCGGCCTGGATGAGGCGGAGGAGGATGTTCTCCACGTCCTCGCCCACGTAGCCGGCCTCGGTGAGCGAGGTGGCGTCGGCGATCGCGAAGGGGACGTCCAGGATCTTGGCCAGGGTCTGGGCCAGATAAGTCTTGCCGCAGCCGGTGGGGCCGACCATGAGCACGTTGGCCTTGGTCAGCTCGACGTCGCCCACCGACTTGGAGGCCGAGATCCGCTTGTAGTGGTTGTAGACCTGGACCGAGAGCACCTTCTTGGCGTGCTCCTGGCCGATCACGTACTGGTCGAGCGCGGCGCAGATGGTCTTGGGGTTGGGGATGAAGCCGGTCTTGGCCTTCTTCGAGCCCGCCGAGCGGCTGTCCTCCTCGAGGACCTCCTGGCAGAGGTCGATGCACTGGTCGCAGATGTACACGCCGGGGCCGGCGACCAGCTTGCGGACCTGGTCCTGGCCCTTCCCGCAGAACGAGCAGCGGGTGTAGCGGCGGCGGTCTTCTCTATCGTTCATGGCTTAGGCGTTCATGGCTTAGGCGGGGGCCGGTGGATTATGACCGCGCAGTATGTCATTGGCAACGCCGATGCACTCACTGCAGATGTAGACCCCGGGGCCCGCCACCAGTTGAACGCCGCGCTCGCCCTTCTCCTTCCCGCAGAAGGAGCAGCGAGGCTTGTGGCGGACGACCTTGGGCGTCTTGGGCCGGCGGCGCCAGATCATCTCTACGCCTTCCCGGCGACCTCCTTCTCCGGGGTGGGCAGGCCGTCGAGCCCCGCGGGGTTGGCGATGATGTCGTCGATCAGGCCGTAGGCCTTGGCCTGCTCGGGGGTGAGGAAGTAGTCGCGCTCGGTGTCCTGCTGGACGCGCTCGATCGGCTGCTTGGAATGCTTGGCGATGATCCCGTTGAGCACCTCGCGGGTGCGCAGGATCTCCTTGGCGTGGATCTGGATGTCGGTGGCCTGGCCCTGCATCCCGCCCCAGGGCTGGTGGATGAGGATGTTGGCGTGCGGCAGCGCGTAGCGCATGCCGTCGTGGCCGCCGGTGAGCAGGACCGCGCCCATCGAGTAGGCCATCCCGATGCAGATGGTCGCCACCTTGGGGCGGATGTACTGCATGGTGTCGTAGATGGCCAGCCCGGCCGTGACCTGGCCGCCGGGGCTGTTGATGTAGATCGAGATGTCCTTCTCGGGGTCTTCACTCTGGAGGAAGAGAAGCTGGGCGATGACCAGGTTGGCCACCTGGTCGTCGATCGGCGTGCCGATGAAGATGATCCGGTCCTTGAGCAGGCGGGAGTAGATGTCGAACGCGCGCTCGCCCCGGTTGGTGCTCTCCACCACCATGGGGACCAGGTAGTCCATGGCCTCGCCATTGTAGGCGCGGTCTTTTGACACTCTTCTACTTTGCACCTTCGTCACCCTTTTGCCGCCCTGCTACGGGGCCGCCGGCCTTCTCGACCAGCCTCTCCAGGATCTTGAGCCGGGTCAGCCGGTGCTGGAAGTAGTCGCGCGCGGTGCGGTTGGCGACCAGCTCCAGGTACTTGTCCGTGAGCTCGGGGTCGCGGGCGGCCTCCGCCCGCATGTACTCGAGGACCTCGTCGTCGGTGGGCTCGACGCCGAGCTGCTTGCCGGCCGCCTCCAGGACCAGGTCGACGCGGATGCGGGACTCGGCGTCGGGCCGGGACTCGGCCACGTACTCCTCGGGGGTCTTCTGCAGGTAGGCCAGGTAGCGGTCGAGGCGCAGGCCCTGCTGGTGGAGGCGCTTCTCCAGGTCCTCGACCTGGTGGATGACCTCGTGGTCGACCAGGGTGATGGGCACCTCGACCTGGCTGCCGTCCACCACCGCCTTCACCACCGCCTGCTCGAGCGCCAGCTCGGAAAAGCGGCTGGCCGCCTCCTGGAGGTCCTCGGTGACCGCCTCCCGGAGCGCGGCCACCGTCTCCTGCTTGCCCTCGCTGACCTGCTTGGCGAATTCGTCGTCCAGCGCCGGCAGCTTCTTCTCCTTGACGCCCTGGATCGTGAAGCGGACCTGGGCTGACTGGGAGCGGAGGGCCTCGTCGACGTGGTCCTCGGGGAGGGTGATCTCGGCCTCGGCCACCTCGCCGACCGTCTTGCCGGTGACCGCGCTCAGGAGCTCGGGGATGAGGACGCCCTCCTTGACCTCCGCCTCCATCGCGCGCCGGCGCTCGGAGGGGATCTCCTCCCCGGCCACGCTGACGTCGATGTCCGCGACCACGAGGTCCCCGGCCTGGACCGGGCGTTCGACGGGCGTGATCTCGGCCAGCTGCTCGCGCAGCTCCTCCAGGCGGCGGTCGACCATCGCCTCGGTGACCGAGGCGTCGGGGCGCTCCACCTGCAGCCGGTCGAGGTCGGGCAGGGTGACGTCCGGGTAGACGGTGACCCTTGCCGTGAAGCGGGCGTCGTGGCCGCGCTCGAACTCCCCGATCTCGACCCGCGGCCGCTCCAGGGCGTCGATGCTCTTGTCGACCAGGACCTGGGCCACGATCTCGGGCACCAGGAGCTCGATCGCCTCCTCGCGGAGGGCGGCCGGGCCGACCCGGGCCTCGACGATCTCGCGGGGGGCTTTGCCCGGCCGGAAGCCTTCGATCCTGGCCTTCGACTGGAAGCGCTGGAGCGCCCGGTCGAAGGCCTTGTCTACCTCGGACTGAGGCACCTCGACGGCGAGGCTCAGCTGGGAGCCCGGAAGCTCCTCCACCACCACAGAGAGGTCGGCGATAGGCACCGGCCCGATTGTACGGAGGGTTTGGCGCTGGGCTTACCACTGCAACGCCTCCCCCTCCGCCGCTGGCGGAGGGACCTCCCCGCCGAGCGGGGAGGAGTCCCCGCTAGGGCTTTTTGGTCGGGCTCGGGGACGGGGTCGGGGTCGCTACCGGCTGCGATTGGGGAGCACCAGGGTCCGGCGGGATCCCGTAGTCGGGCGGTGACGGGGACGGCGTGGGGTTGTCGTTGGGCAGCTTGTCCACCTTGGTGGTGTCGCTCAGGTACCAGCTGTTGCCCGGGCCCTTGACCACGTCCGAGGGCGGGCTGAACCACTTGTCGGGCACCCCCGCGAGCACCCCTTCCATGTAGGTGTGCCAGGCGGGCGCGGCCACGAAGACCCCGTCCGACCCGTTGACCATGGTGTGGTTGTTGTCCAGCACGTCCCCCACCCAGACCACGGTCGCGAGGTCGGGCGTGAACCCGATCGTGAGCGCGTCCTTGAAGTTCTCCGTGGTGCCGGTCTTGGCGGCCGAGGTGTGGTCGCTCATGTGCAGCGGGCTGTTGTGCCCGAAGATCAGGGCCCGGTTGTTGTCGTCGCTGAGGATCGAACCGATGATGAACGCCACGCCGGGATCGATCGCCTGCCGCTTGGTGGCGTCCGGGTTGGCCTGGTAGAGCAGCTTCCCCTTCACGTCCGTCACCGAGAGCAGCGCTTCGGCCGGGTGGTACACGCCCAGGTTGGCGTAGACGGAGAGCGCCGTGACCTCCTGCAGGGTGGTGATCGGATAGCCGCCCAGGGTCAGGGCGGCGCCGTAGTTGTAGACGGGACCGGCGGGGTCGCCGGTGGCGTCCCAGGGGCGCAGGCCGAGGGTGCGCCAGAACTCCACCACCGCGGGCACCCCGACCGAGAGCTCGGCCTTGACCGCGGGGATGTTGAGGGAGCTGGCCAGGCACACCCTCAGCGGCTGCACGCCGTGCGTGCCGTGGTCGTAGTTGAAGACCTTGTAGGTCGGCTGCCCCGGACCCTGCGCGATCTCCAGCGGGCTCGGGCTGTCGGCGATGGGCGTGTCCATGGTGGCCTTGCGGGCGTTGATCACGGCCCCGTAGGTGAACGGCTTCACCGACGACCCCGGGTTCCGGTAGGTGGTCGTGAAGTTGAACTTGCCGGCGGGCCCGTTGTAGTCGGGGGAGCCGACCATGGCCACGATCTGCCCGGTCCTGGGATCCATCGACACCAGCGAGGAGCTCAGCAAGCCTCCCGGGTCCTTGCCCAGGTTGGCGGCCAGGTTGTCGCGCACCACCTTCTCGGCGAAGGTCTGCTTGTCGAGGTCGAGGGTGGTCTTCACGACCAGCTGCTCCTGGCCGGGCTTGTAGCCGAGCTGCTCGAGCTCCTTGAGCACGTAGTCCACGAAGTGCGGCGCCAGCCAGTTGGTGATCGGCCCGTAGATGTCCAGCTTCTCGGCGTAGGCCTTGGCCTCGTCCTCGGGCGTGATGTACCCGACCCGGACCATGGCGTTCAGGACCTCGCGCTGGCGGGCCTTGGAGGCTTCCGGGTTGACGATCGGGCTCCACTGCGAGGGGGCCTGGGGCAGGCCGGACAGCATGGCCGCCTGGGCGAGGTCGAGGTCCTTGGCGTCCTTGTGGAAGTAGGTCTGCGCCGCCGCCTGCACCCCGTAGGCCTGGGCGCCGTAATAGCTGCGGTTGAGGTAGAGCTCCAGGATCTGGTCCTTGGAGTAGGACTTGGTGAGCTCGTAGGCGAGAACCAGCTCCTTGAGCTTCCGCTCGTAGGTCTGGTCCGGGGTCAGGAACAGCTGCTTGGCCAGCTGCTGGGTGATCGTGGAGGCGCCGCCCGTGATGGTGCGCGACCGGAAGTTGGAGAGCGCCGTGCGCAAGATGGCCTCCGGGTCGAAGCCCGGGTTGGTGTAGAAGTTCTTGTCCTCGATGGCGACCGTCGCCCGTGCCATCACCGGCGCCACCTCGCTCAGGTGCACATAAATCTTTCGGTTGCCCTGGTCGGTGACGTCGGCCAGCAGCTTCCCGTTGCGGTCGGTGACGAAGAGGTCGCCCCCCAGGTTGGAGGCGTCCAGGCCCTTGATGTCGGGCAGCGATCCCAGGAAGGACTCCGCGTAGGCGTCGGCCGCCAGCCCGACGACCATGATGAGGCCGAGCAGAACCCCGACCACGCGCAGCAGGCTGGTGCGCTTTTCGCGCTGGCCGATCGGCGACCAGGTGGCGTGGAGGCGGGCGCGGGGCCGGTGCCCCGTCTTGGTCCTAAGGCGTGCGGGAGCCCTCATGCTGGGGATGCGCCGACGATTCTAGCGTCGGCGCGCTAAGGGATTCTCTGCACGACGAGCAGGTGCGACAAGCCGAGAACCTGGAGCGGGGATCCCTCAGCCCCCTGGACCGCCGCCCGCAGCACCCGGCCGGCGACCCCGAACCGGGCCACCAGGTTGTCGTAACCGCCGTAGATCCGGCGGTGCGCCACCACCTCCACCGGAAGGCCGTCGAGCAGCTCGAGCAGCCCGCGCCGGGTGTAGGTCCTGACGTGGGGCGCCAGCCGGTCGCGGAGGGGGTCGGGCAGGTAGTTGACGAGCGGGATGTTCCCGAAGCGGTAAGACCCGCGCCAGTACACCCCGTGCTGCTCGACCGGGTACCAGCGGTTGGGACAGAAGATGACCGCCCGCCCACCCGGCCGCAGCACCCGCACCATCTCGGCGACCGCCAGGCGGTCGTCGCGGACGTGCTCGATGACCTCGTTGGAGAGCACGAGGTCGAAGCAGGCGCTTGCGAACGGGAGCGCCTCTCCCGCACCCACGACCAGGCGCTCCGGTCCCAGCCAGCGGGCCGCCTCGCGGACTCGTTCGGCCTCGAAGTCGAGGCCCCAGACCTCGCGCGCCAGCGGCCGCAGGCGCCCCACGTAGGCGCCGATCCCGCAGCCGTCGTCGAGGACGCGGGCCCGGGCCAGGTCAGGGGCCGCCTCGCGGATCATGGCCAGGCGACGCTCCTGCCCGGCGCGCCAGACGTAGGAAGGCTCGCCGCGTTCGGCAGCGAGGTCGGAGTGGCGCGCCCTAGCCGCGCTTGGAGCCGGAGTTGGAGCCGGTCGAGGCCGGCTGCTGCGGCGCCGCGGTCAGGTTGACGACGGCGGCCACGCCTTCCACGGACTGCGCGCGCACCGCGGCCTGGTCCGCCACCCCCGGGTCGACGGTTCCCCGCAGGTAGACGGTCCGGCCCTCGACCGCGACCTGAAGCCCGTCGGGCAGCGCCCCGCCCTTGGCGGCGCCGGCGATGGCGGCCTCGACCTCGGACTGCAGCCTCTGCTCGTCCAGCTCGACGGAGCCGCCGCGGACCTTGCCCATCACGTTGTCCACGGCGCCGCTGAGCCCGTTGCCCATGGCCGGGGCGATGCGCTCCCGGGTGCGGACCGTGAGCTGGGTGAGGCGGCCCTGGACCATGTCCCGGCGGCGCCGGTCGTAGAGGAGGAAGCCGATGCCGATGGCAGCGCCCAACGCCAGCGCGGCAGCGAGGGGGAAGCGGCGGCGAGGCTTGGGACGCACGCGCCCCTCGACCCGCTGGCGGAGGTCCTTGGAGTAGGCGAAGGCGCGATTGCCGAGGGCCCGGGTGTCGATCTCGTCGAGCCGGTCAGTCAGCTGGTCCCGGAGCACCTCATAGGTCCGCGCCAGCTCCGCCACGGCGCTGTCGCCCTTTTTTCGGATTGCGCTTGTCTTCATGACAGCAAAGGCTACGCCCCGATACGCGGCCTGGCGAATACCTCCTCGGGGTCGGCCAGGCGCTCCTGGCGCGTCCCCGGGAAGTGAACGCGGACCCCGGGCCGGCCGGGGCTG
>Ga0207646_10007264_pt1 | contig 11292 bp, 7 predicted proteins | sample KBSK5502metaG_FD_184343 | JGI IMG/M metagenome (GOLD analysis project Ga0207646, IMG submission 184343) | Corn, switchgrass and miscanthus rhizosphere microbial communities from Kellogg Biological Station, Michigan, USA - KBS K5-50-2 metaG... | ecosystem: Host-associated > Plants > Roots >...
TTTCCTTATCGCGCACGCTGCCGCCGGGTTGGATCACGGCGATTGCACCGTTGTCGGCGACGATGTCGAGCCCGTCGCGGAACGGAAAGAACGCATCCGACGCGACCACCGATCCGGCAAGCGACAGCCCGGCATTTGCCGCCTTGAGCGCCGCGATGCGCGTCGAGTCGACGCGGCTCATCTGCCCGGCGCCGATCCCCAGTGTCCGCCCGTCGGCGCAGTAGACAATCGCGTTGGACTTGACGTACTTGGCGACGCGCCAGGCGAAGATCAGATCGCCGAGCTCCGCGGCGCCGGGCGATTTCCGGGTGACGACCTTGAGCTCTTCGAGTGCCACGTTGCGCGCGTCCGGGGTCTGCACCAGCGTGCCGCCGCCGATGCGTTTCATGTCCCACGCGTTGCCGCCCTGCCCGGCCGCGTACGGCACCGCGAGCACGCGGACGTTGGCCTTCCTCGCGATCACCGGCAACGCATCCGGCGTGTAGCCGGGCGCGATCAGCACCTCCAGAAACTGTGAGCTCACCGCCTCGACGGTCGCGGCGCCGACCTCGCGGTTGAAAGCAATGATGCCGCCGAACGCGGAGGTAGGGTCGGTGGCGAACGCCTTGCGGTACGCGTCGAGCGGCGTCGCAGCGATCGCGACGCCGCAGGGATTCGCATGCTTTACGATCACGCACGCGGGCTGGGCAAAGGTTTTCACGCACTCCCACGCCGTGTCGGCGTCGGCAATATTGTTGAACGAGAGCTCCTTGCCCTGCAGCTGCGTGAGCGTTGCGATGGCGCCGGCGACCTGCGGTTCATCGCGATAGAACGCCGCGAGCTGATGCGGGTTCTCGCCGTAACGCAAGTCCTCGACCTTGACGGCTTGCCAGTTCCAGCGTTCGGGAAAGGCCCGCACGGCGCCTGTCGCATCGCGCGCGGTCAGGTAATTGCTGATCGCGCCGTCGTAGGCTGCCGTATGCGAGAACGCCTTTTGTGCGAGCCGGAACCGCGTCGCCGACGACAACATCGTGCCGTTGGCGCGAAGCTCCTCGAGCAGCGGCGGATAATCGACAGGGTCGACGACGATCCCGACGTGCGCGTAATTCTTCGCCGCGGAGCGGACCATGGCCGGCCCGCCGATGTCGATGTTCTCGATCGCATCGTCGAGCGTGCAGCCGGGCTTCGCGACCGTTTCGCGGAACGGATAGAGATTGACGACGATGAGATCGATCGTCGGAATGCCGTGCTCGGCGAGCGCCGCCCTGTGCGTGGCCAGGTCGCGTCGCGCCAGGATGCCGCCGTGCACTTTCGGGTGCAGGGTCTTGACGCGGCCGTCGAGCATCTCCGGGAAGCCGGTATACGTTCCGATCTCCGTGACAGACAGCCCCGCATCGGCAAGCGCGCGCGCCGTGCCCCCAGTCGAAAGCAGGCGCACGCCCAGCGCATGCAGTCCGCGCGCGAAGTCGACAAGCCCGGTCTTGTCCGAAACTGACAGCAGCGCCTGGGAAATTGGCGTGACGTTCAACTTAAGCGAGCTGCCGGCAGGCCAGTGGCGAAAGCGCGTGAAAGGCTTTTTAGAAGCCGTTCAAGAGCCGTCGCGAGCGCAGGCAGAGCGCGGCGCATGGAGGCGAGGAACCGGAGTGTACACGGTAGTACATGAGATCCCGAGCGAGTGCGCAACGACGCAGATCGGCCCCGCAGGAGCTTTGCAGCGGGGCACTTACCGGATTCCGTACTTGGAGAGCTTCGAGCGCAAGGTGTTGCGGTTCAGCCCCAGCATGTCCGCCGCGTGCGATTGATTTCCGCCGGCGCGGTGCATGATTGTCGCGAGCAGCGAGCGCTCGACGTTTGTGATGACCATGTCGTAGATGCCGTGGGGCATCTCCCCGTCCAGCTTGCGGAAATACTCTTCGAGAGACTTCTCGACGCTGCGGCCGATCTCGTTGGTGCCGTTAAGGCGAATGCTTCTCTTCACGCTGCGAGGGCCTCCTCTACCCACGGAGCTGCAGTCATCGTCGCCGGCGTGAATTCGAGCCGGTCGGCGCGTGCCGCGAGCCGATCGAAAAACCGGTTCACCGCCGCGATCTGTGCCGCTGACGTATCGAGCCGGTTGACTTCATCGCGAAACGCCTCGCCTCCGCTAAGCCCTTTCGCGTACCAACCCAGGTGTTTGCGCGCGACGCGCATCCCCGTTGCCTCGCCGTAAAACGCGTAGTGATCGGCGAGATGGCCGAGAATGACGCCGCGAATCTCCTCGGCCCCGGGCGGCGGCAGCCATTCGCCGCGGTCGAGAAAATGGCGGATCTCGCGGAAGATCCACGGCCGGCCCTGCGCGGCGCGGCCGATCATGATAGCGTCGGCCCCGGTCCGGGCGAGGACGGCACGCGCCTTATCCGGCGAGTCGACGTCGCCGTTGGCAATCACCGGGATTCCAACCGCCTGCTTGACTTCGCGTATCGTGTCGTATTCGACCGCACCGACAAAGCCGCACTCGCGCGTGCGCCCGTGCACGGACAGCGCCGCGATGCCGGCGTGCTCGGCGATCCGCGCGATGCGCACCGCATTGCGGTTCTGGCGATTCCAGCCCGTGCGAATCTTCAGCGTCACCGGCACGTCGACGGCGCGAACCGCCGCGTCGAGGATCGCGGCAACGAGAGCCTCGTTCTGCAGCAGCGCCGAGCCCGCCGCGATGTTGCAGACCTTCTTGGCGGGGCATCCCATGTTGATATCGATGATCTGCGCTCCGCGCTCGACATTGTAGCGCGCTGCGTCGGCTATTTGCATGGGCTCCGCACCGGCGATCTGCGCGACAATCGGTTCGACTTCGCCAGCGTGATCGGTACGCCGCTGCGATTTTTCGGTGTCGCGCAGCATCGGATTCGACGCGACCATCTCCGAGATGGCCAAGCCCGCACCAAGCCGCTTACAGAGCTGCCTGAAAGGCCGATCCGTCACGCCGGCCATCGGCGCGACGACTAGATTGTTGTCGATGAAATGCGAGCCGATGCGCACAGCGGAACGATCTTTGGAGTTCGATGGATTTTGCTTCGGACAGGCTCGCGCATTATACCGGGTTTGTGTGCGAGTGGTCAGCAGTAACGCGAATTACACGCGCGCCGTGCCACAACGTTGCACAAATGTCAGTGCATGCCGAAAGTCATCGCGCGCGCGAACGCGCGCTTCACCGCCGGCAGCGCATCGAGCATAGTGAGCGCCAACCCTCGCGGCCAACGCAGCAGCGGCGCGTCGCTTCCGAATATACTGAGCAGGCCGTGCGTGAACGCGATGCCCGCGGCGCGGTCGGCACGACGCCGGCGCGCATAAGCGGCGAGCCGATCGCGCGCCCCGATCGCGTCGCGCGGCGTGGCAAGCAACTCCTGCGCCAGCTCGTAGGCGTCGCGCATTCCAAGATTGAATCCCTGACCGGCGACAGGGTGCAGCGCCTGTGCCGCGTCGCCGAGCAAAACGACGCGCTGCCCGACGACGCGGTCGGCGTATTCGAGGCGCAACGGAAATGCACGCCGGTCGGTGACGCGCTCGAATCCGGCCGGTTGCGTGCGCGATGGCGCGTTGTGCGCAGCGGCATGCAACCCGAATCTTTGCTCCAGCGCCTCCAGGAATTGCGCATCGGGCAACGCGAGCAGAGTCTCGCTCTGCGCTGGTGTCGTGGTCCACACGAAACCGTAATGCTCGCCTTCCGGCAGGAGCGCCACCGGGCCTTCGGGCGTGAAACGCTCGAACGCGACACCGCCATGCGGCTCGCGCGGTGCGAGCTTGCCGACCACCGCGACCTGGCCGTAATCGTGATGATGGCGCTTGAGCCCGCCGATGAGCTCGCCGCCGCCGTCGGCGACCGCGACTAGCCGCGCGGAGAGCTCCAATCCCGCGCCGGCCTGTGTCACGTCGACCGCGGCGTAGGACGGCGTCGTGCGAATGGCGGTGACCCTTGCGCCGTAGACGACTCTGTTCCCGGCGCGACCGAGCGCGGCGTCGAGCGCCGCCTGCAGGGCTCGATAGCTGACGACGTAGCCCAGCGCCGGCAGCCCTTGTTCCAGTGCATCGAGGCGCATGCGCCCGAAGCCACCGCGCTGCGAGATATCGATGGCGGTTATCGGCGTGACCGCGTCGCGCGTGGCCGCGACCGCGCTCCAGATCCCGAGGCGCTCGAGAATCAGCCGTGCGCCGTGCGATAGCGCAAGCGACCGGTCGCCGCGCCCGAGCGTGCCTGCCGGGCGAGCGTCCAGCGCGACGGCGTCGAGACCGTTGTCCGCAAACGCGAGCGCCAGCGTTGCGCCGACGGGCCCGGCGCCGACGATGACGAGATCATGAAGCATGGGGCAACGCCAGCGGCTGCGCTTGCGAACTATTCGCTGACGGCCGAGTTAAGGGGCGACGCGAAGCGGCGCCCACTTCAACGAGGCCGTCAGCGTTCGCATGCGGCTTCCACATCGCTCAGAGACTTCGGCGTCGCCGCAGTCAGGTTTTCGCTGCCCTCCGCGGTGACGAGGACATCGTCCTCGATGCGCACGCCGATATCCCAGAATTCCTCGGGCACCTTGTCCGCGGGCCGGATGTAGCAACCCGGCTCGACGGTAAGCGCCATTCCGGGCTCGAGCAGGCGCGACTCGCCGTCGACCCGGTACAAGCCGACGTCGTGGACGTCGAGCCCGAGCCAATGCCCGGCGCGGTGCATGTAGAACTGCTTGTAACTGCCCGACTCGAGAACGGCGTCGAGCGATCCCTCGCACAGCTTGAGGTCGATCAGCCCCTGCGCGAGAACGCGCTCGGCAACCTGGTGGTAATCGTGAAACGCTTTGCCCGGCCGGATCGCCTCGATGCAGGCGAGCTGTGCGGCGAGCACCAGCTCGTAGACCGCCTTCTGAGCGCCGCTGAACTTGCCCCCGACTGGAAACGTGCGCGTGATGTCGGAGGCGTAGCCCTGGTATTCGCAGCCTGCGTCGATCAGCAACAGATCGGTGGCTTGCGTCTGCCGGTCGTTCTCGCGGTAGTGCAGCACGCAGGCGTTCGGTCCGGAGGCGACGATCGAGGGGTACGCGACCGCCTGCGCACCCAGGCGCAGAAACTCGTGCGCGAGCTCGGCTTCTACCTGGTACTCGAACCAGCCGGGGCGCGTGCGCGCCATCGCTCGGCGATGCGCGCCGCTCGAGATTTCCGCGGCCCGGCGCAGCAGGTTCACCTCCTCGGCGTCCTTGATCAGGCGCATGGCGGCGACGGCAGCGCGCACGTCGACGACGGCTTCCGGCGCGGCGACGCCAGTGCGCACGCGGTTGCGCACCTCGTTCAGCGTCGCGGTAACCGTCTGGTCCCAGCCCGGATACAGGCCCAGCGGCGTGTACAACGCGGGCCGGTCGCAGGTCTCGTCGGCCAGCTTGACCGCGAGCTCGGAGATCGGGTGCGCTTCGTCAAACCCGAAGATTTCGCGCGCGGCATCGGGGCCGTAGCGGAAACCGTCCCAGGTCTCGCGCTCCGGGTTCTTGTCACGACAGAACAGTATCTGCCGCGAGTCACCCGCTTCTGCACCCGCGATCAGAACCACGACCGCTTCCGGCTCGGGAAAACCGGTGAGGTAATAGAAGTGACTGTCCGGCCGGTAGGGATAGTGCGTGTCCGCGTTGCGAAGCGCTTCGGGCGCGGTCGGGATCGCGGCGATGCCGCCGCTGCGCGCGCGCATTTCCGCGATGAGGCGCGCGCGGCGCTCGCGGTGGTGGTGGTGGGCGTGCTTCATCCTGTCTCGTGAAGAGTATTGATCTTGGGGAGCGCCATTATAGGCGCCCGTTCCGGAGCGCGCGCGGATTGCGGTACCATCGCCGCATGACGGCCTCACCGCAACGCGTCGCGAACGTCGGCTTGCGCGAGGCCAAGCGCTCGGTACGCGAGCGAATCCTGCGCGCCCGCGACGCGATGCCGGCGCATCTTCGGACGGCGGCGAGCACAGCGATCGCAGCGACGCTCTCCGGGCGCCCCGATTTCACAGCTGCCCGGGTCGTGCTGCTGACGCTGCCCTTCGGAAGCGAATGGGACACACGGCTGCTGCTGTCCGCAGCGCTCGCGCAGGGCAAGACCGTTGCCGTACCGCGCGTAAATAAGGAACGCCGCACGCTCGAGATTCACGCTGTGTGCGACACCGCCAGCGAAATCGCGCCGGGTTACCGCGGTATTCCGGAGCCGCGCGCCGACTGCCCGCCGGTGGCGCTGGCGTCGATCGACTGGGTACTGGTGCCCGGCATCGCCTTCGACGCGGAAGGCCGGCGCGTCGGCTACGGCGGAGGCTATTACGATCGCCTGCTCCCGCTGCTCGAGAGAGGCGCCGCGCGCGTTGCCGGTGCGTTCGAGCTGCAGCTTGTCGAGCGCGTCCCTGCCGCGCCATACGACACCTGCGTCGATGCCATCGTCACCGAGCGGCGCACGTTGGAACCGCCACCGCGCGCGTAGTGCGCTTATTGCCGCGGCTGGCGGGAAGGTAGTGCAGCGGGCGGCGACAAGCCGGACGGCGCATGACGCAATGCGCACCGGGGCGTCGTGCCCGCGCCGGCGACGGCTCTCCTAGAAGCCTCTTCCGCTGCGTGGTAGCATGACCTCGCCGTACGTCTGCAGGCGGCCCGCGCCGGAGGGTGCAGCCGCCGGCCGCGGCGCATACAATCCGTCCAAAACACCCGCACGCCGCAGCCCATCGTAACACCGCAAACCATCGCGAGGAGCTCCCCATGGACATGAAGTCCGACGTCGACCCGCAGGAAACGCGGGAATGGCAGGATGCGATCGAAGGCGTCATCGATCACGAAGGGCCGGAACGCGCTCATTTCCTGATCGAGCAGGTGATCGACAAGTCGCGCCGGCGCGGCGCGTACGTACCGTTCTCGGCGAATACCGCCTACATCAACACGATCCCCGTCGACCGGCAGCCGCACATGCCGGGCGACCATGCGATCGAGGAGAAGATCCGCAACTACGCGCGCTGGAACGCGATGGCCATGGTCCTGCGCGCGAACAAGCATACCAACGTCGGCGGACACATCGCGAGCTACGCGTCGGCGGCCACACTCTACGACGTCGGGTACAACCACTTCTGGCACGCCCCGTCCGCCGAGCACGGCGGCGACATGGTCTTCGTGCAGGGGCATTCGTCGCCCGGGATCTACGCGCGCGCCTTCATGCTCGGCCGCTTCACCGCGGAGCAGATGGACAACTTCCGTCAGGAAGTCGACGGCAAGGGCATCTCGTCGTATCCGCACCCGTGGCTCATGCCGGAATTCTGGCAGTTCCCGACCGTCTCGATGGGCCTGGGTCCGCTGATGGCGATCTACCAGGCGCGATTCATGAAGTACCTGCAGGACCGGGGACTCGCGCAGACCGAAGGCCGCAAGGTCTGGTGCTTCTGCGGCGACGGCGAGATGGACGAGCCCGAGTCGATGGGCGCGATTGGCATGGCCGGGCGCGAAATGCTCGACAACCTGATTTTCGTCGTCAACTGCAACCTGCAGCGCCTCGACGGCCCGGTACGCGGCAACGGCAAGATCATCCAGGAACTCGAGAGTGACTTCCGCGGCTCGGGGTGGAACGTGGTCAAGGTGATCTGGGGCACGCACTGGGACCCGCTGCTCGCCCGCGACAAGAAAGGCATCCTGATGCGGCGGATGATGGAATGCGTCGACGGCGAGTACCAGACGTTCAAGTCGAAGGACGGCGCGTACGTCCGCGAGTACTTCTTCAACACCCCCGAATTGAAGGAACTGGTCGCCGACTGGACCGACGCAGACATCTGGCATTTGAATCGCGGCGGGCTCGACCCCTTCAAGGTCTACGCGGGCTACCACGCTGCGGTCAATCACAAGGGCCAGCCCACGGTCGTGCTCGCCAAGACGATCAAGGGGTACGGCATGGGCGAGTCGGGCGAGGCGCAGAACATCACGCACCAGCAGAAGAAGATGTCGACCGAATCGATCCGCGCGATGCGCGATCGCTTCCAGATACCCGTGCCCGACGACAAGATCGAGGAGGTGCCGTACATGACCTTCCCGGCGGGCTCGCGCGAAGCCGAGTACATGAAGGCCCGCCGCATGGACCTGGGCGGCTTCCTGCCCGCGCGGCGGCGCAAGACCGAGCCGCTCGCCGTGCCGCCGCTTTCCGCCTTCGAGCGGTTCCTCAAGAGCACCGAGGACCGGGAAATCTCGACGACGATGGCGTTCGTGCAGATATTGCAGACGCTGATCCGCGACAAGAATATCGGCAAGTACGTGGTGCCGATCGTCCCCGACGAATCGCGCACGTTCGGCATGGAAGGCATGTTCCGCCAGCTCGGCATCTGGAACCAGCTCGGCCAGCTCTACACGCCGCAGGACGCCGATCAGCTGATGTTCTACAAGGAAAGCAAGGACGGCCAGATCCTGCAGGAGGGAATCAACGAACCCGGTGCGATGTGCGACTGGATCGCGGCCGCGACGTCGTATTCGACGCACGGCGTGCCGACGATTCCGTTCTATATCTTCTACTCGATGTTCGGCTTCCAGCGCATCGGCGACCTGGCATGGGCTGCCGGCGACATGCGCTCGCGCGGATTCCTCCTCGGCGGGACCGCCGGGCGCACGACGCTCAACGGCGAAGGCCTGCAGCACGAGGACGGGCATTCGCACGTCATTGCGGCGACGATTCCGAACTGTGTGTCGTACGACCCGACGTTCGGATACGAGGTCGCGGTGATCGTCCAGGATGGCTTGCGCCGGATGTACGCCGAACAGGAAGACATCTACTACTACCTGACGGTGATGAACGAAAACTATGTCCACCCGGGGATGCCGGGCGACGCAGTGCCGGGCATCCTCAAGGGGATGTACCTTTTCCGCGCCGGGAGCGAGAAGCCCAAGGCGCCGCGCGTGCAGCTGCTGGGCTCGGGGACGATCTTCCGCGAGGTGATCGCCGCCGTCGAGCTGCTGGATAGCGACTGGGGCGTCGGCGCGGATCTGTGGAGCTGCCCGAGCTTCACCGAGCTCGCGCGCGACGGTCAGGCGTGCGCGCGGTCGAACATGCTCAATCCGACGGCCAAACCGAAGCTGTCGCATGTCGAAACCTGCCTCACGAATACACAGGGCCCTGTGATCGCGGCGACCGACTACATACGCGCTTTCGCGGAGCAGATCCGCCCCTACGTCCCGCGCCGGTACGCCGTGCTCGGCACCGACGGCTTCGGGCGCTCGGATACCCGCGAAAAGCTGCGCCGGTTTTTCGAGGTCGATCGCTATTACGTCGCGGTCGCGGCGCTCAAGGCGCTGGCCGACGATGGCGCCCTGCCCGCGGCGAAAGTCGCCGAGGCGATAAAGAAATACGGCATCGACGCGTCGAAGCCGGCGCCGTGGACCGTCTGACGTATAACGACAACACTTCCACCGCACAACGCCAAGGGCGCAAGGCTCCGCAGAGAAGTCGGCTTTGCCTTCCTTGGTCTACTTTGCGTCTTCGCGGATGAGCTTCTGAGGTCTCCATGAGCACAATCGAGGTCAAGGTTCCCGACATCGGCGACTTCAAGGACGTGCCGGTCATCGAGGTCTTCGTCAAGCCGGGCGACACGGTGAAGGCGGAAGATTCGCTCGTCACCCTCGAGTCGGACAAGGCAACCATGGACGTACCCGCGCCCGCCGCGGGAACGGTCAAGGACCTCAAGGTCAAGGTCGGCGACAAGGTGAGCGAAGGTAGCGCGATCCTGACGCTCGAATCTGCAGACGGCGGCGGGAAGGCTGCGCCGGCCGCGACCGCGTCTCGTCCGAGCAGCGCCGCAGCGGCGCCGGCCGCTGCGGCAGAAACCAAGCCGAGAGAGCCGGCTGCCTCGCCACCGACGCCTTCGGCGGCCGTCAGTCCGGGCGGGGTCGTTCCCGTCAAAGTTCCCGACATCGGCGATTTCAAGGACGTGCCGGTCATCGAAGTCTTCGTCAAGCCCGGCGATGCGGTGAAGCCCGAGGATCCGTTGGTGACGCTGGAGTCAGACAAGGCGACGATGGACGTGCCCGCGCCGTCTGCGGGCACGGTCAAGGAGTTGAAGGTCAAGGTCGGCGACAAGGTGAGCGAAGGCAGTGTCATCCTCACGCTCGAAACGACGGCTGCGCCCGCTGCGCGAGGCGCGGCAGGCGCGAAGACAGAGACTCCGGCCGCAGCGCCTTCTGCAGCGCCTTCTGCAGCGCCATCACCGGCGGCGCCCGCGGCAGCCGAACCCGCGCCGCCCGCCAAGTCAGCTGCGCCGGTCGACGACGAAGCGTTCCGCGGTGCGCATGCGTCGCCGTCGGTGCGCGCCTTCGCGCGCCTGCTCGGTGTCGATCTCTCCAAGATCAAGGGCAGTGGACCGAAGGAGCGCATCCTGCAGGAGGATGTGCAGAACTACGTCAAGCAGGTGATAAGCGGCGCCTCCGCAGCGCCTCCGGCCGCGGCGGCAGGCGGTGCTGCGCTGGGCCTGCTGCCGTGGCCGCAGGTCGATTTCGCCAAGTTCGGACCCGTCGAGAGCAAGCCGCTGTCGCGGATCAAGAAAATCTCGGGCGCCAACCTGCACCGCAACTGGGTGATGATTCCCCATGTCACGAACCACGAGGACGCGGACATCACCGACCTCGAGGACTTCCGCGTGCGTCTCAACAAGGAAAACGAGAAATCGGGCATCAAGGTGACGATGCTCGCGTTCCTGATCAGGGCGAGCGTGGCGGCATTGAAGAAATTCCCGGAGTTCAACGCCTCGCTCGACGGCGAGAACCTGATCTACAAGAAATACTTCCATGTCGGCTTCGCCGCCGACACGCCTAACGGCCTCGTCGTACCCGTGATCAAGAACGCGGACCAGAAAGGCGTGCTCGCGATCGCCAAAGAGATGGGCGAGCTCTCCGCCAAGGCGCGCGAAGGCAAGCTCGGCCCCGCGGACATGCAGGGCGGCTGCTTCTCGATCTCCAGTCTCGGCGGTATCGGTGGCACGTATTTCACGCCGATCATCAATGCGCCGGAGGTCGCGATCCTCGGCGTGTGCCGCTCGAGCACGCGACCGGTATGGGACGGCAAGCAATTCATCCCCAGGCTGATCCTGCCGCTGTCGCTGTCCTTCGACCACCGCGTGGTCGACGGCGCGGCGGCGGCCCGTTTCAACAGTTACCTCGTCGCGCTTCTCGGCGACATGCGGCGCGTGATGCTGTAATGGAACCTCTGAACAAGTCCCACATGAGCCGCGTTTCTGGCGCAATGGCCTCAGATGCTAGGCGTCGCGGCGCAGCGAATAGTTCATCCTATTCGCAAGCCGCGCAACAACGCAGATGAGGCCATTGC
>Ga0207646_10007265_pt1 | contig 11291 bp, 5 predicted proteins | sample KBSK5502metaG_FD_184343 | JGI IMG/M metagenome (GOLD analysis project Ga0207646, IMG submission 184343) | Corn, switchgrass and miscanthus rhizosphere microbial communities from Kellogg Biological Station, Michigan, USA - KBS K5-50-2 metaG... | ecosystem: Host-associated > Plants > Roots >...
CCTTGCTGGCCCTGCTGCCCTTGCTGGCCCTGTTGCCCTTGCTGACCTTGTTGACCCTGCTGACCTTGTTGACCCTGTTGACCCTGTTGACCCTGTTGACCCTGCTGACCTTGTTGACCCTGTTGACCCTGTTGACCCTGTTGACCTTGCTGGCCCTGCTGGTTCTGCTGGCCCTGTTGGCCCTGTTGGCCCTGCTGACCTTGTTGGCCTTGCTGACCTTGTTGGCCTTGCTGGCCTTGCATATTCTGCAACCGGCGCTGTATGGACTCCGCGCGCTGGATCGTGTCACTCAGTTTGTTCAGAGCATTCTGTTGTTTCTTCTCATCGGAGTTATTGGCCGCGGATGCCGCCTGTCCGATTTGTTTCTGAACGTCGTCAAGACCCTTTTCGATGGCGCGCTCGAGCTGGGCCGAATAATTGAAGTAGCCATTCTGCGGAGTCGCGTTATCGAGAATCTGCCGGCCCTGCTCGATACGATTCTGGAGCTGCTGCCCCTTGATGGTGTTCGCCGCGGCGCGCGCCTTGTTGGCGGCGTCCTTGTTTTCCTGGTTGTTGCTCAGGGATTCCAGTTCGTTGGTCATCGACTTCAATTCCTGGCCGACGCCATCTTTCTGCTGATTGATTTCCTGAGCGCGGCGCCGCGCATCGCCCGGCGCGCCGGGATTCGCGGCGAGCTGCTGAGCTTCATCGGCGACCTTGCCCTGCTGTTCCTTCAATTTCTTTGCCTGTTCCTGAAGCTTTGCCAGACGCTCGTCCATGCTCCCGCCCCGTCCCTGATTGAGCAGACGTTGAGCGCGGTTGAGCTGCTCGAGTGCCTGTTGCGCAGCCTGTTCCTGTTGCTGACTGTTGCCGCTCTGCCCCTGCTGCTGCATGTTGCGGGCAGCCTGCTGGAGAGCACGACTGACGTCGGCCATCTGGCGGTCGTTGTTTTCGCGGGAGAGCTTGTCGAGCTGCCGCGCCAGGCGCTCGGTTTCCTTCTGCAGTTCCTGCGCGCTCATCTGATCGCTTCCATTGCTGGGTCCGCCCTGTTGCTGCTGCGCGCGCTTGCGTTCGAGCAGCTTCTGCTGGCGTTCGGCGAGTTCCTTCAGTTTCTGAAGCGCTTCATCGACGGCCTGGGAGCCTTTGTTCATTTCCCCGCGCTGCAGCGTCTCGTACTGATTCTTGTTCTGATCCAGTTCGAGCTCGAACAGATCCGCGAGGTCTTCAGCGCTCTGCCGGGCCCCTCCTCCGCCGCCACCGCCGCCTTGCGTGACCTGGATCTCGTTGAACAGTGCTTCGGCGCGCATCAGATACTGAAGCGCCTTTTGTTCGAACGGCTCCGCCGCCTGAGCGTTTTCCGCTTTGAGCTGGTCGGCGGCCGGATTCATCTGATCGATGGCATTCTTGAGGTTTTCCGACAACTGCTTGATCGTCTTGTCCTGATTCGTCAGGCCGCGGCGGGACATGCGCTGCATGACGGTGTTTGTCTGCTCGGCAAGCTTCGTCTGGTTCGTCGCGATGGCGTGGATGTTGTCCTTCCACTCTTTGTCTTTGAACTTGTCCTTGTTGTTGACGAGCTTGTGCGTGGCCGCAATGATTTCTTTCTGGCGCCGCGAGAGCGCTTCAGTGGAATCGTCCTGATCGCCGCCGCCACCACCGCCTCCGCCCTGCTGGCCCTGGCGGTATTCGCGTCCGAACGGCCGCACTTCAATGAAATAAATGTCGGTCGAAACGATGTTCGCGGGATTGCGTGTATCGACAGCCTTGCCGTAATACGTGACGAGATCACCGGGCTGGAGGTCGTATTCCTCGAGGAAGAACGTATGGCCGGCGGAAATCTCTTTCGGATTATCGTTCTTGCTCGAAAAGAGATCGATTTTCTGCTCGGCTCCGCCGTTCACGGAGTAGTAGAGCTCGAGCTGGCGAACGCCAAAGTCATCCTCGGCGCGCAGTTCGGTGAAGACTTCTTCGACCTTCGTTGCCTTGGTATCGCGTCCGGGCTTCGTGAATTCGACAATCGGTTTTTGATCGTCGAGGGCTTCCATCGAATACTCTTCGAGTCCTAGATACGTGGCCTTGGCGGTGTTCGTCAGTTCAATACGGAAAGTCGTTGTGCGGTCCACCGTGATGCGGCCCATGACGGACCTTTCGCCGTTGGGTTGCAGCGTCACGCTCTTGCCGTCCGCGAAGACGATACGGCCTCCCGACAGCGCCTGGCTGCCGGTAACCATTACTTCAACTTCGGTTCCCTTCAGCGCGGCGATATCGGTTCCGTTCTCTTCCTTCTTTACGGCCAATCCGGTGTAGGGAGGGTAGTGATACGTGTAATCGAGCTTTTCGACGCGTGGAAGATCGGCGACGTCAATGGTGAATTCCTTGGAACGATAGCCTCCCGCGTCCACGAAGTAGTGCACGGGTTCCTGAAGATTGAACACGAGATGCCGGAACGTCGGAAGATTCTGCGGCGTCACTTCCATCGTGTTGCTTTCCCACTGCGTTCCATTGGCGTAGCGCAAATGAACTTCGGCTCGCTGAGGATCGAATCCCATCGCGACAGCCTGAATCGTCACATCGCTGCCCTTCGGGACAGTGATGTCGCCGGGTGTGACCTTCAGTTCGTATGCGTCGACATTGGGCGGCTTGGTCAGACCCAGAAGGAGCTTTGCGCTTCCGACTGGAAAGAGCAGCGACGAAATATAAAGACTGATCACGAGCGCGATCGCGAACGTGGCCGTCAGAGCGGCAAACGTGCCGAAATGCCGCTTGTTGACCTGATCGCTGAAGCGAACATGTTTCGTCCGGTCGAGGGCATCCTTCGTCAGAAGATGAACGAACGCGATCTGTTCGGTCTTCGACTTGTGGATCGCATCGACCGCGCTGACCAGGCGATCTTCGAGTCCGGGGTTCTTTTCTTCGACAAAGCGCGCGAGCTGTATGTCGGTAGGCGTCCGGCGCAGAGGCAGCACCAGTGCCCTGATCACCGTGGCGACAACGGCGGCCAGAAGAAGGAGCTGCAGCACCGTGATGGTCCATCCGGAAATGCCGGGTGAGTTCGCAAGCGCAAGCCCGATCAGGAGCGAGACCACGGTCACACCAAGGACCCATGCCATTCCACGAAGCCACAAGAACGTCTTCCACCGGCCTCGAACGATTGCGATTTTCCGGAGCAGCTCTTCATGCGGTGCCATGCTCTGTTCTCCTTAAACGCGGGCTAAAGCCCGCGACTACAGGCTCATGTCGCCTTATACGACTGATTCGCTATATAAATCTCCGCTATACCGGCAAGGAAAGCAATGAATAACAGATACCACCAGCCCATTTGACGCCGCGCGTACTCTTCTTTCTCTTCGCTGCCGAAGAAACCTGCCTGCTGGGCTTCCGCCTGGGTGCGCTGCACACTGGCGAGCAGGTCTTCAGGCGGCATGCTTTCGAGATTTCCTTCGCTTGATGGCGGATTGACGGCCACCATTCGCGTATCCGGCCCGACACGGATTTCGTGGAAGCCGGGCAAGGTCGGCGTGAAAAATTTCGCCTGACCCGCAGTCAATTGTCCGAGCGCCTGCCGGTCGCCCTTCGGATCGATCACCGCTGCGGCCGCACTGTCCAGACCGCCGGTTATCGGAATTCCTTCGCCGAGAGCGTACCACCCGCGGGTGTCGTTGTACCGCGACAGGTACCGGATCATTTCGTGGAACAACGGCAGGAAAGAAGGCTTCAATGGAAGGTCGTTCCACTTGCTGTCGACCGTCGAATTGAAAACCAGCATGCCATGATCGTCTTTCGACGACTCCACAATGACGGGCGATCCATCATCGTATTTCGCGAGAACGACGGCTCCAGGCTTCGCCTCCATATTCATGTAGGCAAAGAATTGCGCGGAGTTCAAAACCACTCTCGTGCTTTTTTCAAACGGCTTGAAGATGCTGTGATTGCGATCGTAGGTCGTCAATGCCACAGAGGGTTTGCCGCGATCCTTTGCCACGAATATCCGCTGCGACGGTTTCACGGGAAACTTCTGATAACTGCCCCACCAGCCGGCTTCGGAATTCTCGCCGAGAACAACCAGCTGTCCCTGGCCGCTTTTCCGGAGCTCGTCCATCTTGTCGCGAACTGCGTCCGGCAGACGCGGGACGTCGTTGACGACAACGACTTCATGCTTCGCCACTTCCTCGGCTGTGATGCCGGAAACGGGAACGATCGTGACTTCAAACGGCAGGTCAGGCGACGAGGTGTAGGCCTGCCGCAGATAGAGACTTTGTTTCGCTTTGCCGGTATCTACGACCAGGACCCGCAGCTTTTCGCGGCGTTCCAGGGAGAACAGAAAATCATCGTCGACCTTCAACGGATCGTTGGAATCGATGTGAACGCGGCCTTTCGAAAATCCCAGCTGCAGATCGAAACCGGTGAATTCTGCCAGAGCCGAGGAGTTGGCCGATACGGTCACTTTCTTCCGGGCCATCTCTTTATCGTTCAGGCTGACGATGACGTCGATATCGACGGGAATATCTTTGCGGTAGTTGTGAATCCGCGCGATCACGCGCCCCGAGTACGTTCGCGTGAAGCTGGTCGATGGATCGACACTGACGCTGTCGATCCCGACATTATTCGGACTCTGCACGGCGAGATTGACGGTCTCGACCTTTACGTCGTTTCCGATAATGCTTTCCCGGCTGGAGCGATTCCACCCGTTGCGTTGAAAATCCGAAATGACGATGAGTTGCTTCTGATCGCCGCCGAATTCGGCGAGCGCGCGATCCGCAAGTGTGAACGCTTCGTAGTAACGGGTGCCGGAAAACGACGGCTCCAGCGCGTCGACGACGGCTTTCAATGCGTTCTTGTCGGACGTCGGTCTCGACAGCAGGCTCGCGTTGTCGTTGAAAGCAACAATCGCCATGCGATCCGTAGCGCGCATGGCATCGATGCGCTTTTGCGCTTCGGCCTTGAGCTTGTCGAAGTTGTTGCCGTACCTCATGCTGTACGAGGTATCGAGCATCATCACGACGCCGCGATTGGCGTTGGCACTTACGGTCGGCTTCGCCGGCTGGGTCATGTACGGCCGCGCAAACGCGCCCACGAGCAGCGCGAGAATCAGCAGCCGCAGCGCCATCAGCAGCAGGTTTTTGATTTTCTGCTGCCGTATCGATCGCTTCGGCACCTTCAACAGGAACATCAGCGAGCTGAATGGAATGATTTCCGACTTCTCGCGCCGGACCAGGTGAATGAGGATGGGTATGGCCAGCGCCAGAGAACCGAACAACAAATATGGATTCAGAAACGACATAAATCAGATGCTCTTCGAACGCGCCGCCAGATATGAGAACAGCGCCGCGTCCAGCGGCTTGCTGGTATCGATCAAACAATAGTCGATACGCATGCCCGTTAGTTCCTTCCGAATTCGTTCCATGTGGTCTTTCAGGATGCTGAGATACTGCGTCCGCAAATACTCGGGAATGACGTGCAGTTTCCTTTTCGTCTCCATGTCTTCAAACTGCGCCATGTCCTCGAACGGGAACGTCAGTTCGAAATTGTCCATGATGTGGAAGATGATAATGTCGTTCCCTTTCGCCTTGAGCACTTTCAAACCGGCAATGATATTCTCCGGCTCGTCATACAAATCCGAAATCAGAACGATCAAGCCGCGCCGCGTCAGATATTCGGCCAGGAATCGCAGCGGTTTGCGGAACTCGGTGAGTTCGCTCGGCTGGATCCGATCGATCTCCGCAAGGATCGTCATCAGCTGGCCGCGGCGCCGGCTCGACGGCACATGCGATCGAATATCCGTATCGAAGGTCAGCAGGCCGACGCTGTCGCGCTGGCCATAGGCGAAGTAGCTGAGGCAGGCCGCGAGAATCCGCCCGTAGTCGATCTTCTTCACCTCGCCGGATCCGTAGTTCATCGACCCGCTGATGTCGAGCAGGACGAGAACGCGAGTGTTCGTCTCACCTTCGTACAGCTTGATGTAGAGCTTGTCGCTTCGGGAAAAGACGTTCCAGTCGATGCGCCGGATTTCATCTCCGGGCATGTACTGGCGGTACGAAGCAAAATCCACGCTGAAGCCGAGATACGGTGACCGGTGCAGACCTTGAACGAATCCCTCGACAACACTGCGAGCGACGAGTTCGAGGTTCTGAATTTTCATCAGAACTTTGGGATCGATAAACCGATTCTTCGGTTGTTCGACTATTGGTGTACTCATCGTTCCGGAATGCCTCTAATCTTTCAAACCCGACTTTGGAGGCGGTACGACCTCGATCAACCGTTTGACGATGTCTTCCGACTTGATTCCTTCCGACTCGGCATGGAAGTTGGTCAGGATGCGATGCCTGAAAACAGGATAAGCGAGTGTCTGAATATCTTCGACCGCGACGTTGTAGCGGCCGTTCATGAGAGCCAGCGCTTTCGCTCCAAGAATCAGGAACTGCGACGCGCGCAAGCTGGCGCCATAGTTTACATATTGCTTCACGAAATCCGGTGGATTCGCTCCGCTCGGCCGGCTCGTGCGGGCAAGCTGAACCGCGTAACGCATGACTTCGTCCGCCACGGGCATCTTGCGCACGAGACGCTGGAATTCGATGATTTCGGGACCGCTGATCGTCTTCGAGAATTCAACCTGGCGCAGCGTCGTCGTCTGGCTGACGACCTGGATTTCCTCTTCCTCAGAGAGGTATTCAATGACGATGTTGAACATGAACCGGTCGAGCTGCGCTTCCGGCAGCGGATACGTACCTTCCAACTCGATCGGGTTCTGCGTGGCCAGAACGTAAAACGGCTTCTCGAGGATGTAGGTATTACCTTCGATCGAAACCGATCCTTCCTGCATGGCTTCGAGCAGCGCCGACTGGGTTTTCGGTGGAGTACGGTTGATTTCGTCCGCCAGAATGATGTTCGCAAAGATCGGGCCCTTAACGAACACGCGCACACGCTTTCCGGTTAAGCGATCTTCTTCGATGATTTCCGTTCCGGTAATGTCGGCCGGCATCAGGTCGGGCGTGAACTGGATGCGTTTGAAATCGAGGTGCAGCACCTGCGCGACGGTTGAGATCAACAGCGTTTTTGCCAATCCGGGAACACCCGTGATGATCGAGTGGCCGCCAGTCAGCAACGAAATCATGACCTGGTTTACGACGTCCTTCTGTCCAACAATGATCTTCCGAACTTCGTGATCGATCTTTTTTAATTCGGTATGAAACCGCTCTACAATTTCCAGTTCCTGCTTTTGTTCAACGCTAAGTTCCACGATTACCTCACAATTTTTAATAACAATTCCTGAGCCGGCTCGTATGATGGCGCGATTTCCAGCGCTTTCATGACATTCGTGCGCGCTGCCTGGCGATTGCCCTGACCGAAAGTCGACTCCGCCAGCTTGTAATAAGCGCCGGCCTTGTCCGGTGTGTTCAGCGCGAGCAGCGTTTCGAATTCACGGGTCGCCGGAGCAAACTGCTTCTGACCTAATAAGAGCTCGCCGAGTTTCTGGTGGCCTTCCATCTCCATGGGACGGATAAACATCGCGCCTTCGAGCACGTGGCGGGCGCCGCCAAAGTCTTTCTGTTCCTGCAGAAGTTCGGAGAGTTTCAAACTGGGTTTGTAGCTGGTTTCCGAATACGTCATCAATTTTTTCAGGATGTCGGTCGCAGCCTTTTTATCTCCCTTTTTCAGGTACGCATCGGCCAGCGGTTCGTAGGCATTGTGCTCGTCCGTATATTCCGGATAGAGGTCGATGGCCTGATTCAGAAGTTCGATCGCCTTATCGGTATCGCCCTTCGCGAGCGCTTCCTGTCCGGAACTGATGAGTTCGGTGAACGGCTTCACATCGAGGTTCTTCACCTTATCGTCCACCCATTTGAGGAATTCGGTATCGAATTGTTCGGTCGTCAGACCAATCCCTTCCTTAAATACGTCGGCGGTGCTTTTACCTTCTTTGTAAAGCAGCAACATCTTCTTGATCGCCGGGAAACCGAACTTCTGATCGATGTAGTCGCAAACCAATGACGACTGGTAATAGGACACGAGAACCTGGTTCTCGTATTTAGGACGCAGGAAGCCGTTGTTGAGTTCAGCGACCGGCAGAAATTTCTTTGCCTTGATCGCGGCGAGGTAGTCGAGCTTCAGCTTGTCGCCCCAGCCCTGGAAACCTTTCCGCTCTTCGTAAACCGAAAGTCCTTCCGAGAACCATCGTGGAATTTTGTGGTCCGTGATCTGAAGCGTAATGACGTGCGTAAACTCGTGCCACAGCGTGCTGCCCCAATTGAATGAATCGGGCTTGCGCGCGGTCGGTGAATCCATCACGAAGACCTTGCCGAAGCACACGCCAAGGATGCCGCCGATGCCCGGCAGTCCAAAAGTACGGACAGCGAAATCGGCATGGTCGGGATACATCTCAAATGTGATGGGCCCCTCAGGCTTGAAGTCGTATTTCGCGGTCAGCGTCTGGTACGCGTTCTCGAGAAGCTCGCTGACATAAGGACGTAGAACGGCCACTTCTTTTTCGTGAAGTTTCACTTTGAAGTGAGGCGTGTCGAAGCGCGTGAAGTGCTCGAAGCTGTCCAGCAGCTTGAGCGTGTTCACCGTCATGACGTTGAATTGATCGCCTTCGTACGCCTTGTCCAGAACCGCCCGGCCTTCGTCTTCTTCTCCGATACGAAGCAGGTTCACGCCAAGCGTGCTCATTCCCTTGACGTCGCGCGGATTCAGCCGAATCGCTTCGCGCGCGAATCCAGCCGCTTCCTTATAGAGTCGTAGCCTTTCACAGGCTTCAGCGAGCGTGTCGTAGAGGTTGCTGTATTTCGGATTGGTCTCGAGGACCTGCTTCACGTATTTATCGAACTCGGCCTTGTTACTTCGAACGAAGTTGATCGATGCGAGAAGGCTCAACGTCTCCGCCGACCTTGGATTGACAGCGAGGGCCTTTCCGATTTCGTCCTGCGCTTTGTCGTATTCCTCGGCGTCGATGTGCTGGCGCGCAATAAGCAAATGGCCATCGATGAAATTCGGATTGGTTTTCATCGCGCGCTCAAGTTCGGCGCCGGCCTTTTCGGGTTCGCTGTCGGCGAGGGCCTGTGCCAGTCCGATGTGCGCTTCGGGCATATTGGAATCGATCTTCAGGGCATCCTGATAACTCGCAATCGCTTCGGGCTCGTTGTATTTCTCGGCCAGCAGGTCGCCCCATGCGACAAACGCCTCGGCATTGCGGGAATTGCCTTGCGTCACGACCTTCAAAACGTCGTTGGCGTCGTGGAAGTACTCGGTTGCCTTGAGAGCGCGCGCCACCCACAACAGATCGTTCGGGTTGCGGATCGTACCTTTTTGGAAGTCGTCGATCAGCTTCTTGTAAATGACCTCGGCTTCGTCACGCTTGCCTGTATCGTCAAGCACATCAGCCTTCTCGTACTGCGCGGCAACACCGACATTCGCGTTGGTCAGGATGGCGTTGAAGTGGACAAGCGCACGATCGTAGTTGCCGATAAGGTGATTGACACGGCCCGCGGCCAGATGGATGGCGCCGGCATTCGGATTGGCGGCCGCCCAGGCCTCGAATTTATCGTGTGCTTTCGTGTACTCGCCTGTCCGGATCCATGAGTTATAGAGGCTCTCGACGATCAGCGCGTCGAAGTTGCCGCCGGTGATCATCGGCTCGAGCGCGGCGGCCGCTTCCTTATAACTGCCGGTGCGCGCGAGTTCGTATGGACTCCTGGAATCGGACTGCCACAGTGCGCCACAACTGACGAGGAGCAACGGAAGCAGAAGAACAGTCCATCTTGAATGCTTCACTTCTTCGTCTCCTGCTGGCGGATTTCCTGATTCTTCAGCGCCAGATCGACGAGCAGCGTCTCCATCTGTTTGTCGTATTGTTCGGGCGGCATGGAATCTTTATTGATGCGCAGCGCTTCGATCTTCTGCTCGAGTTCTTTCTTCTGATTCAGAAGCGCCTGCAATCTCGGGTCGCTCGAAACGATGGGGCGGTCCACCTGGAAACTCGTGGAACGCGCGATGAGCGGCGGATCCTTCACAGTGATGCCGACTTTATCTCCGCCGTTATCGGAAATCTGCGGATGCTCGGTAGCAAGGCGTCCTTCTTCTTTATAAAAGCGCTCGGTGCCGGAAACGGCGTACTTGAAAGCTTCCCAAACGGAAATCTTCTGATCCTTATCTTCGTCGGCGGCAGGGCTCTGCAGTGCTTCGAGGAAGTAGTCGTAAAAAACGATGTCGTTGCCTTCCTGACCGCTGCGCGTTGCCGCCACGACCACACGATTCTTGCCCGCGAATTTGTCGATGGCGCCGCCGCTGGCCGGAGTTCCCAGGACGATGACAATGCGTCCGACTGAAAGCGTGGAGAGCAGCTTGTTGTAGTCATCCGCGGTGTAATCGGGACCGCTGATGTTGAACTTGTAAGTCCCGTCCTCGCCGCTTCCGTGACCGATAAAGAAAAGGAAGAACATGTCGGCCGGCTTGAGCTGCTGCTTGAGTGTGGCGAATGCTTTTTGAATTTCGGCCTGGGCGCTCTTCTTATCTGAGAGGACGATGACGCGATCGGCCGAGAATCCAAATTTATCGACCAGAGCCTTTTGTGTCCCGACAGTCCACTTTTCGAATTTGTTCTCGTGCTCGGGGCTGCCCGCGACTCCGCGAATGATCAACGCGCTGGAATCCGCGAAGGCAGCGGCCGGCAGCAGAAGCATCAACGCGACAAGCAGACGGAGCTTCATGCGAGCCCCTTCTTTTTTCTCCAGAACCACTCGCCCGCGAGCGTCATACACAGCAGTATGAAGAGGAACGGTACGTCCCACAGCTCCTTCTGTTCGATGAAGGAGGTTTCGCCCTCGACGTATTGCGCGTCTTCGGGCACATCGCCGAGTTTAGAAAGCGGATAGTATCGGCCGCCGGTCGATGTTGCGACGGACTGGAGGAGCCGGGTGTTGAGTGCAGCGTCGTAGTACTCGACCGGACGATCGTGGACCTGGAAAGCAGCGCGGTTCGTGCCCAGATTTTCCGAGCCTTGAGTCGCATCGACCTCGACGTTATAAATGCCTGGGGCCGTCGAATTGAACTCCGCCTGGTACGCACCCTCTCCCGAGCCGTTCCAGTCGAGCGGAATGGCTTCGGTGACACCGTCGGGGTTTGTGACCTTAGCCACAACCTTCGCGTTGTTCATGCGCTCGAACTTTTTGTTCGAAACTTCCGCCGTCAACCGGATGGTTTCACCCGGAAGATACGTATCCTTGTTGGGATTGATCATCACCGGATCGGGAGATGTGTTCACGAGCCAGCGCAGAATCTGTTTCCAGAACAGTTCGTATGTCTGGTCGCTGTGATCC
>Ga0207646_10007266_pt1 | contig 11289 bp, 6 predicted proteins | sample KBSK5502metaG_FD_184343 | JGI IMG/M metagenome (GOLD analysis project Ga0207646, IMG submission 184343) | Corn, switchgrass and miscanthus rhizosphere microbial communities from Kellogg Biological Station, Michigan, USA - KBS K5-50-2 metaG... | ecosystem: Host-associated > Plants > Roots >...
ACGCCTCGGGCGACGTGCACGCCGTCGAGATCAGCTGGAACCCGGGCACCCTGGGCGACTGGCACTACAACGTGATCACGGGCGACGCCCGGCTGGCGAACTTCGACGACCACCACATGGTGTGGGGCGCCGCGGGGGCCTGGCTTGACCTCCTGGTGCCGCCCGCCACCGGCAAGAAGGCGACCGACATCGGCTTCCAGGCCTGGGACGACGCCGCGCCCAACACCAAGTACACGCCCGGCAATGCCGGAGCGCCCTCGGTGCTGGTGGGCGTGAGCACCCTGGACGGGCCCAATACGGCCAAAGCCGGCTCCACCGTGACCTACCACATCTTCACGACCGCCCCGGACGGGGTGCGCCTGGCCTGGAGCGGGTTCGGCGGTGCGGACCTGAAGCCGGCCACCGGCTCGAGCTCCAACCCGGTGTCCGTCGCGGCCACCGGCGACGTGACCTTCAAGGTCCAGTCCGGGACCGGGCTGGTGTCCCTCTACGCCTGGATCCCGGGCACCAACGTCTGCTGCCAGTCCAACTCGAAGGTGCTGTCCGTCACCAAATAACGGTGCCTTACCGAGGCCTGGGTCGAGGCACCGCCGGCCGCTTCTCGAGCTCCTCCTCGCGTTCGGCGGCGACCTCCCGCCGGCGCAGGTACCGGCGGTCGATGTAGGTCAGGGCGAAGGGCAGGCCCAGCAATGCCAGGGAGGCCAGTACCCCCCAGCGGTTGGGCAGCTGGGTGGGGTCGACCAGGCCGAGGTACGTCCAGTAGGCGCCGATCGCCGAGGGCACGGTCACGAAGAGGACGGCCGCCACCATGGCCACCCGCCGGTACTCGGCATAGAGGAGGGGCGCGTTCCGGCGCGCGAAGCGGATGGCGGCCCAGGCCGCCAGCCCGTTCAGCAGCATGCCCGAGACCAGGGCCGCGACCGCCAGGCCGACCCGGAACTCGGCCAGGTGGCGCATCACGAAGGCGGCGGCGTTGACGGCCAGGATCCCGATCGGCGTGACCACGCCGACCACCACCAGGCCAATTTCTTGGAGCCGGCGCCTGGTGACAGCGGTCATCCCAGAAAAAGAATAGGGGCGGCCCGCGGGCCGCCCCTGTTAATGCTTCTGTTAGTTAGTGGCCGCAGCCACAGGCCTTGGCCTCGCCGGCGTCGTCGCCGGTGTCGAAGGAGTGGCCGCAGGAGCAGGAGCGCACCGCGTTGGGGTTCTGGACGGTGAACCCGGCTCCCATCAGGCTGTCGACGTAATCGATCTCCGAGCCCCGGATGTGGGGCGCGCTGAAGTCGTCGATCAGGATCCGGACGCCCTCCTGCTCGACGATCTCGTCGCCCGGGCGGACCAGGTCGTCGAAGGCCATCCCGTACTGGAGGCCAGAGCAGCCGCCCCCGGAGACGAACACCCGCAGCCCCAGCTGGGGGTTGGCCTCCTTCTCCAGGAGACCCTTCAGGTGGGAGAGAGCGTCGGCGCTGAGTGAGACCGTGGCTTGTTCGATCATTTCCTGTGCAACCGAGTTTACCAGCCTCCGGGAAGAGCTAGACCTTGATATTCAAGCCCAGCCGCCGGGCGAATCCGGTGGCCGTCTTGGCGTCGTCAGGCTTGAGGCCGGCAATGATACTGGACAGCGTCTCGGCGCCCCGGGCGATCGAGCTGCGGGCGTCGGTGAGGACCAGGATCTCGCCCTTGACGGCGGCCTCGTCCGCCTTGGCCCCGTCGTAGCCGATCTCCACGTTGATCTGCTGCTTGAGCGTGCGCTCGACGTCCTCGCGGCCGACCACCGGCTTGGCGATCTTGTTGTTCATGGCGATGATGACGCGGCCGGGCACGATCTGGAGGACGGTCGTGAAGATGTTGAGCAGGTCGCTGATGTCCTTCAGCGTGGAGAGCTCGGGCGTGGCCAGCAGGATGATGCGCTGCGAGTGCTCGAGCACCGTCAGCGTGTTCTCGTTCAGCTGCACGCCGAGGTCGAACAGGATGTAGCGGAAGGTGTTGCTGAGCAGCCCCATCGCCTGCGCGATCAGCGCGGGGTTGATGAGGTCGGCGTGCTCGGGCTTGAGCACGCCGGGCAGCAGCATCATGCCGCCGGGATGGTGGAGGATGGCCCCCAGCACCGCCTCCTCGAAGTTGGCCGGCGGCGCCTGCGAGGCCAGCGCCAGGCAGCCCGTGGGAACCAGGTTCGAGAGCAGCGCGGCATGGTTGTAGGGCAGCGCGAGGTCGATCAGCAGAACTTCGCCGGGGAACTGCTTGGAAAGGGCGGCGGCCACGTTGACCGCCATCGTGGTCCGGCCGGAGCCGCCCTTGGGCGAGTAGACGGCAACCGTTGACGCCGCTTGCTCGGGCGCCACCATCTTGGCGCGCGCGATCAGGTTGGGCAGCGTCTCCTTGCGCTGGTCGACCAGCTTGGTGAGCTCGATGATGGCGTCGGAGTCGGCCGGCAGCGTCTCGTAGAGGGTCTTGCGGTCGAGTTCCAGGAGCTGGCAGTCCTCGAGGGCGCGCACGGTGGCCGAGCGCGTCTCCTCCGAGATCAGCGCCATCTCTCCGAAGAAGTCGCCCGCCCCCAGGAAGGCGATCGTGATGTAGTGGTTGGGCGACTCCTCGACGACCACCTCGCAGCGCCCCGAAGCGATGATGAACATGGCGTCGCCGACCTGCCCCTGGCGGATGATTTCGCTGCCCTTGCGGACCGGCAGCGGGCGCAGCTGGCGGGCCAGCGCGCGGAGGATGTTGTCCGACAGTGTGAACAGAATCGCGACCCGCTCGAGGGTCTTGAATCGCGACCTGAGCTCGTCCGGAGCGGGTCCTTGGGACTGAACGTCGCTCACGCGCTACGCATTATAGGGACGGCCCTTTGGCCCCCCGATCGAATTCAGGGGGACGCGGAGGGCTTCGGCGTAGGGGTGGGGAGGGGCGTCGGAGGCAGACTCGGCAGCAGGCTCGGAGTCGGCGTGGGGCTCGGGGTCGGCGAAGGCGTGGCCGTGGGTGAGGGCGTCGATCCCGCGCAGCCGGACTGCTTCTCGGTCCCGGCCAGGAAGATCTCATGGCTGTCGTCCTGCCCGGGGCAGCCGCTGCCGTCGACGATCCCGGAGGGCCGGCCGGGCATCCCCACGTAGTCCTGGGGCAGGCCGTTGATGAAGCTCGCCAGCGCGGTCTGGCCGACCTCCGTACCGAAGCTGCTGATCGAGCTGCCCCCACCGCCGGACTGGGTGTTGCCGCCCCAGGCCCCGACCACGATCTTGGCGTTGTAGGCCATCATCCAGGCGTCCTTGTGGATGCCGGTCTGGCTGCCGCCGGTGGTGCCGGACTTGGAGGCGAACTGCTTGTTCCAGCCCAGGCCCCACTGCCTCTGGTAGTCCTTGAGGACGTCGGTGATCAGGTAGGCCTCGGCCGGCGACAGCACCTGCGACTGGCCGTCCTGCTTGCCGGGCTGCTGCTCGTACAGCGTGTTGCCATGGGTGTCGACGATCTTCACGATCGCCATCAGGGGCATCTTCTTGCCCTGGTCGGCCAGCACCTCGTAGCCCTGCACGTGGTCGAACATGGTGACCTCGCTGCCACCGATGGCGGTCGAGAGCACGGGCTGCAGGTCGGTGCGGATGCCCATCGAATGCGCGAGGTTGATGACGTTGTCGATGCCCTCGTCGCGGGCGACTTCGACGGCCGGCACGTTGCGTGAGAGCAGCAGCGCCTTGCGCGCGCTCATGTCGCCCATGAACCGGTTGTCGAAGTCGAGCGGCTTGTAGTTGTTCCCGAAGTCGGTCTGCTTGTCGTGCACGATGCTGGCGAGCGTGATCTTGTGGTCCTTGAGCGCGGCCTCGTAGTCGTAGACCTTGAATGAGGACCCCGGCTGGCGGGGCGACATGATCACGTCGAACTGGCCCCCGATCTGGTCGTTGTAGTAGTCGGCCGAGCCGACCCAGGCCAGGATCTCCCCGGTGTCCGGCTTCGCGGCCAGCAGCATGCCGTTGTTGACGCCGCCGCCGCGCAGCTCCGCAACGCCCCGCTTGATGGAGCGATCCGCCAGGTCCTGGAGGTTGAGGTCGAGGGTCGTGTAGACGGCGAAGCCGCCCTGCTGCACGGCCGCCGCCCCGTACTGGTGCTCCAGCTTGCTCATCACGTAGTCGACGAAGTGGGGCGCCCGGCTCTGGCGCGGGCTGGTGTCGAAGCGCAGCTCGGCCTGGATGTTCTCCTGGGCCGACTGGTCGGCCTCGGTCCGGGTGATGTCGCCACGCGCGACCATGCCGTTGAGGACGTAGGCCTGGCGGGCCTTGGCACGCTCGTAGTGGGTCTGCGGGTCGTAGTAGTTGGGTGAGTTGATCAGGCCGGCCAGGAAGGCGGCCTGGCCGATGGTGAGGTCCTTGGGCTCCTTGTCGCGCCCGAAGTAGGTCTTGGTGGCCGCGCCCAGGCCGTAGGCGTTGTGCCCGTAGTAGACGCGGTTCAGGTACATGTTCAGGATCTCGTCCTTGGAGTAGCGCTGCTCTAGCGCGGTGGCCAGGACGGCCTCCTGGAGCTTGCGGAAGATCGACTTCTGGGGCGTCAGGAGCTGGATCTTGATCAGCTGCTGGCTGATCGTGCTGCCGCCCTGCTGGGGCGTGCCGCTGGTCAGGTCGGCGAGCGCCGCGCGGATCGTGGAGGGCACGTCGATGGCGCCGTGGTGGTAGAAGTCGCGGTCCTCCGCGGCCAGGGTGGCCTCCGGCCCGTATTTGCCCATGTTCTTGAGCTGGACGACCTGGTGGAACTGGCCCTGGGCGTTGCGCTGCTCGATGACCTGGCCCGCGCGGTCGTAGATCGTGACCGAGTTGGCCAGGACGTCCTGCTGGCCCGGGTCGGGAAGGTCGCGCAGAGTCCAGAGGACGTACACGAAGACGCCCGAGAGCAGGAGGATTAGGAAGAGCGCCACGAAGCCGCCGCGCGTGCGGACGAAGTGCGCGAGGTCAAAACCGGCTGCCGCCGGGCCCTCACCCCCCATGTTGGCTGACATGATTAAGTGACAGCCAAGATATCAGATTTTGGGGAGGGCGACCAGCGTTTCCGGCCCGGCTTGGGCCATTCCCTGAACTGGTAAACTCTTCCGCCGTCGGTCCCGTGGTGCAGCCTGGCCCAGCACGCGGCCCTGTCAAGGCCGAGATCGCCGGTTCGAATCCGGTCGGGACCGCCAGCTTCTGAGACCTCCGTGCCCGCGGAGAGGTGGCCGAGTGGTTGAAGGCGGTCGTCTCGAAAACGACTAGGGGTTCAAAAGGCTCCTCGTGGGTTCAAATCCCACCCTCTCCGCCAGTCGCGCTCGCCGCCAGCCCCGACCAGGGGCAAGGATCGGGCCCTTTGGATGAAATCGCGCCTCGACGGAGCGGTCGGGGCCACGGTCTTCATGAAAAGGGCCCGAATAGGCCCGTTGCGCGCCCCCGCCGCGCCCCTCTAATCTAAGACCGCTTCAGGCTTTCGTCAGCGTAGCGAGGGGGTCGTGGATTTGAACGCACGCCGTCTGTCCTACTTCGTCGTGCCGCTCGTGGTCGCCTTCACGGCGGCGCCCGCGCCGGCCTTCGCGGCCGGCCCGCCGCAGGGCACTCAGACCAACGACGCCTACGCGGCCAGCTACGCCGCGGCGGGGGTGACCAACACCTTCGCCACCACCCAGAAGTCCAGCTGCTACACGCCCGAGGTGCCCTACGCGACCAGCGACGGGCCCACCAACGGCTACACGGGAGAGTCGGCCTGCGGCACGGCCAACACCGGCGAAGACGTCGGACCCTACGCCACCCAGCAGGGCAGCCGGCCGGGATTTCCGGCGACCACGCCGATGCAGGTCAAGGACCACTCGGAATCCGACATCCGCGTCGATCCCCACAACCCCCTGCACCTGATCGGGTCGTCCAAGTGGTTCGTGAGCGCAGAGGGCTACAACCACGTCCTCGGCTTCTACGAGTCGTTCGACGGGGGCCAGACCTGGCCCAGCCAGGGCCACATCCCCGGCTACGAGGGCTGGACCGACAACACCGACCCGGTCGGCGCCTTCGACGGCTTCGGCAACTTCTACGAGTTCCTTCTCCCCTACCAGTTCTCGTACGACGCCAACGGCCACCACGACTTCAACATCGGCGGCCTGCCCAACCCCGGCCTGCCCAGCGAGGTGGTTTCGGTGGCGGTGATGCCCCCACACGCCGCGAAAACGACCGCGAAGTGGATCTCGACCCACGGCGGAGCCCCGGACATCATCGCCAGCTACCAGAGCGTGGGCGGCGCGCCGGACAAGCAGTGGCTGACCATCGACAACAACCCGGCCAGCCCCAACTACAACACCATCTACGCGATGTGGGTGGTCTTCGACGGCCCCTTCGGCAGCAAGCCGTTCGTCTCCACGGCCAAGGCCCTCGCCGACGGCACCCACACCGACTGGTCGGCGCCCCAGAAGCTCCCCACCCTGACCGGGACTTCAGCCGACACCTATCTCCTCCCGCACGTCGACCCCGCGGGGACGGTCTGGACGTCGGTGACCCACTTCCCCAGCACCATGCAGCGCTCGACCTACATCCTCGCCGTGGACTTCTCGACCGACGGCGGCGCCACCTGGCAGGGGCCGCTGCAGGCCAGCGGCTCGATCATCCAGAGCCCGGCCCGCTATCCCAACACCACCTACCGCTCCGGCATCGCGGACAGCTTCGCCGTGGGCAACCACCTCTCGAAGCAGGGACGGTACCCGCTCTACATCGCCTACGAGGACTTCAGCGCGGGCGTGGCCAACGAGATGCTGACCGCCTCCTACGACGGCGGCCAGAACTGGACCACGGCCATCATGGTCAACGACAACGCCGCTCCCGCTCAGGAGCACCAGGGCAACCTGGCGGTGGCCGCCAGCGGCACCGTGATGGTCAACTTCTACGACCGCCGCCTGCCCTGCCCGAGCGCGGGCACCGCGGAGGCCGCCGCGGCCGGATTGGCGCTGGAGGCGACGCCGCCCTACGGCGCCGCCGACTACTGCGTCAACGCCAGCATGCAGTTCTACACACCGGCGCTGGCGCCGATCGGGCACAACATCCGGATCAGCCAGCACGCGTTCGATCCCCAGCTCAACGCGCCGCACTCGGGCTGCGCGACCTGCGTGACGACGTTCATCGGGGACTACTTCGGCAACACGAGCACCGGCTCGACGAACTTCTCGACCTTTGTGAGCACCTTCAACGACGCCGCCGGCAACCCGGCGCACTACCAGCAGCAGGTGGTCGCGACGTTGAGCGTGCCCTAATCAACCAAATGTCAAGCGTCACTTGATACAGGCTGCTAAAATCTGAGAGAGGGGCATGGACCGCCCGGCCTTGCCAAGGCGCCGGGTGTCCAGCCCCACTTTCACGTCTGGACGGGCTCTGCCTCGTACACCCGGCAGCCGCCCCCCGAGCGCTTGGCCGCGTACATCGCGGTGTCCGCCATCCGCATCAGGAGGTCGCCGTCCTCGCCGTGGTCGGGGAAGAGCGCGATCCCGATGCTGGCCGAGATGCGCACGTTGTGGGCTTCTACCCGGAACGGCCGCTTGAGCGCCAGCACCAGCTTGTCGGCGCCGCTGCGGGCGCCGTCCTGGCCCCCGACGTCCGGCAGCACCACCGCGAACTCGTCGCCGCCCAGCCGGGCCACGGTGTCGGAGGCCCGCAGCTCGCCCTGGAGCCGTTCGGCCACCAGCTGCAGAAGGCGGTCGCCGGCGGCGTGGCCGTGGGCGTCGTTGACGGCCTTGAAGCCGTCCAGGTCCATCACCAACAGCGCCCCGACCTCGTCGTCGCGGCGAGCGGCCCGGATCGCCAGTTGCAGGCGGTCGTGGAGCAGGCTGCGATTGGGGAGGTCGGTGAGCGGGTCGTGGAGCGCGCGGTGCTCGAGGGCCGCCTCGTGCACCTTGCGCAGTGTGATGTCCTCCACCATCGCGATCAGGAACAGCGGCTCGCCCGAAGGACCGCGCACGGCCGAAGCGATGGTGTTGCCCCACACATGCTCCCCGGCGCGTGAGTAGCGCAGCTCGGCCTGGTACTCGGCCGTCTCGCCGGCGGCCAGCGCCTTCAGGGCGCGGTGGTCGCGGTCGTCGTGGTGCACCAGGCTCATCAGCTCGGCGCCGATCAGCTTCTTCTCCGAGCGTCCCAACATCGACTCCAGGGCCGGGTTGGCCTCGATGATGCGGCCGTCGAGGCCGAGGCGCGCGATGCCGATGGCAGCGCGGTCGAAGACGGCGCGGAAGCGCTCCTCGGTCTCCTGGCGGGCGGCCTCGGCCTGCTTCCGCTCGGTGATGTCCTCGACCATGGCGTAGTAGAACTCGGGCTCGCCGTCGGAGCCGCGGACCAGGCTGATGGTGACGTCGCCCCAGAACCTGGAGCCGTCCTTCTTCACGTAGCGGCGCTCCAACCGGTAGCGGTCGATCTCGCCCGCCCGCAGCCGGTCGAAGAGCTCCTGATCCAGGTGCAGGTCCTCGGGGTCGATCAGCTCGCGGGGGCCGAGCGCGCGCAGCTCGGCGTCGCTGTAGCCCAGGAGCTCGCGGCCCATGCGGTTCATCCAGGTCATCTGGCCGTTGAGCTCGTTGCGGGCGATGATCACGGGCGCCGTGTCGTAGATCGCGCGCAGCGCGCGCTCGCCGGCCGCCAGGTCGGCGTGCAGGCGGGCGCCCTGGACGGCGGGCGCGATCTGGGCCACCAGCAGCGAGAGCAGCTTGACCTCGTCCTGGCCGAAGCGCCGCGGCTGCCGGCTCATGGCGGCCACGGTCCCGATCGCGCGGTCGCGGGCCAGCAGCGGGACCGCTACCGAGCTGCGGAACCCCTGCTCGCGGGCCCAGAACAGGCCCTGGTCCCAGGTCTGGTAGTCGTCGACGATCACGGGCTCCCGGCGCATGAAGGCGACGCCGGCGGTACCCATGCCGGGGCGCACGGGTGGCGGCGCGTCCTCGACGCTGTCGGTGTCCGCGACCACCGTCAGCAGCTCGCTGTCGGGGTCGTACAGGGTGACCGTGGCGCGGTCCACACCCACCAGCTCGCGCGTCTTCTCGGCGAGCAGGGCGCACAGCTTGCCGGGCTCCAGGACCCCGCCGGCGGCGACCGCGATCTCGTGCAGGAGGCTGAAGGTGCGGGCGCGCTCCTGGGCCGCCTCCGCCAGCCGCGCGGCCTCCAGGGCCGGGGCCACCTGCGCGGCCAGCAGGGAGAGCAGGCGCAGCTCGCGCTCGGCGAACTTGCGCCGATCGAGGCTGAAGGCGCCCAGCGTGCCCACGGAGCCCTGCTGCGAGATCAGCGGCACCATCAGGGCGCTGGCGAAACCCTCGCGGCGGCCCCAATCCGTGGCGCCCGGCCAGTGCGGGTAGTCTTCGACCGCCAACGGCCGGCCGGCTTCGAAGACGCTGCCCGCCAGGCCCTGGCCCGGGCGCAGCCGGCCGCTCGGCCCTGGGGCCAGGTCGGGGGCGCCGCTGTCGGCAAGCGGCACCAGCTCCTCGTCGCGGGGCACCCAAACGCGGAGCACCGCACGCTCGACGCCCAGCAGGTTGCACGCCTCCTTGACCACCAACCGGGCCAGGCGAGCCGTGTCCAGGACTCCGCCGGCGCCCACGGCCAGGTCGTGCAAGGTGCGCAGCTCGCGGACCTGGCCCTCGCTGGCTTCCAGCAGCCCGACGGCGTCCAGGGCGGGCGCGATCTGGGCCGCGACCAGCGCCAGGGTCTCGGCCTCTTCGCGGCCGAACTGGCGCGGCTCCCGCGAGTGGACGCCCAGTGTGCCGACCGGGCGGTCGCGGACCATCAGCGGCACGTGGACCACGCTGCGTACCCCGCGGGCGCGCAGTCCCGGCGTGGCGTGGTCCCAGGTCTGGTAGTCGCCCACGATCACCGGCTCCGCCCATCGGAAGGCCATGCCGGCCGCGTCCTCGCCCGGCTTGACCACTGTCGGGGGGTGCTCGGCGGGGTCGTTGTCGGCCAGGGCGCGCAGGAGATCGGTCTCCTCGTCCCACCAGAGCAGAACGCCCGAATCGGCCTTCAGGAGCGCGCACGTCCGCTGCACGCAGAGTGCGGCCAGGTCGGCGGGCTCGCGCATGCCCCCGGTGGCGGCGCCCATCTCGTGCAGGGCCTGGAAGATGCGCGCCTGGTCGTGCCGCTGCTGCGCGAGCTTGGCGGCTTCCAGCGCCGGCGCGACCTGGGCGGCGAAGAGGGTCAGGAGCTGCTCCTCTTCGGCGGGAAAGCTGCGGGGCTGGTACGTCCACACGCCGAGAGCCCCCACCGGCCGGTCGCCGGCGATGAGGGGGACGGCCAGCGCCGAGACCATGCCCCGGGACTGCGAAGCCGGGACGGCCAGGTCCCAGTGCTGGTAGTCGTCGACCACGACCGGCAGGCCGCTCTCGAACGCGAGCCCGATGGCGCCTTCGCCGGGGGGCGTAGGCGGCTCCGGCACTTTCGATTCGGTCTCGGCCACCGGCAGCAGCATGTGCAGGTCGGGGTCGTAGGAGAAGATGACCGAGCCGTCGACCTTGAGCAGGGCCCGGGCGTGGTCGATGGCGAGCCGGGCCACCGAGCGCAGCCCCCGGGTGCCGCTGGCGATCGCAAGCTCGTGCAGCGCGTTCAGGGTGGCGGCTTCGAGCCGCGCCCTGCTGGTGGTTCTCTCCCCGCCCTGAATTACGTCCGTCGGAACCTCTCTTCCCCCGCGGCAGCCTAAGGCCAGCCCGTGCCCCTCAGATTAGGGGTTGGTTAAGTATTGTGAAGGCTGCCTGGCTACGGAACCTCAGTGTCCTGTCCCGGAGGAACGGTGACGGCTCGCCGCTGGGGGCGCCGAGATCAAGGCGCCGACGAGCAACGGAGCGAACGCGTCCCGAGACGCGTGAGCGAGTAGCGCAGGAGGCAACGCAGAGATCGGCGTCATCCAGCGGATGAGCCCGAAGGGTGGCGAAGCCACCGTCAGCGTTCTTTCGGGACGGGACACTTAGTTGAGGCGGGCGAGCAAGCCCCTGGCGGTCAGCTTGAGCGGCCCGGCGAGGTCGGGACTGACCGCCGCCCAGGCCTCCAGCTCGCGCACCGCCGCTCGGGCCCGGCCCTGGGCGGCCACGGCCTCCGCGAGCTCGATGATGTCCTGCCCGGTGACCTCCGGCAGCGCCAGCCGGAGCCGGAGCGTCCACTCCACGCCCGAGGCGTCGGCGTTGACGCGGTAGACCAGGCCCAGGTTGTTGAGCATGCGGCCCAGGACCTGGGCGCGGTTGACGACGGGGAGCAGGGCGGCGGTGAAGGGGACCTCGGGGCCGGCCCCGGTGGCGGCCCGGAAGAGCAGCTCGCAGGCCTGCTCGTCCAGCAGGGCGCCGCCGTGGAA
>Ga0207646_10007268_pt1 | contig 11288 bp, 10 predicted proteins | sample KBSK5502metaG_FD_184343 | JGI IMG/M metagenome (GOLD analysis project Ga0207646, IMG submission 184343) | Corn, switchgrass and miscanthus rhizosphere microbial communities from Kellogg Biological Station, Michigan, USA - KBS K5-50-2 metaG... | ecosystem: Host-associated > Plants > Roots >...
GAGGTGGCGACGAGGAACGGCTCGATGCCCATGTTCATCAGGCGGTTGATCGTCGACGGCGCGTCGTTCGTGTGAAGCGTCGACAGCACGAGGTGGCCGGTGAGCGCCGCCTTGATCGCGATCTCCGCGGTCTCGAAGTCGCGGATCTCGCCGACGAGAATGATGTTCGGATCCTGCCGCAGGAACGATCGCAGCGTGGCCGCGAAGTTCAATCCGATCGACTCCTTCATCTGCACCTGGTTGATGCCAGGCAGATTGAATTCGACTGGATCCTCGGCGGTCATGATGTTCACTTCGGGCGAGTTCACTTTCGCCAGCGCCGAGTAAAGCGTATTGGTCTTGCCCGAGCCTGTGGGCCCGGTCACAAGCACCATGCCCCACGGCTTGAAGATCGCCTCTTCGAACTTCGCCAGCGACTCCGGCTCGAAGCCGAGCTTCGTCATGTCGAGGCGCAGGTTGTCCTTGTCGAGCAACCGCATGACGATCTTCTCGCCGAACAGCGTCGGAAGAACCGAGACTCGAAAGTCGAGCTCCTTGTTCTTCTCGTTGAGCTTCATCTTCAGCTTGATGCGTCCGTCCTGCGGAAGGCGCTTTTCGGAGATGTCCAGCTTCGCGAGAATCTTGAGGCGCGACGTGATCGCATCCTTCAGCTTCAGCGGCGGATTCATGATCTCGTAGAGGATGCCGTCCATGCGGAACCGGACGCGGTACTCTTTCTCGTACGGCTCGACGTGAATGTCGGACGCGCCGCGTTTGATCGCGTCGGTGAGAATCAGGTTGACCAGCTTGACCACGGGCGCTTCTTCGGCCGATTCGGCCAGCGCCTCCATGTCCAGCTCTTCGTCTTCCTCCAGCACTTCGAGGTCGGCGCTCTCGGCCTGCTGAAGGTCTTCCATGACCTTCTTCAGCTCGAGCGAGGACGTGCTGCCGTAGTAGTTGTCGATCGCCGCCTTGATGCCCAGCTCCGACGCAACGACCGGCTCGACGTTGTAGCCGGTCATGAACTTGATGTCGTCCATGGCGAAGACGTTCGTCGGATCGGCCATGGCGATGGTGATCGTGGCGCCGGTTTTGTTGACCGGGAGGATGTTGTATTTCCGCGCCACGTCGGCGGGGATGAGCTTGATGACTGAGCCGTCGATCTCGAAGTGGGCGAGGTTGATCGACGGTACGCCGAACTGCTGCGAGAGGCACTCGGTGATGTCTTCCTCGGAGACGAATCCGAGCTTGATGAGCGTCTCGCCCAGCTTCCCGCCAGTTTCCTTTTGTAGCTTGAGAGCTTCCTTCAGCTGGTCCTGAGAGATCAGGCTAGCTTTCGTCAACAGTTCGCCGAGGCGTACGCTCATAAATCGATCAATTGAGGGCGCAAGTCGCTGCCCGAGAGGATTTTGGGAGTGGTCAAACGTTGAGTCTACTCTTGAGAAACAGGAGCGTCAACGCAAGCTTATTTGTAGTTAATTTCGGGCTGCGGCGGGAGGTTCGGGGGTGCCGGCACCGGCGTAGACGGCCTGCAGATTGGCGGTGATCGCACCAAATTTGACGTCCGACCGGATGCGCACCGGAAGGCGGCGCTCGTCCTCCGAATACCAGATGCGGAGGCGCGCCGTGGCGTCGTTGTGGAAGAGACCGCTGGTGGTCATTTTCGGCTCGACGATGACGCACGCGAACCGCCCCGCCGGCGTCTCGATTGTCTCGCGTCCGACCACGGTGGCCTCGACGGCAAAGAGCTTCCCGTCGGCGAGCATCGGCAGGTGATGGACCGCTCCCGGCGTGAGGTTGAGCGTGCGCAGGCGGTAGACGAGCGACAGCGGATCGAGCACCGGCGGCGTGACGTGAACGGCCTGCGGATTCTTCCCCGCGCGGCGGCGGACTGCGATCCCCATCGGCTCGGAGACGATCGTCGTCTCATCCTTGACGCGGCCGCGCTCCTCGAGATGTTTCTCGAAGCGATGCGTCGAGAAATCGCCGGCATCGACGACGGAGACGAATTCGTCATGAACTTTGAAGATGTGGCCGAACGATGCGCTCGACTTGCCGATCGACGTGAGCCGGAGCTCTCCCGGCTGGTGCGGACCGATGGTCATCCGCGCGGCGCCGCCGGGGATCTTCAGCCACGAGAGGGAGTAGTCGAGCGTCTCGCCGCTGGCAAAGGTCTGATCGAGCCGGCACGGCCGGCAGCGTTGGTCGCCCAAGGCTCCGCGCGTGTCATCGCCGAGAAGCGACATCGCCGCGGCGCCAAAAGCGAGCAGACCCGCCAGCGCGATCCACACGCGCTTCATCCGGTCAGCACCTGATCGATTTTTTTCATGACGTCCTCGACAGAAATCGACTGCATCGACTTCGTGGTCGAGAAACTCTCCACCACATTCGCGAGCTGTCCCCAGGGGCCGTTGCGCGCGGGATTCGTCGGACCGAAGAGGCCGACGACGCGACTCTCGAGCGCGGCGGCGAGATGAAGCGGGCCTGTGTCGCCGCCGACCACGAGCTTCGCGGCCCGTAGAACCGCGGCCAGTTCGGAAAGATTCGTCGGCGGCGCAACTTCGGCACCGACGGCATGCGCGAGCTCTTCTTCGCCCGGTCCCCAGACGACGAGCGCGGCATCGCCGAGGCGCTGGGCGAGCTCGCGAAAGTTCTCGGCGCCCCACTCCTTTTGCTCTTGTCCCGTCGCCGGCAGAAGGACGATCCGGTTGCGCAGCGCCTCGGGTACTTCGCCGAGGAACGGCGCATAGTCGACGTGGGGGACGTTCACGATTGCAGGTTCGACGGCGTGGGCGAGGGCGAAGTTCCATTCGACGACGTGCTGTGTCCGGTCGATCGCCACGCGGCGGTTGAGAAAAACGCCCGCCGGATTCTCGCGAATGGCTTCGCGATCGAAGCCGTACCGCAGCGGCGCATGCGAGACCCACGCGAGCGACGCCGACTTGATCAGCCCCTGAAAATCGATCGCCGCATCGAAGCCGCGCATCGCCGCCCGCGCCGCGAAGATCTCGCCGCGCGAAGAGACGAACGCGCGTCCCCACTTCTTCATCGAGACCGAGATCGTGTCGACGTTCCCGACGCGCGCCACGAGCTCGCGATACGGCCGCTCCACGACCCAGGTGATCTCGTGGCCCGCGTCGCGGAGCGCGACGACGGCAGGGAGGGTGTGGATGACGTCGCCGAAGGCGGAGAGGCGGATGATTAGAAGTCTCATGAATTCAGAACGCAGAACGCAGAATGAAGAATTGAGAACGCGCCGATTTCTTCATTCTTCATTCTGCGTTCTGCGTTCTGAATTCATCTTCTGAATGATGGCTGTCGTGGAATGGTCCTTCGGGTCCCCCACGATCGCCACCCGCCCGCCATATCCCTTCACCACCTCCGCTTCCGGCACCGACTCCTCGGTGTAGTCGGTTCCCTTGCAGTGCACGTCGGGCTTCAGCTCGGCGAGCAGTCGCGCGGGGCTGCGGTCGTGAAAGATGGTGACGTAGTCGACGCCGTCGATCGCCGCGATGATCTCCGCCCGCTCCGCTTCATTCATCACCGGCCGCCCTTCGCCTTTCAGTATGCGCACCGACTCGTCGCCATTGACGCCGACCACGAGCACGTCCGCTTCTTTCTTTGCATCGCGCAAGTAGCGAATGTGGCCGACGTGGAGGACGTCGAAGCAGCCGTTGGCGAACGAGATTCTGCGCCCGGCTTTGCGCTCGTTTTCCACTGCGGCGATGAGCTGGGGCTCGGAGAGGATTGGTGCGGTCATTTGGTAGCGGGGTTACGAGGTTGCGGGGTCACCTCGTAACCCCGCAACCTCGCAACCGCGTAACCGTCATTCATTCAACTCCTCATCCCTCTCGATCGCCCTGCGCAGCTCCTCGTTCGACACGGTCGCGGTCCCCATCTTCATCACCACGATGCCGCCTCCGTAGTTGGCGAGCTTCGCGGCTTCGGCGAATGAGGCGCCGGCGGCGAGGGCGAGGGTGAATGTGGCAATGACCGTGTCGCCGGCGCCGGTGACGTCGGCGACCTGGTCGGTGCCGTACACAGGGATGAGGAGCGTATCGTCGCGGCCGCGCTCGAAGAGGGCCATCCCTCGGCTGCCGCGCGTGATCAGCACCGCCTCGCAATCGAGCGTTTCCTGCAGCGACTTCGCCACCTCATGCACGCGCGCGTCGCCTTCGCCATTGTTGAAGAGCGTCGTTCCCGCCGCGGCCGCAGCTTCTTCTTCGTTCGGCGTCGCAGCGGTCACGCCGGGGAAGCCGAGCAGCGCGTAGCGCGAATCGAGCGTCACCGGCTTAGCGTGCGCGTAGCGCAGCAGGCTCTCGGCGACGTGCGACGTCACCACGCCATAGCCGTAGTCGCTGATCATCCCGGCGTGGCACATCGAGATGGCGTCGCGCAGTAGGTGACCGAATTGCTGCGTTTCGTCGTCGGTGATCTCGAAGTGGTCCTCGATGTCATAGCGCACGATCTGCTGCCGGCTGGCGTGCGGATAGCCGCCGAGGATGCGCACTTTCGTCGGCGTCTTGTAGCGGTCGAGCTGCAGGATCCCGCCGCAGTCGATCCCCTGCAATTTCAGTTTGTCGACCAACTGCCGCCCCTCGGCGTCGTTGCCGACGACGGAGACCGGAATCGGCAGCCCGCCGAGAGAAAGAATGTTGTTGATGGCATTGCCACCGCCGCCGAGAAGAACGTCGTCGCGGTACTGGCGGAGGATGAGCACCGGCGCCTCGCGCGAGATCCGTTTGGGAGTGCCGTAGATGAAGCGGTCGGCGACGATGTCGCCATAGACGACGATCAGCCTTCCGTTCATCGCTTCGGCGAGTTGCAGCAGGCGCGAGCGCGAGAACACGGGCGAAGAATAAAGGATGAACGAGGAACGATGAAGGATGAACGATGAACGAGCCGCTGGTGGAGGGTGAAGACTACTACCTCGAAGGGGCTTTTTTCGTCTTCACGGAAGCGTACCTGCGGAAGCGCGGCTACTGCTGTGAATCAGGCTGCCGCCACTGCCCATACGGCTTTCGTCGCGACCAAAGGAACGACGTACCGGCGGAGGATGAACGATGAACGATGAACGATGAACGAGCCGCTGGTGGAGGGTGATGACTACCGGGAAGGGCCGACGGATGATGACTGCACTGGCTGAAGCGCTCATCGTTCATCGTTCATCGTTCATCGTTGTACAGTCGCTTCCAGCTCCGCGTTGCGCAGTTCCTGCTTCTCGTCGGCCGTGAGGATGTTCTCGAGGTCGATGAGGAGGTAGATCTCGTTGCCGTGCGGGATGACGGCAATCAGGAGCTCGCCGCGAATGCCGCGCACGAGCGCCGGCGGCGGCAGGAGCTGCTCTTGCGAGGCGTTCACGATGCGGCGCACCTCGTCGACCTTCAGCCCGATCACGCCGGCGCTGGTGTGCGTGATCAGCACCAGCGGCTGCTCGGCGCGCTCGCCGAGCTGCGGATAGAGCCGGCTGCGCAGATCGACGACCGGGATCACTTCGTTGCGCAGCACGATGATCCCCTCCACGAACGAGGGCGCCGTCGGGACGGAGGTCGAGCCGCCGTACGGGATGATCTGCCGGACCGCCATGATGTCGAGGACGAACGTCTCCGGTCCGACGCGGAAGGTGATGAGGCGAAGCTCTTTCTCGCCGGCCATTGGTTACCTTCAGATCACGCCCTGACCCGGAACCGCCGGACCTCTTCATCCACCACCCGAATGGCATCCGAAAGCAGCGAGATCGCGTCGCGCATCTCGTTCGCCGAGTTGCGATTGTTCTCGGCGATGGCGCGCACCTGCTCCATCGTGCGGACGATCTTCTCGCTCTCCCCCGACTGGCTTGCCGCGACCTGGAAGATCTCGTGGATCATGTCGATCATCCGCTCGGCGGCGCCGGAGATCATCGTCGAGCCGGAGCGTTGTTCGATCATCGCCTGGCGCACGTACTTCGTCACTTCGCGCATCGTCTCGACCGCTTTGAGAATGTGCTCCGACCCCTGCGCCTGCTGCGTCGTCGCGGAGTTGATTCCTTTCACCATCTCCTGCAGCCGCTCGATCGAGCGCGTGACCGCCTCGCTCCCCTGCGCCTGCTCCCGCGTGGCGGCGGCGATCTCTTTCCCCATCTCCGACGCTTTCGCGGCGGAGTCGAGGATGTTGTTGAGCGCCTTTCCCGCCTCATGCGAGAGCGACACGCCCTGTTCGACGAGGCGCGTGCCGGTGGTCATCGTCCGCAGCGCGTTCGAGACTTCGTCCTGCACGGAGCGGATGAGCGTGGAGATCTCGCGCGTCGACGATGCCGTCCGCTCCGACAGCTCGCGGATCTCGGCGGCGACTACCGAAAACCCCTTGCCGTACTCGCCCGCCTGCGCGGCGAGGATGGCGGCGTTCAGCGCCAGCAGGTTGGTCTGCTCGGCCACGTCGTCGATCACGTTCAGGATCTTGCCGATGGCGATCGAGCGATCGCCGAGGCGGCTCACCACAGAGTTCGACTCCGTGACGGCGCGCCGGATCTGCTCCATCCCGTCGATCGTCTCGCGCACCGCCTTCATCCCCGACTCCGCGGCGTCCGCAACGGCGAGCGCCAGGTCGTACGACCGCGCCGCGTTCGACTCCACCTCGGCGATCGAGGCGCTCATCTCCACCATCGACGACGATGTGTCGGTGACGAAATTCGTGAGGTAGACGACGTTCTGGTCGACTTCGTTGATCGACGCCGCCATCTGGTGCGTCGCCGACGCCGTCTCCTCCACCGAGTTGAAAAGCGAGTCGGTGTGCCGGCTCACCTCTTCCATCGAAGAGACCATCTCCAGCATCGACGACGACGTCTCCTCCGACGAGGCGGAGAGCGCCTCGACGTTGTCGGAGATCTTGCGGACGCCGCTGTTCAACTGATCGATCGATTGATAGGTCTCGTCGATGACTTGGCGCTGCTCGTCGACGCGATCGATCACCGTGCGCGACCGCGAGCCGACCGTTTCGGAGACCGAGCGGAGCTGCGCCTGCGCGCGCACGAGCTTCGTCAGCGTCTTCTCCAGGTCGCCCGCCATCGAGTTGAACGTCTCGCCGAGCGAGCCGATCTCGTCGCTGGAACTGACCGCGGTTCGCTGCGTGAGGTCGCCCTGCGCGATCTTTTTCGCGGTGCCGGCCAGTTCGAGAATCGGCAAAACGAGGCGCCCCGACGCGTAGTAAGCGAAGACGACCGCCAGCACGATGGCCAGCAACGCCACGAGAATCGTGGCCCGCAACAGCGAAGCGGCCGCCTCATCCGCCTGCGTCTCGTTGATGAGGAGGCGGAAGTAGCCTTTCGTCGCAGTGCCGTCGAGGAACGGCACGACGAACAGATGGAGCAGGCGCCCATCCTTCCCTTTCAGTTCGCTCGTCGTTTGCGAGAGAGGGACCGGCGGTTGTGTCGCGGAGGCGGCGAGCACTTTCCCGTCCGCCGCCGTGAAGTCGACGTACTCGATCGACGAGTTCTTTTTTCGCAGGTCGGCGATGATCGTCTTCAGATCGTCGGTGAGGCCGAAGAGGACGTAGTAGCCGGCCGTCGACTTGATCGTGTCCGCGATCGCCTGCCCTTGCCCGACGGTCTGCCTCCGGATCGCCTTACGCACCTGCCATTGCACGACGACGACGATGAAGAAAATCACCACCAGCGTCAGCAGCGAAAAAACGGCGATGAACTTCGGCCGCAAACCGAAGCGTCCGCCGGTCGTTTGTGAGAGATCGCCTGACAACATGGGACCTTCGCAAGTGTAGCGTAGCAACGTATGATCCGCGCATGCCGCTCATCCGCTGCCAGAAATGCGGACAGGCGTACGAAGTTCCCGGCGTGGTCGCGGTGCGGCTCCCGAACTCGATCGCCACCTGCGTGAGCTGTGGCGAATGGCTTTCCGGCAGTAAGGCGGCACTCCTGGCCCGCCTCCTCAACCCGCAGGACATCAAGGAAATCGACCTCAAGCCGTATCGGGTGGAGCAGCGGGACGAGCCGAAGGCTGACGCAGCTCCCGCGCCGCCAGCGGCTCCGCCGGGCAAGCCGCGCTCGCTTCGGATCGTGGCGCGCGGCGCGAAGGACTCAGTCAATCAGGTCTTCACCATCGGTCCGCATCCGCTGTGGATCGGCCGCAAGGGATGTCACGTCGAGATGGCGGAGGCGGAGCTGTCGATCCGGCACTGCTCGATCTCACTGCGCGGCGACGAGCTCGTCATTCGCGACGCCGAGTCGCACATGGGGACGTTCCTCGACGGGCAGCAAGTGAGCGAATCCGTCATCGGCGAAGGCGTCCATCTGCTGCGCGTCGGCTCCGCGCTGATCAGCATCGAGCCGACCGACGATCCGGGGAGCGCCGTCGAACCGATCAAGCTCGACGCGACCGGTGTCACCGACGAGACCGATCTCGTGCGCCGCATGCAGGAGCGAACGGCCAAAACCGAAGCGGGACGGCCGGTGCTCGTCTGCATCGACGGGCCGCTCGTCGGTCAGGAGTTCGAGATTCCAGCGACCGGTCTCGTCGTCGGCCGCGAAGGACACGTGCGCGTTCCCGACGAGTTCCTCTCCCGCCGGCACTTCGAAGTCGTCCCCGACTCCGAGGGCTCGATCCGTGTCCGCGACCTCGGCAGTCGCAACGGCACGTTCCTCAACACACTCCCCGCGACCAACACGAAAGTCCACAGCGGTGACGAGATCCGCGCCGGCGTGAACCGCTTCCGGATCGAGCACCGCGCGTAACGATGAACGATGAACGATGACGAACCGCGCCGAATCCGGTTCATCGTTCATCGTTCATCCTTCATCGTTCCAAACCCAGGCTCCCAAATTGGCCGGTGACGACGGACCGCCAAATGGCTATACTGCGCCGTTTAAGTTAAGGATGGAGCATCTATGAACCGGATGGCCGAACAGGCTACCCGCATTCTGCGGCCCCTCTCCGCACTCATCGACACCCCCCTGACGTTGGTTGAGAGCCCTTCACCCGACGACATTTCCGCGTTCGCGACGTCGACGGGGCTCGGTGTGCGCAGCGCCGACGGGCAGCCGCTCGACGGCAACACGCGGCAGTTGCTGCAGCAAGTCTTCGACGTCATCCGCAGCGCCGAAGAGTCTGAGGCGAAGTTCCGCGACATCGAGCTGCGCGTGGTGGCCATGCAGCACGAGAACCTCGAGCTGATCATGCGCAACCGCGTCCTCGCCGAGGTCTCCGCGCGCGATTCGCTGACCGGCCTCTACAACCGCTGGTACGTGATGGAGAAGATCGAGAGCGAGATGAATCGCTCCCTCCGCCACGGCTCGCCGGTGTCCGTCCTGATGATGGACATCGACCACTTCAAGCGCGTCAACGACACCTACGGCCACGCGGTCGGCGACCAGGTCCTCCGCACCATCGGCCAGGTCCTCCGCGACAGTTGCCGCGTCTACGACGTCCCGGGCCGCTACGGCGGCGAAGAATTCTGCGTCGTCCTCCCGCAGACGCCGGTCGGCAGCACCGGCACCGTCGCCGAGCGCATCCGGACCCGCGTCGCCTCGACCGCCGTCGCCGTCGAAGGCGATTCCGTCGCCGTGACGACCTCGATCGGCATCGCCGGCGTCGGCACCGACAACGGCGACACGCTGATGACCGCCACAGCCCTCATCGACCGGGCAGATCGGGCGCTCTATTCGGCGAAGCATCGGGGAAGGAACCGGATCGAGCTTTGGCAGTAGTTTCCGCCGGTAGTGGTCTAGTTTGACGCTGAATCTGTAACAGCCGCTGTTCAGATTCGATCGAACAGTTCCCACACGTAGACCTTTTCGCACGTGAGCCAAGAGCAGGCGAGTGCGATTCGCATCATGACCGGCCGCATGGGATGAGACTTGCCGTTTCGTAGACGCGCGAGGTAGTTGCTGCTCACATCGGCTAATCGAGCCAACTCTTCCGGGTCGATCTCGTGGCTTTGGATGAAGTCATCGAGGCGACTCACGCCGCCTGCTCCGCCATCCACATATCGAGCGAAAGCATGTCGCTCGCGGTCCAGACGTAATCGGTGAGACCCGCTGCCATCGCCGGAGTCTTCCCGCCGAGCGAGCGATGCTTGCGGCAGAAGTTGTAGTAGACGACGGTGATCGCCAGCATGTGGCGATGGTTTTCGAACTTCTTTGAGAAGCCGTTGGTGAGTCTCGTGAAACGGCGGTTCTGCATGCGAAGCGTGAGGTTCCACCGCTCCATGTAAGACGTGCTGATGTTCTTGTCGAACGGCATGCCGAAGCGCGGATGCTTCTCGATGCGCTTCAGCCGTCCCGGTGAGTACCTACTTGCCGCGCTGTCCGGACTCATCCCCGGCTGCGGCCCGCTACTGCCGTAGACCTTGATGACTTCGCCGTAGTCGCACTCCCCCTCGCGGAAGGACTTGGTGATGGCATCGAGGTAGAGACTCAGGCCGTCGGTGGAGACTTGGATGCGCATCATCGTGCGTGACTTCAGGTCGGCGATGAGTGCATCCGCCGCTTCCTGACTGCGGTCACTGGCGATCCACGAAATCATCAGCTTCGACTCAGCGTCGATCGCGGTCCACGTCCAGATCGAGCCGAATCCCTTGCCCTTCAGCTCTTCGGGAACGTTCTTCTCTTTCGCGTAGCAGAACGACCAGACCTCGTCGCACTGCACCTGAGTCGTTCCGAGATGCCGGACGCGCGCGTCGTGGAACTTCTGGCAGGCCGTCCCGACCTCGCGAATCAGACTCAGGACGGTCATCTTCGCCGCGCCGGTCATGCGGCAGGTCGAAGCGATGGAGTTGCCCTCGATCAGAGAAGTGAGGATGCGGGCGCGTTGCTCACTTGGCAGCCTGTTCATGCACAGCAATATATGCTTGAGGGGTCACGAAGTCAATGCTTGAGGGGTTAAGATGCGATGTAAATCTTTACTTCGACGGGCAGATCGTATCTGAGAGTTCGGTTACACTTTTCCGAAGTCGAAAAGTTAGTAGAGGGACCGGTGACAAGAGCCCCTGGGCTCTCCCGCGGTAACACGCGGGTAGCCGGTCCCGCCTATCTTTAGTAGTACTTCGTTGTTCCCAACGCGAACAAATTGAACTCAGTGCCCACCTTTGCCTTGATGAGGTCGTAACTTCTGCGATCACCCATTTCCCACTTCCGCTGTATCGCCCATGCGCAATAGTCGACAACCTGCAAGCACGGATCACTCACGGCGCTCCAACTCGCAACTTGCACGGTGGCTGTGGGTGACACCTGTCGGAGAACGTCGGTGACGGCGGCAAGAAACAGACTCTTCTTCTTCTTCGTTCCGATCGAGGCGCTCACGACGAGAAGTTCGTCTGGCGCT
>Ga0207646_10007271_pt1 | contig 11284 bp, 10 predicted proteins | sample KBSK5502metaG_FD_184343 | JGI IMG/M metagenome (GOLD analysis project Ga0207646, IMG submission 184343) | Corn, switchgrass and miscanthus rhizosphere microbial communities from Kellogg Biological Station, Michigan, USA - KBS K5-50-2 metaG... | ecosystem: Host-associated > Plants > Roots >...
AGCGCGGCCCCGCCGGAATTCAACTTTGCCACGAAGGCATCCACGCCGCCGCCGATGGCCTGCAACGGGCTGACAGTCGGAAAGTTGCTCGAGTTGGTGCTCCCCGCGACATAGACGTTGCCGGAGGCGTCGACACCGATTGCATTTCCGAGGTCATCACCCGACCCACCCAGGTACGTGGAGAAGGCGAGGGCGGAGCCCGAGCTGCTGATTTTGGTCACGAACGCGTCGTAGCCGCCGTTCCCCGTCGTTTGGAATGCACCTTGAGTGGTCGGGAAGTTGGTGGAATTGGTGTTTCCCACGACGTAAGCGCTCCCTGAGCCGTCGACTGCGATACCGAAGACAGAATCGACGCCGCTGCCGCCGAGGAACGTCGAATACACGAGTGCGGAGCCTGCCGAGTTCAGCTTTGTCACGAAGCCGTCGTAAAAACCGCCTCCATGCTTGGACTGAATTGCATTGATCAGCGGAAAGTCGGCTGAAACGGTAGTTCCCGCGATGTAAGCATTGCCCGTCGAATCCACTGCAATGCCGTAAGCGGCATCTTCCTGACCTCCGCCGAGATAGGTGGAATAGACCAGGACCGTGCCGGTTGCATCGAGCTTCGCGACGAAGGCGTCATATGCGCCGCCGCCGTAGACCTCCTGTATTGGTTTATGCGTGGGAAAATTGCTGGAGGCCGTAAATCCCGTCACATATGCGTCGCCAGCGGAGTCCACCGCGATGGAGATACCGTCATCCTCCCCGCTTCCGCCGAGATACGTCGAGTATCGAAGCGAGCCATCCTGGTTCAACTTGAAAATGAACGCGTCATAGCCTCCGCCCCCATATTTGGCCTGGAGCGCCTGCGATACAGGGAAGTCCATCGAGTTGGTTGTTCCAATCACATACGCGTTTCCAGACCGATCCACAGCGATGCTGTTCGCGAAATCGTCCCCTGTGCCACCGAAGTAGGTTGAATACACAAGGCCAGAGCCGTCCGGTGTCAGCTTGGCGATGAAGCTGTCATAGGTGCCGGAGTGCTCCAACAATGTGTCGGCATGAGCGATCGGGAGGTTCGGTGAGTTGGTGGTGCCGACGAGGTAGGTGCTGCCGGATGCGTCTACCGCAATACCGATCGCGCCATCCCAGCCGCTTCCGCCCAGGTAGCTCGAATATACGAGGACCGGGTCGATCACCAGCGCCAGCCGCTTGTCGTAACCGTCGAGGCGGACTGCCACTTCCCTGTCATTGACGAGCGCGTATGAGCCTTTGACTTCAATCTTTTTACCACGGACGTTTTGGTAAATCTGGGGGTGTTTCTGCCTCACTTCCCTGCCGGCGACGCGAACCAATAAATCACCGTCAGCGCTAATTCGAAGGGATTCGACATCGCTGAACGCGAGGCGAATCGCATTGGGATCAGCCCCGGGCGCGAGCACGAAGTCGTACTCCAGCTGCCGCTGATTGCCGTAGTAAACGACATCGATTCCTGGGTACACGTTTGAGAATTGAACCTTGGCGTAGTTGGCGATGCCCGTGCGCCAGGACGACGGCTGATTCCCCAGGATGTAGTTCGTCTTGCTGGAGAGCTCATCCAGCCCCTTCGCAGTTGCGTGCGAATCGCCGCCTTTCATCTGCATCCGGAAGCTGCGCGACAACGCCTGTCGGCTGTCAATCTTGTGCGGGCGCAGGTTTTTGGGCGCGCCATCATTCTTGAGGACGAAAACCGCTGAGGTCGGCCCGAGATATGCGTCAGCGCCAGTCGCACGCGCGATAAAGCGCGCGGCCTGGTCGGCCTGGCCCTGGTTAGGCTCAAACACCAGCGGAAGCTTGGCGAGAGAGTCCTGCAGCTTGGCCTTAGTGCTGGAGGATGATTCGAGTCTCTTCGAGCCAACTGACGACAAAGGTGATTGCAGCGCGCCGATGCCAATCGAGGCCACGATAATCAAGCTGGCGATGCCGACGTGTATTCTGGAAACAGGGTTGCAGTTCATGACTTCACTCCTTCATAAGGGTTCAAAAGCAGCGTCTGAACGCGTGGATTGCCAAACCGGTGCCAAGGAAAGCAGGGTGGGCGCGAAGCGCGCCCTCGCACAATCGCGGCGCGCCAAGCTGCCGAGATGAGACTTCATTCCCGGTCGCAGCTCCAGGTTGAGCCGCGAGCGCCGGAAGGGTTGTGAAGGGAAATCATGGTCGGGACGCCAGGAGTTATGGATATGCCGCTATGGCGGTCACTCCAGAACCGGCAAGCGATGAGAATAAAGATACGGCTTGGGTAAGGAACGTGGACTTGGATGCCTGGGCGGGGCGCAGTGCCAGAGCGGATCGGGGATCGAGCTCCAGAATTCGCTTCCTCGGCGATAGAGCTTGTATGATTCGTCGTTCAACTGGAGCGTGACGTTGTCAAAGTCGCCGCCACGTTACAGGTCGGGTGCAGCTATCCTACTCGCACGCAAGAAAGATGCGCCGGGTGCGATCTGGTGAGAGCCTAGCGACATGTCGGGCATAGCGGTGGAGCTGAGCTTCGAACGCCCGGTCAATGGCGCGGTCATTTCGTCCCTCCTCGCGGCGATGCCTCATCGTGGTCTGGACGGGTGTATCATCGTCCAAGATGGTTGTTGTGCGATGGGGATCGCGCGCCAAAGAACAACTGCAAGTGTGATTTCCGACCAGGATCCATTCCAGCAATCTCACCTCGGTATTTCGGTGGTGGGCGATGTGCGTCTCGACAATTGCGACGAGCTTGTGCCGGAGCTACTGGGGAGCGCGCGTGCCCGGCCTACGCCGATGGAGTTGCTTGCCCTCGGTTACCAGCGGTGGGGCTTCGAGCTCGCTTCGCATCTGGAGGGAGATTTCGCGTTCGCTTTGTGGGATTCGAGCCGCCGCACACTCTACGCAGCGCGTGATCCGTTCGGGACGCGACCGCTCTTCTATCATCGAAACCGTTCACGCCTGCTTTTATGCAGCGAGGTGGATGCGCTGCTTCAACAGCCCGGCGTGGAATGGAACCCGGATGCTCGAATCATTCTCGATTACCTCCTGGGCGACTATAGACATTACCGAGAGACATTCTTTCGCGACATCACCCGCATCGTCCCCGGTCATTACCTGGTTGCGAACGGAAGCAATGTTTCAGAGGTTTGCTATTGGAGCCCCGCGCCACAACTGACCGGCGTTTCCGATGGGGAGTGTGTCGAACGATTTCGAGAGTTGTTCAGGCGCAGCGTCCAGGCCCGCCTGTCTTCCAGCGGTCCGATCGTGGCTCAGTTGAGCGGCGGACTGGACTCTCCATCTATTGCCTGCATGGCGGCCGAGATTTGCCGCGGATATCCCTCTTTGCCTCCTGTGGTACTGGCCTCCGCCACCTATCCCGGGTTCAATTGTGATGAAACGCCCTGGATCGATGCGGTCGTCCAGTCCTTGCCGTTCGAAGCCGTAAAATGGGATGCGCGATCCGCGATCTGGCCTCTCGATGTTGGTGCAGTCTTGGCGCACCCCTGGCGGGATTGCCAGGCAGGGGGTGCCGGTCGCGCATTCGAAATTGCGCGCGCGATCGGCAGCCGAGTGTTGTTGAGCGGCCACGGCGGCGACGAGCTGTTGTTCGAGCGCGGCATTTTTCAGGATCTCGCCTCGCATCATCGCTGGCGAGCTCTTCTGCGAGAGACGCTGCTGGCGCCCACCTTTTATTCGAGTCGGTCACCAGCATTCTTTTTTCTGGAGGCGATACGTCCGATTATTGCAAGACCGGCGCTGAGACGGGTGTATCGCCGTATTATTCCGCGGCCGGTCCTGGCAGTGCCGAGCTGGCTTGGAAGAGAACTTCAGGACCTCTGGCGAGAACCGGTTCCAGTTTCACCATTCGAGAACAAACACTGGAACTCGCAAACGCAACGAAACACCTGGAAGTGGCTGACCAGTGCAGAGGCATTTTGGAGCATGGAGCTGCAGGAGCTCGATGCCGCGAGGATGGGAATCGAGATGCGGTTTCCCTACCTGGATCGGCCGCTTGCTTCATTTGTGCTTTCGTTGCCGTTCGAGCGTCGATTGCCTGGAGGGCAAATGAAACGGATTCTCCGCCGCGCAATGGCCGGTACGCTGCCCCGCATCGTGGCGGAACGCGGCCAGGTCACGTCGTTCGGCGACAGCTACTGCGACAAAGTCCGGCAAAATCTCCCTAGGCTCGAAGCGACGCTCGATGATCCGGAGTGGAGGTGCGAACCGTACATCCAGCGCGCACAATCGCGGAAGTTGGTGCGTGCCCTCCGCACCCAAGGCGGCAGCGACAGGAATTGGCGAGAGTGGATGAGGGTATGGAATATTGCTATGCTCGAACGCTGGTTGTGTGCCCTCAGCGAACGAGGCTACCGAAGAGGATGTGAGGCGGACCGTGGCGAACAGCTTGCTAGCCCCGAGTAGTGCTGAGCCGCAGCGCTCGGACGAATCCTCCGAGCAGATGTCCAAACCATACGAGCCGCCGCGGATTGAACGGCTGGGAAATCTGCGCGAGCTGTTGGCAAAGACGGGAGCCCTTCCGGACGTTCCTGGCCCGAACCCATACAGACCTTGACGAACAGCGGCCGCAAAGCTGAATGATATCGTCCCCGGCGCTATTTCGGCTGGGCGAGAACTGCTCGAAGTGGTGGGCCAAGCTGCAGTACGTCACGCGGCAGCTGCGCCTTCAGCCCCGCCCTGATCAGACTGATCAACGCAATGCGCGGGCTTACTCGGTTCCCCTCTGGCGCGATGCCTACGCTGCCTCCGCGGGGGGCGGATTGTATGAATCCGAGCTGATACTCGCTGATCGTTATTTTCGACCTGGACAGGTACTCCTGGACGTCGGCTGCGGAGGGGGACGCGAAGCCTTCGGGTTCGTGCAGCGCGGCCTCAAAGTCATTGCGATCGACGTCTGCTCCGAGCTGATCGATGCCGCGAAGGCGAGAGCAGAAAAGTTGGGGGTCGAAGACAGACCCGCTTTCTTTATCGGTTCACTCACTGCTCTCGACTTTCCGCCCGCAAGCTTCGATGTTGTTTACTTGTCGTCTGATATCTACGCAGGAACTCCGGGCAGCAGAAACCGGGTGAAAGTGCTCGAGCAGTGCGCCCGCATCATGCGGCCCGGCGGCTTGGTGATTTTTCCGGTGAACCTTTCGCCTCCAGACTCGGTGCGAGTGCGCCTTCTCGTCGAAGCGCCGCGCAATTTGGTGCGTTGGCTCTTTCCCGAGCTTGTTCCAGAACCCGGAGACCGCTGGGCACTGTCGGGAACGGCTCCGAATCCGCCTGTTCTCTTCCGGCATTTGTTCTTCAACGAAGAGGAGGTTGTCTCCGAGACGAAGCGCGCGGGGCTGCGCTTCGTCGAGCGCACCTTCGACTTCTTCGTCACCCAATCGCCCGGCGCCGCTCAGACGGACCACATTGCTGTGCGTTCCGCCCCGCGGGTACACCCGAGCGTCGCGGCCCAATCGTACGGGAACGAGTTGCTCCTCGTTCACCTTGAGAATGGCGGAACTTTCAGTCTCAACGAGACTGCTCGCCGGATGTGGGAGCTGATCAACGATGGTTGTTCTCCGAAAGAAGTGGCTGAGCGCCTCGCGGCGCACTTCGACGCGTCGAAGGAACGCCTGGAAGCTGACGCGGCGGAGCTGATTCGACAGCTCGAGGCCGAGGCAGTGCTCAACGGTTAGACGGCAATGGCTCCGTACCATCGAGCTTCGACAGCGCTTGAGCTCCTCCGGGTGATCGCTGCCTTGCCGCGAGTAGAGTGGACGCGCCTGAGCATGGGTTTCGAGCCGGCGGTAGGGGCCATGCGTGCTCGCGGCCAGCACTGTGTCCGACGGGAACCGAGACAGCGCGTTCTCCTGCAGCGCGCCATCGGATGGCTGGATGCTCGAGTGCCAGGTGAAACCAATTGCTATCGCAGAGTGCTCCTCGAGATTTCGCTCGATGCAGGGGCAGCAACCGAGCCCGTCGTCATCGGCCTCAAGGCAAAGGGAGGTCCCGGCTCCGGACATGTCTGGCTGGCCTCGAGCGTTCCACTCAGTCACTACGACCTGAAGCTGGTCCTGTAGCGTTTGAGCGCCGCGCGCAGCGGATCCATCCCGGCTGGGACTATTCCGCGATACGCTGGCACTTGGAGCGCGAGCTCGCTGCTGAAGCGCAGCAGGTTGCGCCAGAGCTGTTGATCACCCAGCTCACCAAAACCGTTTTCCAACAGCGCAGCCGCGGCCTCGGTCATCGAGAGCTGCTCGAGCGCGATACTGCTCCCGGTTCGGCGGTGCTCGTCGAGAAAGATGATTCGGCTGAGCCGAACGGTGGGTCCGCAGAGTTGCTCGACCAGCTCACCAAGTCGAACTGGACAGGGATGATGCCCGAGCCGGCGCGCTGTCTTGGCTGCCCATTCACGAAGGACGCCTTCACCACCCAAGAACGCTTCGGGAGCGCCCTCCAATTGAACGACCAGCAAGTCTTCGGAAACGAGGACCGCTCCGGTCTCGCAGAGGAGGCTTGCACAAGTCGATTTCCCCGAGCCGCTGGGTCCGCAGAAGCCGACCAACTCCCTTCCGAGGCGCACGGCGGAAGCGTGCAGAACGGGATGGCCGCGATGAACGAGCAGATGCGGCACCGCCACGCGAAGCCAGCTCGCTACCTCGTCGGCAGATGCACGCGACCGCGCCCAAAACACTTCTTCTGAGCGCGGATCGAAATCGAGGACGGGAGCGCCGTCCCAGTGCATCCGCCAGCGCTGAGCTGCGCGTTTGAACTGGAGGCGCGGTGTTTCACGAACCGGGTATTGCGCCCGGAGCTGCGCCAGTACGTTACCCACGTCTTCACCGGCTCGAGCCGGCGAAAGGCCATACTCGCGGCATAGCATCTGTTCCACATCCTCGACCGCTTTGCCACCCAAGAGGGCCGCGCAGATGTGAGCGCTCGTCGCGTTCAACTGGAAAAAATCGCCGGTGTGTAGATCGAGGCAAAGCGACGAAACACCGAGTTTGGCCAGAGCAAACTGGCTCGAGAAGGCCTCTCTTTCTGCCTCAGTCGCCAAGTTGCGGACCGGAACCGTGGGCATCGTCAAACCATCCTTCTACTTTCCGAATTGTCCCACCTGAGCGTCCGGTAAGCCCTGGTTGCCCCACTGGGTCTCCCGCAGGTCATCAGGAAGAAGCCGTAGGCGATTCTTCAGCAGGAGGATCTGGTGGGCCAGACCCGCTTTCTCCATCACCAATTGGAAGCGCCGGACGTGGTCCAGGGTGAAACTGTGGCTGAACCCGCTGGCAAACAGAATGAACTCGACTCGCTGATTGTAGACGAGCGGAAGCAGAAAGATGATCGCGCTGGGATCCTCGACGAACTGCTCCAGGATCCGAAAGTTTTCAGGGATTGGCGGCACCGTGCCTAGGTGATAGCGCTTGCTGGCGAAGATGCTTTGAACGATGTTTTGTTCTTCAATCGAGACTCGCAGGTTGTGCGTGCGCTCGAGGAATTCGGGTGAACCTTCACCGGCAATCTGCTCGAAGCAGTCTGCGCGAAGCACCAGAATGCTTTGACGCTTGAAGAACACCCGACCGAAGCGGAGGATCAGCTGCGTGATCTCGGGGCTGGTCTCCACTGACTGCAGCTGATGGACCAATTGCCCCAGCGTCATCGTCTCCGGAGCAGCCTCGCCGGGCTCAAGCGCAGAGTCGGAGATCAGTTGATGGCGGTGCGGGCTGGAGAATTCCTGGTCATTGTGCTCGATCCGGACTTCATGCACCATGACCGAGCTGGCGATATCCCGGGTTACGTGCAATCGATGGGTTGCCCGGTCCGCTTCGATCTCGATGTACCGGCGTGGCTTGGGAATCTGATAGTACCGTTCCAGGCAGCGGACCACGGTCACCTCGGATGCGACGTGTGGTCTCACCATCAACCCGGTCTTGAACACCACTTCGTCCAGTGTTTTGAGATTGGTCGGATCTACCAGCGCGACGTCTAATCGACGCTTGATTTTTCGAAAGGGGATGAGTTTGTGCTTCCCAGCCAGCTCGGGCGAAATGGTTTCAATAACGGTGCTGGATATGTCCTCGAGCTGTTTGGAATCGACCGCGGGCACGTTGCATTGTTTGCTCAAGAAGCTGGTGAGGAACTCTTCGCTGACGAAGCCGTGCTCCACCAGATTGGTGCCAAGCTTTCCGCCGTAGATCAGTTGAGCGTTGAGTGCCTCTTCCAATTGCTGTCGCGAGAGTATTCCCGCCTTCAGCAGCATCTCCCCGATTCGAAGTTTTGTCTTGGACATGAACGGCAGCAGCTACTGAGACGCGACCCGAAGCGGGGTGGCTTCTACTGGTGCTTCGCGAATCTCCGCCAGCATCGGGTGCTCTGCGGGGACGCTCCGCTTTTGCTCGCACAGCGCGCGCAGAGCGCTCAGAGCCTCCTGTGCCTTGAGCCCGGAAACCGAAGGGGTGAGCGCATCGATTGCTTCTCTCAAGATCTTGCTCTCGGCGGCGTTCTTTTCGCGCAGGCCATCCACCAGGCTGCGCAATTGAGCGAAGAAATCCTTCAGCTCATCGTGCTCGCGCAGCGGCCGCATCACCGGATAATGGCCGCGCTCCAGCTCAGAGAGATAGCGGTGCATCACTTTGATCGGGCCGGCCACGCGGTGGGTCGCCACGATTGTAACAAAATATAGCAGGGCGAAGGAGCAAAGGAGCAGCGTGATCAGCGCACCACCCAACGAAAGAGCGCGTGCGTCGAGCGTCAAGTTACTGATTACCGAGGTCGATGGATCGTCGACGGTTTCCCGCCCGCCCAGCAACTGATAAATCACCACTGCGCTCATCAACGTATCGAAGACGCTCAAGAGCACAAAGCTGAGCGCGAACCTTGTTTGAAATTTGTACAGAACAAAAGTCTGGCGCCGAAAGATGCCGGTCTTGGAACGGATGGAGTGTTTCCTCAACGCGGACAACATCTGAAATGTGAATGATTTAAGGTGTCGGCGCACGCAAACCTCGCGCCGTAGGGTATCGGCCGCTACCGGATAGTGTCAATCGAAGGTGCCACCGCCACGGAGATCCAACCCGCCTTCAGACACCGTAGTTTGAGCAGGACGTGGGAAAATGTGACGAGGATCAGCAAAAATTGCGTTTCGCCGTGGGGCAAGAACCACCTCTCCGGCGTGCTCGTTTCTGTTAACGCTTAATGTTTTCCGTTCGATGCACCTCTTCGGGCTCGGCGCGCGAATTGCTCAAGCTGGTGGCGTGGACCATCCAAGGAGGCCAAACGGTTCGTAGGATCAAGGACCACGCTGTTCACAGCGTGATCCGCGATACCACCTAAAAGGACATCAGGGCCGCAAGGACCCCATCCTCGACAAGGGCAAAGCCCGGGCGACCGGGTGGCGCAAAACCAAAGGGACTCCGCGAGTCAGCCGGGTTGCCGAAAGGACGTCATGATCAACACAAAGACATCCCAATTGATTTCAAGTGGCGCGCACCGCTTCGGATGGGCTTTCGCCAGGCTAGCCTTTCCCGCTTTCTCCGTCCTCCCCGAGGATGCAAGCGCAGTGGAGGAGGTAGGCGTTTGAGACGAAGACGCACATCGCTGGGCAAAGGCCCAGCATTTGTCTTTGTTCGACGGGCCGCCAGCGCAGCGTACAGCTCAGTGGACAACCGATCCGGCTTCGGCTTCACGCTTTTGGAGATGATGATCGTGGTGAGCATCACCGGGATTCTGATGACGCTCTCCACCTGGGGATTCTTCTCGCTCAAGAACAAGGTAAGCCAGCGCAATTTCGTTGCCGATATCAACTCAGCGCTCAGCTCGGGGAAGATGCGAGCGATGAGCCGCCAGCGCAATGTGGTGTTTGTCTTTGATACAAGCGGCGGCGGCGCGTATTACGAGCTGGACGACACCAGCGCCGCTCAGAATCTGAATACCCAGGTCAACCTGACCACGGTTCGAACCACCTTTTCTGCGACCGCCCCGAACTACGGTCTCCCTCCACTTTTCAGCGTGAGCCTTATCTCGACCGGTAACTCCTCCGGCACGATCTTCATTGCCAATACCGCATCTTGGGGACGGGACACGATGAGCATGCCCGTTCCATTCCCATATCCGTATTCCGGTATTGCCGTCGATACCTCGGGCGGTTGCACCTTCTGCGCCACGGGCCGTGGAGTGTTGGCTTTCCGCCCAGACGGGAAGGTGGTGTTTGGCACCACCGTCGGCGTGCCGGTGGGTGGGGCTCTGGTCCTGGGCCAAGGCCAGAGCAACAGCCAGATGAATCTGAGAGCCTTATTCGTGAGTCTCAGCGGCCACGTGGGGAGCGCGACACAATGAAAACACGGACAAGGAATCCAAGCTCGCAGAGTGGAATGACGCTGGTCGAGATGATGACCGCGAGCGCGGTGCTGATCATTGCCTTGCTCGGCGTAGGCGGGGCCAACATGGCCGCCAGCCGAATCGCCACCAGCAGCAGGGACGCAGAAGCCGCCGCCCTGGCTCAGGAGTTGGTCGGCCTACTGGCCAATCTGCCATACACCTCCACCGGGACCGCGCCTACCCAATTCTTCGCCAACACCTACACCAACAACGATGCTGATATTACCGACATGGCGGGGGCGATGGACTCGTACACGGTTGATCCGATCGCTTCGAAGATCGTCGACCATGCGGAGACCGAGCTTCCCGCTGCCCTGCAAAGTGCGCTGACTCCGATTACTGCCGTCACCCCCAACACCAGTACCCCGGTGTATACCCGATATTGGGCGGTATCGCCGATCAATGATCCGCTGACTGCCGGAAATGTATCGGGAGTCACCATCGCGGCGATCGTCCGTTACACCACGGATGGGCGCCGCTACAAACACGTGGCCGTGATCACCACGCGGTTCGATCCGAGCCAGCTGCTGAGATAGCCAAACATGAATCATTTGAGCTCGAGGCGAGGCGTAACATTGCTTGAATTGCTGGTGACCACGGTCATTTTGGCAATCGTGATGGGAGCGGCCACCGGCGTGCTGCTGGCGCAGAACACTACCTTCATGCGCCAATCCGGTACGCGCGAGGCCCGAGAGCAGGCACTGCTGGCTCTGGACAAGCTGGAGGAGTCGATCCGGATGGCCGGTTTCGGCATCGATCCGCAGCTGGCGTTCGATTTCGATTTCTACAATTGCAAGCTGGGGAATTCAGCCGGCAGCATCACCCAGAGCACCAAATGCCAGAACCTCACGCGCGATTCGGCCACCGACGCCGATGAGCTGGTTTTGTATTACCGCAATCCCAGCTACAACACCAATGCCACCACCGGGTGCCCGGGGGCGAC
>Ga0207646_10007272_pt1 | contig 11283 bp, 9 predicted proteins | sample KBSK5502metaG_FD_184343 | JGI IMG/M metagenome (GOLD analysis project Ga0207646, IMG submission 184343) | Corn, switchgrass and miscanthus rhizosphere microbial communities from Kellogg Biological Station, Michigan, USA - KBS K5-50-2 metaG... | ecosystem: Host-associated > Plants > Roots >...
GCTCGGCGCTCAGTTCGGTGGCGAGTCCTCGGGCCACGTGATCTTCCGCGAGTACTCCACGACGGGCGATGGCATCCTGACCGCGCTCGAGGTCCTGCACCTGATGCGGGCCGAGGGTCGCACGCTTGCGGAGCTTGCCGACGAGATGAAGTTTTGGCCGCAGGTCACGCGCAACGTCAAAGCGGCGCGCCGCCGAGAGTGGGAAGCGAACGATGCATTCCGTGCGGCGAAGCAGAGCGCCGAGGCGACGCTCGGGTCGACCGGGCGGCTCTTGGTCCGTCCCTCCGGGACCGAGCCGGTGCTCCGGATCACCGTCGAGGCGCAGAGCTCGAGCGTGGCGTCGAGCACCGCCGACGAGCTGGCGCGCATCGCCGCGAAGGAGCTGGTCTAAATGTGTGGGATCGTCGGTTACGTCGGGCCGCGTGAGGCGCTGCCGCTCCTCATGGGTGGTCTGCGGCGCCTCGAGTACCGCGGATACGATTCGGCGGGCGTCGCGGTCCAGGAGAACGGCACCCTCGACGTCCTCCGCGCCGAAGGCAAGCTCGACAACCTCGCCGCGATCGTGACGGCGCATCCGACCCCCGGCCACACCGGCATCGGCCACACCCGCTGGGCCACGCATGGCCGGCCGAGCGAGCAGAACGCGCACCCGCACGTCGACTGCGGCGGGGTGACCGCGGTGATCCACAACGGCATCATCGAGAACTTCGAAGCCCTCAAAGCGCCGCTCACAGCGTCGGGCCACAAATTCACGAGCGAGACGGACACCGAGGTCGCGGTCCATCTGCTCGAGGAGGAGCTCACGAAGGGCCGCACTCTGGACGAGGCGGCGCTCGCGGTCCTGCCGCGTCTGGAAGGCGCGGCGGCCCTCGCGTTCATCTCGGCGAAGGACCCCGGAAAGATCGTGGCGGCGCGCATCGCGAGCGCCGGCGGCGTCATCGTCGGCTTCGGGAAGGGCGAGAACTTCCTCGCCTCCGACATGCCTGCGCTTCTCGAGCACACCCGCGACGTCGTGTTCCTCGAAGCCGGCGACGTTGCGGTCGTGACCAAGGACGACGCCCGGTTCTTTCGGATCGATGGCACGCCAATCCAGAAGACCCGTCAAACGGTGACGTGGGACGCCGTCGCCGCGGCGAAGTCTGGGTACAAGCACTTCATGCTGAAAGAAATCCACGAGCAGCCGCGCGCGATCAACGACACCCTTCTTGGCCGCGTCGATCGGACGACGGGACGGGTCATGTTCGACGAGAACCTGAAGCTGACCGATGCCCAGGTGCAAACACTGCCGCGGATCACCCTGGTCGGCTGCGGGACGGCGGGCCATGCCGCGCTCGTCGGGAAGATCCTCATCGAGCGCCTCGCAGGCATCCCGTGCGACATCGACATCCCAAGCGAATACCGCTATCGGCAGCCGGTCGTCACCAAGGGGCAGCTCCTTCTCGCGATCACGCAGTCCGGCGAGACCGCGGACACGCTCGCCGCCATGGAGGAAGCGCGGAAGCGCGACGCCCGGCTGCTCACGCTCGTCAACGTGATGGGCAGCGAGGCGAGCCGCGTCGCCGATGGCGTGATCTACCTCCATACCGGGCCAGAGATCGCGGTGGCCTCAACGAAGGCGTATACGGCCATGTTGCTCGACCTGTACCTCTTCGCGATCTACCTCGCGCAACGCCGCGGCACGATCGAACCCGAGCTCTCCCGCAACCTTCTCGCCGAAGCCTTTCATCTTCCGACGCTCGTGGACGCAGTGCTGCAGGAGGAAGCGAAGGTGCGCGCGCTCGCGTACCGCTACCACACGGCGCGGAATTTCCTGTTCCTCGGTCGAGGCGTGAACTACCCGACGGCCCTCGAGGGAGCGCTCAAGCTGAAGGAGCTCTCGTACATCCACGCCGAGGGGACCGCGGCCGGCGAGATGAAGCACGGCACGAACGCGCTCATCGACGAGGACCTGCCCGTCGTCGCGATCGCGCTCAAGGACTCCGTCTACAAGAAGATGCGCAGCAACATGGAAGAAGTTCGCGCGAGAGCGGGCGTTCTGATCGCGCTTGCGAACGACGACGACGACGAGATCGCGGCGAAGGCAGACGACGTCATCCGTATCCCGCGGACCGAAGAGCTTCTCTCACCCGTTCTCGCTGTCGTTCCGCTCCAGCTTCTCGCGTATCACATCGCCGACCGACGTGGCAACGACGTCGACCAGCCTCGGAACCTGGCGAAAGCGGTCACCGTCGAGTGAACCGCGCGTCTGCCGCACGGCGGGTCCTGTCCCCGGGTGCGGCCCTGGGCAGCGCCGGGGTCTTCCTCGCTCGGCCCCTCGTGGGATCCCGCTGGACCGCCGCCCAGGGGCCGCTCGCTCAGAAGACCCCGACGCTGCCTCATCCGGTCGCCCGTGCCACCCGCCGTGCGACGCTCTGCGGATTCCTCTCGTGAGCTCGGAGGTCGGGATCGACATCATCGAGACGGTTCGGATCCGCAATGTCTTCGCGAAGTACCCACGTCGGTTTCTCGACCGCGTATACACGGACTGGGAGCAACGCTACTGCCGGGGAAACATCCTCCATCTCTCAGGTCGCTGGGCGGCGAAGGAAGCCGTCTCCAAAGTTCTCGGGCTCGGAGTCCGCGGCGTCGGCTGGCGCGAGATAGAGATTCGTCGGACTCCTGCAGGTCAGCCGACCGTCACTCTTCACGGCCGAGCCGAAGCGCGGCGACAGGCGATAGGTTTGAGATCTCCGCTGTCAGTGTCGATCTCGCACATCCGCGATCTCGCGGTCGCGGTCGCCGTAGGGCTGCGCTGACCGAGCGATCAAGGCCGTCGGCGCTCGACGCTCGGGTCGTCCGCGCCGCGCTCAAACCATTGCCCAAGGATGCGGGGAAGGAGGCGCGCGGCCGCGTTCTCATCGTTGGTGGCTCGCTCCGCTACCCAGGCGCGGCGCTGCTGGCGTCGCGTGCCGCACTCCGCTGCGGGGCCGGCGTCGTGACGATCGCCGCGGGGCGCACGGTCGTCGAGGCCATCGCAGGGGAGGATCCGAACGTGACCCTGTTCCCGCTCGCCGAAGCGCAGCCGGGCGTCGTGGCCGCGAGCGCGGCGGCGCAAGTCTCGACCCTCACGAACGAGCGGACCCGAGCGCTCCTCGTCGGACCCGGCCTCGCGCACGCGCCGGGAACCGACGACTTCGTGATCGCCGCGCTCCGCAACGCGCGGTCGATCGTGACCGTCATCGACGCCGACGGCCTGAACGCGCTCGCCCGCACCGAAGCCTGGCGCGACGCGCTGCCCAGCACGACGATCCTCACGCCGCACGACGGCGAGGCCGCGCGGCTCGCAGGCGGCGTCGTGCCATCAGGAGCCGCGCGCGTGGCCTTCGCGGAACGGCACGCGCGGGAGTGGGGAGCGGTCGTCGTGCTCAAGGGCGCGGTCACCGTGGTGACCGACGGGAAGAAGACCTACCTCCATGACCAGCCCAATCCGGCGCTCGGCGTCGGTGGCTCTGGGGACGTGCTGGGCGGAGCGATCGCTGCGCTCGTCGCCCGCGGTCTCGCGCCACTGGCCGCGGCCGCCTCAGGTGTCTGGGCGCACGGGCGCGCGGGTGCCCTCCTCGCGAGCGAGATAGGAGAGTCCGGGGCGCTCGCCACCGAGATCGCGGACGCCCTCCCGCGGGCGCTCCGTGAAATAGTCGAGGGAAGATGACCACACCCGACGCCATCCGCTCCACCTTGGCCGACGTGGACCTTGACGCGATCGCGGCGAACGTCCAGGCGATCCGGGCGAGGGCGAACGCTGACGTGATCGCGGTGGTCAAGGCCGACGCGTACGGTCACGGCGTCGAGGCCGTCGCCGAGACGTGCTTCGAAGCCGGCGCGGTCATCGTCGCCGTGGCGACGGTCGAGGAGGGTCTCGCGCTCCGCGAGGCGGGCATCAACGGGCCGATCCTCGTGCTGCTCGGTCCGACCGACTCGTCCGAGGTCGGGCACGCGGTCGCCCTGGACCTCGTGCTCGTGACGTGGGACATCGAGCGGGCGCGCGCGATCAGCGAAGCCGCGACCGCACTTCACCGGAACGCCCGGGTGCATTTCAAGGTGGACACCGGGCTCACGAGGCTCGGCGCTCCCGTGCACGAGGCCGCGGCCCGCTATCGCGCGATCGGATCGCTGCCGCACCTCGAGGTCGACGGGATCTTCACACACTTCGCGACCGCGGACGACCCCGATCCCTCCAACGATCGCGTTCAGCTCGAGCGCTTTCGCGAGGTGCTGCGGTCGATCCCCGACCGACCGCGCCTCGTCCACGCCGCCGCCAGCGCGGGTGTCGCCGCGTTCGGTCCGGTCGAAGGCATGAACGCCGTGCGCACAGGGCTCGCGGTCTACGGGCTCCACGCCGCGCCGCACCTTGCGAAGGCGCTTGCGCTTCAGCCGGCACTCACCTGGCGATCGCGCGTGCATCGCGTCGCGGACGTTCCCGCGGGGACCGGGGTGTCCTACGGGCACGAGTACCGCCTTCCCCGTGACGGGCGGATCGCGACCGTCCCCGTCGGCTACGGCGACGGTCTGCCGCGCGCGGCCGGGAAGACCGGCGCGGTCCTGGTCCGCGGCCGTCGCGTACCGTTCGCAGGACGCGTCTGCATGGACCTCGTGATGCTCGACGTGACCGACGTCGATGGCGTGCGGGAGGGCGACGAGGTCGTCCTCATCGGCGCGCAGGGGAGCGCAAGCCAGACGGCCGAGGACCTCGCCGAGGCGTGCGGGACGATCACCTACGAAATCGTCACCGGTATCCGCCGGCGCGTGCCGCGGCGCTACTTTCGCGGCGGCCACGTCGTCGCGACGCGAACGCTCGCTGAGGGGTACCACGCCCGATGAGGCCCCGTCGGTGGCTCGCGCTCGTCACGCTCGTTTTTCTCGTCGCGGCGTGCATCCCGCCCCAGGCCACCCCCAGCGCTTCGCCGACGGAGTCGTCGGGGACATCGGTCCCGAGCACCCCGACGCCGCTCGCGTCGTCCACGCTGGCCACGCTCGACATGACGGCGGCTCTGCTCGCCAAATCGCTGCCGTATGCGAACGGGTTCGAGCTGACCCGAACGGTGCGCGGCCGCTCCGGCTTTCCGGCGAACGGCTTCGAGCCGGTGCGTACGACTCCTCCGGTCGAGGACGTCGGCAGCACCCACGACTTCTGGACCTACGACTTCGCCGCGAAGAAGAACGTGAAGACCACCGCGACGCTTCGTCTCATGACCGAGCACGCGAAGTGGTGGGTCGCGAACGACGCGAGCGTGGACCTGAACGGCCTGCGAACGACGAGCACGAGCTTCGAGAACAAGATGTATCCGACCGACCGCCGCCTCTACGGATCGGAGTGGTCGCCAGGGATCGACGCCGATCCGCGCATCAACCTCGTGTTCGCGCGGCTTCCAGGGTCGGCGGCCGGTTACTTCAGCGGCTCGGATGAGGAGCCGGCGTGGGTGAACGAGTTCTCCGCCGAGCGCGAGATGATCTACATCAACACCCTCGGTGCGCGCGCCGGCTCGACGGAGCTCGACCGGATCATCGCCCACGAGTTCTGCCACATGATCCAGTTCAACACTCGACGGCGATCCGCGGTCTGGTTCAACGAGGGGCAGGCCGTCCTCTGCGAACGGAACAACGGCTTCAGCCCGACAGACGGCGAGGTGTACCTGCGCACCCCCGACACGCAGCTAAACGACTGGGCCGATCTCGACACCGCACGGCCTCACTACGGACTCGCGTACATGTTCCTCGACTACCTGCGCCAGCACGCCGGAGGCGACGACATCGTGCGGGCCTTCATGCAGAAGGGCATCGACACCCCCGCCGACTTCGACGCGGTGCTGAAGCAGAGAGGGCAGGCCGGCGTCGAAGAGCAGTGGCTGAACTTCGTCGCCGCGAACTCCTTCATCGGGATGAACGCCGACGCGCCGTACAGCTACCCACAGGGCGCGCCGGCGCGGCAGCCCGCGTCGGTCGTCGTCGGCGACAAGGTCGAAGCCGGCGGAACGTTCCAGTCGACGGTGCACGAGTACTCCGTTCGGTATGTCGACCTCCCGCGCGGGAAGATCACGCTGAAATTCGGCGGACCCACGAGCAACCGGCTCATCCCGACCGATCCCCATTCGGGGCGCACGTTCTGGTGGTCGGACAAAGGCGACGGCATGGATGCCACGATGACCAAGACCATCAACCTGCCCTCGGCCGCCGAGCCGAAGCTCGCGTTCTGGGCGTGGTACACGATCGAGGCCGACTACGACTACGCCTACGTGGAGGTCTCGACCGACGGCGGCTCGCACTGGACGCCCCTGCGGACCGAGGCCTCGTCAACGACCGATCCGAACGGGCAGAACCTCGGGAACGGGATCACCGGATCGTCCAGCGGGGAAACGGCGACCGGCTGGAAGCACCTCAGCGCCGACCTCGCGCCGTACGCCGGCAAGCAGATCCAGCTCCGATTCCAGTACGTGACCGACGGGAACCTGAACTTCGGCGGCTTCGCCGTGGACGACATCGAGATCACCGGCTTTCCGCTCGACGACGCCGAGACCGACAACGGTTGGACGACGTCCGGCTTCATCCGCTCGACCAACCTGGTCTCGCAGCGCTTCGCGGTGCAGGTCCTGCACTTCGCCGGCGACCACACCTCGGTGGAGCGGCGGACCGTCGACAACGGCGAGCTCACGTTCGACGCCGACACGTCGGGCGATCGTCGCGCGCTCCTCGCGGTGACCGGATTCGCGGTCCGGACGACGGAGCCGGTCGCGTTCAGCGTCAGCGCCGAGAACCGCCCGTGAGCGACGGCGCCCCCCGCCTCAAGCCGGTGCGGTACGGAGTGATCCCTGCCGGCGGGCTCGGAACGCGCTTCCTTCCCATCAGTCGGACGGTCCCGAAAGAGCTTCTGCCGATCATCGACACCCCGGTCATCGAGCTCATCGTCGCTGAGATGGCCGCGGCGGGGATTTCCCGCGTGGTGATCGTGAACGCGCCCGGGAAGGAGTCGCTCGACGCGTACTTCCGGCCAAACGAACGGCTCGAGCGGCGCCTCGCCGTCGAATTCCGAAAGGAGGACATCGAGCTTCTGAAGCGGCCCGAGCGCCTGGCGACCGTCCGCGTCGTCGTGCAGCAGGAAGCGAACGGGAACGGCCACGCCGTGCTGCAGGCGCGCCCGCTCGTCGGCGCGGAGCCCTTCGCCATGCTCTGGGGAGACGACATCGTGGTCAGCGACACGCCCGCCGCCGGTCAGCTCATCGAAGCCCGGCAACGCCTCGGCGGCGGCAGCGTCGTCGGGACGATCCGGGTGAGCAAGGAGAAAGCGGGGTCGTATGGCGTCGTTGCAGGGACGCCCGTCGACGAGCGGACGCAGCGTGTCCTTGCCATCGTGGAGAAGCCGAAGCCCGCGGACGCGCCAAGCGAGTTCGCCGCGGTGCACGGCTATGTCCTGGAGCCCGAGGTCTTCGACGTCCTTGAGCGGGCGAAGCCCGGCCGGAACGGCGAGATTTGGCTGACCGACGCCGTGAGCGAGCTGGCGCGCGAGGGAGCCCCCGTGTGGGCGGTGGAGCTTCAGGGCGCGCGCTACGACACCGGGGACAAGCTGGGGTACGTCAAGGCGTTCATCGACGCAGCCCTGCGGCGTGAGGACGTCGCCCCGCAGCTACGGGCGTACCTCAAAGAGATCGGCTGGCGGGCTCCCGGAGAGCGCTAAGGTCCCCCGCGGGAGGGAGGCGCCCCTCCGGGCGTGAGCGGCTAGACTTCCCGAGTCCCCTTTGGTCCGGTACCAGGGCGTTGCCATGGCCGGAACCGAGTGGACGGGGGAGGCGAGCTGGTGGGGCACAGGCCCGTGCTTTTCGTCGTGCTGCGCTTTGGGCGCCTCGCGCTGGTCACGTTCATCGTCGGGATGAGCACGTGGACGCTTCTTGGGCCGGCGCCGCTCGCGCACTCGACCGCCGTCATCGCGGGCCGCGCGGCCCCGGCGGCGCGCGGGGTCCTCGGCGTCGAGTCAGCGCCCCTCACGGTGTCCGTGGACGGTCTCGCCGCCAACGTGCGGACCTCGTCCGAAACGGTGGCCGGCGCGCTCAGCGGGCTCGGGATCGCGACCGGGGCGGGGGACCGGCTCTCGTCGCCGGTGGGATCGGCGGTCGTCCCGGGGCAGCGCCTGGCGCTCGATCGTGGCCTGCCGGTGACCCTCATCGACGGGGGCCAGGAGGTCGCGTCCCGGTCGGTCCGCGGCACCGTCGCCGATCTCCTTGCGGCCGCCGGCATCGCCCTCGGGCCGCTCGACCAGGTCGACCGGGCGCTCGGCGACAGCCTCTACCCAGGCGACGTGGTCCGGGTCACCCGGATCGCCGACCAGCAGGTCACGGTCCTCGAGGATGTGCCGTTCGCCGTGCGCCTGCAGCCCGATACGAGCCTCGACCGGTTGCACCAGATCGTGGTCACGGCCGGCGAGGTCGGCCGCACTCAGAACACCTATCTGATCCATGTCGTCGACGGGAACGAGACCGGGCGCGAGCTCCTCGCGTCCCAGCAGCTCGCGGCCCCGGTGACCGAGGTTCGTCGGGTCGGCACCCGGATCCCCGCGGCGTCCTCGGAGATCGAGGCGATCATCCGCGAGGCCGCCGCGGCCCAGGGGGCCGACGCCGACCAGCTCCTCCGCGTGGCCTACTGCGAGAGCCGGTTCAACCCGGGCGCCTACAACGCGTCCGGTGCGTCCGGGCTCTTCCAGTTCCTGCCCAGCACCTGGGCGGTGAACAGCGTGCGCGCAGGCTTCAGCGGTGCCAGTGTCTGGGATCCGGTCGCGTCCGCAAATGTCGCTGCTTACATGTTCAAGATGGGCCAGTCGGGGCAATGGGTATGCAAGTAGGGGCCACACCGCTTCAGGTGTTGACGGACCCTGGATTGTTGGCGAGAATAGCACATCAGTTCGAAACGACTTGGCCCCTGCAAGTGCGCGAGCTGCATCGCCCTTGTGCCTTTGTCGTGTAGTGAATGCGGGCTCGTCACGCTGGTGCCGTGGAAAAAGATCCGAGGTCGCGGACAGCGATTCTGTTCACGGGTCTGCGCTAACCACGCGAACGGACGCCGGAAGAAGCTCGAACACGACCAACGACGACCTCTATGCGCGTGCGGTTGCGGGCTCCGCATCGGGAAGCAGGCGAAGCTCTTCCGCAGTGGGCACAACCCTTCAGTGCCGCCACCCCCTCGCCGGGGTCCGGCGAACCATCGTTGGAGCGGCGGCCCGAAACGGCCGCATCTTTCCGAGGATCACAAGCGCTGGCGTCAAAAAGTCTTCGAACGGGACAATTGGACCTGCGTCTTGTGCGGTCGCGTGTCGCGCCCTGGCGATGGCGTGCAGCTGCAAGCCCACCACGTCGTGCCTGTTTCGGCAGACCCTTCGCTCGCCTTTGACTTGGCCAACGGTATGACACTCTGCGTCGAGTGCCATCGAGATCACCATTGGGGAGTGAACCGAAAGAAGGTGGGATAGACCTCTCCAGCCGGCACGCACTCGATGGGATACTCCGCCGCCATGGCGTCCGCGCCGCGACCTCGCTCGGACAGCGCTTCCTCGTCGATCGCGCGGTGCTCTCCGCGATCGTCGAAGCCGCGGAGCTCTCGCCGGACGACGACGTGCTCGAGGTGGGCCCCGGTCCCGGCGTCCTGACCGCCGCGCTGGCTGAGCGAGTCCGGTCGGTGACTGCGGTCGAGGTCGACCCGCGCATGGTGGCGCTGCTCGACGAGACCCTGGCCGCGCACCCCAACGTCGAGATCGTCCGGGCGGATGCGCTGAAGGTCGACCTGCTCGGGATCGCGGCGCGGCCGATCTCGCGGATCGTCGCGAACCTCCCCTACCAGATCACCACGCCCCTCCTCGAGCGGTTTCTCGCGGACGGGCGACGCCCGCCGCTCATCGTCGTGCTCGTGCAGCAGGAGGTCGCGCGCCGGATCGCGGCGACCGCCCGCGGCGCGCGCGAGCGCGGCTACCTCTCTGTCTTCGTCCAGTCGTTCGCCGAGCCGCGCCTCGTGCGACGCGTCCCCGCCCGCGCGTTTCGGCCGGCCCCGCGCGTGGACTCCGCGGTCGTCGCCCTCCGCACGCGGCCGCAGCCGGCGTTCGCGCCGCTCGCGCAGGAGCCATTCCTGCGGCTCGTGTCCGACGCGTTCCGGCACCGTCGCAAGCAGCTGCGCTCCGCTCTCGGTCACGAGGCGGGACTCGATCGCGAGCGCGCGACCGACGTGCTCCGCCGCTCCGGTATCGCGCCCGAGCGCCGCCCCGAGACGCTGGCACTCGAGGAGTGGATCGCTCTTGCGCGAGCGATCGGCATCCCAGAAGGGTGAGCCGCGCCGTCGTGCTAATGGCACCCGCGAAAGTGAACCTCACACTCGAGATCGTCGGCACGCGTCCGGACGGTTATCACGAGCTCGCGTCGGTTTTCGCGACGGTCGATCTCTGCGATCGCGTGCGCGTCGCGCCGTGGCGCGCGCTCGACGTGCGCATCGCACCCGCGGTCGACGCTCCGCCGGGCGACGATCTCGCGTCGCGAGCGGTGCGCGCGCTCGCGGAAGAGTCGGGATTTCCGCCGCTCGCGCACGTGCGCGTGCGCAAACGCATCCCGGTCGCCGCCGGGCTCGGAGGAGGGTCGAGCGACGCCGGAGCGGTGCTGCGCGGTCTCGCGCGTGCATGGCGCCTGGACGGCGTCGACCTCACGCCGGTGGCGGCGCGCGTCGGTTCGGATGTTCCGTTCTTCGTGAGCGGAGCGGCGTACGCACTCGTGCGCGGCCGCGGCGAACTGGTCGAAGCGCTTCCGGCGCCCGAGCCGATATGGATCGCGCTCGTGCAGATACGGCAACGCGTGTCGACGGCCGAAATCTTCGCGGCGCACCGCGCGAAACCGTCCAGTGCCGAACGCGGTGCGAAGCTGGCGAAAGCTTTACGCGATCGCAAGGTGACGGTCGCGCTCGTTCGCGAGTGCCTCCACAACGACCTGCTCGCCGCGGCCGAGCGTGCGGCACCCGCGATCGCGGACGCGCGGAAGACCGCGTCAGTGCTGGGGATAGATCTCAGCATGTCGGGCAGCGGTCCCTCGCTCTTCGCCCTGGGAGATGACCGAGCGGACGCGATACGCATAGCGCGCCGGTTGCGCCGAATGAGCCTTCGCGCGCGCGTCTTGCGCCTCGGTGTCACTCCGTGAGAGACAGGCGAGCGAGGGCTGTCCCCCTACGTTTGACGAGATGGATCCACGAGGGGAGCTCACGGTCCGGCAGGCTGGCCAACGTGGCGGGACA
>Ga0207646_10007273_pt1 | contig 11282 bp, 12 predicted proteins | sample KBSK5502metaG_FD_184343 | JGI IMG/M metagenome (GOLD analysis project Ga0207646, IMG submission 184343) | Corn, switchgrass and miscanthus rhizosphere microbial communities from Kellogg Biological Station, Michigan, USA - KBS K5-50-2 metaG... | ecosystem: Host-associated > Plants > Roots >...
TCAAGGGCTAGAACAGTTGACCAAAACAGAGAACGCTGGTATACTGCCCGTAACAGATCATGGCCGCCTCACGGTGTGAGCTACGATCAAGTGCGCAAGACGCGCATGTATCGCTTGTTTTGAGCGAGAAACCTCTCTCGTAGAGCGGGAGAGGTGCGGTGAGGCTCGTGCCACCGCCGGGCCAGGAATGGCTTGCCTGCTTGCAGGAGAATATACCTGCTCTTCTCACGTCTTTTGACAGGTGAGGATAGGTGTATGTTTAAGCGACGGTGATGGGAACTACGAGGCCCCATTTCAGCAGGAGGGGCCTCGTGCTGCAGTCTACTAGACGGCGGATAAGGCCGGGACGAACTGGACGGTGAGCGCGAGGTTGACCTCGTCTGCAATCTGCTGGATCGGACGGCTCCAGGCGAGTCCCCAGTCGCGGCGGTCGAGCACCGTCGTGAGGTTGAACGTGAGCCTGCTGTCGCCTGCCGTCCAGAGCGGGACGTTCCGGGCATCGAAGCTGACTTCGCGGGTCACCTCACGGATCGTGAGCGTACCCGTGACGCGGTAGTGACCAGCCGCCTGATCGAGCGCCTCAAAGCGTTGACTGGTGAAGGTCATCGACGGGTAGTGTTCGACATCGAAGAAGTCGGCTGCGTGCAGGTGTCTATCGCGCGCCGCCATTTGCGTATCCAAGCTGGCGGTGCCGATGGTGACGGTGACGTGTGAGTTGGTCGGCTCGCGCTCGTCCAAGGTGAGTGTGCCAGCAACATCGCTAAAGCGCCCCAGGACGGTCACCTTCATGACAAACATCAGGCGCATGCGAGCGGTGAACTCCACGCGTGATGCCTCTTGATCGATTTTCCAGGTCGTGACGCTCGTCGCAGGAACCTGGCTTCTTTCGTTGGTTGCGGTCATGGTATCGGTATTCCCTTCGTTCGTTTATTGTCCTCACCGCATGAGGAGAAAGCTCAGAAGTGCGGTGAAGAGATCAATTTTTCACCAAAATGGAATATTTCTAGAGTAGAACTATCAGCGCGCCAAAAAAAAAGCCGCGGTCAGGCACATCCTGGGAAGCAGGAGAGACGCATCAGTCCCGCTGCTCGACGCTATCTGTGCTCCAGTTAGCACGTACCTTGGCGAACAATTCTACCAGCAGCAGCCGTTCGATGGGGGTAAGCGCACGCATGATATTCTCGGCCAGAGCCGCCATTTGCTGCTCGAGACGCTCACAGAGCACCTTTCCCTGCTCCGTAAGGCTCACATGGAAGCTGCGCCGATCCTCCAGGTTGAGCGAGCGGCTGATATAGCCCTGTTCTTCCAGTTGATCAAGGAGGCGGGTGAGTTTACTCATGCCTACGCCCTGGAGACCTCGCGCGATCTCCTTGACCATCAGGGGACTGCGTTCCGCGAGGATATAGAGCACTCTCACCTCTTCTGGGGAACAATGCATGGTATGCTCAAACTGGTAGGTGGTTTGACCCATGCGTTCGCCCAGAAACATCATAAAGTCCTGAACGGCGCGGGTTTGCTCAGGGTTGAGTCCACTCTCCATAGCTGCCATCACTCTCTCCTCGCTTCCCGGTAAAGCTATTCCCCCTTCCAAATATTTCCATGTTGGTAGTATATTACCTTCAAATGCACCCTCTGTCAAGTGGCCACACTGACATCCACTCAGAACTGGTGCAGGAGGTGAAAGACGGAGTGGGATGCTTCCTTTTTCAACGGGCACGTTGGTCATACGATGGGACTCAGGGATGATTCCCTTTCGCAGCGGAAACAGTGTCTAATGCCTGGGTGATATCATCAAGTAAGTCCTGCGCGTCTTCACACCCAACACTCAAGCGAATGAAGCCATCAGGAATGGCATCGCCTCCCCAGCGTGCTCGCCGTTCCGCAGTAGTGTGAACACCACCAAAACTCGTTGCCTGGAAGACCAGGTTGCATGCTCCCAGGAAGCGCTCAGCCTGTGTTATTCCTTCAAGCACAAAGCTGACGATGGGGCCGTAGTGCTTCATTTGTCGAACGGCAAGAGGATGAGCAGGGTCTTGGGGTAGGCCAGGATAGCGAACAAGCTTCACCTCTGGTCGAGATGCGAGCAACCGGGCAATTTCCAGCGCGTTCCTGCTCTGTCGTTCCAGGCGCATGTCCAGCGTGGCGAGAGAGCGATGGGCCAGCCAGACTTCCATCGGACCTGGTACCGCTCCCTGCTGGCTGCGAAAGGCATGCAGTCGTTCTGCCCATCCAGGCTCTCTTGCTGTCACATGGCCGAGCAGGAGATCAGCGTGACCGGTGAGGGCTTTGCTATCGCTGGAGACAGAGAAGTCTGCACCATATGCAAGGGGTTGTTGACCAAGCACGGTCGCAGTCGTATTGTCCACCGCCACAAGTGCGCCGTGCTGGTGAGCAGCTGCAATGAGGACCGCAAGATCACATACATCCAGACCAGGGTTACTGGGTGTTTCCAGCCAGAGGAGTGTTGCTCCATCCAGGTACTCCATCTGCGCATTGCCTGCTGTTGGGGCCGTGCGAACCTCGATACCGAGCGCGGCAAAGTATCCTTCTGCCAGCATCCGCGCGGTGTAATAGCCATCAGAGGGCATGACCAGTACGTTTCCAGGACGAAGCACAGAGCCCAAAACAGCCGTCACGGCAGCCATGCCAGAGGCAAAGATGACGGCTGTTCCTCCTTCCAGTTCACTGAGTGCCTGCTCAAAATGCGTCCAGGTGGGATTGTGATAGCGACCATAGCTGTAGGGTGAAGAAGATGGATCACCAGCCAGGTGATAGGGATTGGCAAAGGTCGGCCCTGGCAGGAATGGTTCGCCCTGAGCAAAACCGGGGAGACCTGCTCGAACGACACGAGTCGCATCGCGCATCGTCAGTTGCTCCTTCTTTTATTACGATGGATCTGGCCGCTATGGTATGAGGATACCAGGGTGGCTACACGTGAGTACTTCTTCTCTGGGCAACTCCCTCGAGCAACTTGAGTTCCTTCTGATAGATGCGAGGATTGATCATCGGAACCAGGATGCGTTCAACCAGGCCCCGCAAACCAGGGCTGGTATGCATCGTCGTGGAAATCTCGACATGAGACTTCTGTCCTTGCTCGAGAGGAATCACCCTGAAGGTCGTGGTGACATGTTGAGGGGAGTCAATATCTTGCTCGACCAGCACCCGACCGGGTGCTGGCTCGCTCACCCGTTGATAATAGGACTGTTCCACTCCCAGCACGCGCATTTTGAAGCGGTAAATGGTGCCTGCGCCATAGCCTCCCTGCTCGACCTGCACATCATACAGCTCTTTGGGGAGCATGTTGGGGTGTCCCTGACGATAATCCGCAATCGTAGCGTATACCTCTTCTGAGGGCGCTTCAAGAACTGCCTCAGCCTTCACAGAGATCTGTCCCATAAGCCTTTCCCTTTCCTTGATGGCTATTCCTACCCCGATGACACCGGGTTCGAGGAAGATTCCCCGCCAATCATATATTAGCATAACCTTCGCCGCGCCTTCCGATCTGGCTCGGAACTTGAGCGCCAGTATCGCCGAGCTTGAGATGCGCCTGCTTGCCTATCGCCAGAACGCGCTCTCCCTCCCAATGCAGAGAGCATTTCGGCGCGACAACAAACGCCCAAACCCCTATGGAACTGAAAGTCAGGAGGACCCCTACCTCAATTTGATCGCTCGATTTGCCGTTGAATTCGAGCAAACCTACCTCCACTGGCTGTATGAAGCGTTGGAGGTGGTCGAAGCTCATCAGAAACAAGCGCCAGAGGGTGAAGAATGACTCACCCATTCCCGATTCCCTCCACTTCGCCACCATGCGGGAGGCGCTCGCCTCGCTTGGCAAAGCAGAAACCCATCTATTCCTGGGCGCGTTGATCCTAGTGAGGCTTCGCAGCCGTGACAGCTTCAACGAGACCGGAGAGATTCTTTTGGGCAAACTGCTCAATGGCTGCAATCACATCCCCAAATTCTTGCCCTTTTTCGGTGAGATGATACTCGACGCGAGGCGGGATCTCCAGGAAAGCTCGCCGCTGCACGAACCCCCTCTCTTCCAGGACCTTGAGCCGTTGTGTGAGCGTCTTCGAACTGATATGTCCCATCAACGCTCGCAGTTCGTTAAAGCGTTTTGGACCACGCAACAGGTTAATGATGATCAGCAGAATCCACGCATCTCCAATCAAACGAACGGCACGTCCCATGGGGGTGGTCGCACAGGCCTCGGGCATTTCAGTTGGTTGTTCCTGATCGGGTGTCTTCATAGGGCAAGTATAGCATATTTTCTTGAGAAAAGCAACTTTGTTGACAACTTTAAATTTCTATGATACTCTTACTTCCATAAAGAAAGTTTAAGATGAGAAAAGGAACCTTCGATTTGCTGGTTCCTTGTCTGTACAAACCCTATTGAGAGGAACATGATTCATGACTGTCACCTTGAGTATAGCGCTCCTCATGCTCCGTCTGGTGGTTGGCCTGACGCTGGTCGTCCACGGCACGCAAAAGCTCTTTGGCTGGTTCGCTGGCTCTGGTCTCGCCCGGTTGAGGCAGGGGTTCGAGAAACAGGGCTTCAAACCGGCATGGCTGTGGGTCAGCTTTGTCATTCTGGGGGAAGTGGGCGGCGGCCTCTCCGTTGCGCTTGGGTTCTTGACGCCCTTGGGCGCCGCCGGGATCTTCGGCACCATGTTCATGGCCACCTTCAAGAGTCATTGGAAAAACGGCTTCATCGTGAGTAAGGGCGGCTATGAGTATACGCTGGTGCTCATGGCCGTCAGCATCGCTCTGGGCCTTATAGGGCCTGGAAACTATTCGCTGGATGCGCTCTTTGGCATCGTCCAAACGTCCGCGCTCCTGTTCGGCGCGCTGGCCGTTGCTGCCCTGCTTGTCGACGTCATCGGACTCCTCATTAGCCGGTCGGCGGCCGTCGCCCTTTCTCGGGAGGATGTCCAGAGTTCCCTCCCAGGGCAGTCGGCCAGCGAAAGAGAAAGACAGAAAGTGAGAAACTCATGAAAGTAGAAATTTGGTCAGACGTGGCCTGCCCCTGGTGTTATATCGGCAAGCGCCGCTTTGAATCGGCCCTGGCCCACTTTGCGCATCGCGAGCAGGTCGAGGTCACCTGGCGCAGCTACCAGCTTGATCCAGGTGCCCCCCGTGACCCAGGGCAAACGGTCAACGAGATCCTGGCGCAGAAATACGGCGTACATCTCTCGCAAGCCGCGGCGATGAATGAGCGGGTGAGCGCCATTGCGGCCCAGGAGGGGCTGGAGTATCACCTGGGACAAGCGAAGTATGGCAATACGTTCGATGCTCACCGCCTGATCCACCTGGCGGCTACTCACGGTCTCCAGCAGGAAGCGGAGGAACGGCTCTTCAAAGCCTACTTTACCGAGGGGAGAGCGTTGGGCGATGCCGAGACGCTCGTACAACTCGTCTCCGAGATTGGTATCGGTGCGGATGAAGCACGCGCCGTGCTGGGTAGTGATGCGTATGCCGATGAGGTGCGAGCGGACGAGCAGCGGGCGAGAGCCTTTGGGATTGGCGGCGTGCCCTTCTTTGCCGTTGACGAGCGGTACGGGGTGTCAGGAGCGCAACCGGCTGAAGTGTTCGGCGAAGTACTTGAGCGAGCCTGGGCCGAGTCCCACCCATTGATCCAGGTCGGGAGTGCCACGCAGGATGAGGCCGGGTCCTGTGACGGCGAGAACTGTGCCATCGCATGAGAGGATGGGAAGAGAGAGTTGTGCCTCCCAAGACACAAGAAAGGTGAAGGAGAACCACTATCGTGGAAATCGGCATTCATAGCTTCGGTGAACTCGTTCCTGACCCCCACACGCACCAGAAGATCAGTGCGCACGAGCGCCTGAAAAATGTGATACAGATGGCCATGCCGAGATCATCGCTGGTCGCGGCGCCTTCGTCGAATCCTTCGAGCTGTTTGGATTTGACTTGAACGACTACGACGACCTGTTCGCGGAAAAGATCGACTTGCTGACCCGTCTGAACGTCTCCGAACGCATCACCTGGCAGGGGCGCTTCCGTCCTGCGCTTCATGATGCCCAGATCGCGCCTCGCCCCTTGCAAGCTCCTCTGCCCATCTGGATTGCCGTTGGCGGCACCCCACAGAGTGCGGTCCGCGCCGGCACTATGGGATTGCCCATGAATCTGGGCATCATTGGCGGCGCGTCTGCGCGCTTTGTACCCCTGGTCGACCTCTATCGGAGGGCGGGCGAGAGCGCTGGGCATAATCCGGCTGATCTCAAAGTCGCGGTGACCAGCTATATCCATGTAGCGAAGACCTCCCAGGAGGCATTGGAGACGTTCTATCCCTATCGGACCAACTATTTCCAAACGCTGGGAGGGGACCGGGTCAGGCACATGTCTTTCAGTCGCTCGGAGTATGAGCGGGAAGCCAGGAAAGAGAACGCGCTCTTCGTCGGAAGCCCGCAGCAGATCATCGACAAACTGCTCTACCAACACGAATTGTTTGGACACCAGCGCTTCATCGGGCAGATCGACATCGGAGGCTTGCCCTTTGACAAAGTGGCCCAGGCCATTGAACTGCTGGGAACCGAGGTCGCTCCAGTGGTGCGCCGTGAGATGGCCAAAGCCAGTCCAGCAGAAAATGCTAGCGTCTAGCAGCACGCTTCGAAGCAGAGGCCCGCCGTGCCTGTGCCACCGCTGTCGCTCTGGGCTTTCTCCTGGCTATCGTGCGCTGCGGCGCAGTCGCGCTGCAACGGCAGGTGCTTTGCGCTTTCCCGTGGTTCGCCCGAAGCTGGACTGCTTTCCTGCTCCTCTCCTACTATCCCTCGCCCTGCCAGAATATGGGCGTTCTGGCAGGGGAAAGCCTTCTTGCTGCCTCGCAGGGGTGCGTGCTGGTGTTCCGCTGGTGACACGCTCTTGCTGTCGCCTTTTAATGCCGGATGCCGCATGGCCGTCCTGCTTTGGCTGTGCGCGTTTGCCGCGCTGCTGATCTGCCGAGAAATGTATGCGGTTACGTACCGGCCGCTGCTCGCCGTTCTGCTCGTGCTCCTGTGCTGCCGCAGCCTCTGGCTTTGCGAGCGGAAGTGTACCAATGGCTTCCTCGTCAAGAGCGAGCCGCTGCAATGCCACGGACTGCCCTAAACTGCGCACTATACGCCGCCATTGGGGTACCTCTGACGGCGTCAGCAGGGTAATCGCCTTGCCCTGTCGCCCCATTCTGCCCGTGCGGCCAACCCGGTGCGTAAAAAGCTCGCTCGATTCGGGGAGCTCGTAATTGATGACCTGGTTGATCCCGGTGATGTCCAGCCCGCGTGCGGCTACATTGGTGGCAAGCAGCGTCTGCACCTGCCCGAGGCGGAACGCGCTCAGCACCGCTTCACGCGCGCTCTGACTCTTGTTGCCGTGTAATGTTCCCACCGTAAACCCGAGCTTGCTGAGCTGTTTCCCTAACTTCTCGACCCCGAACTTCGTCCTGCCAAAGATGAGGCTGCTTTCTCCCTCCGTGGCATGCAAGAGCGTACAGAGCGCGGCCAATTTCTGTTCCTGCGGTACCTGGTACGCAATCTGTTCAATGGTGCTTTGCACATCCGTGGCCGGTGTAATGGAAACGGTGACCGGATGGTTGAGGAACTTTTGCTGGAGCGTCGCAACCCAGTCCGGCATGGTCGCAGAAAAGAGCGCGGTTTGTCGCGTGTCAGGCGTAGTTGTCAGTATCTCTTCAATTGCTGGCGCGAAACCACTATCCAGCATCTGATCTGCCTCGTCCAGCACGCACACCCGCAGCTCGTCCAACGCCAAAGTGCCGCGATCGAGATGGTCCTTCACCCGTCCTGGTGTGCCGACGACCATCTGCGCGCCATACCGCAGCGCGGCGAGTTGCTTGCCATAGGGTCGTCCACCTACCAGTAGGGCCGTCGAAAGCCGTCGGCCACTTGCCAGCTTGCCCAGCACCGCATCTACCTGAATAGCCAGCTCGCGCGTTGGCACGAGCACCAGCGCCTGCACGACACGCTTGTCCCTGGCTACCCTTTCCACCAGGGGAATGCCATAGGCGAGCGTCTTGCCCGAGCCGGTCGCTGATTGCCCCACCAGGTCATTTCCGGCCAGCAGCGCCGGAATGGCCTCGACCTGAATAGGCGTCGGCTCTATAATCTCCATAGTTGCCAGCACCGCGCGTGTCGCGGGTTGCAAAAGGAAGTCGTGAAAAGATGGCATGAAAAAAATCCTTTCGGCCAATGCACCCCTTGTGGGCGCGTTAAATCTCCCTAAAGACACTGTGCCGACAGGGAGTCCCAGGAGCAGGCCGTAGGATACGGGAGCAATGCCGGCTCGGCTGATATCAGGAACGAATGTGCATGCAGGAAGAGAGTAGTCTAGAGAGGATTGCTCAGCGCTCTTTAGCGTCTTTAACGGGGAACAGGATATACTGGCAGCCTGTTCCATGCCATGCAAACAGTTATAACCACGAGAGTATACCCCTTTGGGAGCTAATCGTCAAGTCAAGCTCAAACATAATTTTGCTTGACAACAGCTGAGGTATACCGTACACTTGCTTACAGAAAGAGCGCTGCCTGATACTCTCAAGAAAGTAGAGGCATACGGTTTGTTACCCTTAGACATCCACCGTCATTGTTTCACCCCACAAACACCCATGCCCGAATAGCCCTTTCGAGACTATTCGCACAAGGAGGTAGTCTATGCAAAAGCGAGAAGGAACGCTTCGCCGCGAACTCTCTTTCATTGAAGCCATCGCCCTCTCTATTGGCATTATGGCCCCAACTGCGGCGATGGCGCTCAACGGCTCACTTGCTGCTGGTATCACCGGCAGTGCCGTTCCACTGGCTTTCCTGCTGGCCGCCATCGCCGTTGGCCTGGCGAGCTTCTCCTTTATCCAGTTTAGCCGGTATTTCGCCCACAGTGGCTCCGTCTACGGCTTTAATGGCGTCGCACTGGGACCTCGCGCCGGTTTCTTTTCCGGGTGGGCTTTGCTGGGGACGTACCTGGCCTTTACCGGCGCCTCGACAGCCGAAATCGGCAACTTTGCCCAGGCGTTTTTTGCCAGTGTGAATGTCAACGTCGATTGGCTGCCGTTGGCGCTGGTGGCTGGCGTGCTTATCTGGGGTTTCGCCTATAGCGCGATTGCGTTGTCGACACGCCTCACCCTGATCATGGAGGGCGTTTCCGTCCTGCTCATCCTCGTTGTTACGGTCGTGATCCTCTCGAAAGTGGGATCTGCCGGGCACCTGACGGCGCAGCCTTTCAATCCGGCAAATCAGCCGCTCAGTAGCGTGGGCCTGGCCGCCGTTTTTGGCTTCCTCTCCTTCGCGGGCTTCGAGGGCGCGGCCACGCTCGGTGAGGAGACGCGCAATCCACGCCGCAACATCCCCCTGGCGATTCTTGTCGCCGTGATTGGCACCGGCATTTTCTATGTCGCCGTCACCTACGCGCAGACGGTGGGCTTTGGCACTAGTGCAGCGGGGGTGCAGGCCTTTGCCAGCTCGACCGCTCCCTTAGGCGATCTTGGCCAGCGCTATGTTGGTAGCGTGATGGGTACCCTGATTGACCTGGGGGCGACCATCAGCGCCTTTGCGAGCGCGTTGGGAACAGCCAACGCCGGTTCGCGCATCCTCTTCTCGATGGGACGAGACGGCTTCATCAATGATCGCCTTGGTGGCGCAAGCCGTCGCACCGGTTCACCCGCCCTCTCCGTGGCCGTGGTGATGATTCTGACCTTCATCGTCGTGCTTGTTTGGAGCAGGGCACCCGGCATCAATGGCGCTTCCCTCTTTGGCTATCTGGGCACGATTGGTGTCTTCCTGATCCTGGTCGCCTATATCCTGACCAATATCGGCGCGATTCGCTTCTTCGTCGCGCGACGGCTCTGGACGTGGCAGTGGATCATTCCGGTGTTAGCCATTCTCGTGCTTGGGTACACGCTGTACAGCAACATCTTCCCCATCCCGGTGGCGCCCTACAACATCTTTCCCTATGTGGCGCTGGCCTGGCTCGGGGTGGGCCTACTCATCGTGTTTGTCAGCCCGGCCCTGGTCAGACGCATTGGCCTGCACCTCGAGGAGAATGAGGGCTTACATGTCGAGGAGCATGCCGGCCCGGTGCCATAGCCAGCTTTCTCCGTTCCTACCCAAAGTATGGCCTTATCCTGTCCGAAAGTCCAGTTGACAGAGACATTTCTTCCGCCTATACTTATCAATGTGAGTGATTATTCACATACATTGAGAGGAGAGAACATGGCGGGAGAAACGCGACAGAAGATCCTGGATGCGGCGGAAAAGCTGCTTCTCTTGAAGGGATTGGCACGCGTGACGACCAAGGAGATTGCGCGCGAGACCGGCCTCTCAGAAGGCGCGCTCTACCGGCATTTCGATCATAAAGAGGAGATTTTCTTTGCGCTGATGACCAGGCATCTGCCTGCCTTCCACGAGACGTTCCAGGCGCACCAGGCAGGCACCGGTACTCCGAGCAAAAACCTGGCCGCCATCGCACAGGCTGCTCTTCACTACTACGATCAGATTGTCCCGATGGGTGCATCCTTCCTGGCTGACACGGAGCTGCTAGCCCAGTTCCGCGCGACGATCCGACCACTGGGCATCGGGCCACAAAACGTCTTTGAACTGGTTGCGGCCTATATCGAGGAGGAGCAGCAGTTGGGGCGCATCGGGCGGCAGGTCTCCGCTCTGACCATGTCAATCCTGTTGCTGGGACCCTGTTTTCAGTGGGTGTTCAACCGGTTATTCCTGGGCGCTGACCCTTTCCATAAAACGGAGCAGCAATTTGCTGAGGAGTTGGTGCAAGGGCTGACCGCAAGTATCCTGCCTTCCTGAGAGAGGATCACTCAAAAAGTTCTTCCAATGCTGTGAGCAGTTTTCTGATCAGTCAACAGGATGAGCAGATGACATATAACCCTTAAAGGAAAGAAAGGCAACGACATCATGAACGAATATACGACCCAAACCACACGAAGTATCCTGACCACACCCGGCAAAGGTCGCTCGACGATTTTAACCAGCTTTCGCCGCAATGGCATGGGAGTCGGCTCTCCCGTAGGCACCGTGGCCTCACAGGGCAAACTCTACTTCATGACCGCGGCGGATACCTGGAAAGTCAAGCGCCTGGCCAGCAATCCGCGGGTCACTGTTGCCCCCGGCACCTTCAAAGGGGAAGCACTCGGCCCGGCGATTGAAGGGACTGCGCGCCGCCTCTCTGGCAAAGAGTTCAAACGGGCACGAAACCTGTTGAACGTTGGAGTAGTGGGCCACTTCTGGGGCATCATCTTCGATCTACGATACCCTGGCGAGAAA
>Ga0207646_10007274_pt1 | contig 11282 bp, 4 predicted proteins | sample KBSK5502metaG_FD_184343 | JGI IMG/M metagenome (GOLD analysis project Ga0207646, IMG submission 184343) | Corn, switchgrass and miscanthus rhizosphere microbial communities from Kellogg Biological Station, Michigan, USA - KBS K5-50-2 metaG... | ecosystem: Host-associated > Plants > Roots >...
CGCTTTACGAAATCAACCTCGATGGTTCAAAGCAATTTCGCAAACTTCTTGAGGTCCAGCCAAACCAGTCACCTGCCCTGTTAAATCCTCGGGCCACAAAGGCGGTCATCGAATCCTTCATCGATGGCAAGTACCTCTTTTTCATTTATGAATTGCCGGCATGGACGCTGCTCCGCAAGTGGGATCTGAGCAAACTCACTCAGGCGCGCTGTCCCGACTGTCTTCCGCAATCGTATGGCTGGCTCGCGAGCGGTGATCGCCTGTTCTTTAATCTGGTCCTTGGAGACGAGGATCTCATCGATCCGAAGAATCACAACATACCGGGAACATACTTCGTCTCCGAAGATGGCGGCGATCTCGGCAGCATTTCCTCGGAGACCGGCCGCCTGCAACTGCCAGGTCACATTCAATCGAGCGTCGCCCAACGTGTTTTGGTCGCACAGTTGCCGAACGGGAGCTACCTCTTCCAGGAATATGCGGCAAAGGAAGGGTCGCCTGGAAATCCGGAGACATTTCTTGTGATCTCCGGTCCCGACTCCAAGTCGCAATCGCAATTTCCACAAAAACGCCTCGCCGGTACATATCACGTTTCCCCTTCCGGGAAATATCTGGCATATGTCGAAGAACGGCGGCTAGCGCCAAATTTCCAACCTGAACCCCATTTGTGGGGCAAGGATCTCCAGTCAGGAGAAGAAAAGGAATTATTCATCGCTCCTGCCCCGAATCTTCCAACGTCTCCGGAACCGAACGTGGTGCTTACAGTGCTCGGCTGGGCCAACTAACCCGCCACGCAGCACCCTTGCGCGGAGCGGAACACCCGCTCCGTGGTTAGCTCTTGAGCACTGTTCCTGCCTTTTACTTTCTTTCCGGCAATTGCGAGCGTTAAATTCTTTTTTATGGATTTCGCTCGTCTTCGCTGGCCAGGGCACCCGGCGAGGAATATCTTGGGGAATGGGGTAGGTCCATGACTCGGCAAATTTCAGCAGCTGTGCTTTTGATTTTCACCTCTCTCGTTCTGGCTTCCTGTAGTGGAGTTGGAACTGTTTGCACGAACTGCGGTGGTGGCGGCAACGCCACTGTTTCGTTTGTTCTGACAGCAACTCCTCCGCCGCCCAGTTCCCAACTTTCCATCCAGGCGTTCACTGCAACCATCACCGGCATCAAGTTGACACCCTCAACCGGCAGCGACTTCAGTGTGCCGCTGAATTCCACCACGTACATCACCGAATTTAACCGCGTCACCAGCGATTCCACTCTGCTTGCCGCGCACGTTTCCGTTCCTGCGGCAACCTACACCCAGATGACCGTCACGTTTTCCGCGCCGCGCGTAACGTTTTGCACGCAACCCAATCCCGGCGTTCCCGGCTGCACCGCTGGCACACTCGCTTCAGTGAGCGGATCGGCAGGTTCCGTAATCGTTTCGACAAATCTTTCTTTGGCGGCCAATCAGCAAATTGGGATCGCTCTGAACGCCAATCTCGGCACTTCGCTGACTGCAAGCGGGCAAACGATCACCGCCGTCAATCTCAACGCGGCCAATACATTCACGGTGAATACGTTGCCGCCGTCTTCCACGCAGACCGATCTGGCTTCCGGCCAGCTTTCGCATGTGGACGACGTGATGGGCCTGGTCACAGCGGCATCCTCACCTACAGTGACGATTCAGACTTCCAGTCGCGGAAGCATTACCGCAACGGCAAACTCTTCCACGCAATACAACTGCACCTCGCAGAGTTTCAGCTGCGTGCAACTGAACACCCCCGCGATCATGGACGTGATTCTGAACGCCGATGGCACTTTCACTCTTACCTTTTACGAGCCGTTGCCGTTTTCCTCCAATGACGTCATCGAAGGCGTCGTCACCAGCGTGCCAAACTCCATTACGAATCAGTTCACGATTGTCGCGACCGATAGCGTTTTCGCCGGCAGCGGCAGCCTCCTGAACGGACAGCTCAAACTCGGCGATCAGATATTGGTCACGGCGAACGCTCCGAATCCGTTTCAAATCATCTCGAAAGGGCTTTTGATTCCCACAGGCAGCGCTTTTGAAAACTCCAACAGCGTGGCTTCGATTTTGCCCGGGCAAACGATCGCGTTTCCGGCGTTATCCTTTGTTGCGCAGTCAGGAACCACTCCCGGAACCACAACTGCCAAAGACATCGCTCTTCGCTTCACGCGCATCACCACATCCCTGGCCACGGCTTCCCTGCCGGACTTTAGCGGCAACGCAACCGGTTTCCCTCCGTTCTTTGGCATCGCCATCAATCAGCAGTTCCGCACCACCAGCGGCCGGCTAAGCCTTGACGGCGTTTCGGTTTTGACGAGCATTTCCGCGGGTAGCACTTTCTCCACGTCCGCACTTTATGTAGGTCCGCCTGTGGCTCCGCAATTCGCAGCGCAAACTGTCCGCGCGCACTAGCGAGAATTTCTCCTGCGAAAAAAGGCCGAATCGAACAATCGATCCGGCCTTTTTTGTCTGCCTGCCGTTACTCAGAATTTGTGATTTGATTTCTTAGTTCCGCTTCCCTCAGATTGCCGCCGCGCCACCCGCAGGCGTCAGAGGAGTTAACGGAGCGCTCGGCGGCACGTAAGGAGTCAACGCCGGGGGTGCAGCCGATTGGAATCGTCGATAGAGTGCCAGCGAAATCGCGCCGATACCCCACAGCAAAACGATCAGTTTGATCCAGCCACCGTGCGGCAATAGCGTGACCGCGCGAATGATCAGAACGCCGATGGCCATTCTTCCGATGCGTCCCCACGTGTCCGCGGCTTTGCCCAGAATCCACTGACCGATCACCGCGCCGACGACCGTCTGCGCTGCGAACAAAGCGATGATCCAAACCACAAAGGTCGAAAACCCGATGAATAGTCCAACAAACGTAACGCATGCAATCAGCGAGGCGATTGGTACGGCAAACAGCACCAGGACACCGAGTCCCAACGAAGCGCCGTAGCTTTCTGCCGCGTGCACAGCTTCTTGGGAGAAACTAGACATTACCAGGAACAAAATTAGTCCGAACAGGACAAACGCGGCGGCAAGCAGTAGCGCCCACACTACGGCGCTCTTGCCAAACTCCTCACGGTGTTTCACGTGACGGATGAATTGAACTTCCGACGCGAGCTTGGCCTTTTTCGAGACGACCGGTTCTTTGTTACCTTCATATTTAATCGTGCCGCTCACCTGCGCGGAATCTTCAATCATCAGCGTTTCGCTTTTTTCATCGATGTTGCCACCGATGCTCCCAGCAATGCGTGTAGATTGATTGCGGATCAGTAGATCCCGTCCTACTTTTCCATCGATACCCAACGTCTGCGAAAACGAAGTCAAGCTGCGGCCAACGGTTCCGCGGCTATCGACATGAATCACCTGCGCCCACACCATTAAGCTTCGTTCCACAGTTCCTGAAATTGTTACGTTGTTGCAGGCGCCGCGCACATTTCCATCCACCTGGCCTTCGATGCGTCCCGTCTGGACAAACAGAAAAACATCGCCGGTTACGTGGCCTCGGATAGTCGCTTCCTGCCCCCATACAAACAGGTCGCCGTCCACCGTCCCGTCCACGCTGATTTCCTGGCCCGTGAAGTACACATCTCCCTTTACGGTCTCGTCCTTTGCGATTTGCATGCTGGGGCCACTGCGAAATTCCGTGGCCGTTGCCGGAGGCGCGGACACAAATGCCGCGCACAGTCCGGTCAGCACCAGCGCCAGCGCCGACCCTCGCCTCAAACGCTTTCGCGCCACGATCACCCCGAACCCGCCCAACGTCACCAGTGCCAGCACTTCCACAAGTGAAATCATCGACTGCCATCCCTTCCAGAAAGAGCCTTGAAAAATCAGCATGCTCAGCAAACTGGTTCCTCCAAATCCTGCCTGTTCGAGCCTTTGCTGCAGGGGTTCGATATAACCGGTATACATCGCATAGACCGCCGTAGCGGCGAGCCCAAATGCCACCATCCATACCCATTGCATGGAGCGCTGCACACGCTCCTGGAAAGTCGCGATGCGCGCAGGCAACGGCTCTTCTTCCTCCAGCATTGCGCGCGTCAAAAGCCGTGATTCTCGTTCCATCGCTCGCAGCAGCGTCCGGCACGCGTCGCAGCTCTGCGTGTGCGCTGAAACTTCCAGCGCCCGCGTGCGTTCCAGCTGCCGTTCGAGATAAAGCATGCAGGTCATCTCGTCGAGATGTTCCTGCCCTCCGCCCTTTTGCTGACTGGAGGACTGATAACTCGGTGGCGAACTCATCGCGCACCTCCCGCCGCCATCGCGCCTGTGCCTTCAAGCGCCTGCCGCAGCTCATGCCGCGCGCGAAGCAGCACCACGCCCACAAAGGCGCGGCGCACTCCGAGCGAATCGGCAATCTCGTCGTAACTCATGTCCGAGTAGTATCGCAACACCAGCGCCATGCGCGCTCGCGATCCCAGTTTGTCGAGCGCTTTGCGAACGTCTTCGCTGGTTCTTTTTTCGATCAGCTGATCGAGCTGATTTGGATCCGGATGCTCGAGCGGTAGCGTTTCGAGATCATCGGTTTCCTTGTCCTGGCGGATTTTGCGGCGCCGCAGCATGTCCCAGCAATGATTTGCAGCTACTTTGTAGAGCCAGGAGGAAAAGGGCCGCGTTGCGTCGTATTGATCCAGCTTGTCCCGAATCTTTATGAAAATTTCCATCGTCGCGTCTTCCGCATCTTCCCTGGTCGGAAGCGCCCTGCGGCAAAAACGGAAAATCGCCGGAGCGTACTCCCGGTAGAGGTCGCCCCAGGCCTCGGCATCCCCTGCCCTGGCCCGAGCGACGATTGCGCCCGACTCCCTTGTTTCCGCCGCGTTCATCCGGCCTGGTTTCTGGACGTCCATAGACTAGTACGCACGCGAACCGAAAAAATTACACTGCGGCCTGCGCAGCCCGCAGCTGGCAGCCAAACTGCTTGGCTGCCTTCGTCTCGCCTAGCCCAGCACTGTACCAGAATCACTCACTGCGCCTGCCCGGAATCCCGCGTCGATTTAGACAGACGGCCTCCCGAAGAGAAGCCGGGAGGCCGTCCGAGGATGCTGTTGTTGATCCGCCTAGAAGATAAACTTCGCCGCAATCTGCAGGCTGCGCGGTCCGCCACTGCCCAGGTACGGATATCCAATGCCGACATCTCCTGTGACTCCCAATGCGAGCGAGCCAGTAGCACGGCCAGTAGAGTCAAAGCCGTTAGGAGCGCCATCGGCGAAGAAATTGGGTAAGTAAGGATTGGCAAAGTTTGGATGGTTCAGGAGGTTGTAGGCTTCAAAACGCAATTCCATTTTCAGGCGTTCCGTAATTGGAGTGTTCTTGAAGATGGAAAAGTCGAACTGTCGGAAGTTTGGCCCGAGCAGCGAATTCCGTCCGAGATTCCCAAAGTGACGGGTGCCCGGCGCGCAGGTCAAAGCCGTGCCGTCGAAGCCCGACGCAATCGGAGTACAAGGCACCGCGAATGCGCTCAGATCGAGAAAGTTATTGGGATCACGCTGGTGATACACGATCCGGCCGACAACGTCGGGCTTGGGAAAGAATTGCCCGCTGCCGTCAAAATCATCCTCAGAGAAGATCAGATGGAAAGGCTGGCCTGATTGCACTGTGACGATTCCGTTGACTCCCCATCCATCCGTGAGTCGGCTCCAGCTACCCTTGTGATTCGGGAAGTTGTAGATGAAGTTCCAAGTGAGCCGGTTCCGCACATCGAAATTGGAATTTCCGCGGTTCGATTCTGGCCGCGTGCTGTCGGTCGGCTGGGCCGCGTTCTGCACGAAGTCGTCACTGTCACTAGAATCGTCAATCGAGTGAGACCAGTTGTAGTTAAGCGTCGAAGTCAAGCCATGCCAATCGTTGACCCGTAGACTGGTTTGCATCGAATTGTAGGTGGAGTTTCCGCCAGATTCCTGCCAGTAGACGTAAAAGAGACTAGTGGGCAGCGCGCGCGGTGAACTGATGCAATTGCAGGCGAGGTCCGAAGCCGTAATCGCAGCATGGTCCGGTTGGTTGATATCTCGGAACCGGAAGAGTTTATGGCCGTTCGAGCCGACATAGCCCACCTGGAAAACTGTCTTCTTGCCAAGCTGTTGTTGGAAATTCAGATTGAAATTCTGCATATATGGCGTTCGGATCTTGGGATCGATGCCGAAGGCGTCAGGCATGGGACTGGCACCTTGAAAAACAGGAGTATTTGGATCGAGAGGTGTGCCAGCAGCGCTGGCAACGGTAATTCCATTCAGAGGGCTATACGCCGGCCCTGGGTCAAAGGAAGTGCCGAAGGGCAGATGTCCTAAGAAAGCGTCCTGCGAGATCGCGTCATAAAAAATTCCATAGCCCGCACGCAGAACCGACGTTCCTCTGCCCGTAAGGTCCCATGCCACGCTGACGCGCGGAGCCCAATTGTTGTAGTCCGGCTGATAGAGACGACTCTGGCCGACCAAGCTGAGATTTCCGGTTGCTGGGTCTACGCTGGTAAACTGCCCCTTCTTTTCCTGCGCGATTCCGTAATAGTCATAGCGCAGGCCCAAATTGAGGACGAATTTGCGGTGCAGGTGGACGCTGTCCTGGACATATCCGGAGTAGGAGTTTTGAAATGTATTTCGGTTGGTGTCTCCTGCGTATTGAATCCCGCCGGTCGGCGTTCCGCTGAGGAAATCTTCAAATGCCAGCAGATTGCTCGAGCTGTCTTTGAAGTTCAAACCGCCGCGGAACCGCCGGTTGAAGATTTGCGAAATGGAAGTGCGCCGGAACTCGAAACCAAACTTAATGTCATGTTTGCCGGCCTTCCAGGAAACGTTGTCAATGTAGTGCCAGTTGGTGTCCACGCGCTGGCGTGGATCTCCCTTGTCCGCGCCTAATTGCGCGAGGTTGGCTACAGCGATGATCGGTAAACCGAAGTTCTGCTTAGATACGCCCGTATTCAGCCCTATGGATGCTGGATCGAACTTTCGGTCTTGCGGGAAAAATCCCTCGGCAAATCGGTTCCAGCCCAATCGTGCTTCGTTTACGATGGTGGGTGTTATCGTCGAAACGTACGAAAGTGAGATCAACTGTACGCGGGTAGGAGTAAAGGTGTTGTAGTTCGGCAGCAGTCCGCCACCCACCAGCGCGAGCGGAAAGCTCTGATCGCTATCACCGATGTAGTAGCGACCGGTGAGCAGGTTGCTGGGATTGAAGCTGTGATCGATCTTTACGATCGCACTGTCCACACGATTGGAAAACGGTGTTGCTAGAGCGGCATTTGTGCCTTCGCCGTCAGCCAAGCAATCCGTGCTTGGATCGGTCGGCTGCGGCCAGGGATTGAGGGCCAGAAGTTTTGCAATTACAGGATTGATGTTCGCCGAGCCGCCAATAGCCGCTGTTGCCGTCGCAAAATCCGCTGCGGTCGGCACACACGCAGGACTGGCTTCCTTTCCGGTCTCTCGCATGGCTTCGTAATCGAGAAAAAAGAAAGTCTTGTCGTGGACGATCGGACCGCCTAGCGAGCCGCCAAACTGGTTATTGTGAAATGGCTGCTGCGGTTCGGGAACCCGGTTAAAATAATTCCGAGCATTGAGATCCGTATTGCGAAAGAACTCGAACGCCGAACCATGCCACTGGTTCGTGCCGCTCTTCGTGACTACGTTGATCACCCCGCCTGCACTCCGGCCGTATTCCGCCTCGAAGTTCGAGGCCACGCGAAGTTCGGCAATCGCCTCAACCGGCAGAATCGTCGCAGGCGTTCCGAAAACGCCGGCTTCGTTGATCGCAGGATCGTTGCGGTAGCCGTCGTTCATATCCGTGCCGTCAAGCAAAAAGTTGTTCGAGCGACCGCGCGCGCCGTTCACGGAAAATACGCCATATGAGCCGGGAGAATCGGTGATCTGGTCCGGCGAGCCGCTCACGCCCGGGACGAGGAAGATCAGTTTCTGGTAGTCACGGCCATTGACCGGTAGGTTCGTAACGACTTTCGATTCGACGATCCCACCCAGAACGTTGCTGGTGGATTCCACTTGCGGGAGCTCGTCGCCGATGACTTCAATTTTTTGCGACACTTCGCCCGGCTGCAGCGCGACGTCGGCGCGGCGTTCGCTCGAGACTTCGACCTGAATGCCGGTGACGACACCTTGCCTGAAACCAGCTTTCTCAACGGTCACCGAATACGTTCCGATAGGAAGCTCTGGCACGGAGTACGTGCCGTCATCGCTCGTGGTCACGGTGCGCGAAAGGCCCGTATTGACGTTCTTCACGCCTACGGCAGCGCCGGCAATCGATGCTCCCGTTGAATCGGTGACCGTACCCAGGATCGTTCCCCGAAAGGTCTGGGCTGTGATTGCACCACTGAAGAGCAAGAGAACCGCTGCCAGACAAACCACCAATGCAAATTTAAGATTGCGGACACACCCCATCATCACGATCTCCTCAGAATTTCGCGTTTTCATAGACCTCCCCAGAAACTTTTGCCTGACGGCACCCCATGCCGCGCCGGCAAATTGTCCAACATACGACCAAAGCACAGTGCATTTACACTAGTCCGCACGGAGCAACGCCGTCAAGCAACCACTGGACGGATTGTTCTTCAGCGGCATGGATTGCGACTGTGTCAAAAGTTGGTAGTGGGTCAGTTGAGCCCGTCTCGAAGCCGGCAATCTGCTTACCTATTCATACCGCAGGGCCACCATCGGGTCCACTCGCGCTGCTCTTCTCGCCGGAATCCAGCACGCCAACGCGCCGGTTCCCATCAACAGTAGGGCCGTGCTCGCCAAGGTCGCCGGATCATAGGGTTTCACACCACGCCACAACTGTGCCTCGATTGCTCGCCCCAGCAGCAGGCTCACGAACAACCCAATTGCAATTCCCGCCGTCACTAGCCGTAAGCCCGCCCGGATTACCAATCGAAGCACGTCCGCACGTTCCGCGCCCAGTGCCATGCGGATTCCGATCTCATGCGTCTTCCGCGTTGTCGCGTAGGCCAGCACGCTATAAACGCCCACAGTGACAAGAATCATGCCCAGACATCCGAAAATCGCCATCAGCAGGAAGGCAAAGCGAGGGCCCGCATACAACCGTTGGCTGATGCGATTCTCCAGTGCGCTCGGAAAAGCCAGCGCCACACCGGCATCGGTCGCCCACACCGCTTGACGCACGTCATTCATCAGCGCCATCGGTGTTTGCTGCGAGCACACCATCAGAACCTGCGCTCCCGAACCTGTAACGGTGTACGGCAGCCACACTTCCGGTTCAATCGGAGCCTGCAGACCCTGGTTGGTCACATCAGCTACCACTCCCACGATTTCAAACCACGGGTCGCGCACCGGATCTGCAAGGGTCTCTAACCCTGCCAGCTTAACTCGACGCCCCATCGGATCTTCACCGCGAAGGTACGTGGACACAAATGTCTCGTTCACCACGGCCACTTTTCTTGCGTCGTTGATTTCCGCTTCGCTGAACGCCCGCCCCGCCTTGAACGGAATCCGCAGCACCCGGAAATATCCTTCGCTCACTTGTTGCAGCAGCGTGTGCCATTCCTCCTCGTGCGACTTGCCGGAGATCTCGATCTTGCTGTCCATACCGCCGTAGGGTGGGATCGCGCTCGACTCCGTCGCTTCCACCACCCCCGGAAGCGCCTTCACACGCGCCAACAGCGGCCGGAAAAATCCGCGGACTTGCGCGGCCGTTTTGTAGCGATCCTCGGGCAACGGCAACTGCGTCTGCAACACGTGGTCCGCCTGCAGTCCCAGATGCACCTCGCGCAGCGCCACAAAACTTCGCATCAAGAGCCCCGCGCCGATCAACAGTGTCAGCGACACCGCCACTTCCATGACCACAACCGTATCGCGCATCCGCCCCGTGCGAAATCCGCCGATCACTCCCTTGCCGCTGTCGCGTAGCGGGTCGTTCAGATCCCGCCGAGCAGCTCGCAGTGCCGGCGCCAATCCGAAAATCAGGGCGGTCAATACAGCCACGACAAGCGTAAAAACCATCACCTGCGCGTTCAGCTCGATGACGGATTCCGCTGGGATCAAATTCTGCGGCATCGCTGCCACGATCAATTTCAATCCACCCCACGCAATCAACACGCCCAGCGCCGCTCCACCGATCGCCAACACGAGACTCTCAACCAGTAGCAATCGCACGAGTCTCGTGCGCCCGGCTCCCAGCACCGCGCGCAACGCAAATTCCTTCTCTCGTGACGTCGCTCGCGCCAGCATGAGGTTCGCAACGTTGCCGCAGCCGATCAGCAGCAACAATCCAACCGCCGCTAGAATCGTGTACAGCGTGGACTCGAATCGCCCCACAACCGTATCTCCCAACCTCTTAACGAACACCTGGAAGTGCGCGGGATAATCCTGCGGATTGATTTTCGCCAGATGATTGGCGATGACAGTCGCATCTGCCGCGGCTTGTGCCTTCGAGACGCCCGGCTTGAGCCGCCCTAGGAGGAACCAGCGCGCCGGCAATCCCGCATATCCCGTCGCCGCTCCGCGAATCGGCGTCTCGGGAATCAACACGTCCGCTTCATACCAGCCAAAGCGCGGCGGCATGATTCCGATTAACGTTCGCGCCGTCCCATTCAGCACAAAAGTTTTGTTCAGCACCCCCGGATCACCGTTGAAACGCTCCATCCAGGTCTTATGCCGCATCACGAATACCGGCGGTGCTCCCGGCTGGTAATCTGGGGCTTGGAGCACGCGGCCGTATAGTGCCGGCATGCCAAAGAATTCAAATGTGCCCGGCGTCACGTGCGCTCCATAAAGCAGCTCGACGCCTTCTCCCTGTTTGTAGAGCACGAGGTCATCGGACGCAGCAATGACGCCGTCAAAAACGCGGTTCCGCTCGGCAAATTCCAGAAATTCATTCGAGGTGTATCCCTGACGCCCTCCTTCCTGACCCCGCGCAGTATCGTGAATCTGTAGAAATACCATGCGTCCCGGATCCTTGTAAGGAAATGGTTCGAGCAGCACGTTGTCGATCACGCTGAAAATCGCGGTCGAGGCGCCAATCCCTAATCCCAACGTGGCGATAGCCACCGCCGCGAATGCACGACTGCGTCCGAGGCTGCGCAGCGCGTAGCGTAGGTCGCGCCCGAGATCCTCGACCGATACCAGCGTCCGCAATTCCCTCCGGTCTTCCTGTAACAGTGTGGTATTTCCGAACTGACGTCGCGCTGCCGCCGCTGCGTCCTCCTGCGACATTCCTTGCGCCACAAAACGATCCACCAGCAATTGCAAATGCGCCTGCATCTCTTCGTCAAATTCCCTGTCGCGTTTTCGAGATCGGAAAAGTCCGAGCACCCTCGCCGTAATGGCGC
>Ga0207646_10007275_pt1 | contig 11282 bp, 11 predicted proteins | sample KBSK5502metaG_FD_184343 | JGI IMG/M metagenome (GOLD analysis project Ga0207646, IMG submission 184343) | Corn, switchgrass and miscanthus rhizosphere microbial communities from Kellogg Biological Station, Michigan, USA - KBS K5-50-2 metaG... | ecosystem: Host-associated > Plants > Roots >...
GCCCCAGGCACCGGCGACATCCGCGATAGTGACCCGATCAGACGCCTGCACAGCGGCCTCCCCGGCCCGGCTCCTTAGCTGGAACCGGTTCCATATGCCGATTCACTCATCGTCACCCCGTCCCCTCAGCCCGTCAAGACACCAACTGTCCCGCGAGCCATACGGCAGGTTGCGGACCAGGGAGCAAGGGATCGTAAATGATGGGCCGAGCTCGAGGGCGAGAGTGGTTACTCTGGATCGATGAGTACTACGCCGCTGTCGTCGCAGGAGATTCGCGCCGCCGCCGAGGCACATCGTGAACTGGGCCCTGAGTACCACGACGCGGTAGTGGAGTCGTTCCTTGCGAAGGTCGAGAAGGAAATAGAGGCACGAGTCGATGCGCGTCTCGCTGCTTCGCGCCCGGCTCGTAGCCGACAATTGGACGCGGCCACACTGGCTAAGCGCCGCCTGGCGCTGAAGCATAAGGCGCTCGGCTCGGTAGCCGCCGCGATTCCGCTAAGCTTCCTTACCCTGTGGGCGCATGGCACCGCAAACTATGCGGCCATTGGCCCCTGGATGGGGACGATCGTCTCCCTTGCTGTCGTGTGGATCTTGATTGCTGCGGTTTACGCGGCCTATGCGCTCCGCCTCCGGCCGCCGCGGCGCGACCGCGAATGAGCAGCCTTCACAGCGACATCACCGCACCAGGTCCACCGCAACTGCTCGAAGTATCACCTGGCGTCTACGCCTATGTGCAGCCAAATGGCACCTGGTGGATCAACAACACCGGCTTCCTGACCGGCCCGCAAGGAGTCATCAGCATCGACTCCTGCGCGACCAGGCGGCGCACGCAGGCTTACCTCGACGCTATCGTCGGCGTCACGCGGGCACCCGTGCGCGCAGTGATCAACACCCATCATCACGGCGACCACACGTTCGGGAACTGTCTCTTCCCCGGTGCCGCGATCATCGCCCACGAGCTCGCGCGCGGCGAAGCCATTGCGTTCGGCCCGCCGCGCGACCTGCCATTCTGGGATGGTCCTGACTGGGGCGATCTCACACTCGACCCGCCGTTCATCACGTTCGCGGACCAGCTCACGGTGCACGCCGGCGACCTGCAGGCGGTGGTCAGCCATGTGGGTACCGCCGCGCACACCACCAACGACTCGATCGTGTGGATTCCCGAACGCCCGGTGCTCTTCTGCGGCGACTTGGTCTTCAATGGCGGCACGCCGTTCCTGCTGATGGGCTCGGTCGCCGGCGCCATTGACGTACTTGAGCGGGTGATCATGCCGCTGAACGCGCGGACGATCGTGCCCGGTCACGGCCCCGTCTTCGAAGGCACCGGGCCCATCGAGCAGACCCTTCAGTACCTGCGGTTCATCCAGCGGACCGCCGCTGCCGGCCGCGACGCGGGCCTGACGCCGCTCGAGGCCGCACGCCAGGCCGACCTCGGCCGCTTCGCGCAGTGGCCTGACGCCGAGCGGATTGCGGGCAATCTGCAGCGTGCGTACGCAGAGTTGGACGGCGCACCGCGAGGAGCGCCGATCGACGTAATCGCCGCGCTGGCCGACATGGTTGCCTACAACGGCGGCGCCCCGCTCACCTGCCTGGCCTGAGCCTCCCCCTCCGCACGGCGCCCCGGCCCGGGCAGCCGGCCCGGGATAGCCAGCCGCTTCCCGCCTGATGCATATTTAACTCATATCCGTTGCGGACGACAGTTCGAATCCTTATTCGGACTAGAGTCTTGTCTGATACACATGCGTGGCTGACGGAGGCAGAACGCGATGGTCTATGTGCTGGCACTGGCCGCCTCGCTGGTTAACGCCCTGACGAGCGTCCTCCAGCGGCTAGGGGTGCAGAACGCGCCGGCTGACGCGACGTTAAGGCTCAGCCTGCTCAAGCACGCGCTGCGCCGGGGGGTGTGGCTGCTCGGCTTCGCGCTGATGATCGTCTCCTTCCTGCTGCAGGCCATCGCCCTGCACGTCGGAAGGCTCTCGGAGGTCCAGCCGATCCTGACCACCGAGTTGGTGTTCCTGGCGGCGATTCTCGCGATCTGGTTCAGGTTCCCGATCGGCCGCCGCGAGTGGATCGGCGCGATCGCCGTGGCCGCGGGCCTGTCGGGTTTCTTGTACTTCGCGGCTCCCGAGTACGGCATGTCACCGCCGCCAGGATGGCGATGGGCGGTCGCTGGCGGAGTGTGCGTCGGGATCATCGTCCTGGCAGTGTTCCTGGCCATGCGCGGGCCTCGCTGGTGGCGGGCGGCCATGTTCGGAACCGCCGCCTCGGTCAGCTTCGCCTTTACCGCGGCGTGCACCAAGGTCGTCTCGGGTTTCGCAGCAGCGGACTGGGCCCAGTTGTACAAGCACTGGCAGGTCTACGCGCTCGCCGTCTTCGGCGCCACGGCTGTGTTCCTGACCCAGAACGCCATCCACGCTGGCCCGCTCGTCGCTTCCCAGTCGAGCCTGGTCCTGATCGACCCGCTGGCCAGTATCTGCATCGGCATCGGTCTCTTCGGTGACGACCTGCATACGAGCGGTGCATCTGGTCCGCTGGAGGCGCTCTCATTGCTAGTCGCGTTCGGCGGGACCGTCTGGCTCGCGCGCTCTCCGCTGATCGCCGCCATGAATGAGGGCGAGCGACTTGAGCTCCAGCCGAGACAGTCACGCTCTGAGCCGCTGCCCGGCACCGCGCGCTGACCGGCCTTGGACTTCGAGATCCCGGCGGAACTGACCGCCTACCTCGCCGAGCTTGATGCTTTCATCGAGCGCGAGGTCCGTCCGCTCGAGCAGTCCGACGACAACATCAGGTTCTTCGATCACCGGCGCGAGGATGCCCGCACCGACTGGGATCGCGGCGGCCTGCCGAGCAGGGAATGGGAGGCGCTGCTGCGCGAGGTCGTGCGCCGGGCGGATGCAGCCGGCCATTACCGGTACGCCTTCCCCGCCGAGTACGGCGGCAAGGACGGCACGAATCTGGGCATGGCGATCATCCGCGAGCACCTGGCGAACAAAGGGCTGGGACTGCATTGCGACCTGCAGAACGAGCACATGGTCGTCGGCAACAACGTCGGGCTGCTGCTGATGATCGGATACGGGACGGCCGAGCAGCGGGACGAATGGGCCGAGGGTCTGGCCGCCGGCCGGAAGGGCTTCGCGTTCGGGATCACCGAGCCCGGGCACGGTTCTGATGCCACGTTCATGGAGACAACGGCCGCCCGCGACGGCGACGAGTGGGTCATCAATGGCGAGAAGACCTGGAACACAGGCGTGCACGCCGCATCGGCTGACCTGATCTTCGCCCGGACTAGCGGCCAGCCAGGCGACGCCGACGGGATCACCGCCTTTCTCACCCCCGTCAGCTCGCCTGGCTTCACGGTCGAGGAATACCTGTGGACGTTCAACATGCCGACCGACCACGCTCATATCAGCCTGCGTGACGTCCGGGTGCCGGCCAGTGCGGTTTTCGGCGGCGAGGGCCGCGGCTTGCAGGTCGTGCAGCACTTCTTCAACGAGAACCGGATCAGGCAGGCCGCATCCAGCCTCGGAGCCGCGCAGTACTGCATCAGCGAGTCTGTGGCCTATGCGAAGGAGCGCAAGCCATTCGGCAAGCCGCTGGCCGCCAATCAGGCGATCCAGTTCCCGCTAGTGGAGTTGCAGACGCAGTGCGAGATGCTACGCGCGCTGATCCACAAGACCGCGTGGCTGATGGATATCTATGGCCCGTTCTCCGCCTCCGACAAGGTCTCGATGTGCAACTACTGGGCCAACCGGCTGTGCTGCGAGGCGGCCGACCGGGCGATGCAGGTGCACGGAGGGCTCGGCTACTCGCGGCACAAGCCGTTCGAACACATCTACCGGCACCACCGCCGTTACCGGATCACAGAAGGCGCCGAGGAGATCCAGATGCGCCGCGTCGCCGGGTACATGTTCGGCTACATGCACCAGCGCGCCCCCAAGGGCGTAAGCGAGAGCTGATGGATGCCATCCCGGTCCCGGTGACCGACCTAGCCCGTGCGCTCGGGCCGTGGGTTGGGCGGCCAGCCTCGATCGAGGGCATGGCCCGGATGTCCGGTGGCGCATCCCGGGAGATCTGGTCCTTCGACGCGGTCGGTCCTGACGGCGCGCGAACCGAGCTTGTGTTGCGGCGAGACCCGCCGGGCCGCCCAGGCGAGCCAGGCGCCATCGACCGGGAGGCGCGGGGCCTCAGCCTCGCTGCCGACGCCGGCTTGCGCGTGCCCGAGCTTCTCTTCACGTCCGGCGGCCCGGGTCTGGGCACCGCCGGGATGGTAATGCGGCGTATCGCGGGCGAGACAATCGCCCGAAGGATCATTCGCGACGACGAGTACCGGAATGCCCGTGCGATCCTGGTCGGCCAGCTCGCAGAGTTCGTCGCTGGCCTGCACGCGATCGAGCCGCCGCCCGACTTCCCGCGCGTCGACCCCGTGGCCGACCTGCGTTCCACGCTCGCGACGTTCGACGAGCACAGCCCGGTGTTTGACCGTGCCGTGCTGTGGCTCGAAGCCGAACCGCCGCCCGAGCGCAAACCAGCGCTTCTTCACGGCGACCTGCGGCTGGGCAACATCGTGGTCGGGCCCGAAGGCTTGCGCGCTGTGCTGGACTGGGAGCTCACCCACGCGGGCAACCCGGCCGAGGATCTCGGCTGGCTGTGCGTGAAGGCCTGGCGGTTCGGTGCGGCCGCGCCGGTCGCTGGCCTGGGTGCCCGCGAGGAGCTGCTTGCGGGCTACCGTGCCGCGGGCGGCGCCGACATCAGCCTGGATGAGCTGCGCTGGTGGGAGGTGCTCGGCACGTTGCGCTGGGGGGTGATCTGCATGACCCAGGCGCATGCCCACCTGTCGGGCGCGCACCGCTCGGTCGAGCTCGCCGCGATCGGGCGCCGTGTCTGCGAGCAAGAGTGGGACCTGCTGCTGCTGCTCGAGCCCGATGCCGCCCGCCGCGCAGCCCTCCGCCGTCCGCGGCCAGCCGGCTCCCCGCTAGCAGCCCCGGCGCCGCACGGGCGGCCGACGGCGAGCGAGCTACTCGACGCGGTGCGGGCATTCCTAACCGAGGAGGTCATGCCCGCGACCCACGGCCACCTCGCCTTTCATGCCCGGGTCGCCGCCAACGTGCTAGGCATCGTCGTCCGCGAGCTCGATCTCGGCCCGCTGGCCACCGGAGCTGAGCTAGCCGACAGCGTGGCAGCCAGGCTAGCCGTGGCCAACCCGCGTTATTTTGACGTCTAACCAACCCCACCGGGCGTATGCCGCAGCCGCGAACCCCGGCTCGGAGCTAGCCGACCACGGCGATGATCGGCGGTTGCTCCATGCTGGTATCGAGGATCCGAGCCGCCCATTATCTGAGGGAGTCTGCGGTGATCATTGACTGTGCCCATTACCAGGACGGCCAGCGGCGGCAAGACGGCCCGGTGTCGCTGGAGGACGCAGCCGCGCGAAGCCGGCAAGGCGGCTTCGTGTGGCTCGGGATGTTCGAACCGGAGCCGGATGAGCTCGCCCAGGTCCAGGCCGCGTTCGGGCTTCACGAACTGGCGGTGGAGGACGCGCAATCATTTCATCAGCGGCCGAAGGTCGAGCTCTACGGCGGGGACGTCCGCCTGGTCATCCTGCGGACAGCTCGATACGACGATGAGGCCGAGGAGGTGGAGTTTGGCCGGATCAGCGTGTTCCTGGCTCCGAGCTTCGTGATCACCGTGCGGCAGGGCGTGGCGAGCGAGCTGCGCGAGGCCAGATACCGGCTCGAACAGCGGCCAGAGCTCCTGGCCCTCGGCAGCACCTCGGCGCTCTGGGCGATCCTCGATCAGGTCGTCGACGGGTACGCACCGGTCGTGGCAGGGCTTGAGCACGACATCGACCAGATCGAGGCCACGGTCTTCTCCGGCAGCGTCGCTCCCACGGAGCGGATCTATTCACTGCGCAGTGAGGCAACCGACTTCTACCGGGCCGTCCACCCGCTGATCGGCGTGGTCTTGACCATCGAGCGCGTGGCGCCGCCGGAGCTGCAACCGTACCTGCGCGACGTCAGGGACCACGTGCTCCAGGTCGACGAGGAGGTCGCCGCGCAGCGCGACCTGCTCGGCAGCGTGCTCGAGGCCAACATTGCCGTCATCTCGGTCGAGCAGACCAAGGTCAGCCACCGGCAGAACGCCACCATCGAACAGCTGACGATCCTGGCCACGGTCTTCCTGCCGCTGACCTTCGTGACCGGGTTCTTCGGCCAGAACTTCCGCTGGCTGGTAAATCACATCGACAGCCCCACCGCGTTCTGGGTCTACGGGATAGGCGGCCTGGTCGTGCCGCTTCTGCTGCTGTACTTCTGGCTCAGGCACCGCCGGCTGCCCGCTGCCGAGACGGTCGGCCGCCAGTGAGAGCCGTCGTGTTCACAGATCCGGGCGAGCCAGTGCAGGTCCGCGAAGTGGAGCTCGACGCGCCTCGGCCGGGAGAGGTCAGCGTGGCGATCGCCGCCGCTGGAGTCTGCCATAGCGATCTGCATGTCAGGCGCGGCGACTGGCGGGTGCCTGCCCCGCTGGTCATGGGTCACGAGGGCGCCGGAGTTATCACAACCGTCGGGCCAGGCGTCAGCAACCTGGCCGAAGGCGACCACGTGGTGCTGTCCTGGATCGCCCCGTGCGGTCAATGCCGCTTCTGCCTGGCCGGCCATCCGGCCCGCTGCAAGATCGCGGCCACCGTCGTCGGGCCCGGCGGCGTCCTGATGGACGGCACCTCCCGGCTCCGGCTGGACGGCCAGCGGATCCGGCACTATCTGGGGGTCTCCTCATTCGCCGAGCGCGCGGTTGTGCCTGCCTCTGGAGCCATCCGGATCCGCGACGACGCGCCGCTCGACGTGGTGGCCGTGGTCGGCTGCGCCGTCGCCACCGGGGTTGGCGCGGTGATGCATACTGCAGCCGTCGAGCCGGGCGCCACCGTTGCGGTGATCGGCTGCGGCGGCGTCGGCTTGTCCGCTGTGCAGGGAGCGCGGCTGGCCGGTGCCAGCCGTATTGTTGCTGTCGACGTGCGGCCGGAGAAGACGGCACTCGCGCGCAAGCTCGGGGCGACCGACCAAGTCGATGCGAGCGCCGCCGATGCCGTCACCGCGGTGCGCGACCTGCTGCCCGACGGAGTTGATTACGCGTTCGACGCGATCGGACTGACCAGCACGACGAGCCAGGCCATCGCGTTGCTCGGCCTGGGCGGCGCGGCGGTGCTGGTGGGCCTGCCGCCAGACGGTTCGACGGTCTCGTTCGAGCCGCTTGTCCTGGCCGAGTCCGACCAGCGGATCCTCGGCTCGAACTACGGCAGCGTGCGGCCCGGGGTCGACATCCCCGCTCTCGTCGACCGCTTCATGGACGGCGACCTGCTGCTCAACGAGCTGATCTCGTCACGGGCGCCGCTCGAGTCGGCGTCTGCCGCGCTCGATGAACTCGAGGCGGGCCGTGCGCTTCGGACCCTGCTCATCCCCTGACTGGCATGCCGTCTGCCACCACCATCAGGGCGACATCTTCCGCACGGCCGAACGGCGCGCAGGTCTGTCTCTGGCCGAAAAGCGTGCTAGCACGTTCGGCGATGGCAAGCACGGTGGCGTGGGTGTTGGCACCAGGGACGGTGGGCATCACCGAAGCGTCCGCAACGCACAGTCTGTCGATGCCGCGCACTCGTATCTGGGGGTCGACGACCGCCGCCGGGTCGGTGCCGATCCGGCAGATGCCTACCGTGTGGTCGTAGAGGTCCATATAACAGCGCAGATAGTCGCGTAGCTCGGTCTCGTCCCGGACGTCAGGGCCGGGGAGCGCCTCCTCGTCGCGCCAGTCGTCGAACGCTTGTGAGCTGCCGATCTCGCGGGCCACACCTAGGCCGGCCAGGGTACAGGCCGGCTCACGGGGCGCGCTGCCCCGGCGGCTCTTCGAATGCTGGAGGACAGGGCCGACGCTGGTATCGCACGGGACTGGGGGGAGGGGTCCCGGGGGCGGCAGCGCCGGCCCTGTCGCTCGTGGGGGGTCACAGCGCGCCCAACGTGAACTCGGCCAGCTGTGCGCGCTGACATGGCCAGCTCGACCCGCACGCGCCGCAGGTGCCGAGATGGTTAACGTGCTGGTCGATTACCCGCCCGGCGGTGCCAAGCAGGTGCACGAGTTCGGGCGGGAGGAAGTCGCCCCGGTCCGGCGTGGGGGTGTCCGTCTGTCTCCCATGGCGGAATCGCCCAATGCCGGGGAAGGACCACACGGAGGCTAGGCCGCAGGGCTTGCTCCGTCCGGCCGCCAGCTGGATCGATATCTCACCCATCTGATCCTCCGACCGGTAGTTACCAATGGAGCTGCCATGTGCTCATTAGCCTGGCCCGGTGCGAGAGTCCGGCTACGCCGGGCAACTGTGACTTCTTCTTTCGCTGTCCATACTCGCGCCCCGGGCAGCTGCCGTCTTCGCTGCTAGCGCCCAACCTGAATGGAGGCTGGCTGGGGGGTTCGACATTCCGGCTGGCCGCAATGCCAAGAACGCCCGCGTGCTGCACGCTGAGATCATGGCTGTGCGCTGCCTCATCGTCGATGACAACCATGAATTCCTCCGTGCTGCCCGCGAGCTGCTCCTGCGCGAGGGGATCAGCGTCGTTGGCGTCGCGTCGACCGGAGCGGAGGCATGCCGTAGGTGCCGCGAGCTGAAGCCGGATGTCGCCCTCGTTGACATCGATCTCGGCGAGGAAGACGGCTTTGACGTCGCCCGTCAGCTCGCTGGCCGGGAGGGGGCGGAACTGCTGCGGGTGATCCTCATTTCTGCGCACTCCGAGGACGACTTCGCTGACATGATGGCGGACAGCCCTGCGGTCTCGTTCTTGCCCAAAGCGGGTCTGTCGGGTGCTGCGATCCGCGGCATCCTCGCGCGCACGGGCGACGCCGGCCATCTAGGATCCTGAGCGGGAGTCGAGATAAGCGAGCACCGCGAGGACGCGACGATGGTCGTCTTCGGTGTCCGGCAGGTCCATCCGGGCGAGGATGCTGCGGACGTGCTTCTCGACCGTTCCCTCGGTGATCCACAGCCGGTGCGCGATGCCCGAGTTCGAGCGGCCCTCCGCCATGAGCGCGAGCACCTCGCGTTCACGCTCCGTGAGCTGGTGTGCAAGGTTGTCGCGGCGGCGGGCCGTAATGAGTTCCTGGACCAGTGCCGGGTCCACCACGGAGCCACCCATGGCGACCCGGCCAACCGTCTCGGCAAAATCGGCCACGTCGGTGACTCGGCTCTTGAGCAGGTAACCCACCCGGTGGCCGGTGGCGAGCAATTCCATCGCCTGCTCGACCTCCGCATGCGCCGAGAGAACCAGGATGCCTGTCGCGGGGAATTCCTGGCGGATCACGCGGGCCGCGTCGAGGCCCTCGGTCAGATGGTCCGGGGGCATCCGGATGTCGACGATGGCGAGGTCCGGACGATGCTCGCGGATCAGGGCCAGGAGCCCCGGCGCGTCGTGGGCCTGGCCCACCACCTCGAACCCTGCTCGTTCGAGCAGGCTCGCGATTCCCTCGCGAAGCAGGATGTCATCGTCCGCCAGCACGATGCGCATCCGTGTTTCGCCCATTTCGCCTCTTCGCCGTACAGTGGCAGAGGGGGTATTCGCACCAGATTACAGGCCAGTTCCCACTGGTCAGAGGGACGGGCATGGGGGCAAGGGGGGCACCCGGTACGCGGGGGTTCCGACGAGGACGCGGCCGCCTGACCAGGCGCACCGTCACCGTCAGCGTGCTGCTCTCGGCCGTCATCGGCGCCGCATATGTCCTCCTGGTGCTGGCGATCGAGGGCCTTCGCGACTCGGAACGCCGTGCGAATCATTCCCTGGAGGTGCTGGTAGCCGTGAGCCGGCTGGAGCGGATGGTCATCGATGTCGAGACGACCCAGCGCGGGTTCATCATCACCGGTGATACCCAATTCCTCCAGCCGTGGTACCAGGCCCGGGCGGGCTTCGCACAGCAGGCCGCCGCCCTGGAGCGCCTGGCAAGCGTGGGGGATGCGGGCGAGAGTACCCGGGCCCGGCGGATCACGCAGGTCGCGGACTCGTACATCAAGGATTATTCGATCCCGCTCGTGACTGCGGCACAGCGTGACCTGGGCTCCGCGCGGACCGTGGTGGAGACCGAGGAGGGGAAGCGCGCCCTCGATGCGCTGCGTGGAAGATTCGAGCGGTTCATGGCGTCCGAGCGCCAGATCTTCCGAACCGGCCAGCAGCAGGCCGACGCGGCAGCTCGTCGGGCTATGGGCGCGGCAACCGTCAGTGTCGCGGGCTCCATCGCCCTCATCCTGCTCTCCGGCGGCTACCTGGCCCGGTCGGTTGTCCGGCCGGTGCGCCGGGCGTCCGCGATGGCAGACCGCGTGGCAGGCGGGGATCTCGCCGTTCGGATGCCCGAGACCGGACCTGGTGAGGTCGGCATACTCGAACGTGCGTTCAATGCAATGGCAGGCTCGCTGGAAACGAGCAGCAACGAGCTGCGCCGGATCGCGGAAGAGCAGGCAGCGCTGCGGCGGGTCGCGACGCTCGTCGCCCGCGGGGTTCCCCCGCCTGAAGTGTTCGCCTCGGTGGCGGCCGAAACGGGCCGGGTGCTAGGGGCGGATTGCACTGTGGTAGCCCGGTTCGAGCCGGATGGCACAGCGACCATCGACGGCTCCTGGGACAGGCCTGGCGCCCCTGGGCGCGCGCCGACGCTAGGATCACGCTGGCCAGCCGAGGAGGGAAATGTCTTGGGGCTGGTGCAGCGGACCGGCCGGCCGGCCTGGGTGCCCACCTACGAGGCTGCGGGCGCGCCGACGTCGGCCTGGGCCCAGGAGCACGGGATCCGCTCCTCGGTGGGAAGCCCCATCATCGTGGAGGGGCGACTGTGGGGCGTGATCATCGCGCTCTCGAGCACGGCAGGGCGGCATCCAGAAGGCATTGAGGAGCGCCTGCTCGCCTTCACCGAGCTCGTAGGTATGGCGGTCGCGAACACCGAGAGCCGCGCTCAGCTCACGGCTTCCCGTGCGCGGGTCGTCGCCGCGGCCGACGAGACCCGCCGCCGCATCGAGCGCGACCTCCATGACGGGACGCAGCAGCGGCTGATCTCGCTCGCACTCGAACTGCGGGCCGCAGAAGCCCGCTTGCCGCCTGAGCAGAGGAGCCTCGCGCAGCAATGGTCCAGGACCGCACAGGGCCTGACTGACGTGGCCGATGAGCTGCGAGAGATTTCACGGGGCCTGCATCCCGCGATTTTGGAGAAGGGCGGCCTCGGGCCTGCCCTTCGGGGGATCGCACGCCGCGCTGGTGTCCCGGTCGAACTCA
>Ga0207646_10007277_pt1 | contig 11280 bp, 10 predicted proteins | sample KBSK5502metaG_FD_184343 | JGI IMG/M metagenome (GOLD analysis project Ga0207646, IMG submission 184343) | Corn, switchgrass and miscanthus rhizosphere microbial communities from Kellogg Biological Station, Michigan, USA - KBS K5-50-2 metaG... | ecosystem: Host-associated > Plants > Roots >...
CTCACCTCGCGGCTGCGCCGCTCAGCTCGAACCGCCACGCCTGCGGCTCGTCGGCCGCGTCTCGGCTCGCACGTCTTTCGAACCATTTCACCGCTCGCCTCGGCGCGCCCGACACAACCCGGCCGCGTCTCGGCTCGCACGTCTTTCGAACCATTTCACCGCTCGCCTCGCCGCGCCCGACACAACCCGGCCGCGTCTCGGCTCGCACGGCAATGGCTGGGGCGGGAGGACTCGAACCTCCGTTCCGAGATCCAAAGTCTCGTGGCCTACCAGTTAGCCGACGCCCCAAGTTCTGGGTGCTCACGCCGCACGGATCGCCAGACCCGAATTGCTCCGCACCGCCCAGCATGCCCAGCCGACCCGGCTCACCCGCTGTCGGATCTGCCTCGCATGATCCAGGGAGCGCGCCATCCCGAACACGGTTGGCCCGCTGCCCGACATCACCGCGCCCAGCGCCCCTGCCGCGAGCAGCGCGGCCTTCATCTGCCGGATCACCGGCAGCATGGGCTCGACCACCGCCTCCAGGTTATTGGTGAGCGTGGCGGCCACCTTCGCCACGTTCCGCGTCCTCAGCGCCTCGATCAGCCGCGCCGTGCCCGTGGCCTCGGCCCGCCATCCGGGTGGCACGCGCTCGTACACCTCGCGCGTGGACAGCGGCACCCGCGGATTCACCAGCACCAGCGCGTAGCCGCCGCCCAACGGCAGCGCCTCGAGCCGCTCGCCGCGCCCCGTCGCCAGCGCCCGCCCCGGGCCCAGGAAGAAGGGCACGTCCATCCCGAGCTGTACGGCCACGTCGTGAAGCCGCGCCTTCGGCCACCGCAGATGCCACAGCCGGTTCAGCGCCCAGAGCGTCGCCGCCGCGTCGCTCGACCCGCCGCCGAGCCCCGCGGCTACCGGGATCTGCTTTCTCAGCCCGATTCGCGCCCCGGCCTCGACTCCCGACTCCTTCTGGAGCAGCCGCGCCGCGCGGACGACGAGGTTGCCGTCGTCGGTGGGCAAGGCAGGATCGTCGGACTCGAGCGAGATGGTGTCGGCCGCTTCCACCGTCAATCGATCGAAGAGATCCACCGCCTGCAGCACGGTGGCGATTTCATGATAGCCGTCCGCCCGCTTCCCCAGCACCTCGAGGGCCAAGTTCACTTTGGCCGAGGTCCGGAGGACGAGCCGGCGAGGACCTCGCGACCGCTTCGACAAGGCAGAAAACTTTACCACGCGCCGCGGCGAAGTGTCAACGGAAGTCCTGAATTCTAACGCCTTCTGGGACGGTCAGGGTGAGTAGCGCGGGATCGAAGCCGGTATTCATCCGCGGATTCTTGTACGTGATGCGGACGTCGAGCGAGCCATCCAGCGCCGTAAGCCTCACACCCCCCGGCGGGGCATCGGGCTTGGCCGAAAGAAAGGTCGCGCGCAACGGGGTCTTGCCCCCCTTCCACTCGACCTGGCGCGCCTGCCCGGTGGCCGGGTCGAACCAGATCCGCTGGCTGCCGTCGGCGCCCACGAGATTCATCGAGGGACCGGCCGCGTCGGGCGACAGCTGCTCCGCTCTGAGCGGGTCGCTGAGCGGCACCACGCGCCCCGCCAGCAGCGCCACCAGCTCCTGGCCGTCCAGCGCCACTCCCAGCCAGCGGCGGTTGGCCTCGCCGGTGGCGGGCGCGAGGTACGCGCGATCGTCGGCCACTTCCCAGAGCGTGAGCGTCTTGGGATCGGCCGCCACGATCAGCACCGGCGTGCCGAAGGGGGAGAGCGCCTCGAAGCGGAGCGAGGCGGGGGCCCGCAGCAGCAGCACTCCGGCGAAGCGCTGAACCCGGTCGCCGCGGCGGATGGTGAGCTCGGCGAGCGTGCGGAGATCGGCGAAGGCGCGCCAGCGCTGGTCAAGGCGATCGAGGGACGCCTTGACCTCGGAGGGAATCGGCTCGCGGGCGGGCGGCAGTGACGCGCAGCCCGCTGCGGCGAGGACGATCAGGAGAGCGCCGGCGAGGCGGCTGGTCCCGCGGCTACTTCTGCTGCTGGGCCTTGGGCGCGCCCTTGGCCCGCTGGGTGTCATGCGCATCCTCGATCTTCTTCTTCACCGACGCCGCGGTGGGGCCTTCGGGGTCGACCTTGAGCGAGCGCTCCCAGGCCTCGATGGCTTCCTGAAGGAGGCCGTTCTTCAAATAGGCATCGCCCAGGTGGTCGTAGAGAACCGGATCGTCCTTCGCCAGGTTCACGGCCCGCTTGAGCTCGCGCAGGGCGTCGGGGTAGCGGCCCTGCTGGTAGAACGCCCAGCCCAGGCTGTCGATGAAATAACCGTTCTCCGGCTCGATCGCCAGCGCCTGCTGGATGAGCTGGACGGCCTCGGTAAGGTTCGTGCCCTTCTCGGCGTACATGTAGCCGATGTAGTTGTAGGACTCGGCGTGCTTGGGGTCGAGCGTCAGGACCTTCCGGAACTGACGGATGGCGTCGTCGAAGCGCTGCTGCTTCTCGAAGACCACGCCCAGCTGGAAATGCAGGTCCTTCTGCTTGTCGTCGAGCGACAGCCCCTCGTTCAGCGCCGCGACGGCGCGGTCGTACTGATTGGCGCGCTGGTACGCCGAGCCCAGATAGAGGAAGAGCTCGGCGCGCTTGGGCTCCAGGTTGACGGCCTCCTGCAGCACCTTGACGGCCTCGTCGTAGCGCTTGGCGCGGCCGTGCAGGAAGCCCAGCTGCACGCGGGCGTCCACCGAGCGCGGGTCGGCACGCAGGATCTTCTCGAGCTCGATCCGCGCCTCGTCGTCATTGCCCGCGTCCATGAGGGCCGTCGCCAGGAAGTAGCGTGTCCGGAGATTGGTGGGCTCGAGCAGCACGGCCTGGCGGAAGGCGGACACCGCCTTGTCCCACTGCTTCTGCTCGTAGTGCAGCGCGCCGAGCTTGAGCCATACGCGCGGGTCGCGCGGCAGCGAGTCGACGAGCGCCTCGATCTCCTCCTGGGCCTCCTTGTAGCGTCCGAGCTTGGCCAGCAGGTCGCCCAGCCGCTCGATGAACCCCATGTTGTCGGGGTTCGCCTTGATGGCCTGCTTGTAGATCTTGACCGCTTCTTCGAGCTGATTGCGCGACTCGTAGACGAAGCCGAGCGCCGACCAGGCGGCGTCCATGTCGGGATCCATGTCCACGGCCTTCTTGAGCGCGACGATGGCCTCGTCCCACTTTTCGGTCTCGATCGCGACGCGACCCAGCAGGTACTGCGTCTGGGCCAGCCGGGGCTGGGCGGCGCCCAGCCGGAGGAGGATGGCGCGCGCCTTGTCGAAATCCTTCTGCTCGAAGTAGTGCTGGGCCAGCGCGAGATAGGCCTCTTGCGATTGCGGCGCGAGCGCAATGGCTTTTTCCAGCTCCTGCACTGCTTCGGGGAAACGCTTCTGGCGCTTGAGCAGCTCGGCCAGGGCCTGGTGGGCCTCCGAGTTGTTGGGCTCGAGGGCGATGGCCTTCTGGGCCGCCTCCTGCGCCTGAGGCACGTCATTGGTTCGCGCGAGCCACTGGGAGAGCTGGATCCACAGCGCAGCGCTGGTCGGGTCATACTTGATCGCCTCGCGCAGCTCGGCGACGGCGTCCGGGAACTGCCCGGCGCGCGCCTTGAGCTGGGCGACGGCGAAATGTTGGTAGGCCTCGGCCCGGCTATCGACGAGGAAGGCCCGCCGCAGCGGCGGCGACGCGAGCTCCCCCCCTTCGACGGTAGGCCCGGACGCGAGATTGGCGCAGCCGGACAGCGCCGCCGCGACGGCGATGCCGCCAAGGGCGATTTGGATGCGGAGCCACGTCGACGTCCGGCTGCTCATGCGTCCTCCCGGCGGTCACCCGGGCCCGCGGGTCGGGCCTGGCGCCGCGCGATCAGATCCTTGGTCATCAGCCGCCGCAACGCGGCGGCCAGCGTCGGGTCGTTCAGCTGGGCGCCCGTCTTCTCCACTTCGAGCGCCTCCGAGTCGGTGAGCCTCGCCTCGGGCTCCGCCCGCCGCCGCGCGGGCGGCTCGGGCTTGGGCGCCAGCCGGCCCAAGGCGAAGCGGAGCGCGCTCACCGCGGTGCCGTAGCGGCCCCGCAAGACCTCGCGCAGCTCGGCGGACCGCAGATGCATTTCCTGTAGCCACGGCGAATTGTCCACGAGCACCGTGAGCGTCCCCGACCGCAGCTCGGCCGGCTGAGAGCGCCGGGCCATCTCCGCGCCCACCGTGAGGCGCCACTCCTTGCGGATGGTCTCTTCGAGCATCCGCTCGCCGAGCTCGGGCACCGCGGCCGCCAGCACCTCACTCACCCGGACAGGGGCGGTGAACTTCCCCCGACTCATAGATCCCCATGATACTTGAGGGTGAACCCGCCCGCTACATTCTCGGGAAGCCGTCAAATTGACTCGTCTCCGACCGACCTTTATAGTGTCGCTACCATGGCCAGGCCCAAGCGCGGGGACGTCCTGTCCCTGACCATCGACGACCTGGCATTCGGCGGCGAGGGAGTAGGCCGGGCCGACGGATATGTCGTATTCGTGCCGGGCGGCGTACCCGGCGACCGGCTCCGCATCCGGCTCGCACAGGCCCGCTCCCGCTTCGGCCGGGCGGTGATCGAGGCCGTCGAGGAGCCTTCCCCGCACCGCGTCGAGGCGCCATGCCCGTATTTTGGCCGCTGCGGCGGCTGCCGACTGCAGCACGTCGACTACGCGGCCCAGCTCGCTTTCAAGAGCAAGCAGGTCGCCGATGCCCTCGAGCGCCTCGGCGGGCTCACCGCCGTCGAGCTTCGCCCAATCCTGGGCGCGGTCGAGCTCTACGGCTATCGCAACAAGATGGAATTCACCGTGGCGCCTCCCCGCGCCTCGCATCCTTCTCCCCTCGGGGGAGAGGGCCGCCGTCTCCCTCTCCCCTCGGGGGAGAGGGTCGGGGTGAGGGGAGATCTGATCGTCGGGCTCCACGAAGCGGACCGCTACGATTCCGTGCTGGACATCGAGCGCTGCCTGCTCCAGTCGGACCGGATGAATGCCTTGCTCGACGAGGCCCGTCGCTTCTTCGCCGAGCGCGCGTTGACAGCGTACGAGCAGGAGGCGGGCGAGGGGTTGCTGCGCTTCCTCATGCTGCGCGAGGGCAAGCACACGGGCGAGATGATGGCCAATGTGGTGACGGCGGCGCCCGCCGTCTCGGAGCTGGCCCCGCTGGCCCCGCGGCTCGCGGCGCGCGTGCCCCAGACCAGCAGCGTGGTGATGAACGTCAATCCCAAGAAGGCCAGCGTGGCCGTGGGCGTCGAGGAGCACCTGCTCGGGGGCCGGGACCACATCCGCGAGTCCATCGGCGGGCTCACCTTCCAGGTCTCGGCGAATTCCTTCTTCCAGACCAATACCGCTCAGGCCGAGCGGCTGTTCGCGCTGGTCCTCGAATCCACCGGGCTCACGGGCGCGGAAACCGTGATCGACCTTTACTCGGGCACGGGCGCCATCAGCCTGCTGTTGGCGCGCCGCTGCCGCTGGGTGTACGGGGTCGAGCTCACGCAGGCGGCCGTGGACGACGCGGCCCGGAACGCCGAGGCCAATGGCATCGCGAACTGCACCTTCCTGGCGGGCGAAGTCCGCTTCGTCCTGCCCTCGCTGATCGCCAAGGGCATCACCGCCGAGGTGGTCGTGGCCGACCCGCCACGGGCGGGCTTCCATCCCAAAGCGCTCCACGCCCTCCTCACGCTGCGGCCGGCCCGCATCGTGTACGTCTCGTGCAATCCCTCCACGCTGGCGCGCGATCTGGGCGCGCTGGTGCGCGGCGGCTACCGGCTCGAGTGGGTGCAGCCGGTGGACATGTTCCCGCACACGCCGCATATCGAGGCGGTCGCGCGGCTGGAGCTGTCCGGTTGATTCCCTGGAGGCGCCGGGGCCGGGGATGCCTCCCGAAACCCGTTGCCTGCCTTTCGTGGTTGAGGGAGGCGCCCCGGCCCCGACGCCATGACGGATTCTGCGGATGAATTCATACCTGCTGAGGCGGCTGTGGCAGTCGGTGCTGGTGCTGTTCGGCGTGTCGGTGGTGGTTTTCGGCATCCTGCATCTCACCGGCGATCCCGCCGCCCTGCTCCTGCCGCCCGACGCCACCGCGGAGGACATCGCGCGCTTCCGCACGGCCATGGGTTTCGACGACCCATGGGTCGTCCAGTACCTGCGCTTCCTCAAGGGGGCGCTCCGCGGCGACTTCGGCGAATCACTGCGCCATGGCGAGCCCGCGATGGCGCTGGTGCTCGAACGCCTGCCCGCGACATTCCAGCTGGCGGGCGCCGCGTTGCTTCTGGCGCTCTGCCTGGCGATCCCGGCCGGCATCATCTCGGCCGTCAGGCGAAATACCGCAGCGGACTACGTGTCCACCGTGGGGGCGCTGCTCGGCCAGGCCATGCCCACCTTCTGGCTCGGCATCATGCTCATTCTCGTCTTCTCGGTCCGGCTCAACTGGCTGCCGTCCTCGGGCCGCGGCGGCCTGGAGCACCTGATCCTGCCTGCCGTCACGCTCGGGCTGTTCACGACGGCGCGCATTACCCGGCTCACCCGATCGGGCATGCTCGAGGTGCTGGGGCAGGACTACATCCGCACCGCGCGCGCCAAAGGCTTGAGCGAGCAGCCCCTGGTCTGGAAGCACGCCCTTAAGAATGCCTCGATTCCGATCGTCACCATCGTGGGCATCGAGCTCGGCACGCTCCTGGGCGGCTCGGTGATCACCGAGACCATCTTCGCCTGGCCCGGCGTGGGGCGGCTCTCGGTGCAGGCCATCTTCAACCGCGACTACCCCGTGGTGCAGGCGGCCGTCTTTCTGCTCGCCAGCACCTTCGTCATCGTCAACTTCCTCGTGGACCTCGTCTACACCTACCTCGACCCCCGGATCAGATTGAGATGACTCCGCCTTCGATTGCCAGCGAAGCCATCGCGGTCGCGCCGGCGCGCGCGGCGGGAGAGCGCGAGTGGGTCATGCTGCTGCGGCGCCTCATTCGCCGCCGCACCGCCCTCTTCGGCTTGGCCGTGGTGGCCGTGGCGGTGCTGACAGCCGTCCTGGCGCCGCTGGTCTCGCCCTTCGATCCCCTCGAGCAGGACATCGGCCAGCGGCTGCGCGAGCCGGGATGGGCCGATGGCCAGGGGCGCGTTCACCCGCTCGGCACCGACCACTTGGGGCGCGACATCCTGGCGCGCATCATCTTCGGCTCGCGGGTGGCGCTTGTGGTGGGGCTGGCCGCGGTGTCCATCTCGGGCGTGCTGGGGCTGGCGATCGGGCTCGCCGCCGGCTACTTCGGCGGGCGCGTGGACGATTTCCTGATGCGCGTCGCGGATGTCCAGCTGGCGTTCCCGTTCATCCTGCTGGCCATCGCCGTCATCGGCGTGCTGGGACCGAGCCTGGAGAACATCATCATCGTGATCGGCGTGTCGTCCTGGGTGGTCTACGCGCGTGTCGTGCGGGGCGAGGTGCTGTCCATCCGCGAGCGCGAGTTTGTCCAGGCCGCGATCGCGCTGGGCAGCCGGAACTGGCGCATCATCGTGCGTCACGTCCTGCCCAATACCTTCACGCCCTGGCTGGTGGTGGCGACGCTGGACATGGCCCGCGTGATCGTCATCGAATCGGCGCTGTCCTTCTTGGGGCTGGGCGTGCAGCCGCCCACGCCGACCTGGGGCGGCATGCTGGCCGACGGCCGTGTCTATCTCTCCACGGCATGGTGGCTGGCCACCTTCCCGGGGCTCGCCATCCTGTTCACGGTGCTCGGGATCAATCTCTTTGGCGATGGGCTGCGGGACACCTTGGATCCCCGGCTCAAGCTCTAGCGCCGTGCCAACTGACTTCGCCAGATCTACTCAGCCCTCGCCTCGCGGCAGTGCCGCTCAGCTCGAACTGCCACGTTCTCGGTCGTCGCCGACCCTCAACGTACAAACGCGTACGCCTCGGGTCGGCTCCTCCCTCGGGCCTCGTCTGGCTCGTCATTTGCCCCGGCGCTCTAGCGTGGCGAGTCGGCGCATTGGGTTGCGACGCAGCGTGTTCCGTGGGAGCGGCCCCAGCCCCGCCCGGCGAATCGTCCCGGAGATCTGAATGGACACGACGGTGCTGATCGGGGCGAGTCTCATCGACGGCACGGGCGCCGAGCCGGCGCGTGGCCGGGCGGTGGTCGTCGCGGGCGGACGCATCACCGACGTCGTCGACGAAAGTCGCGCCCCGCGCGGCGAGCGCGTGGACCTGGGCGGCCTCACCCTGCTGCCCGGCCTCATCAATTGCCACGTGCACCTCTGCCTCGGAGCGGAGGCCGATCCGGTGAGACCCTTGAGGGAAGAGCCGCTGGCGCTCACGGCCATCAAGGCGTTGGTGCGCTGCCGTCAGACCCTCGAGGCCGGGGTCACCACGGTCCGGGACTTGGGCGGCCGCGAATACTGCGAGCTGGCGGTGCGGCGCGCGATCCAGGACGGGCTCGTGGTGGGCCCGCGCATCCTCGCCGCCGGGCGGCCGATCTGCATGACGGGCGGGCACGGCCACTGGCTGGCGCGCGAGGCCGACGGGCCCGACGACGCCCGCAAGGCGGCGCGCGAGCAGCTCAAGGCCGGCGTCGACCTGATCAAGATCGTCGCCACGGGCGGCGTGATGACGCCGGGCGTGGACCCGGCCTCGCCCCAATTGACCCTTGCCGAGATGCGCGCCGCGATCGAGGAGGCGACCAAGGCCGGGCGCCGGACCGCGGCCCACGCCGGCGGCGCCTCGGGGATCCGCGACGCGGTGGAGGCGGGAATCAGCTCCATCGAGCACGGCATCTATCTGACCGACGAGATCGTGGCGCGCATGCGGCGGGACGGTGTCTACCTGGTTCCGACCCTCATCGCGCCGGCGGCCATCGCCGCGGGTGGCACCGCCGCCGGCATCCCCGAGTTCATGGTGCGCAAGTCCGAGGCCGTGATTCCGGCTCATGTGGCGAGCTTCCAGCTGGCGCTGCGCGAAGGAGTGCCCGTGGCCGCGGGCGCCGATTCGGGCACGCCGCTCAATCCCCACGGCTCGCTGGTGCCCGAGCTCGAGCTGATGGTGAAGTACGGCATGTCGGCGCTCGCGGCCATTCGCGCCGCCACGTCCAGCGCCGCCGACCTGCTGGGCCTGGGTGCGCTGGTCGGCCGCATCGCGCCCGGCTACGCGGCCGACCTCGTCGCGGTGGCCGGCAATCCGGCCGAGCGGATCCAGGCGCTTGGCGATGTGCGCCGCGTGTGGGTCGGCGGCCGGCCCATCGGGGGTGCTGCGGCATAGGTCGCAATGCATTTGACATTTTGGGCGCGAAAGGGTATCGAGAAGGTTCAATGAAGCTCCGAAGCCTCTTGCTCCTGGTTCTGGTGGCGGTCATGGTCCCGCTGACTCCCATGGCCTACGCTAGCCCGCCGGACCCGGTCTGGGTGAAAGGCTTCTACGACGACGCCGACTTCGACGACGTCGTTGTGTTCCTCACGTCGGCCGGGGCCACGGTCGATCTCTTCCCGCTCGACAACCTCCAGCTCTTCCTGGTTCTCGTCACTTCGGTCGGGCCGGCCGACACGCGCCACGTCGTCGCGCGACCGTCGGCGCCGGCTGAAGCCCGCGCCCCACCGGCGTCCTAGGCTCCTACCGTCGTCCTGGCCGCGGCGCAGCCGCGGCACATCACCCAAGTTTCGCTGTCCCGAAGGGCGGAATCGTCCGCCCTCCGTGGGCGGCGGCTGCCAGGCGGCCGATCAGTGCCCGGCACATTCGGCCGGAAGATTGCGCGGAGGTGCCCGTGGGCCCGCGGAAGCAGTCGGAAGAACACTTTGCGCTCTGGCCGAGCGTCCGGTGGCGATGGGGATTGGCCATCGCGGCGGTCGCCGTGCTCGGCGCATGCGGCCGACCGTTTCACCTGAACGATCCGTCGGCGGACGGACCGACGATATCGGCGCTTGAGCTTGTGCCGGCGCGGACGGCGGCGGGCTGTCCATTGACCGTGCGCTTCCACTTCGAAGCGCCGCATGGGCCGGTCGCTCGGGCTCACGTGGAAATCGTTCGAAGGCTCCGTCGGGCACGCGAGCCCCGACGCGTCGATCTGCCAGTCGACACCGCCGCGCTCGGGGGGAAACCGGCGGGTGATGTGGAAGTGCCGGTCAGCTTCGTGAGGCCGGGGAAGTACTGGTACTACGTGCAAGTTGAAGACGACCACGGTCGGCAGAGCAACGTGCTCGAAGGAGGGATCGTCGTGGACGGCCGCGAGAGCGGGACGCCGGCCGCCTGTGCCTCATAACGCGCGGGAGCGAGGAGGTGCGGACGATGAGTCGACTGATTCTCGCAGTTGGGGCGATGGTCGTGCTGGCTGCCGGCGGCGCGAGCGCTGAGGAGCGGCTGAGCCGGCTCACGCTCGAGGAGGCCGTGAGCCTGGCCACGCGCGAGAACGCCACGCTGCGGGCTAAGCAGTTCGAGTACCAGGCCGTCGGCGCCAACGAGATCACAGCGGGGCTCCGCCCGAACCCGACGGCCAACTACCTGGCCGAGCAGTTCGGCGGCGGCAGCGCGAGTCAGGTCCAGCACACTTTCAGCCTCGGCCAGCCCATCGAGCTGGGCGGCAAGCGCGGGCGAAGGCTCGAGAGCGCGCGGGCGGCGACACGGGTCACCGGCCACGAGCTGGACGACGTCAGGCGCCAGGTGACCTTCCAGGTCAGGAAGTCCTTCACCGATGCCCTCGTCGCGCGCGAGTCGGCCGCGCTGGCCGGCGAGAATCTCAAGACCCTCGACGAGCTGGAGCGGGTCCAACGGTTTCGGGCGGAGAAGGGCGACATCTCCGATCTCGAGCTGCTGCGCATCCAGGTCCAGCGCTTCGCCTTCGAGCGGGACGCGGCGGACGCCCGCCAGGCGCTGCGCGCGGCGCTGATCGCGCTTCGCGCCACGGCTGGGCCCGACCGCATAGCCGAGGATTACGAGATTTTAGGCGATCTCGCGTTTCGCGACATGACCCTGACCCGACCCGAGCTCTACCGCCGCGCCACCGCCAATCGCCCCGATCTGCGGGCCGCGGAGGCCGCGCGGGACAAGTCCAAGGCCGACATCAACCTGGCCAAGGCCAACGCCTGGATCGACGTCACCCCGCAGGTCGAGTACCAGCGCATTGGGCCGGACAATACCTTCGGCTTTGGCGTGAGCATTCCGCTCAAGATCTTCGACCGGAACCAGGGCGAGATCGCACGGACCAGGGCGGAGGCGTCTCGAGTCGAGGCCCTCCGCGATGCCGTGGCGATCCAGGCGCTCTCCGAGGTAGACACCGCGCTGGCCGCCGTTGAATCCGAGCGCGGGAAGTTCCAGGCGCTGCGCGACACCT
>Ga0207646_10007279_pt1 | contig 11279 bp, 10 predicted proteins | sample KBSK5502metaG_FD_184343 | JGI IMG/M metagenome (GOLD analysis project Ga0207646, IMG submission 184343) | Corn, switchgrass and miscanthus rhizosphere microbial communities from Kellogg Biological Station, Michigan, USA - KBS K5-50-2 metaG... | ecosystem: Host-associated > Plants > Roots >...
GATGGACACGCGTTGCTTCATGCCGCCCGAGAGGTGGTGGGGATATTTCCCGGCGAACTCGGCCAGCCCGACCGCGCGCAGGAGCTCACCGGAGACTGCGCGTCGTCGATCGGGCGGCACGCCGCGGGCGGCCAGGCCGAACTCGACGTTGTCGGCCACGGTCATCCAGGGAAAGAGGGCATAGTCCTGGAAGACGACGGCGCGGTCGGGGCCGGGGGCGGTGACCTCACGGCCGGCGATCCGGATGACCCCGTCCGAGGGCGGGATCAACCCGGCCACGATCTTGAGCAGCGTCGACTTGCCACATCCGGAAGGGCCGAGCAGGCAGACGAACTCGCCTTCGTCGATCCGGACGTCGATGTCGGCGAGGGCCAGGATCTCTCCGTCGTCGACCGCGTAGCGCTTCGACAGCGCCTGGACTTCGAGCATTACTTCTTCATCTTTTCCCAGCCGGGATAGCCCGGATAGCCGTCCTGGAACGTGAAGTCGACGAGGTCCTCGTACTTCGCGGTCTTCTGGATGATGTCGTTCTTCTTCATCCACGTCTGGAGGGTCTCGATCCAGATCTTCGGCGGCTTCTGGTACTGCCAGCCGCAGTTGTCGTAGGAGTCCTCGATGAGCTTGGGCTCCATCTTGGGGTTGTAGTGCTTGATGACGTCGATGCCGGTCTTCCTGTCCTTGCGCATGACCTCGATGGCGTCCATGTGGGCCCACACGATCTTCTTGGCGAGGTCGGGATGGTCCTTGATGAACTTCTTGTGCAGGACGAGGCCGTTCCGCAGCATGTCGGTGTCGAGCTTGGACTTGTCGATCATGTCCTTGGCCGCGACGAGGAGCTTGGCGCCCTTGCTGAGCGCGTACGTGCCGTACGGCTCGAAGGGAAACGCGGCGGCGACGTCGCCGGTGACGAGGGCGGTGGCCACGTCGGGGACGGGCACGAGGGCCAGCTGGACGTCGTTCTGGGTGAGCCCGTGGCGGGGCAGGATGTGCTCGGTCATGGTCATCCACTGGACGTCGAACTTCGTGACCATGCCGATGCGCTTGCCCTTGAGATCGGCCCACGACTTCACGTTCGGGCCGGCGATGATCAGCGCGCAGTTGGCCGAGGACGCGCCCACGATGATGTTGGGAATCCCCGCCAGGCTGTAGCGGATGGCGTTGGCGAACTGGTTGTACCCGCCGTCGAAGTCGCCGGTCGACATCATGTTGTTCGAGCGGACGTAGTTGCCGCCGACGAACTCGACCTTCACCCCGTACTTGTCCCAGAAGCCGAGCTTCTCGGCCATGAACGGCTGGATGTGATCGTAGCCGGGAGCGCCGGCCACGAGCTTGACCACGTGGTTGTCATGGGCGGCGGCGACGGTGGGCACGGCGAGGAGCGCGACGACGAACAGGCGTGCGATCGATCTCATCGGCTGGTACCTCGCGACGGAATGATGGGAATCCGTCCCGACGTATAGCACACCGGGGTCAGGCTTTGACTTCTAAACATCTCGGTGGATTCCCGAGCCGGAGCGGCCGAAGATGTTAAGACGTCAAAGCCTGATCCCGAAGGAGGCGGCGCCGTGGTGCTCAAGGAAGACAACCTCATCGAAAAGGTGACGGACAACAAGCTCGCCCACTACGAGCCCTACGGCTGGCATCACTGGCCCGAGCACCCCTGGCTCGCGTACCAGTTCCGGCGGGGGCTCGGCGAGACGCAAGAGGGCGGGGGCACGGTCAGCGAGTGCTTCCTCGCCGCCTCCCGCATGATCCCCGGCGACTACGAGAGCTGGCACCGCGAGTGGATGGTCATCGCCGACCGGAACTTCCAGCGCGGGGTCGAGGAGGAACGAGCCGGCCACCTGCGGACGGCCATGAACTGCTGGCTGAGGGCCGCGGACTACTACCGGCAAGCCGAGTTCTATCTGCCTCCCGAGGACCCGCGCCGGCTGGCCACGTTCACGATGATGGAACGGTCGAGCCACGGCTTTCTCCGGCACCTCCAGCCGCCCGGAGAGGTGCTGGAGATCCCGTATCTGGACGGCAAGACGCTCTCCGCCTACTTCGTGCGGGCGCCGTTCGCCGGGGAGCGTCAGCCCTGCCTGATCTCGATGGGCGGGCTCGACTCCATCAAGGACGAGATGTGGTTCATGCAGGCGCACGGTGCGCTCCAGCGCGGCATCTCGGTGCTGATGATCGACGGGCCGGGGCAGGGCGGCACCCTGCGCCGTCACCGGATCCCGAATCGGCCCGACTACGAGGTCCCCGTCGGCAGGTGCGTCGACTACCTCCTGACGCGCAAGGACGTCGACCCCTCGCGCCTCGCCGTGTGCGGCTCGAGCCTGGGCGGCTACTACGCCGCGCGCGCCGGGGCGAAGGAGCATCGGCTGGCCGCGTGCATCGCGCACGGCGCCGTCTGGAGCATCCACGAGATCTTCAAGAACCACGGCGAGAGCCACCCGCTCGCCCCCTGGATCAAGTTCGTCTTCGGCTGCCGGACGATGCCCGAGACGATCGAGCGCGCCCGGGCCTTCACCCTCGACGGGGTGCTCGAGGAGATGCGCTGTCCGTTCCTCATCGTCCACGGCGGACACGACGTGCTCGGGATGTCCCAGGCCACGAAGACCCACGAGTACGCCAAGGCCAAGGGCGTCGACGCCACCCTGCGCTTCGTCATGCCGGAAGAGACGGGCGCCGACCACTGCCAGCACGACAACCCGACGATCGGCCAGGAGCTGATGGCGGACTGGCTGGCCGACGTCTTCGGCATCGATCAGCGCGCGCTCGCCACGCGAGCGCTGAACCCACTGATCTGAGGGCGGCGCCATGACCGTCACGTTTCAGGCTTGGCCGCAGCCCGAGTTCTGGAACTACTCGTTCCAGGTCACCCGCATGCTCGGCATCATCGATTTCGGCGGCTCCGACTTCACGGAGATCCACGAGGTCATCCAGCGCATCACGATCGGCGACGACGAGTCGTGGTACCGCGAATGGTCCCGCATGGGCGAGCTGTGCGAAGCCCAGGCCGACGAGGCCGGGCGCCTGGGTAACCGCTTCACCGCCCGCTTCGGGTATCAGCGGGCGTCGAGCTACCATCGCGCCTCGCAGTTCTACATGCCGGGAAGCGACGCGCGCAAGATTCCCACGCTGGCGCGCCTGCGCGACGTCTTCCAGAAGGCCATGCGTCACTTCGATCACCCCATCGAGGTCGTCCACGTGCCGTACGACGGGACGACGCTGCAGGGCTACTTCGTGCCGTCGCGCGTGGGCGCCGGCCGCCGGCCGACGATCCTCTACCTCAACGGAGCCGACTCCCTGTCCGAGGAGGCGTACTTCACGGTCGCGCTGCCGGCCTCGATGGCGGGGTACCACTGCCTCGTCTACAACGCGCCCGGCGTCGGCATCACGCTCTACGACAAGGGCCTGCCCACGCGCCCGGACTGCGAGCACTTCGTCACGCCGACGGTCGACTTCCTGCTGACGCGCGCCGACGTCGACCCGCAACGCCTCTGCGTCGCGGGGGAGAGCTTCGCCGCGTACCTGGTGCCGCGCGCGGCGGCGTTCGAGCCGCGCTTCGCGGCGGCGGTCTCCTGGGGCGCGCTCTACAGCTGGGGCAGCCCGTACCGCTCGCGCGAGTGGTTCGGCCCGAAGGGGCCGGCCCCGCACATCATCAAGCTCATCGGCGCCAAGGACCCGGAAGAGTTCTTCGAGCTACGCGAGCGCTACACCCTGAAGGGCGTGCTCGGCCGGATCACGTGCCCGATCCTCTACCTGATCGGCGCCGAGGACTGGGCGCCGCAGTCGATCAGCCAGGGCGTGCACTGCCTGGAAGAGACGGGCTCGGCGATCAAGCGCCTGCGCGTGGTCGAGCGCGCGCAGGGGCTGGGCGGCGTCACCCACTGCAACAAGGACAACCTGCACGTCATGCACGCCCACACCTTCAACTTCCTCAACGAGGTGCTCGACTACCGTCCCGGGACCAGCAGGTGATCGAGCGACAGGGCGCCGGGGCCTCGGGTGAGGAGGAACAGAAGGATCGACCCCCAGACGAGGTGCTCGGACCAGGCCTGCGGGTAGACGAAGAGCTGGATGGTCAGGAGCATGGCGAGGAGCGGCAGCGTCGCCAGTCGCGTGGCTAGGCCGACGATGAGGAGCAGCGAGCATCCCACCTCGAAGGTCGAGGCCGTGACGGCGGCAACCTCCGGCGACAACACCGGGACGCGGTACTCCTCGCGGAACAGAGCGACGGTCGGTTCCCAGCTGGCCAGCTTCGTGAGCCCGGCGCGGAGGAAGAGGGCGGCCACGGCGAGGCGAAAGAGGAGCTGGTGGAAGGCCAGCGGGACGCGACCGAGCCGATCGAACAGCTCGACGAGATGCCGGCGCATCATGCTGACGTCGCGCGCCCGGGCGAGAGGCTGAAGCCGACGAGCACGTTGTCCTGAAGCAGCGCGCCGAGCAACCCCGTCAGATCCAGGCCCGGATCGACGTCGCGCGCCGCCTCCGTGGCGGTGCCCAGGCGCTCGCCGTCGAGCAGCGCACGTCGGAGGATGTAGTCCGCCAGGGTGAGCTCGCGGAAGCCGACGACGTCGTCCCGACGACGTATCTCCAGGCGCACGCCGCCGGCCGTCAGGTTCACGAGGGGCTCGGTGCCGACCTCGGCCTGGTTCGCGCGCCAGATCCGGTCGATCGGCCACGGCGATCTCAGGAGCGACAGCGAGGGATCGAAGGCGAATCGTAACTCGCCGACCCGCGCCGGGGCGACGCTCTCGAGCGCCGATGGAGAGATCGGCGCCGCATCGTCGGCGTGGGCGGCGACGTTCAGGGCCCACTCGAGGCGGGCCACGTCGGGCAGATACTCCAGATGCCGGCATGCCGGGAAGTCCGCTAGGAACCCGGCGAGCTCGGCGCCGTACTCGAACAGGCACGGCCCCGCCGGGAGATGGCCGCGAATGAACGCGTCGGCCGCATACGCGAAGAACCGTCGTTCGAGGAGCCGGCACACCACGGGATAGGTCGCTTCCAGCGACGCGGTCAACGACGCGAAGACGTGATGGCGATAGATGTCGAGCCGGGCCTCGGGGGCGATGCCGTCCGCGGCGATCAGCGACACGACGCCCGGCGCCGGGCTGCCGAGCAGGGCGCGCCCGAGAACACCTTGGAGATCACCGAGCGAGCGCAGAGGATGCCTCCCGGCACGCATGGCTCGCCACGCGCTCGGCGTGGCGGGCTTCGTCGAGCACGACGTCGAGCGGCGGGATGTCCGTGTCCCACTCGACCAGGGTGGGGCGGATACCGAAGCGCGCGATCGCATGCGCATAGAGCCGCCACACCTCCGGCGCGACGGGCGCGCCGTGGTCGTCGATGAGCACCGTCCGGCCGTCGGCGTCGTTGGCGCGGTTTCCCGCGAGATGGATCTCTCCGATCGCCCGCGCGGGAAGCGCGTCGATGTAGGCCACGGGATCGAAGCCGAGGTTGTGGGCGCTCACGTGGATGTTGTTCACGTCGCACAGGAGCCCGCAGCCCGTCCGCCGAGCGATCTCGCCGAGGAAGTCGGGCTCCGGAATCGTCGAGTGCTCGAAGCGCAGGTACGCCGAGGGATTCTCCATCAGGATGGGGCGGCCGAGCGCCTCCTGCGCGCGCGTCACGTGGGCGCAGACGATGTCGAGCGATTCCTCGGTGTAGGGCAGGGGCAGCAGGTGGTTCAGATAGCTCCCGCCGGCGACGCTCCACGACAGGTGCTCCGAGACGAGCACGGGCTGGATCTCGTCGACGAGCCGCCGCAGGCGCCGCAGATGGGCGGCGTCCGGATCGTCGACGCCGCCCAGCGACAGGCCGACGCCGTGCAGCGCGATGGGATAGTCCGCGCGGATCCGTGTCAGCGCGTGACGGGCGGCGCCGCCGCCCATGTAGTTCTCGGGGTGGACCTCGAGCCACGCGACGTGGGGGCGGGTCGTGATGACCTCGGCGACGTGTGGCGCGCGCAGGCCGATCCCCGCGCCCTCCAGCGCGCCTTCCGGACACGCGCCGATCGTCACGTCCCGCCCCACGGACGGCTCAGCTCTGCTTGGGCTTCGTGCTGCCGCCGACGACCTTTTCGCAGCTGCCCTTGGGAACGTAGATCCAGGCGTCTGCCTGACTGTTGCGCTTGGAGGTCCCCGCGCACGAGGAGTTCGCCGTCTGGCAGTCGTTCTGGCCGGCCTTGGCGATGCCGTAGCACTTCTCGTGCTCGAACTTCGGCATCGGCGCGGGCCCGGCCTGCGCCGTGGCGTGGACGGCCACTGACAGCGCGACGGCCATCGCCGATGCCAGTCGCACGGTGGTATTGCTCTTCATCGAAGCCTCCTTCTGGTACGTTGTTCACCGCACCCGACCATAGGGCGAGCCCGACGGCCATGTGTCACGATCGCGTCAACTCTTCGGCCGGCGGGACGCGGCAACGCGGGAGGGACCGGCGACCATGGCCGTGCAGCAGGAGATGTCGTGGCAGCGTCCCAGGATCTGGCGTCGCCTCAGCGTCCGCCTCGCCGTCCTCTTCGCCATCGTAACCCTTCTCGCCGTCGGCCTCGTCGGGACCTTCGCCTACCAGCGCCAGAAGCGCGAGGTCGAGGACATGGTGGGCACCCAGCTGCTCAACATCGCGCGGACGGCGGCGCTCCTCGTCGACCCGGCGGCCCACGAGCGGCTCCAGCGTGCGGGCCCGGTCGACGCGTCGGCCTACGCCGGCCTGAAGCAGCGGCTCGCCAGCGTGCAGTCGGAGGTCGTCCTCACCACGCCCATCTACACGGTGACCGATTACGATCGCGCGCGCCGTCGGGCCCGCGTCGTCGTGAGCAGCGACGACGATCAGCGCGCCGGCCAGGCCTACTCCGTGGCGGCCGCGCTGGCGGACCCGCTCGCGTGGACCCTGGAGGACGGGGTCGCCCGCTACACCGGGGTCTACGACAACGGCAAGGGCAAGTGGATCACCGCCGTGGCGCCGATCGTCCACGACGGCAAGAACATCGCGGCCCTCGTGGTGGACTATCCGGTCGAGATCTTTCTCGACCGCTCGCGCGAGCTGGCCCTGGCCATCCTGCAGGCCTCCCTGGCCGGCGCCCTCGCCGCGCTGGTGCTCGGGCTGCTCTTCGCGCGGGGCATCACGCGCCCCATCAGCGCGCTGACGGGCGGCGTGGCCCGCGTGGCCGGCGGCGACCTCTCGCAGTCGCTGCCCGTGCGATCGGGCGACGAGATCGGTCAGCTCACGCGCGCGTTCAACGGGATGGTCGAGGGCCTGCGCCAGCGCGATTTCATCCGCAGCACGTTCGGCCGCTACGTCTCTCCCGAGGTCGTGAAGACCCTCCTGGAGTCGCCCGAGGGACTGCGCTTCGGCGGAGAGAAGCGCGTGGTGACGATCCTGATGTCGGACCTGCGCGGCTATACCCGGTTCGCCGAGCACGGCGACCCCGCCCACGTCATGGAGGTCCTCAACGGCTACCTCGCCCGCATGACCGAGATCGTCATCGCGCATGGCGGCACCATCAACGAGTTCATCGGCGACGCGATCTTCGCGATCTTCGGCGCGCCCCTGCCGCTTGCCGACCACGCCGAGCGCGGGGCGGCGGCCGCCCTGGCCATGCAGCTGGCGATGGAAGAGATCAACGCCGATCACGTGGCGCGCGGCCTGCCGCGCTTCGAGATGGGGATCGGTCTCAACACCGGCGAGGCCGTCGTCGGCAACATCGGCTCCGAGCAGCGGGCGAAGTACGCCGTCGTGGGCAGCGCGGTGAACGTGGCCGCCCGCGTCGAGGGCGCGACCGTCGGCGGTCAGATCTTCGTGACGGTGTCCACCTACGAGGCCATCGCGACGATCGCCGAGGTCGCCCCGCCGCTGTCGATCGAGGTGAAGGGCCTGTCCGAGCCGCTCGTGGTGCGTGAGCTGCGGGGCATCGGCGGGCGATTCGCCCAGCGCCTGGCCGCGGACACCGACGGCGAGCCGGGGACCACCGTGGCGTTACCGTTCGTGTGCTGGGTCATCGAGGGCAAGCTCGTGCGGCCGGACGAGATCACCGGCGTCGTCCAGCGGCTGGGCCGCCGCGAGCTCGAGGTCCGGCTCGACGCGGCGCTGGCTCCGCTGACGAACATCCGGTTTCGGCTGACCTACCCGGCGCTCGGCCGCGATTCCAGCGACGTGTACGGCAAGGTGGTCGGCGCCGCGACCGCGGCGCCGACGGTCGCGCGCATTCGGCTCACGGCGGTGGATCCCGCGGACGAGAAGATCCTGGCGTCCCTCCTGTCGGCGGACGCCTGACGTGAGCGCTCAGGCCAGGGGGCGATAGCTCCGCGATCGCTCGTGATGCCGCGCGGCGTTCTGGCGCGCCCGCGCGCGCTCGTCGGCCTTGCGCGTGCGGATCTCGGCGATGCGCTGGGCGATCGGCACCTCCAGGCGCTCCGTGGCGCGCGCCGTGTAGTCGAAGCCGGGCAGCATCACCCGCTCGATCCGTCGGCCCACCGCCCGCTCGATCGCGCGAAAGTCGCCCTCCTCCTCCGGCGACACGAACGTGACCGCGTCGCCGATGGCCTCGGCCCGCGCCGTCCGTCCCGAGCGGTGGATGTAGTCGTCGGGCACCTTCGGCACGTCGAAGTTCACCACGTGGCTGAGCGCCGTCACGTCGATGCCGCGGGCGGCGATGTCGGTGGCGACGAGGATCCGCACCTTGCCCGCCTTGAAGTCGTCCAGCGCGCGGGTGCGCTGCGCTTGCGTGCGGTTGCCGTGGATACGCTCGGCTGTCACCCCGCGTCGACCGAGACCATCGGCGAGGCGATTGGCCCGATGCTTGGTGCGGGTGAAGACGAGCGCGTTCCGCACGCCGGGCTGGCGCAACAGCTCGACGAGCAGCGGCAGCTTGCTCTCGGCGGCCACCGGATAGGCGGTGTGGCTGATGCCCACGGCCGGCGCGCTGGGTCGCTCGACGTTGATCATCGCGGGATCGCGGAGCATCTCGCGGGCGAGCGCGGTGATGGCCGACGGCAGCGTCGCCGAGAAGAGCAGCGTCTGACGCCGCGACGTGGGCAGCGCGCGCAGGATCCGACGGATGTCGGGCAGGAAGCCCATGTCGAGCATGCGGTCGGCCTCGTCGAGCACCAGGACCTCGAGCCCGCTGAGCTTCGCGTGGGGATACTGGAAATGGTCCAGGAGCCGACCCGGCGTGGCGACGACGATGTCGACGCCGCGGCGGAATGCGGTCTCCTGCGGCCCCATGGCGACGCCTCCGAACACGGCGGCGCCGCTGGCCCGCGTGAAGCGCGCGAGCTGCTGGCGGTGCTCGTCGATCTGCGCCGCCAGCTCACGCGTCGGCGCGAGCACGAGCGCTCGCGTCACGCCGCGGGGTTTGCCGACGAGGCGTTGCAGGATGGGCAGCAGGAACGCCGCGGTCTTGCCGCTGCCCGTCATGGCGCAGGCGAGCACGTCTCGGCCCCCGCACCCCGGAGGGATCGCGTCCGTCTGGATGGGCGTGGGGGCGGTGAAGCTCAGCGCCTCGAGGGCACGGAGCAGATCCGGGTGGAGGTTGAACGAAGCAAAGGACATGGAACGACTTCCTCATGAGGGCACATCTGGGCCCGATCAGTCTTCCGCGAATTTGCTGCATGACACGCCCCACGAAGCGGAAGTGGCCGGGAAACGCGGTCTGCGAAGCGGGAGGGTCGCGAGTGATCCCTCGGTCGAACCAGACACCGTCAGTATACGCGGCCAGTGTGCCGATTACTACACGTTTCTGGCACGCGGGGTGACCGTGGCTATCCCAGCGTCCTGACCTCCGGCCAGGCGCGCTCCATGAAAGCGAGCGCGTCCAGCTCGACGTCGGCGATGCGCCCGAGCAGGTCGCCGGCGGCGGGCAGCGTCGACTCGTAGCGGAGCTTGCGGAAGAGGTGCGAGGACTCGCGCATCCGCGCCGCGGCCTCGGTGACCGGCGCACCGTCGCATCCGCGGGCCGACAGCTCGCGGGCCACGCGCTCGAGATATCCCGCGGCGCCGGCGCGACCGAGCACGCCGTGGTTCGGGATCTGGATCTCGCTGAACATCTTGCGCGTCGTGCCATCGGGCTGGACCGCATCGCCCAGCTTGCCCGCCCGCACGGCTTCCGCGCAGCGGGCCATGCCCGGCGCTCCCGTCTCGATGGGCGGGATCATCCACTGGTTGGCGAAGGTCGCGTAGGGCTTCGGATACTCGCCGCGCAGGATCTTCAGATTGCGCCGGAAGCTGTCCCGGATCGACGCCGCGATGTCCCACCCCGGGTCGCGTCCGGGCTCGACCCACATCATCTGGTAAGGGCCGTACCCGTCGTGCAGGCTCCACTCGCCGTCCCACCCGCGGTGATTGGGCCACGCGCTGTAGTGGCCGCCCTCGCGCTGCGCGGATTCTTCCCAGGCGCGGCGGAAGACCGGGATCGGACACTCGTATCGGGCGTGCGGCAGGATGTCGTTCGGCTCGTAGATGAGGACGGTCGCGCGCGCGAGATCGTAGCCGGCGACGACGATGTGGTGGCCGAACCCCGGGCCCGGCGGCAGCACGCGCAGCATGTGGGCGAGCCGCGGAGAGGTCCGCGCCCCGTGCGGGAGGATGAGGCTGTAGTGGGTGCCGACCTGGACGGGCGAGCCGCGATCGACGAGCCCGCGCAGCCGCTCCCACGCCTCGTCCCAGCCGCCCTCGGGATCCTCCTGCCAGTGCCCGCGGAAGCCGAGCGCTCGCGGCGTGTACTCCCACAGCTCGTGGAACGCGCCGGTGCCCCCGTTGAAGGCCGGGGCGCCCCAGGCGGGGCACCAGCGGAACGAAAAGCCGTCGCCGCTGGTTCCGTCCGCGAACAGGACGTCGGGCTCTCCGTGGTACCGGAGCATGCCGAGCATCCCGGTGATATAGCAGCGGCCCGCGTTGGCGTCCTCGGGATAGCCGCGAGGCCCTTCCCACGTCATCGAGTAATAGGCCGGCGCGTAGTCGCTGATCTCGGGCATGGCGTCCTCGACGCGGTCGGGATCCGATCCGACCTCAGGGTAGTGAGCCACCCCCGAGGAGTCAAGCGGGGCGGGTCGCCGTCCTTTCGAAGTGTTGAGAAGCCAAAGCCTGACCCCATTAGAATGCGGGGAGGAGGGGACGATGGGCGGAGCGCTGAGGTGGACGATGGTTCTCGCCGTGGTGCCGGTGCTGGCGCAGGCCTGCGCGTCGGGTGATCTGAGACAGAACGCCCCGGAGCCGACGGGGACCCAGAGCACCGTGAGCTATGGCACCTACGGCGTCGACAGCTACTTCAAGCTCGAATGGCAGG
>Ga0207646_10007283_pt1 | contig 11273 bp, 13 predicted proteins | sample KBSK5502metaG_FD_184343 | JGI IMG/M metagenome (GOLD analysis project Ga0207646, IMG submission 184343) | Corn, switchgrass and miscanthus rhizosphere microbial communities from Kellogg Biological Station, Michigan, USA - KBS K5-50-2 metaG... | ecosystem: Host-associated > Plants > Roots >...
TCCCTGATCGCCCGCCCCGAGCTCCATGGGATCCGTGCCGTCGCGGGCCTCGATCGACTCGTTGACGCCCTGGGCGATCTCCGGCGATTGCTCTTTGATCGCGGTGAGGACTCCGCAGGTGCGGTAATCGAACCCGTAATCGGCGTTGGTGTACCCGATGTCCTGCACGACGCCGCGCACGAGACGCGGAACGTCGACGTACGCGTGCGTCGTGATCTCGCCCGCGACGAGGATCACGCCTGTGGTGGTTGCCGTCTCGCAGGCCACGCGGGAGTTGGGATCCTGACGCAGGCATTCGTCGAGCATCGCGTCCGACACCTGGTCGCAGAGCTTGTCGGGATGTCCCTCGGTCACGGACTCGCTCGTGAAGAGGACGCGATCCGCCGACTTGAACGACTCGGTCATCAGGTTCCCGCCTTCCACGACCGCGCGTACTCGGCCTGCGCCGCGGTCATCGTGTCGATGTTCATGCCCATCGCCTCGAGCTTCCGTCGCGCGATCTCCTCGTCCAGCTCGCGCGGCACCGGGTAGACCCGCGGCGCGAGCTCCTTGCCGTGCTGCAGTAGATATTCGATCGACAGCGCCTGGTTCGCGAAGCTCATGTCCATTACCGCGGCCGGGTTCGCCTCCGCGGCCGCGTGGTTCAGGAGCCGGCCCTCCGCGAGGACGAACACCTTCTTGCCGGGCAGCTGGAACTCCTCGACGAACGGGCGGATCGTACGCCGCCCCTTGGCCATCTCGGCGAGCGCACCGAGCTCGATCTCGTCGTTGAAGTGGCCGACGTTCGCGAGGATCGCGCCGTCTTTCAGGAGACCGAAGTGGCTGCGGCCGATGACGTTGAGATTCCCGGTGGCGGTGAAGAAGATGTCCCCCCGGCCGGCGGCCTCGGCGACCGTCGCCACCTGGAAGCCGTCCATCGCAGCCTCAAGACCGCGCAGCGGATCGACCTCGCAGATGGTCACGATCGCTCCCATTCCGCGCAGGCGGCTGGCGACGCCGCGACCCACCCAGCCGTAGCCGCACACGACGGCGGCTTTGCCCGCGAGGAGAAGATTTGTCGCGCGGAGCAAGCCGTCGATCGCGGACTGGCCGGTCCCGTACTGGTTGTCGAACATGTGCTTGGTCTGCGCCTCGTTCACGGCGACGATCGGGTACGCGAGAACGCCCTCTTCGGCCATCGCGCGGAGCCGGATCACGCCGGTCGTCGTCTCCTCGGTGCCCCCGCGGACGCCGGCGAGGAGCTCGCGGCGCTTCGTGTGGAGGAGGGTCACGACGTCCGCGCCGTCGTCCATCGTGATATGCGGGTTCGTCTCGAGCACCGCGTTGATGTGCCGGTAATAGGTGTCGCGATCCTCGCCCTTTCGCGCGAAGACCGAGATGCCTTCGCGGGCAACAAGCGCGGCCGCGGCGTCGTCCTGGGTCGAGAGCGGATTGGACGCGCAGAGTGCCACCTCGGCGCCGCCGTCGCGCAGCGCCAGGGCGAGGTTCGCGGTCTCCGTCGTGACGTGGAGGCAGGCGGCGATGCGGATGCCCGCGAACGGCCGCTCCTTCGCGACCCGCGCTCGGATCTGCCCGAGCACGGGCATCTCCCGCGCGGCCCATTCCGTCCGGCGTGTTCCGGCGTCCGCGAGCTCGAGATCGGTGACGTCGTGCTTCGGAGCCTTCGTCGCGAGCGCCATCTATTTTCTCTCCTTCAATGACCCGAAGAGCCGCTCCCAGCCCGGCCGCCGGACCGCGGGCCCCTCGATGAACAGGCCGTGCGTCTCGAAGCCGAGGCGCTCATACACCGCGATCGCGGGTGCGTTGTCCTCGCGCACGTTGAGGACGACGTCGCGATGCTGTTCGAGCGCGGTCTCGGTGACCGCCGACGTGCACGATCGCGCCATGCCCCGGCCGCGGTAGGCGAGGCGCGTGAGGACGTTGCCGACGGCCGCGATCCCCGACTTCGTCGAACGGACGTGGGTGCCCGCCGCCGACACGAGCACGTCGCCCTGGAACACGCCGAAGTAGATCTCGCGTCGCATTCGCTCCGGCGTGAAGTAGGTCCGCGCCGCATGTCCGTACAGATCGATGACCGCATCGAGGTCATTCGCGCCCAGACGCGTGACTTCCTGGTTGATGCGCGGGCGGAACCGGCCGATGTTCACGTTCATCCGGCGCATGTGATCGACACGCTCGAAGCGGTACGACAGCTCGATCGCGCCGCGGGATCGCGGCGGGGTCGCGAGAAGCACGCGCGGCTCGCGGATCGCTTCGCGGAAGAGGGCCGCGAGGCCATCCGACGCACCCGTCGCGAAGCACGGACGGAAGGGAAGGCCCTCGACCACCATCACGACCGCGGCGATGTCGCCGTCGCGCCGAGCGATCCACCAGCGCGCTCCCTCGATCTCGGGTTGGTCGATGTCGGCGAGGGCGTAGGCGGCCATCAGCCGATCCCGCTCCAGGAACGCGCGCGCCTCTTCGGCGGACGCGTGTGCATCGATCTTGATCTCGGGAAGCGACGGAGCCGCGGTCATCGGTCCTCCCATCCATTGGGGACCAAGCGGGCCTCCGCCGGTCGCAAACGTACCCGGGGATTCTAGAGCAGGCGACGCCGAGGCGGCGCCTACACGAGCGGCGCGAAAATGCGGGCGACCTCCGCGACCGCCGGGCGATTCCCGGGCGCCGCGGACAGACAGCGCATGACGACCGACGCGGTCGCCGGCAGAAGCCGGCCGTTCCGTTTGAAGGGTGGCGCGATCTGCGCTCTCGTCGCATCCTCGCCGACGGGGCTGCGTGAGGTTGCGGCCTCATAGAGCAGGCACCCGAGGCTGAACGAGTCGGCCGCCTCGGTACTCTCACCCGCTCGCGGACGGCGCACCGTCGAGAGATCGAGCACCCGCGCGTGACCGCCGTCGTAGGAGAGATTCGACGGCCTGAGGTCCACATTCACGAACCCGCGACGATGCAGGTACGCGATCGCCGACGACACCTGCGTCGCGACCCGCGCGAGATCCCGCAGCGTTAAGGGTCCGCGTTCGATCAGACCGGCGAGGGTCGGACCGGCGGTCGCCTCAAGCACGATGAACGGAGCGGGCTCTTTACGGACCTCGTACGCGCGGACGATGTGTGGATGGGTGAGCGACAGAAGCAGCTCGCCTTCACTCACGACGCGGCGCCGATCGGGCGCAAACGCACGCCGATCCGGCCGAAGGATCTTCACGACGCAGCGGACCTCGCGCTCTTCGCTCCACGCCTCGTAGGCGTCGCAGAGGTCTCCTCGCCACATGCGGGCGATCACGCGATACCCGGTCGCAAGCGCTGCCGAGCGAGCCGAGAACGCAAGACTCACGCGAGCCGCCTCTCCATCGGTCCAGCCAATCCCCAAGCCGCATCTACCCCGTCCGTAGGCGTTCGACGGACGACCGATTAACGGAGGCGACTGCGTGTTCGTTTTGGGAGATTAAAGCGGCCAAGCCGGCGCTCGACCGAGAGGGCGTTTCTAAGCGAACGGCGCGAAGGCGCGGACCGCATCCGCGATCCCGGGCCACCGCCCCAGCAGCGGCTCAAGGCAGCGCATGATCGTCCAGCAATCGCGGGCCGCAGGCGGCCATCCGCTTTGAGCGGCGCGGCCATCCCCTCGTCCGGCGCTACGGGGACCGCGACGCCCTCGCCCTTCTCGTCGACATGTGGCAAAGGCGGTGGGTAGCTCGGGATCGGCGCCGCGACTCAGTACTTGATCAACGTCACGATGTCGTAGCCCGCGAGCTTGTCGCGTCCTTTGAGCGCGGCGAGCTCGATGAGGAACGCGAGACCGACGATCTCGCCTTTCAGCTGCTTCACGAGCTCGATCGTGCCGGCCACGGTGCCGCCCGTCGCGAGGAGGTCGTCGACGATCAGCACACGAGCTCCCGGCGTGATCGAGTCCTTGTGCATCTCTAGCGTGGCCGAGCCGTATTCGAGGTCGTACTCGACGCTCACCACGTCGCCCGGCAGCTTGCCGAGCTTACGCACCGGGACGAAGCCCACGCCGAGCTTGTAGGCGATGGGCGCGGCGAAGATGAAGCCTCGCGACTCCATGCCGACGACCGCATCGATCTTCTTGTTGCCGATCTTCGCGAGGAGCCCATCGATCGATGCGGCGAACGCGTCGCCGTCCTTGAGGAGAGTGGTGATGTCCTTGAAGAGGATCCCAGGCTTCGGAAAGTCCGGGACATCGCGAATTCGGCTTGCCAGAGTGTTGGTTTGTACCGGCACGACACAGAGAGTAAACGAGGGGGTGTACAAGTGGTCCTTAGCGTGGCCGAACACCTCGCTCGACGAGCGCTGCGGGCCGCGCTCGCACTCGGCCTCGCGGGGGCGGTCGTCGGATGCGACATGATTCCCTCTTCGCACGGCAGCGTGTCACTGCCCAAGGAGTTCCCGGCGGATTTCCCAACGCCGCCGAGCTCGAAGCTCGTGTCGGCATCCGGGCCGTTCCCGTTCATGCCGCCGGAGCTGCGCGGGATGACCGCGCAGTGGAGCTCGACTGCAGCCCGCGCGGAGCTCGAGAGCTTCTATTCGAGAGCTCATGCCGCGTGGCGGCCGCGCGGCGCTCCAGTCACGCCACCGAATGTGGGTCCGGTCTCCCTCGGCACGATCTTCCTGCTCTGGCATGACGGCGATGACATCACCGCGACCGTCAGCGTCGGTAGCCTGAACCCGATCGACAGCGGCGTCCTCGTGCAGGCGACGATCCTTCCGGCTCGGCGGTCCTCCCCACCGCCCTAGCGGGCGGAGGTCTGCGAGACTGCGACCGTGCGCTTCGATCTGCACACGCACTACTACCCACCCTCGTATTTCGAGCGGATCGAGCGCAGCGGCGGCGACTTCTCGTTCGGGACGAGCCCGGCCGGGCAGCGGATCATCCGCTTCAAGGGCGCGCGCTTCTTTGGCGTAACCCCACCGATGACCGACGTGGCGAAGCGCCTCGACGACATGGACCGGGTCGGCATCGACACCGAGGTCCTCTCGCTCTCGACGCCGAACGTGTACTTCGTCGAGGGAGAAGCGCAGGCCGAGGTCGCGCGGGCGGCGAATGACGCGTACGCCGAGCTCGCGGCGAGACACGCCGGACGCTTTCTCGGCTTCGCTTCGATACCCATGGACGACCCCGATGCGGCACTCCGCGAGCTCGAGCGCGCGCTGGACGAGCTGCGCCTGCAGGGCGTCGTCGTGCTCTCGAACATCCGCGGCCGCGCGCTCGCGGATCCGGTGTACCGGCCGTTCTTCGAGGAGGCCGATCGCCGACGGGCGTGCGTCTTCGTCCACCCGATGATCCCGGCCGCGGCGGACGCGTTCACCGAGTACGTCCTCGGGCCGATCGTGGGCTTTCCGTTCGACACGACGGTCGCGATCGCCAAGCTCTGCTACGCCGGCGTCTTCAAGCAGCTGCCGAACATTCGCTGGCTGGTGGCCCACGCGGGCGGAGCGGTTCCTTATCTCATGGAGCGAATGGACTCAGGGTGGCGCGACTTCGCGGAATGCCGTGTGAACATCGACCAGCTGCCGTCCTTTCTACCTGAAGACGCTCTACTACGACACGGTCACGTTCAGCCCGCACAACCTGCGCCTCCTCCGTGACGTCGTCGGCGCCGATCACATGGCGATGGGCAGCGACTACCCGCACCTGCTCGGGTCGATCGACAAAGCAGTGACCTCGATCGAGGACATGGATTTCTCCGCGGCGGAGAAGGAGCGGATCTTCAGCGGGACGGCGCTCTCGATCATGAACAACGTCACGCAGACGGCGCACCGGTAGTGGATTCCCGCGAGCGCACAGAGCGAAGGGCTTCCCCGCTCGTACTCCAGGCGCGCGTGAAGGCGGTTACACGAATGTCGCTTGCTTTGCGCGAGGGGCGTGCTTTGATGCGCTTGTGCGAATGGTGCTCGGCGGCCTGGCAGCCGTCGCCCTCGCTCTCGTGATCGCGCTCACCGCGGTCGAGCTCGCATCGCAGGTCGGCGAGATCCGCGGCGGCGGAGAGGGAGCGGCGCCCGCCTCGAGCGACGATCTCGCGGAGCTCGCCGCGCGCCTCGTCTCTCCGCCCTATCCCATGCCCGACGGGTCGACGCAGACCGTGACCCTGCACCCGGGGAAACTCCCGCCGAACGCCGGCTTTGACCTGCCGATCCCGCCGGGCTCGCACCTTGTGGGCAGCGTGCTCCGGCAGCGAACCAACGCGAACCCGTCTTTCGATGCGGTCCTCGACGTCCCGGGCAGTGCCGACGACGTCACGTCCTTCTATGAGCACGAGCTGGGAAAGAAGGGCCTCATGACGCCGCCCATCAACCCGCAGATGCAGCCGGGAGGATTCCAAGGGAGCGTCGGCCCCGCGAAGGGCAGCACGTTCTGCAAGGGCGACGGCCTCCCGTTCGTTTCGGTCTCCGTCTTTTCTCGCCCGAGCGCGGCGAACGATGTCCGAGTCCATTTCGAACCGGCGCAAGCCACGAACGCGCAGCAGTTCATCGGCTCGCCGTGCTCGCAGAAGGGCGGTCCTCCCCCGGGCATGACGACGCAACGCCTGCCCGTGCTGCGTCCGCCGGACGGTGTAGCGCTGCAGGGTTCGGGATCGAGCTTCGGTGGCCCGCGTCAGCAATCCGATGCCGTCGCGACGACCTCCAAGACTGCCGCTGAGCTCGAGTCGTTCTTCGCGCAGCAGCTCGCCGCGGCGGGATGGACGCGCGTCGCGGGCAGCGCGAACGCTCCACTCGCGTTCAGCACCTGGAAGGTCCCGGGCGACGGCGACTGGCAAGGGGTTCTCATCGTGATCGAAATGCCTTCGAAAGACCGCCGCTCTCTCATGTTGCGCGCTGAATCGCCAGCGGGCTTCGGTTTCTAGCGCCGGGTTAGCGAGGGTTCCCGACCCAGCGCGGGGGTCTTCCTTGCTCGGCCCCTCGTGGGATCGCGATGGACCGCCGTCCAGGGGCCGCTCGCTCGGAAGACCCCCGCGCTGCGTCGTGGTGCGAGCTCAGCCGGCAGGCGCTGCACACTGTCCGAGGCGATTCGACGGGCAGCCGTTCACGCGCGGCGTCGCCTCCGCGTTGCAATCGTCCAAAAGTGTTCGGCTATAGGAACAACCGAGGCGAATTCGGATATCCGGCAAGCCCCCGAATTCCGATTCCGATTCGTTGCAACGGGGTCGTCACTTATCAGCGGCTGGCAAGAGGTAAGAAACACCTACCAAAGCAGTGGGCGGGCGTGAGGGGAAGCCAAGCGATCGTGCCTTTGGCCAGGCGGGCCGGGCATCCTTCACCTTGTATGTGCTCCTTGGTCCATCTCTCGCGATCGCGGTGGCCCTCGCCGGATTCAGTCTGACGCGCGGCACGGGCCGAGACGTTCCGCCGAGCGAATCTCCGTCCCCCGTGAGCGACTCACCTCAACCATCCCCGACGCCCGGCTCGTCGACAGCCCAGATCCTTCCGGGTCCCACGCCTTCTCCGAAGCCGACCGAGACGCGGACGGCGGCGCCGGCGGCATCGCCCCCGACGACTGCGCCGAGCGCGCCAGCGACGATGACGGCCTCGCCCACGATCGTGCCGGTCCCATCGGTCTCGACTCCTCCGACGCCGGGAGCGACTCAGACCCCGGTGCTCCCGACGCTCCCCATCCCGACGCTTCCGCACGGGCTTCCGTGATGGGTCAGCTCAGCGCCAGGGCCGTCCTCGTCGCGAACCGAAGGTCGGCGCGCGGGGATCACGCGCGCGTCGAGGGTGCGATCGGTGCGCTACGCCTCGTGGCCGCCGCGGCGGTCCTGTTCCTCGGGCAGGCCGTGCCGAACGTCGGACCGCTCTTCGTGGTCGTCCTCGGAGTCTTCCTGGCCGGCTACGGACTGCTGATCATGCTCGCCTGGTCGAGGGTGCGAAGCTCGGCCGACCGCGAGCAGGCCTCGCGCTTCAGCCTCGCTGCCGACATCAGCCTCGTTGGTTTCGCGCTCTTCGTCTTCGCTCCGGATCCGAGCTGGACGATCTACGCGTGCGGATTCGTCGTCATCGCGACGGGAGGCATTCGGTTCCGTAGCGGCGCGCTCCTCGCGGCGGCCTCGCTCTCCCTGGCATACGTCGTGGTAATGGGATTCCGTGCCACGACGCTCGGCATTCCGTCGAACTTGGCGGTTGTCCTCCTCCAGTTGGCCGGCTACCTCACCGCCGGAACACTCCTGAACGCGGTGCTGCCCGAGCTCGACGCGCTTCGCGAGCGCGAACACGACACCTACGAGCCGATCCTGCAGGCGCAGGAGGACGCCGGAGAGGCGGTGCTCATGACCGCGGAGGGGCGCCCGACGCATTGGAACAAGGCGTTCGAGGCGCTGACCGGATACACCAAAGACGATCTCGCGCAGCCTCCGGCGATGTCCGACCTCGTCGTCGCGGACGGATTCGAAGCGATGACCGTCGACGGAGCGGGGCCGTTTCACGCGCAGGTCCGCAAACGCGACGGCAACCTGGTCGACGTCGAAGTATCGCGACCACCGGCTTCAGCGGGTGCCGGCGATCGCCACGTCTGGCTGCTTCGTGACGCGAGCGCGCGACAACGCGCCGAGGCGGAGCTACGCGAACAGGCGCTCCACGACCCACTTACCGGCCTGCCGAATCGCGCGCTGTTTCACGATCGGCTGACGTCGGCGATCGCGGCAGCGCAGCGACACGACGCACCGCTGAGCCTCCTGATGCTCGACCTCGACGGTTTCAAGGCGGTCAACGACACGCGCGGCCACCGCGCGGGCGACATGGTCCTCGTCGAGATCGCGACCCGGTTGGGCGGAACGCTTCGCGAGAGTGACACCGCGGCGCGTCTCGGCGGGGACGAGTTCGTTCTGATGCTTCCAGAGACTCCGTTGCTCGGTGCCATCGAAGCGTCCCGCGCGCTCGTTGATTTCATCGTCGCGCCCATCGCCATCGAGGGCAAGCCGCTCACCGTAGGCGCGAGCATCGGGATCGCGGTCTTTCCTGCTCACGGACGCGACCCGCAGGTCCTCCTCGCCGCCGCCGATTCAGCGATGTACGAGGCCAAGCGATCCGGCGGCGGTTACCGGACGTTCCGCGCGCACCTCGGAACGACGCAGCCGTGAGCGGACCGAGCGGCGCGCCGGGCATCGAGCGGCGCCGCATGACGCTGCTCACGCGGATCCCGCTGCGTGGCGAAGCGCGGGCTGAGACGGAGGGCCGCGGTCGCACCGGAGATCCACGCCTCACCCCGCGTCAGCGCCAGGTCCTTGATGGCCTCATCCGCGGGCTCGCGAACAAGGAGATCGCCGCGGAGCTCGGGATCGGTCCGGACGCGGTCAAACGCATCATCTCCCGCCTCCTGATCAAGCTCGATGCATCGAGCCGGACCGCGTTGGTGAAGCCGGCGCTTCAAACCGACGCCGCGCGACGCCGCCGCTCGCGCGCTCCGAGCGCGCTCACGTTGCTGGACGCGGTGCCCATCCCCGCGGTGATCACACGGGGCTCTGGTCACAAGATCGAATACGCCAATCCCGCCGCGAGGACCGTGCTCGCCGATGCGGCGCCCGGGATCGAGCTACGCGAGCTTCTGCCGCCGGCGCCACGACGTGCGATTACCCTCATCGCCGACCAGAGCTTCGCCGCCGCCGCCCCGCGGATCGCGCGGGGCGTCGCGCTTCACGACTTCGCGCGGCTCGGGACGAGCTGGCGCCGCGTCGACGTCTTCACGAATCCGATCCACGACGGCGCGGGGACGCTCGCAGGGCTCGCCATTTTTCTCGTCGACGTCTCAAACGATCCGATGCCGCGGCGAACGGCGACGGCTACTGAGCTCGGAGCGCGGCCGCGGGAGCGGCCTGCCTGAGCGCTCCCAGGAGCACGTCGTACGGGACGTCTTTGGGCACACAGCCCACCGCGCCCATTTCACGAGCCACCTCACAGACTTCGGGATTGAACGTGTACATGACCACGCGTATCTGAGGGAGCCGGTCGCCCACGATCGCGGTGATGGCGAGGCCGTCGGCCCCCGGGAAGATCTCGTCGACGACAAGCACCTCCGGCAAGAGCTCGCGACACATCTCGATGCATTGACGACCGTTCTTGGCGACGCCCACGCACTCCATGTCCCGCTCGGCGTTGATGAGGTAGCGCAGGTTCTCGCGGATCGACGGGTGGTTCTCGGCGACGAGCACTCTGGTTTTTGTCATGCCGGAACTATCGGGCCGACCAAGCGCTCGACAAGGTCCCATTCGGGCACGTGCACAACCTCCCTCGCGTGGACGTACCCAAACAGGGACCTTGTGGCTCCTTCGCCGCAGCCGAATAGTCGGGCCATGCAAACAAGTCCAATCTCCCCCACCCCACCCGAGCTGCGGAGCGGGCCCCACCTCCCGGTGGCCCGCTCCGCGTGGCAGGGTCGAACCTATCGCGTACTCATCGGCGACGGCGACGGCGCATTCCGACGCGCGCTGCGAGCGAGCTTCGACGTCGACCCGCGCTTCGAGGTCGTTGGCGAGGCCGATGACGGCGCACAGGCCCTCGAACTGGTGCGGTGGCTGCGCCCCGACGTAGCGCTCGTCGACGAGGACATGCCCTCGTTCGGCGGCAACGCGATCGCTCGCATCCTCAGAACGGAGCTGCCGGAGACGCGCGTCGTCGTGCTCACTCGAGCGACGGCTTGGGCACGCCGGTGAAACCGAGCGCGGACAGTCCCGAACTCGACTTCTACGAGCAGATCGTCTCCGAGCTGCGGCAGCCGCTCACGACGATCAGCGGAAACGCCCAGCTCGCCGGGCAGCTTATGCGGACCGACCCGGACCGCGCGAGCGCGGCACTCGATCAGGTCGTGGCGCAGATCGGGCGCATGAAGATGCTCTTGGGCGAGCTCCGCGATCGCGCTCGCGACGCAGAACATGCGGAGGTCTTGTTCAGGTCATAAGAAAACTGATCCTCGTCGTCGCTGTCCTCGCGTTGCTCAACATCGCCGGAAGCGAGGCGGTGGCCGACGGCCCGGCGCTCTCCGCGCAACCCGTGATCGAACCGGGCACGCAGGGCTCGACCGCGGGCGGCTCCGCCTCGGCCACGCCGGGAACCGTGGGACCGGCGACCGTTGCATCGAGTCAACCGGTTACCGCTTCGAGCTCGAGTTCGGCGGCCCCGGGAACGACCGGGCGGGGCGCTACCACCGCGACCGCTCCCGGCACCACCGCCACCGTACCGACCAACGCGGCCGCTTCGAACCCGAACCCGTCCGCACCCGACGGATCGACACCGAGCCCGGAGACATCCGGACCGGGGGCGAACGCGGACGC
>Ga0207646_10007284_pt1 | contig 11273 bp, 12 predicted proteins | sample KBSK5502metaG_FD_184343 | JGI IMG/M metagenome (GOLD analysis project Ga0207646, IMG submission 184343) | Corn, switchgrass and miscanthus rhizosphere microbial communities from Kellogg Biological Station, Michigan, USA - KBS K5-50-2 metaG... | ecosystem: Host-associated > Plants > Roots >...
AGCTCCGAGCTCGTCGACCGCGGGATTCGCGTGAACACCATAAGCCCAGGCCCGACTGACACGGCGATGTTCGGTCGTTTCCAAGGCGAAGAGCAGGGCGATGCGGTCAAGGGGTTGCTGCGGACAAACAATCCGAGCAAGCGGCTGGCCGATCCGGTGGAAATCGCGAAGCTGGCAGTTTACCTCGCGTCGGATGATTCTGCGTACGTCGTCGGGGCAGACTTCCTGATCGACGGCGGGGCCACGGCCATTTCGGCCGTGGGCGCTTGACCGGCGTACACGAGCCTCGTCGCATCCAATAAGGGGCCGTGGTTACTGGGCCTCGACGATGCTTGTGCCGCGCGCCGAAGCGGGACGGACGAACTCATTCCTGGGTGATTCCTGGGTAAACGAAAGGGGTTAGCGGCTGCTGCGTCCGCTAACCCCTCGTCGTCAATGGTTGCGGGGGCCCGCAACCACTTGCGGGCAAACAGGCCGGTTGAGTTCAGCTTCGAAGTAGGGACCTGGTAGCGATCGGGACCGGCAGCGGACCATTCCTCTGGTGACCGGCCGCGGTCGACTTTCGACCAAAGCATCCCGTCCGGCGTATCCGGTTGGTGAGTTGCGGAGCCTCGCGCCGATCCCTATGCTTCCTCCGCAGGAACCACGTGGCTGGGGGCCTCCTAGCACAAGACGCGGAAATGGGCGGACGGAATGAGGAGCGCAACGTCGCCAGAATTCGCTCTGGCCGCTGTCCAGGCAGATTTGTGACGGTCTCTTCCTGGTGCGCGCGTGAATTGAGGAGGGGCAAGTGATGTCCAAACGTCATCGCGGTCTCGCCACATGCGTCGGGCTGCTGCCGGCAATGGTGCCCATCGGCATCGCCGTTGGTATATTCGCCTTTGGCAGTACCGTTGTCGCGGAAACGCTGAGCGACTGCCTTGCCACCAGAGTGAACGCGCGAAAAGCGGCGCGCGCTGCCTTAGATCGCGAAGCGGGCACATGTTCCGGAGACCGTCAGTGCGTCAAGGACGCGCAGGCGAGGTGGAACACGGCAGCGATGCACATCGACGACGAGACCTCGGCCTGTAAAGTGCGCGTACAAAGCCAAACAAAGGCGGAACCGCCTCCGTACCTCAACTGGAAGCCTGGTGACCCGTCCCCCCAGGCGAAGGATGGACGCCGCTACATCATGAGCTGCAGTGGCAAGGTCCTCGGGATGTACAAACCGGGTGGAGCGGTCGAGATGGAACTAAAGACGCATCCCGGCAACTGTTTCCCGAACGACGATCCTTGGCTCCGTCCCCAGCTCGGGGCGCCCAAGCCGTCCCCCAGTCACTGCTACGAACGCGGCACCGGATCGGACATTGAATACTATGGCAGCAGGCCGGATCGGTGTGATCCGAATCGATGAGGTGCGCGCCGGGGCCGTCAGGCACGGCATGTACCTGGCCGTTTTCGTGATCGCGTTCAGTGGAACGTTGTACGCCGATACCACTGCTTCGCTCTCATCTCTCGCCGCCCAGGCTCGGGTCGAAGCACACAATTGGCGCGCCGATGCCGAGCTCGTCCAAGTGGAGCTCCTCGCATTCGGCTTTGGTATGGGGCCGTCTGGATATCCAGATGTGAACAAGACTGGACCGCCGCGCGGCGCACTCTTTCACTTCCGTTCACCGTCGAGCCAACAGGCGCTGAGAGTGGCCGCCGACATGACTCGCGGTACATTGCGTCCGGAGCCGTTGTCTGCGCCAGCCAGTCCATACACACGTGGCATTCCGGCTGATGTCTCGCTGGACTTCGAACGCGCCATCAAGCAAGCCAAAGCCGCGCTTGGCACCGAGTGCGCGGGCGGGGATCCGCTGATATCGCGCTCCTGCACTGTGGTGACGGGAGCGGATCTGCATATGGAGAGCGACGGCTCGACACTCTCGCGCGGCATCTGGACCATCCGCTTTGGACAGAATCCTCGCACACTACGGGACATTTCGCGATCCGTGAACGCGCGAACGGGACAGGTGATCGCGAGCAAAAGCAATCAAGCCGGGCCGGACGAAGCGACTGGACAGATCCCTTCGCTTCGGGCCACGGCCGTCGGGCTCCGGTTCTTCGTGGGCCTCCAGCAACCCACGCAACGTCAGTACGACGACCTGTTCTTTTACAATGCGGCCCGATACATCTTCTGGGAGCTCTACCTCGTGCATCCCGCACCGGGCCGTCGCACCTCCGTGACCGTCGAAGAGATTTGGAAGGGGCCGAGTGGTGACGTCATTTGGCGGGCAAAACATGACTTCCCCGTCCAAGAGGAGTTGACCGCCTCCGTGTTTTGGAGTGGCGCGCGTCTGGTCGGTGCGAAAACGGTCGAGATACCAAACCAGTTCTATGAGGACTGTATGCGCCGCCGCCAGCGGCAGCCATGGGGTCCCAGTTGCTCAGCAACGACCGGTGTCGATGTTGAGCGCTGGCAGCCCGGCGACTATGAAGTGGACATCGTCGTCGACAAGCGCCTCGTTGCGACCGGAACGTTCCGCATGGACGAGAAGGACCGCATCTACGATGAGGTCCGCGCCAGGGCGGCCGATCGATCCGCTCCCCGAGGCTTCATTCCGCAGCTCGACGCGAAGGTCACAGCGCTCAGATTCTATGAAGGCGACGCGACAACCGCGTCGCGGGCCCAGCGAAGCTATCGAACACAGTTTTCTCAAGCAACAAATCGCGATGTGAACTGGGAACTGGATCTCTCACACCCTCCGCCTCACCGGTGGCTGCCGCTCACGATCGAGGCACTCTTGTTCTATCGCGATGCCGGCGGCGACCGCGTCGTACAGCGCAAAGTACTCCAGAGTGCGGCACCTGCCGACTGGTCCGATACGCATCACACGGATGTTTTCGGATGGGAGGACGACTATTATTACTATCGCTCCGGCGCCACGACCCGGTCCCCGGGGCGGTGGATGCCGGGGATGTACCGAGTCGATTTGCACGTGGGCATGACAAAGGTCGCGACCGGATCGTTCGAGATCCGCTAAGTTCAGCACTTAGAGATGGACACCGGCGTACCGGCGGTGCGGCGACGGACGCGTCCACTGGTGTGGCCCCAACGGGACACGCCCGAAAGAGGCTTGGGATGAGACGGTCCACCGTCGGAAGGACACTACAGGATCGCAGCCTCGGGCGACCGTAAGGGCCGGGACAGTCACCCGCGCCCCGCGCCAGGTCGGGGGCGCCCGTGTTCCACCGCTTGACCCGGCCACGGTCTATCCCTAGCATCACGCCACAGGTGCCGATCGGAGGAGATCCTTCTCGGCGTCGTCAGATAGGAAAGAAATCATCACAGTGATGCCCGAGCCCCTCGATGCGGCAGTCACACGGAGGATTCGATGACGGTGCGCATGGCGATGGGGATGGGGGTTGGTCCTTCGCTCGGTCGTCGCTGGTCCGGTATACGCAGAGGCGATGGTGGATTGCATCAACGCGCGGATTGAGCAGCGATAAGGTGGGCCACGCCGAATTGGACCGCGAGGCCCGTGCCTGCGAAGGCGGCCGCTAGTATCTTGCGCAGGGCCAGTCGACTTGGCACGCGACGGAGCAACAGATCGAGGCCGGAAGCTCGGCCTGTCGGGTTCGGGTGCAGAGTCAAGCCCCGCGGCCGCCGGCAATTCATAGGAAGTACGGCGATCCGTCCCCGGTCGCGCCGGACGGGCGGCGCTACATCATGAGCCGGAGCGGCAAGGTCCTGGGGATTTACGAGCCGGGCGGGGCGGTCGAGATGGAAATGAAGACGCACGCCAGCAACTGTTTCCTGTACGACGATCCACGGCTGCTGCGTCAGCCCGGTCCGGCGCCGTTGAGTACTAGTCGACCGTCGAAGAACTGCCGGGAGATCCCGATCGATCAGAGCTACGGAAGCGACTGCCAGGTTTAATGAACGCTCGCCACGGCCGGAAGCGCATGACGATGACGCCCGCGACGGCGATCCCCTCGGCGCCGTGCCTACGGCTTCGGCGTGCTGCGAGGAGGGCCTTGATGCCGCCTCACGCTCTCGAGGGCGAGGTCTGGGCCGTCGAGCACGAGGACGAACCTCTCATGCGTCCGGAGGACGTGGTGATCCAGCGTGGGACGTATCACGCGTGGTCGAACCGGACGGACCGTGTCGCGCGAAGGTTCCTCACCTTGATCGATGCCGAGTCGCTGAAGGGGCATTAGGTGCGCGGCGTGCGCGTGATGATCGTCGGCGTCCTCCTGCTGCTGGGCGCGGCACTCTGTGCTCAGTCCCAACCTAACGAGCCGGCCAACACGGATCCTGTGGTGTGCTTCGATGGTGTCTACCGCGACGCTCGGAATGCGCTCCAGGCCTACCAAATCACCGTGGGCACCTACTGGAAGCAGGAGGTCGACTGTCGGCAGCGGGCGCCCGCGGCATCCGAGCTGGGCCCGTGCTGGGACACGCTGCTGCAGGCCCGTCCGTTGATCGAACAGGCCGCTGATCTGTACGAGCGTGCGCGCCGCGCGCACTTGCAGCAGGACGCCGAGGCGCTCACCCAGCAAGGGAACGCGCTCATGCGGCGCGCCGCCAATCTCGTCCAGCAGGCGGGCAAGTGCTTCGACCCGATCTTTGCCCGGTGGCAGCAGAATGGTGGCAAGTACGTCGCCGGGGACGAGTTCCACGTCGGCACCGGCCCCGCTCCCGGGAATCCACCGGACACGCCGCCCGGCTGGCCGCCCGGTCGGCCCGTCCCTCCGCAGGGGACTCCGCCTGCGATGCCTCCGCAGGTGCCCGCGCCTCAACCAGGGCAACGACCCGTGCCGCGGCAATCGGAGCACGCGTGTTCGCCACCGCCGGCTGCCCTTGTGCAGGCCGCAGAGGCCGCGGCCGAGGCAATCGCCGGCAATGCTGATCCGTCGGCATTGAACCGACTCAACCGGGCTCAACATACATTGCCGCCCAACTGCCCCCTCCCCATTCAGTGCTGGGACATGATGATCGATGCGCAATCGAAGCGGCGTATCGCCCCGGACTATTCGACGCGAAGGGCCCAGCAAGCGGTCGCCTGTTATGCCGGGAAATCTGACACACCTCGTCTCCACGGCGGCGTTTCGACCACACCCGAAGAACAGCAACAACGCTCCTCGCCAAGCGCTTCCGGACAGGATTTGCCGCTGCCGGGTGGCCCCACAATCTTTGATCAGCCGGCTATGGCGGATACCCTGAAGCCCATATCAGATCCGAGCGGCACCTATGATGTCTATCGGAGACCGCAGGCGAACAGCCGAGACACCGTCCCTCAAGGCAGACGAACGCTGGCCTTCGATCCGACAAGGGGCAAACTCACAGTAGGCAGTACACCTTACCAATACGCAGGCGCACAGCGACAAAACGTTCCAGGGTATGGGACCGAGTGGGTTGACATCTACAACTCTACGAAGGACACGATTGTCGTGCTGAAAACGCACGACTTTTCCATCTGGAAGGAAGACGATCGTGGCAATGGACGCTATGTCACCACGCATTCGTACACGATCTATACATATCCCCCAAACCAGACGGGCAACTTGCGCAACGTTTACATTCTATGTCCCGTTGGTATTCTTTGCTGAAGTGTGAGGGATTTGCGTACAGGTATCAATCCTCTTCGTCTTCCTCGCCTTCTTCATCTTGCTCTTTGTCCTCGTCGTCCCACTCATCCTCTAGGTCCTCCTCTTCAGGCTCGTCCCGCAATTCGTCCAGGATCCCGTTTACAAGTATCTCCACGTCATCCGTCGATTCTTCGCCCGTGACCTCGTGATTCAGATCACGGTTTACGTCCCGCTCAATGGAGAGCCGCTCCCGCGCGTCGAGGTCCTCAGCCTGCCAACTGCAGTCTGAGGTAGGCGACCCCATGCGCGATCAGTCCCGCTCGGGCCGTCTCTCGGCGCTTTCGTGCGAGCGGTTTCTAGCAGCTTGGCCAGCAGGCGGTCGACCAACACCCGCAGATCGGCCTCGGACTCGCTCCCGTCGACGGCCTGCTCGACCGCCCGCTTCACCGTTCGCTCGAGGTCGAGCCGCGTCCAGCTGTCTAAGGCATGCTGCTGACGCAGGGCCTGATTTGCGTAGCCGACCCCCCGCGGCGATGAGGGTTGTCCGCTGTCGGGCCTGTTGCCGCCGTCGCTCCTCTTCCTCCCGTGCCTGCTGCTGCGCCTGAAGGACCGGCCGGTAGATCCGATCTCGGATGCCCTCGGCGATCATCACGAGCTCGGTCCTCGGGAGCTGGTCCACGGGGAGTCTGGACAACTCTGGTCGATTAATACCAGGGCGTGGGCCTTAGTCTCGGACGGGATTGTGTGGCCCGGCGACCACCATGAGCCAATCACCTGGTCCTTGACCGACTGGATCATCCACCGCGCCAGCCCCCGAGAAATTAACCTTTGGGCCGGTGCCAGTAACGATCAGGGCAGTAGGCCGCAGAACGTCCTCCCGGCCAGAATGGACATCGGGGGCCTTATCCGGTGCGGCGACGGTCCGAGGCTTGTTGCCTACTCTAGGCAGCGTTGCCTTAGGCAGCCACCCATAGGCGGGGCATGCCTTGAGGTGCGCCCGGACGGCTTGCGTGTTGCGGAAGCTTCTGCGGCAGAAATTGCAAGTTGAGCGCTTCATGGCTTGCTCCTCTCGCCCGGTCCGGTTCCAAGGGCGCTGGTGGAGTTTCTGACTGGGCAAGGGCCTGTCGGCCAAGACCATCGGCAACGTGATTGTGATCCTGAAAGAGATGTTCAAGCATGCGGTCCAGTGGGGTATCTGGACGCCAATCCGGTGCAGTACGTCGAGCGGCCGCGGGGTGAGGACAAGGAGATGGATGTGCTCACCCCCGAGGAGGTCCGCCGGCTGCTCGAGGCCCAGGAGGAGCCGCTGCGGACGTTGCTGTTGACGGCCATCCTGACCGGGATGCGTCAAGGTGAGCTCTTTGGGCTGCAGTGGGAGGACATCGACGCACCGGGTTCACGTGCGGCGGTCGCTCTGGCACGGTACGCTCGGCACGCCCAAGTCCAAGCGCTCGCGGCGCGCGATCGATATGCCGCCGACGCTCGAGCGCGCCCTAAAGCAGTTGTCGACCACACGGAGGTCTGAGTTTGTCTTCTGCAGTGAACGTGGCACACCGCTCGACGCCGATAACTTCCGGCACCGGGAGTTTCCGGCAGCGCTCCAGCGGGCCGAGCTCCGCCAAATCCGGTTTCACGACCTTCGCCATACCTACACCAGCCTGCTGATCGCCCGCGGCGCCCACCCGAAGTACATCCAGGCGCAGCTGGGCCACGCCTCGATCCAGACCACGCTCGACCGCTACGGCCACCTGATGCCCCAGCTCCACCAGGGGGAGGCGCAGAAGCTCGATCAGTTGGTGTTCGGTCAGCAGGCCGCGCCCTCCGCGCGTCGGCTCCAAGCGGTACGGGTCGGCCGGCCGGCGCCTGGGAGCAAAATGCGAGCAGTCGCTGAGGCAGCGGGAGGGCGTGGGAGCAAAATGGGAGCAGAAAACACGAAAGGGTTAGCGACCTGATCGCTAACCTTTCGTATTGTTTGGTGCGGGGGCCCGCAACCACCGATATCAAAGACGCTCAGCTTCGAGGTCGATTTGATCTAGACCCGTTGCGGGGGCTGGATTTGAACCAGCGACCTTTGGGTTATGAGTCGCCTTGAGACCATGTCGGCAACCCTTTGATCTCGCAAAGAATGTCCAGAATCACAAGCAATTGTCGGTCCTTTCGTATTGGTCCTACGTTCTTCTCTTTTCGGGATGTTTCAGGCTGGTATGGGAGCAGAACGGGAGCAGATGACCTTTGGGTTTTGCCCAAGCATGGGGCCCTCAGGCCAGGATGCCAGTTGTGCTACCCGCTGTCCCGTCGCCGCCGGCAGCAGCACTCGAACCCGTGTTTGCTGTCCGCCACGCGCTTTCTCAAATCGGCTCGTTGCACGCTGTTGACCCAACACCGCGCCGGGACTTAAATTCGGCTTAGATTTTAGTCCCTCCATGCGGCCACCACGGACTGCGAAGCAGAGAGACTCACCAACCGAGACTACTGCGAGACATTCTGCGGGAAACTGGGACTAGGACGAGGTTCTCGATCGCACGGCAAGAAGGAACGAACCTGCGGACCGACATCTTCCGATCGCTCCGACGGCATCGCCCTTGAAGACAAACCGCCGTGCCGGAAAGAGCTAACCTCGCACCAGAACGACCACACCGGCTACGAGCAACAGCACGCCGACGACACGACTGACGCCTACGCCGCCCGGCAGGACGCGCTCAACGAGGACAAGGATCGCGAGACCGGCAATCCACAGCAGGTTCATCACCCCGGCGACGAACAGCAGCGCCATCAGCGCCCAGCAGCAGGCGACGCAGTACGCGCCGTGACGTACCCCCATCACGAACGCGCCGGCCCGCCCCTCGCGCCACTCAGTCATCACGAAGGAGAGCGGCGAGCGGCACTTGGTGAGGCACGCCTGCTTGAGGGGCGTCCATTGGAACACCCCCGCGACCAAGAGCAGCGCGCCACCCAGCCGCGTGCTGGTGCTCGCCATCGTGGCGGACAGGAGGTCAGCCTCGTGGAGCCCCCACTGCGCGAGCGCCGCGACGGCGGCATAGGCCGTCCACACTAGCGCGTAGCCGAGGAGAAACACGACGGTCGGAACGGTCGCCCGGTCCTGCTCCTGCCGCTTCCTCTGCACCGTGGCGAACGTCAAGACCATCGGCGCGGCCGCCGGCACCATCATGGCGATCATCATGACGGCCCACATGACGAAGAGCAGCACTACGTCCACGGGGTCCCAGGCGTGGACGCCCGGCATCGCCATCCCCGGCATGTCGGCCCTCTCCATGCCCGGCATCGTCGCCGACAGATGGAGGAGGTACAACCACGCCACCATGGCGATCGCCAGGAGGCCCGCGCCGACGATCGCACGGTCGTGCCGGAGCCGTCGGTCGAGCGCGGGCACGCCCCTCAGTTCGCCCAGTCGAAGTTGTAGAGGATCCAGTTGGTCTTCTCGGCGGCGACCGATACCCCGGCGGCGGTGGCGCGAAACGTCCCCTGCCCGCATTCTCCCTTCTTCCAGATAAAGCCCGTTGGGAGATGCACCTGCGCGACGTGGTCCTCGCCCGTCACGGGATTCTTGAACGCCTCCCCGCGCCCTTCGCCAATGCCCTCTGCGCGGAACGTGCTCTTCTGTCCCTTCCCCTCAATGGTGATCTTGGCCTTCACCAGCCCCACGACCGCGGCCGTCGGGCCCAGGAGTTCCCACGGCATCCCGCCGAGCGCCCCGGTGAAGATCCGTCCAAGCACCTCGACCTGCTTGTCGGTGGTCGCCGGGTCCACGACGAAGGCCACCTTGCCATTGCCCTGGTGAATCGCCTTGGGCCAGTCATAAATGCCAGCGCACTTCACGCCAGATAGGTCCACGGCGCCGCACTTGCCCGTCTTGATGTGGAGGCCGACCAAGGCCCGACAGCTGCCGTCCTTGGAATTGGGGAAGCCCCCGAAGTTGCAGCCGCACCCGAAGTCACAGTTGCAGAACTCATACCCCTGCCCCTTGAGCGTCCACTTGGTCTTCGTCGTCTTGGCGGTCGCCACGGCTGGTCCCTCCTCTCAGAATTGGAAGGTTCTGTTCGGACACGGCGGCTCTTCAGCGCGGTTGAGCCCGTCAGGGACACAGCCGCCCCTCTCGATTGCGACAATCGTGCAGCGTGCAGGAGACCACACGCTCACGGACCCGTCCAATCGAAGGGAATGTGCTTGCTCGAGTTCGTCGTCCAATGCCACTTGAAGTCGAAGGCATCGACCGTACAGACCGTCGACTTGCCCCACGTGGCGAGCTGTGGGCCTGGTCCGGTCTCGCAGCCCGGCGCGTTCATGAGCTGCGGGTACCGTCCCGGCAAGCTCGTCGGCCCGGTCAGGGCCTTGGCCCAGGCCTTCACCTTCCCGGCGATCTCCGCGCCCCAATGGGCCCGGTCCGCCGCGATCTCGAACGTGATGTGCGCCCGCTCCACTCCGCGCAGCTGTCGGCCTTCGGTGAACAGGGCCGCCACTTGCGCGGGAAACCCCCCGACGCGTCCCTGAAAAATCAACGGCAGCGCCTCGGCCTGGCGCGCGTCGGCGCGTTCATCAATGAAGAGGCCTGCCGCTCCCTTGACCTTCCCCGCCCAGAGATCACCCTCCCACCGGCCCACCCGCACGAAACTGAGCCCGTCGAGGGTGGCGTCACCATAGTGGCCGCGCTGGATGTGCCAGAAGAGCACGGACTCGCAATAGCCATTGTCCGGGGCCTGCGCGAACGTGCAGGGACAGGCCACGGCGCAGCTGCAGTTGTCGAACCAGTCTCCGGTGACGCGCCACGGTGGGATGTCGGCCATAGTCCCCTCCCGTTACGGTGTGCAGTGAGGACATCCGCCGTACTTCGTCGACCAAGATCGTCCCGCTCCTCACAACGAGGCGATTCTGCCGCGAGGACTCGTGCGAGTCTGCGCCGCGTCACGAGGGCCTGTCAAGGCCAGGCGCGCAGCAAGACCTGGCCAACTCTCCTACGCTGGACGCTTCACGGCCGGCGCAGCCGGAGCATCCTCGCGTTGAAGGCCACGATCACCGTGGAAACCGACATGAGCACGGCGCCGACAGCGGGTGTGAGCAGGATTCCTGCCGGATAGAGCACGCCGGCGGCGATGGGGATCGCCAGCACGTTGTAGCCGGTGGCCCACCAGAGGTTCTGGACCATCTTCCGGTACGTCGCGCGAGCCAGGTCGACGATCGCCGTCACGTCCCGAGGGTCGGAGCGGACCAGCACGATGTCGGCGGACTCGATCGCCACGTCTGTGCCCGCCCCGACCGCTATGCCGATGTCGGCTTGGGTGAGGGCTGGGGCGTCGTTTAGGCCGTCGCCTATCATCGCGACGGTGAGGCCACGGGCCTGTACCTCCTTGATCTTCGTCGACTTCGCTTCCGGCAGCACTTCGGCGAAGTACTCGTCGATCTCAAGCTCCCGCGCTACCCAGCGCGCGACCGCGGTCGCGTCGCCGGTCAGCATCATCGTTCTGATGCCCATCGCCTTCAGGCGCGCCAGGGCTTCGCGCGACTCCGGCCGGATGACGTCGGCCAAGGCGATAGCACCCTCCAGGCGATCGTCAACCAGCACGTAGACAACGGTCTTACCCTGCTCCGCCACCTGGTGCAGCCGGCCGTCGTCCGCCGTCAACCCCACGCTCTTCACATACCCGGGGCTCACGACCTTGACGCCGACGCCGTCCACCTGGGCCTCGGCCCCCTTCCCTGCGATC
>Ga0207646_10007290_pt1 | contig 11268 bp, 10 predicted proteins | sample KBSK5502metaG_FD_184343 | JGI IMG/M metagenome (GOLD analysis project Ga0207646, IMG submission 184343) | Corn, switchgrass and miscanthus rhizosphere microbial communities from Kellogg Biological Station, Michigan, USA - KBS K5-50-2 metaG... | ecosystem: Host-associated > Plants > Roots >...
TGATCGCCGCGCCCAACAGTATTAGGCCAAAGATGAGTTGAGCAACAGGATGCGTTCCAAAATGAAGCTTCCTGGCTAATGGATAAGCCAGCAGGGCAAGCAACCACCCGCCCAGGAAACCAACCAGAATGTCAGTTGGCCAATGAAGACCCATCACAATTCTTGAGAGGCAAATCAGCAGAGCCACTGGAATTATCGCGGCACGCAGCCATTTTTGCCGATAGAATAGACACAACGTCGCGGCAAACGCTGCGGCCGTCGCAGAGTGGCCGGAAGGAAACGAGTTGAACTTGTACAGTGCTCCGATCACGTGGAAATCGCCCGGAGAAAGTACCGATAGCGGACGAGGGATGCTGATCAAGTTCTTTATTCCCTTTATCCACAATGCCGCGAGCAACCAGCTCACGATCAAGGTCCACGCGAGTTCAGGCTTGCGGCGAATGAAGGGCAGGATCAGGACACATGCGACCAAACCGTCCCCGAAAGTGGTCAGGTTGATCCAAAAAATGTCGCCCGCGAATTGTCCGCGGTGATTAAGCCACAAAAAGATTTGTATCTCGCTGCCGGTAAAGTGGATTATTAAGAGCGACAGCAGGGCGGCGACGGGTGGCACAAAAAACCACCGTTCAATCTTCGTCGCGGGATGCTTGCCCATATGATGACTTGATTAACCGCAGCGCCGCGCTTGATGGCGGTGTTCGTAGATCCCAAACAATTCCACACCAGGAAAGAACTCTCAGCGCGTAGTGAGAGACATCAAGTTCCCACCAGTAGAAACCCTGGCGCTCAGATGACGCATAGTGGTGATGGTTGTTGTGCCACCCTTCGCCGAGGGTAATCAACGCGACGAATAAATTGTTTCGACTATTGTCCGTGGTTGCGAAGCGGCGCTTTCCGAAAATGTGCGCCAGGGAATTAACTGTAAAGGTGCCGTGATAAAGGAGCACCGTGCTGATGAAGAATCCCCACACCAGCATCTGCCAACCCGATGTGCCCAGGCTCGGCGCATATTGGTGCAGCGCTGAGCCGAAAAGAAATGCCGCGATGGCTAATAGAGCCGGCGGCAGAGAGTAGAAGCGGTCCAGAAGGCGCAGGTCTCGGTACTTGAGCAAGTTTGGAATCAACGCCCACTCAGTCGCCTGGCTTTCGCGGTGCAGGAACCAGCCGACATGCGATCTCCACAAGGTGCGCGTCAGCGGCGAATGCAGATCGTCCTCTGTGTCGGCGTGCAGATGGTGGCGGCGATGGTGAGAAGACCACCAGAGCGGCCCTTTCTGGTAAGCTGCGGTTCCGGCGAAGGCCATTAGAAAACCGAAAATTCTTCCCGTCTGGTACGTGCGATGGGAGAAAAATCGATGAAACCCAGCGGTGATTGCGAACATCCTGACCACGTACAGAACCAGACAGGTGACTATAGCGATCAAACTCACTCCCGCCCAAATGGCAGCAAGACAGGCCAAATGCATGAAAAGGAATTGAATGCAGACTGAATAATTCAGTTTTCCGCGGTCGAGCGGGCGAAGATTGCTGACGATGGACTCCGACATGAACGATCCTTGATCTCTCAAGAGATGATATCCACTATTTCCAGTAATGCAACTTCAGCTTGATCATAAATATCGAAATCGGCTTTCCCGGCTCGACGAATTAAGACCATGTGGTGCGAAATCTCGCTAGTTGGGCGATAATGCTTAACGCTCTCTCTGATCATTATTAACATGCTTCAATGCCCACGATGCAGCCGGCAGTACCCTGACGATGTGCACGTGTGCCCACACGACTTTGCGCCGCTAAGGGCAGACGACACATTCGCGGATGTGCCCGTCGATCCGCTTATCGACCGTGTGTTCGACAGCAAGTACAGATTGGACGAACGCCTCGGCGGCGGCGGCATGGGCACGGTCTATCGGGCGACGCATTTGCTCATCGACCGGCCCGTGGCCGTCAAAGTTCTGAGCCAGCGGTTTGTCGGTGACGAAACGGCGCAGCAACGCTTCCGCCGCGAGGCGCGCGCGGCCGGACGGATGCAGCATCCGAACGCCGTCATGGTCAATGACTTTGGAGCCACAAACGACGGCTATCTGTACATCGTGATGGAACTGCTGGAAGGGCTGACGCTGCGCGATTTGCTGGCGCGCGAAGGCCCCCTGGATTCGGCGCGGTCCGTCTCGTTCATGCTGCAGGCAAGCTCAGCCGTAGGCGCGGCGCACGAAGCCAAACTGATCCATCGCGATCTCAAGCCGGCTAATATTTTCATTGAGCAAAGGCCAAACATGCCGGCGGTCGTGAAGGTGCTGGACTTTGGCGTGGCAAAGTTCATCGTAGAAGAGCAGGAAGATGACGACTTCAACACGCTGACCCAGGTGGGCGCGATCATCGGCACGCCGCGCTATATGTCTCCCGAACAGTGTTCGGGAATTGCGCCGCTGACTCCGGCGTCGGATGTGTATAGTCTCGGCATAATTCTTTACGAGATGTTGTCAGGCGCTGTGCCTTTTAATGCCGACACACCGCTCGCCCTGGCATTGAAGCATGTGTCTGAGGCGCCGCGCAGCCTGCATGAGATCGTCCCGTCGATTCCCGAAGACCTGGAAAAGGTTGTGTCCCACGCCCTGGCAAAGAACCCGACCGACCGGCCGGTGGATGCCCACGAGTTTCGCCGCGAACTGCACGCAACTGCGGCGCGTCTGGGACTGGAACATGCCGACAGCACGCTTTCGCCAACTCTGGAAGATTTACGGCACGCCGGCACAGAGAGTCCTTCGGGGAGATTGGTGATTGATCTTGCGACCTTGCGTCAGGTGCAGGCAGCCACCAGCGGTGACAACCTGGAACTGCCTGCCTCTGTGAAAGCCGTCGCTGGCGCGACGCCGCCCGCAACGAATCGGCCACTTTTTTCCCGGCTAAATGTACCGCTGTTGAAAGAAGCGGCGGGCGAAGTCTCGCCTCGGGCGCGCGTTGCTGCCGCCGCGATGATTCTCTTGATCGCTTTACTTGGTTCAGGAGTGCTTGCATCACGTTGGTGGCGCAGGACAGAACGGGCAAACGCTCTGGTGAACGCGAACTTGGCTGCCGAACCGTCTCCCAGCCCGACGCCGTCACCATCGCCATCTCCTTCGCCTAAGCCAGCCCAGGTAAAGCCGACCCCTCAAAAGGAAAAGAAACCGTCGAAGCTCAAGTCGATATGGAACAAAGCGAAGGGCATCTTTAGATAGGAACTACTGTTTTGTGAGCCAGACTTCGATCTGTGATCTGAGGAAGCGCAAAACTCATACTGCCATGGCGAGCCCGGCAATGAAGTGCCGCCGACTCAATTGGAAAGATTAGCGAAAGGAAGGGACGAGAGCGTGCGTAGACTAAACGTTGTTTTATGTGCGGCGATCTTGATGTTTGGCGTCACGGTGAATTCGAGCGCGCAGCTGGATCGAGAGCGCGCGGAGCCGCGCCGGCCCGTGCACACATTTTCGATTGTGGCGCGAGATCCGAACACCGGCGAATTGGGGGTGGCGGTCCAGTCACACTGGTTTTCAGTCGGACCAATCGTGCCGTGGGCTGAAGCGGGAGTCGGAGCTATCGCCACTCAATCATTCGTCGATTCGTCTTATGGCCCGCTGGGCTTGGCATTGATGCGCGCGGGACGCAGCGCGCCTGATGCCTTGAAGGCTTTGCTCGCCGGTGACGAGGGCCGCGAAGTGCGCCAGGTGGCGATGATTGACGCACTTGGGCGGGTCGATGCGTGGACCGGCAAGAACGATATTCAAGCCGCTGGGCATCATGTCGGCAAAGACTATTCAGTGCAGGCGAACCTGATGATGAACGACAGGATCTGGCCGGCGATGGCCGCGGCGTTTGAATCAACGAAAGGCGATTTGGCTGAACGCATGCTGGCAGCGCTGGATGCGGCCCAAGCCGCAGGTGGCGACATTCGCGGCCGGCAGTCCGCCGCGCTAATCGTTGTGAGCGGGAAACCAACCGGTCAGGCCTGGAAGGATCGCGTCTTTGATCTTCGCGTCGATGACAGCGCAGAGCCTTTGAAAGAGCTGCGCCGGTTGGTCACTCTTCAGCGGGCGTACAATCATATGAACGCCGGCGACCTGGCCGTGGAAAAGAAGGACAACGAAGGCGCGCTCCGTGAATATGGCGCGGCCGAGCAATTGGTTCCCGACAATGCTGAGATGATCTACTGGCACGCTGTGGCGCTGGTGAATATGGGGCGCGTGGAAGAATCGCTGCCGCTCTTCAAACGCGTCTTTGCTATGGATCGGAACTGGATCGAGCTGACGCCGCGTCTGCCAAAGTCAGGGCTGCTGCCAAATGCTCCGAAGTTGATCGAGCGGATTGTGGCGGTGGGTCGGAAATAACGACCGTCGATTCTCTTGGTGACAACTTTCTTATTAGCACCGTGGCTTCAGCTCGGTGATTGCGGTTTTCGAGTGGAATGGAAACCGTTTAAACGGTTTCCGCGTTCTGTGGGAAACGGAATTCACCGCGCTAAACCGACGGTGCCAATGAGACCGAAGAAGGCGTATTTCTTACTTACTCACGTGCTGGATTACACTGGGTGACGCGATCGGAATTCATTAACCGCTAGCTGAACATGCAGACAGGTTCACAAACGAAATCATTCAAGGTTGGTTCGGCCACGTTTGGCGATGGGCGTCTGACAATTATTGCCGGGCCGTGTGTGATCGAATCAGCAGAACACGCGATGATGATGGCCCGCGAGTGTGCTCAGCGCGCGCGAGATGCCGGGCTGGATTTTGTTTTCAAGTCTTCCTTTGATAAGGCCAATCGTTCATCGGTCAAGAGTTTTCGTGGCGTTGGGTTGGCAGCAGGTCTCGAGATTTTGCAGCACGTAAAGGACGAACTAAACGTCCCGGTGCTCACCGATGTTCATGACGTGACTCAGATTGATCAGGTTGCAGCCGTAGTCGATGTGCTGCAAATTCCGGCTTTTCTTTGCCGGCAAACCGATCTGATTGCTGCGGCGGCCCAGTCAGGACGCGCAGTCAACGTCAAGAAAGGACAATTTCTTGCGCCTGAGGACGCCCGCAATATCGTCGAGAAAGCGCGAGCTGCCGGTTGCGACCGATTGATGTTGACTGAACGAGGAGTCAGTTTCGGCTACAACAATCTGGTCGTAGATATGCGATCGCTTCCTATTATGAGTGAGTTTGGCGTGCCGGTTGTTTTCGATGTGACCCATTCACTGCAACTGCCGGGCGGTCTGGGTCATGCAACCGGTGGTTTGTCGCAGCACATCGAACCACTCGCGCGGGCGGGCGTGGCGTGTGGCGTTGACGCGGTGTTCATGGAAGTTCACGAGGCCCCTGAGCGAGCGCCGTCGGACGGTCCAAACATGCTACCGTTGGGACGAATGGGTGCGTTATTGGAGGTGCTGCGGGACATTCATGCGCTGGTCGGCAAGAGAGCCCAGACCACGGTCGTCTGATTGACGAGCATCTCCGTTCGCAGACGCGCAGGCTTTAGGTCCTAATGACAACTGAGCGCGCGTCCGTAGCCGCAGTCCAGGCAAACTTGAAAACTTTCATAAACATGATCATGAAATCTGTGCTGGTTGTCCTATCCGTCTGTTTGTTGTGTGGCTTCGGATTCCCGTTTTCAGTCCCGTCCCAGGACGAACCGCGAGCCGCCTGGCAGGTAACTAACTTTGATATCACGGTGAATAATCCCGGAGTCGAGCGCTCGCTGAACGCTCACGCGGTCGTCTCGTTGCGCAACGTCGGCCGCGGCGCCGGCTCGACTTTGAGTTTGCGGATAAATTCAAAAGCCGAAATCAAATCAGTCACCGTCGGAGGCGCGCCCGCCAGTTTTCGTTCGACACCTGAGACGCGCGGTGGAGCGCAACGATTCACCATAACGTTACCGACCGCGATTGCGCCCAATGACAATGTGAGCGCGACAATCGAATACCGTCTGCCCGTGGCTGAAAACTCGGGCCTGGCCGCCCTTTCGCCGGTGGCGTCACAGTTTTTACCGCAGTCATTGTGGTTTCCGTCGCCTAACACGCCCTTCGCCGTACGCGGCGCTGACTACGCCCCGTTTCGTCTGACCGTCAACGGCGCGAGCGCGATCTCATCCGGGATTGAAAAGAGCGCAAACGGGAACAGCGTTTTCGAACAGCCGCTCAACGCGCAACCCTTCTTTATAGCGGGCGCATGGGACCGCGTTGACGGCGGCGCCAACGCCAGGGGAATTAGCGCCTTTCTGCTGAAGGGCGCCGGCGCTGATGAACGAAAACAAGCTGAGGCTCTGATTGCGCTGACAAACGACGCGCGCGCTTTCTTTGCGAGTCTGTTCGGTCCTGCACCCGATACGCCATTGCGCCTGGTAGCCGTCACGCGCGGAGCGGGTTTTGATGACGCGGGCACAGTCTTGCTGGGGGAGGGCGCATTTCGCCGCAAGAAGATTGATGCAGTTACGGCCCTGGGAATCGCGGAAGCGATGGCGCGCCTTTGGATCGGCGCTGACTCACCGGTCCGAGGTGAAGGTCAGGGAGTCTTGCGAGAAGGATTGACGCGATTCGTCGCCACTCTATTTATTGAAAAACAGTTTGGCGCCGACGCCGCTGAGGCTGAACGGGCGCGGCAGCGTTTAGCCTATGCTGCGATCGCCAAGCGCGATGGCCCGCTCGCGCACACGACTCTGTTGGACGCCACATATTTTAGTTCGGTCAGCAACAAAGGCGCGATGATCTGGCGTCTGCTCGATCATGTCGTTGGACGTGATGAGTTCGTGGCCACTCTGCGGCGGTTGCTGGCGAGCGCCAAGAGCGATGCCGACGGTTTATCCCTGGCTCGTACTCGCGCTGTCTTTTCTGAACGGGGAGCGGCGCTAAAGAGCCTTCTCGATCAGGAACTCGATCAGCCAACTGACATGGACTTGATGGCCGGTTTGCCGCATCTCGAAGGCGGCCAGTGGATCGCCGCGCTCCGCAACCTGGGCTCGATCGAAGTGACGGTGAATGTTTCGGCAACCACCGACGCCGGGCAACGGGTCAACGCGCAGGGAACTATTCCGGCCCATGACTTTGGCCAGGTAGTTTTCAAAAACGCTTCCCGAATCGTACGCGTCGAAGTCGATCCGGAAAAGTTCTATCCGCAGATTGATTATGACAACGACTCCGCGCCGCATTCCATTCAGGCGGCTACCTCCCTCGCTGAGGCGACCAGGTTGTTTGGCGCACAGGAATTTGCAAAAGCGGAAACACTTGCGCGTGAGTTGCTCAGCGCCTCGCCAAGGAGTCAGGAAGCGCGCATTGTGCTGGCCCGTGCTCTGTTGGCCGAAGACAAACTTGAAGATGCCGAGCGAGAATTTCGTCAATTGGCCGACGATCGGCTGCCGACGCCAGCGGCGCTGGCCTGGTCGAGCATCGGTCTGGGCGAGATCGCTTTGAAACGAAGTCAGGCAGCGGACGGTGCCCGCTATTTCAACGAAGGTGTGCGCGCGGACGCAGAATACGCGTCAACGCTGACAGCACGCGCGGCGCGCATTCGTGCTGAAGCAGCCGCGAATTCAGCGCCGGCGATCGATGAGTCGATCAGAACCTTCGCCGGTCAACTGGATGCGGCCGTTCGTAGCGGCAGACAGGCCGACATCGCCCCCTTGATTGTTCCCGGCGAGTTGGTTGGGTTCGTCCGCGGCGTGGTCGGCACTCAGCCGGAAGCCTGGCAAACTCGCGTCTTGCGCAGCGAAACGCTTGACGCAAACCGCGTGGCTCTGGATGTTGCCCTTAACAGCAAACAATTGGGCGTGGAACACTCGGGCACTGCGGTATTTGTTCTGGCTCGTGTGGGAGGATCGTGGAAGCTGAACGCGATCGAATTCTTTGAAGTGAAGTGAGAGAAGTTTCAAGTTTCAGGTTTCAAGTTTCGGGTTCGCGTTTCCCGACCGCAGTTGAAAATTGAACCTGAAATCTGAAAGACAGGATTGGTGGTCGATGTTCCATCTTGAATTCGTGTGACTTCGTGGATCGTTTGCTTATTGTAATGTCTCGAACGATCCACAAAATCAGACGAAACAGCACGAAGAAGAGCAATGCACGAACTCAACGCCAAACTTGAAGCGCTGCGCGAGAATATTCGCAAAGTTGACTCATGCGCCGTAGCGTTCTCCGGAGGAGTTGATTCAACGCTCGTCCTCAAGATCGCGCATGAAGTGTTTGGTGCTCGCGCGATCGCCGTAACCGCGTTGAGCGAATCGCTTCCGACAGGCGAACTTGAGGAAGCTGAGGAACTGGCGCGCACCATTGGGGCGCGACACATTGTGCTGCGCACATTTGAAACTCAGGACGAAAAGTATCTAGCGAACGCGGCTAACCGCTGTTACTTTTGCAAAACAGAAATGTACGCGCGCATCAGCGAGTATGCTCTCCGTGAGGGTTTTGCGGCCGTGTTCGATGGCTTGAATCGGGATGATCTTTCGGATCGTCGTCCAGGTCGCGCTGCGGCGATAGAGCGCGGCGTCATCTCGCCTCTGGTTGACGCAGATCTTGATAAAGAAGAAGTCCGCGCCCTGTCGCAACAGTTTGGATTGCCGACCTGGGACAAGCCCGCGCTTGCCTGTCTGTCGTCACGAATCCCACACGGGACTCCGATTACTTTGCAAGCTCTGACACAGGTAGATCGGGCGGAAACGTTTCTGCGTAAGCTGGGTGTGCGTCAGGTCCGAGTCCGCCATCTCGGTGCGACGGCGCGGATCGAAGTTGAGGCCCGCGACTTTGATCTCGTGCGACGTCGGGAATCAGAAATCACCGAGCATCTGAACGCACTCGGCTTTGCGGACGTCGTGCTTGATCCCGAAGGGTATCGCCCGGGCAATCTGAACTCACTTTTCGCCAATACGTAATGCAAGCTGAAGTACTCCGAAATCTTTTGCAAGAAGTGCGGGCAGGCTCGCGCACGGTCGAGTCGGCCATCGATCAGCTGCGACATTTGCCTTTTGAAGACCTGGGCCATGCGCGGCTTGATCATCACCGCGCACTGCGCACCGGATTTCCCGAGGTTGTTTTCTGTGAAGGGAAGAGCCTCGAGCAGATAGTCGAAATCCTCGAGAGACTCTCGCAGAAACATTCCCCGGTGCTGGCCACTCGCGCTTCGCGCGAAATCTTTGACGCAGTCGTGTCGCAACTGCCGCAGGCGAATTATTTCGCCGATGCCCGGATCATTCAACTTGGGGTCAATGGAGCTGAGCCGACCCGGACCACTGTGCTGGTCGTGTGCGCCGGAACCGCTGACGTACCGGTGGCGGAAGAAGCCACGGTGACCGCGAGCGCCCTGGGAAGCCGCGTGGAAAGACTCTACGACGTGGGCGTGGCGGGCGTTCATCGTTTGCTGGCCGCGCGCGACAGATTGAATGCGGCAAACGTAATCATAGTAGTGGCGGGCATGGACGGTGTGCTGCCGACAATCGTCGGCGGTCTGGTCGCGGCTCCGATAATCGCGGTGCCCACGAGCATAGGTTATGGAACCGGCTTGGGCGGCACTGCGGCCTTGATGACCATGCTGAACGCGTGCGCGCCCGGAATCGCGGTCGTGAATATCGACAACGGTTTTGGCGCCGGCTATCTCGGACATTTGATCAATGCGCGCGGCACGTCAGAACCCCGACCTGTCGGGGTAGCGGGCAGTTGATTCCGGTCTTAATCTGCCGTGAAACTCGAAACTCGAAACTCAAAACTCGAAACTGACGATCTCAATCGTCGCGCCAAACCCATCAAGCTACTATTGATGGATTGCGACGGCGTGCTTACCGATGGACAGCTTGATTTGCTGGAAAACGGCGATGAGCAGAAGACTTTCCACGCCCGTGATGGTCAGGGCATCTCGCTCTTTCATCGGGCCGGGTGGAAAACAGGAATTATTTCCGGGCGCACTTCGAGTGCCGTCGAGCGGCGCGCCCAGGATTTAAGGATGGCTTACGTGCGACAGTATGCGAAAGACAAGATCGCAGCGCTCCAAGAGATAATGGCCGCGGCGGGAGTTTCCGCAGACGAGTGTGCCTACATCGGGGATGACGTCGCTGATATTCCGGTGATGCGACGCGTTGGGTTCGCGGTCGCAGTCGCCGACGCCGTCGAGGAAACAAAGCAGGCGGCGCATTATGTAACTGAGCTTAAGGGTGGTCGCGGTGCGGTCCGCGAAGTCGCCGAGATAATCCTCAAGGCCCAGGGTCTTTGGGAAGAGTTGATGAAGCCCTATCGTCAGTAGTCAGTTGTTAGTAGTTAGTTGTTCATAGTGTGGTGAGTGAAGTTGACTTTCCTGAACTGGCCCAATAATCTTCCGCCGCTGGTTGAGGTTTCTAAGAAAAGGAGAGGCTTAGCTCTTGCCTTTTTCCTCTTCTCTGAGCGGGCGTAGCTCAATGGTAGAGCGCCAGCTTCCCAAGCTGGATGTTGCGGGTTCGATCCCCGTCGCCCGCTCCATTTTCCGCAGTAATTCCTAAACTCAATTTTCAAAGCTCATAGAAACTCTAAGAACGTCACGCAAATTCTCTCGGCGCAAGTGTCAGCCTCCAAGGGATGACCCTCTCCGAATGCTTCCCACAGCCTTCACGTTAGAGTGAGGTCTAGCCCAAGTCTTACGCAATGAATCGTGTGTTGATATCGAGTCCGTCAATCTTGAACGTGTCCGCAGTACGTATGGCGTGGATTCGTCGTGGTCCAGTACTGTCCTCCGATAGCGGAGTGGGCGAAGGCGTTGCGGTCGCTTGAGGATTGACTCTTGTAGAAGGCTGTTGCGCCTGAGCGGCGACGGTGAAGAGAGTCACGCTGAACGCAAACAGCACGCGCGCCCGAAAGCGTTTCAATTTATCGAAACGCCTCGGTGCGAATGTCATAACTTATCAGTCGGCACAGCAATTCTGAGAACAGGCTTCCCGCCAATATTCTGCAAGGGAAAATAGACTCGATGTGTGCGTTGGTCAACGGCGACAGTGTGCGCGTTGGCGGCAAAGAAGCCTTCGCCGATCCTCACCAGACTCTTACCACGCTCGTCGAAAATTGAAATGACGCCGCTTTCGGCGGAAACATAAAGGCGACCGAATGCCTTATCAAAGGCAAGCACGTCCGGGTCTGTGCCGACCGCTTGAATCGCGGTCATTTTCTTCACTTCCAGATCAAAGACCGCCAGCTTTGCATTCTCTTCGCAGGCCACGAATGCCAAACGATGCTCGCTGTCGATGTTGAGTCCGTGGCTTCCGCTGCAACCGGGCAGGGGATAGCGTCCGATGACTTGATCTTTGTTCGGATCG
>Ga0207646_10007291_pt1 | contig 11266 bp, 6 predicted proteins | sample KBSK5502metaG_FD_184343 | JGI IMG/M metagenome (GOLD analysis project Ga0207646, IMG submission 184343) | Corn, switchgrass and miscanthus rhizosphere microbial communities from Kellogg Biological Station, Michigan, USA - KBS K5-50-2 metaG... | ecosystem: Host-associated > Plants > Roots >...
CGGTCGGGGCCGCCGGAGGCAGAAACGTTCTACTACCTCGGGCGCGCCCAGCTCGTGCTCGACCGCCCGGTGGAAGCCGTGTCCTCCCTGCGCCGCGCCCTCGAGCTCGCGGAGGGCCCATCCTTCCGCGAGGTCCAGCGACGGAGCATCCACTACAACCTTGCCCTCGCGCTCCGCCAGACCGGGGCCAATGACGAGGCGGCGGCACACTTCGCCGAGGCTGAGCTCGCGTCGGCCCGCGGTGCGGAAAGCGCGCGCGAGCGGCTCGGCCGTTTTCTCAGCGACCGCCTCGAGCCGGAGCTCACGGCAGCCGTTGACCCCTTCATGGAGGTCCCCCTCGTCGGCCTCGGCGCCGCGGAGCGGTCCGCGCTCAAGCAACGCGCGACGACGGCGCTCGCCCGGGCCTACCTGAACCTCGGCGTGATGCAGGCCCAGGGCGAGCACTTCTTGCGCGCCGCCGAGCACTTCGAGAAAGCGGCCGAGGTCGCGCCCGACTTCCCGAACGTCCAGTACTCGCTCGGTGTCGCCCATTTCAACGCTCGCCAGTTCGACAAGGCCGCCGGGCCGCTGACGCGCGCCCTGGCCCAGAGGCCGGACGACGCGGGCCTGAGGCGCATGCTGGCCGTCTCCTGGCTCAACGTCGAGGCGTACGACAAGGCCGCGGAGCTTCTGAAGGACGACCCGGCGCGCTTCTCGGACCCGTCGCTGGAGTACGCGTACGGCCTTGCCCTCGTGCGCAGCGGCCGCGCCGCGGAGGCGGAAGCGGTCTTCGCGCGCCTGCTCGCCCTGCACGGCGAGTCGGCCGAGCTCGGCGTGGTGATGGGCCAGGCCCACGCGCAACAGGGTGACTACGAGTCGGCCATCGAGACCCTGCAGGCGGCGCTTCGCCGCAAGCCCGACGTGGCCGACGCCAACGCGACGCTCGGGGTCATCTACTTGAAGCAGGGAAAGCTGCCGGAGGCGGAGGCGGCCCTGCGTGGCGAGCTGCGGAGCAATCCGGGCGACCTCAAATCGCAGCATCATCTCGCCACCGTCCTCGACCTCGAGGGCCGGACGGAGGAGGCGCTGCCCCTCCTGCGCGCCGTGCTCAAGGCCAAGCCCGACTTCGCGGACGCGCGCTACCTGCTCGGCAAGATCCTGCTCGCCAGGGGGGCGGCCGGCGAGGCCGCGGAGCATCTGGAGGCGGCCGCGCGCCTGGCTCCCGAGGACGCGAACATCCACTACCAGCTCGGGCAGGCCTACCAGAAGCTCGGACGGACGGACGAGGCCCAGCAGCAGTTCGAGATCTTCCGCCAGATCAAGGACAAGCGTCGGGGGAGCACGAGTTGACACGCCTTCTTCGCGTCCTCGCCGTCCTCCTCGTGGCCGCGCCGGTCCTGGCCCAGACCGCGGCGCCCGTCTCGCCGGCTCCCGACATCAAGGCCATCCAGCGCCGCGCGCGGCAGTACCTGGCGGAGAGCCGCGAGAACGACGCGGTGTCGGAGCTGCGCCGGGCGGCGAAGATCGGGCCGCTCGATCGCGACCTGGCCCTCAAGCTCGCGAGCGTCGAGCAGGCGGCGGGGAACCGGGCGCTCGCGGAAAAGCAGCTCCGCTCGGCGGCGGAGCGCTTCAAGTCCGTGCAGGCGCTGTTGCAGCTCGCGCGCCTCCAGTCGGGGCAGGGAGACGCGGTGGGGGCGCTGGAATCGCTCACCCGCGCGCGCGCGCTCGCGCCGAACGCGGAAGACGTGCTGAGCGCGTCCGCCCAGGTCGCGCTGGCCGTCCGCGCGCCGCTGCCCGCCATCCTGGCCCTGGAGCCGCTGACGCGCATGTGCCCCACCGTGGCCCAGTACCCCTACCTCCTCGGGATCGCCCTCCTGCAGGCCGGCGACATGCTGGGCGCAGTCGAGCCCCTGCAGCAGGCGCAGAAGCTCGAGCCGAATCGAGTGCTCACGCTCGTCGCCCTCGGGCTCGCCCTGAACGGCCGAAAGATGTACGCCGAAGCCAAGCCGGGTCTCCTCCACGCGCTCGAGCTGGAGCCCGAGAACGTGGAGGCGACGGCCGCGCTCGCCGAAGCGGAGGACGGCCTGGGCGAGCTGGCGGAAGCGGAAGCGCACGCGGAGCGCGCGCTGGCCAGGGCCGGCGGTCATGCCACCGCGAACCTGGTCATGGGAATGGTGCGGATGAAGCAGGAGCGCTATGCCGAGGCGCGCGCGGCCTTCGAGCGGGCGATCGCCGGCGATCCCGGCTCTCCGAAGGCGTACTACCAGCTCAGCCTCGCCTACGCACGGCTCGGCGACGAGGCCGGCGCGCAGAAGCAGGTGGAGCTCTATCAGCGGAAGCTGCGGGAGATCGACGAACAGGTGCATCGGCTGCGGACGGCGACCGGCGTTTCGGACAACGGGGGGATGCGCCGGTGAAACGCGTCCTGAGCGTCCTCCTGGCCGCGCTGGCCGGATCGGCGGCGATGCCGTCTTCCCCCGACGGCCCGGTGACGCTGCTCTTCCGCGACATCGGAGGCGAGGCGGGGATCACCTTCCAGCACCACTCGGCTCCGGAGAAGAAGTACATCGTCGAGTCCATGAGCGGCGGAGTCGCGCTCTTCGATTTCGACAACGACGGGCTCGTCGACATCTACTTCGTGGACTCCCTGACCGTGGACACGGCCAAGGATCCGAAGGCCGCGCGTAGCGCGCTCTATCACAACCTCGGGAACGGGAAGTTCGAGGATGTCACGGACAAGGCGGGCGTCGGGCACCCGGGGTGGGGGATGGGGGTGTGCACGGCCGACGTGGACGGCGACGGGTGGGAGGACCTCTACGTCACCGCCATCGGCGGGAACCATCTGTACCGGAACAACCACGACGGCACGTTCGCCGACATCACCGAGCGGGCGGGGGTCGCCGGCGGCGGTTGGTCGACGGGTTGCGGCTTCGCCGACTACGATCGGGACGGCGACCTGGACCTCTTCGTCAGCCGTTACGTGAAGCTCGACCTCGACAACCTGCCCGAGTTCGGCAAGGGCAAGACCTGCGAGCATCGTGGCATCAAGGTGCAGTGCGGCCCCCGCGGCCTGCCCGGCATGACCGACCTCCTCTACCGCAACGACGGCAACGGCCACTTCACGGAGGTGAGCGAGGCGGCGGGGGTCTCCGACCCTCGCGGGTACTTCGGCCTCGGGGTCGCCTGGTTCGACGCCAACCAGGACGGATGGCCGGACCTGTACGTGGCCAACGACTCCACGCCCAGCTTCTTCTATGTCAACCAGAAGAACGGCACCTTCAAGGAGCTCGCGTTCCCCATGGGCGTGGCGGTGAGCGAGGACGGCGCGGAGCAGGGCGGCATGGGCCTGGCCGTCGGCGACTACGACGGCAGCGGCCGGCTCAGCCTCTTCAAGACGAACTTCGCGGAGGAGTACAACAACCTCTACCACAACGACGGCGATCACTTCACGGACGTGTCCTTCCGCTCGCAGACCGCGCCCAGCAGCCTGCCCTTCGTGGGCTGGGGGGCGGCCTTCCTCGATTACGACAACGACGGGCGGCTGGACATCCTCGCCGTCAACGGCCACGTCTATCCCCAGATGGACCAGGCCCGCCTGGGCGCGTCCGCGGGGTACCACCAGCGCAAGCTGCTCTACCACAACCGGGGCGACGGCCAATTCGAAGAGGTGGCTGCGAAGTACGGCTCCGTCCTCACCGACGAGCGCGTCAGCCGGGGAATGGCCGTCGGCGACCTCGACAACGACGGACGGCTCGACGTCGTGATCAACGACCTCGACGGCCGGCCCCAGGTCCTGCACAACGAGCTGGCCGATCGCGGCCACTGGCTGATCGTGAAGCTCAAGGGCAAGGCTCCGAACACCGACGCCATCGGGGCGGTGGTCAAGGTGAAGGCGGGGACGCTCAGTCAGATGCGTCTGGTACAGAGCGGAACCAGCTATCTCTCGCAGGAAGACATGCGACGGCATTTCGGGCTCGGCGCGCAGACGGTGGCAGATTCAGTCGAAGTGGTGTGGCCGGACGGGACGACGAGCCATGTCGAGAAGGTGAAAGCCGACCAGATCCTCGAGATCGCGCAGGGACGTTAAGCCCGCCGGTTTCGTCTCGAATCCACTGATGACAGACCGACCAAGCCACAACCTCTCGGCCTGTCATCTTCGCTTTGCCAGATCTTTCCACGCAACGAGCGTGAAACCCTTTGCCTTCAAGAAATCCCGGAATTCCGCTGCGCGCACGAGATCGAAGTCATTCTGCCGCCACTGCGCTCCCCAATCGGGGTGGTCGGAAGTCGCGCCTCGCATCTCCTCGTCGTCGTACGCCAGGTGGACGATCAGCTCGTAGGCGCCGGGGGGAAGCGGGGAGAGCAGCTTCTCGTAGGCGGCTACCCATTCGCTCGTGGTCACGCCCGGCTCGAGGGCGACGACGCGATCGACGAGGGCGTCGTCGCGCCCGCCCTCACCCGACCGTTGGAGGAGCAGGGGCAAGCCATACGACGCCCCCAGGCCGCGATAGACGGCAAGCAGGGGCGCCGTCTGGAAGAACGCGCCCATGTGCGAGTCGAGGTGGGAGAGACGGATGCCCGCCGCGCGGGCGCGGTCCACCTGCGCGCGCAGCTCGCGCTCGACGTCGGCCGGCTTGGCCTGCGCGCCCACCGTCGTCTCCACGAGCGGGAAGTAGCCGTCCGCATCGACGAGGCTCGGCACTTCGCCGGCGGGGCTCAGGGGGCGCCAGCGAAATGAGGTCCATTCGCTGTTGAGGGCGAGATGGATGCCGAGGTCGGCCTCCGGGTGCGTGCGGGCCCAACGCGCGACTTCGGGAAACCAGGGGCAGGGCACGAGGATGCTGGCCGACGTGACCCAGCCCTTCTCCAGCGCCTCGAAGGTGGCGCGGTTCACCGAATGGGACATCCCGAGGTCGTCGGCGTGGAGGACGAGGAGGCGCGCGCCCGGCGGGTACCCCAGGCGCTCGGGAATGCCCGGGGCGGGGGATTGCGCATGGGTGAGCGTCGCCCCCGCGAGCGCGGCGGCCAGGCCCACGCCCACGGCGCCCAGGGCGCGGCGGCGGCCCCTCATCACCTCACACCGCGATGCGCGCTTCGCGCAGGCGCAGCCGGAGCTGCCGGCGCGCCTCGCGGGAGGCCATGAGGAGGCTGCCCCAGAGGGGCGCTTCCTTGCCCAGCGCGGAGACGACGATCTCGAGCGGGGCGCGCGAGATGCGGGACACGACCTTGCGCACCTCGTGCACGAGCGGCTCCGCCTGCGCGAACAGCGCGCCGCCCAGGACGATGAGGGACGGATCGACCACCGCCCCCACGTTGGCCACCGCGATCCCGATGAGGCGCGCCGTCTCGTCGACGGCCTGGTGGGCGGTGCGATCCCCCTTCTGGGCGGCCTCGAACAGCTCGGCCATCCAGCGCACGGGGTCGCCGCGCCCGCCGCGCGGCCAGCGTGCGGCGAGGCTCTGCAGGCCGGCCAGCGTCTCCAGGCATCCGCGCGAGCCGAAGTCCACGGAGAGGTACTGCGGGCCCATGCACATCACCGCGATCTCGCCCGCCATGAAGTGGTGCCCGCGATGCAGCTCGCCGTCGATCAGCACGCCGGCGCCGATGCCCGTGCCCACGAACAGGAACACGCAGGTGTCGTGACCCCTGGCCGCTCCGCGCCAGTGCTCGCCGATCACGGCGAGGTTGACGTCGTTCTCCACGACGACGGGCGCCTCCAGCGTGCGCTCGAGGGTGTCGCGCACGGCGACGTTCGTCCAGCCGTTGAGGTTCGGGGCCAGGGTCACCACCCCCCGGTCGTAGTCGACGACGCCGGGCACGCCCACGGCGACGGCGAGGAGCTTCTCGGGCGGCGCCGCCTCGTCACGCATGAGCGCGCGCACCGCCCCCGCCATGCGGGAGAGCAGCGCTTCCGGCCCGATGCCGGCCGGAGTGGGGACGATGCGATGCGCCAGGGGCTCGCCGCGGAGGTCGGCCACGGAGAGGCGCGTCCGCGTCGGGCCGAGGTCGATGCCGGCCACGAACCCGTGGCGGGCGTTGAACTCCATGAACGCGGGACGGCGGCCTCCCCGGGACGGCCCCGCGCCCAGCTCGCGCACGACGCCGCTGCGGATCAGATGCGAGACGAGCGTGCCCACGGTGGGCGCGGAAAGGCCGGTCGCCTCGATCAGCTCTGCGCGCGTGAAGCTGTCCGGCCGGTTCATCGCCACCACCAGCACGCGGTCCAGGTTGAGGCGGCGCAGATGGCCGGAATCGCCCCCCGAACCGTGATGCGCGAGCCCGCGTGCGCGCGAGGAGACGCCCCCCTCGCCACTCAGATGTGTTTCCGGTTTCACTTTGGCAGGCAGTCTAAGGAAGTGTTGACTTCTTTTGCAAGATCCAATTCACAAAAACACGCCACGGAGGCGGACCGCCAAACGTTGACGGAGCCGGGGCGCTGATCTAGGCTGCCCGGCCAATCCCATGGAAAACCCCTCCCCTGCGAGCCCAACCGCCCACCTGACGCGCGGCTTCGGCCTGCTCGGCGCCACCGCGCTGAACATGACGAACATGGTCGGGATCGGGCCCTTCATCACGATCCCGCTGCTCATGGCGGCCATGGGAGGGCCGCAGTCGCTCCTGGGCTGGCTCGTCGGGGCGCTGATCGTCGTGTGCGACGGCCAGGTGTGGAGCGAGCTGGGCGCTGCCTTGCCCGGATCCGGGGGCAGCTACCGGTTCCTGCGCGAGGCCTATGGCCCCCTGAAATGGGGCCGGTTCATGGCCTTCCTCTTCATCTGGTCCTTCGTGCTCAGCGGCCCCCTGGAGATCGCGTCGGGACTCATCGGCTTCAGCCAGTACGCGACCTACCTCTGGCCGGGCCTGGCCGGGAGCGGCAGCAAGTACGTCGGGGCGGGCGTCGGCCTCGTCGCGATCGTGATGCTGGCCCGGCGCATCACGTTCCTGAGCCGGCTCACGGTGACGCTGTGGGCGGGGACGGTCCTCACGCTCGTCGCGATCCTCGTCTCCGGCCTCCCGCACTTCGACGCCGCCCGCGCCTTCGACTTCCCGCCGGGGGCGTTCGACTTCAACCGCGGGTTCGTGCTGGGCCTCGGCAGCGCCGCCCTCATCGCGATCTACGACTACCTCGGGTACTACGACATCTGCTACATCGGCGATGAGGTGCGCGAGCCCGCCCGGGTCATCCCGCGCTCGATCCTCTACTCGATCGCGGGCTGCGCGATCGCGTACTTCCTGCTGCACCTCACCATGCTGGGCGTGCTGCCCTGGCGGCAGATGCTCAACTCGAAGTTCGTCGTGTCCGAGTTCATGGAACACCTCCACGGGCGGCGAGCGGCGGTCGTCGTCACGGTCATGATCCTGTGGACGGCGTTCGGCTCCGTGTTCGCGCTGCTGCTCGGCTACTCGCGCATCCCCTACGCGGCCGCGGTGAAGGGGGACTTCTTCCAGGTCTTCTCGCGGCTCCATCCCAAGGGCAACTTCCCGTCCGTCTCCCTCTACGTCCTGGGCGCGGTCGCGATCGTGGCGTCGTTCTTCTCGCTCGACACGGTGATCAGCTGGCTGATCACGACGCGCATCGTCGTCCAGTTCATCGGCCAGATCTTCGCGCTCCCGCTCCTGCGCCGGCAGCGCGCGACGCTGCCGTACCGGATGTGGCTCTATCCCGTGCCTGCGGCGATCGCGCTCCTGGGCTGGGCGTACGTGTTCCTCACCTCCGGCCTCACCGCCATCGTGGTCGGCCTGGCCACCCTCGCGGCGGGAGTCATCGCGTTCCTGTTGCGCGCGCGCGTCTCCGCCACCTGGCCCTTCGCTCCGTCCGCCGCGTCGGGGGCGCCCTGAGGAGATCGAAGATGTCCCTCCGCGCCGCCGTGGTCGCCGCCGTGTTGTGGGCGTGCGCTTCTGCGCTCCAGGCGCAGCCCGCGAGCCGCCTGGCCTTGCACGAGGGCTGGAGCCTGCAGTCCTCGGAGAAGGCCTCCGCCGGCGGCGAGGTCCTCTCGCAGCCCAGCTTCGCAGCCGAGGGCTGGTACGCGATCACGGTGCCCAACACGGTCGTGGGCGCGCTCGTGGAGAATGGCACGTACCCCGATCCGCTGTTCGGGATGAACCTCCGCTCGCTGCCCGGGATGACGTACCCGGTCGCCAAGAACTTCTCGCTGCTGCCGATGTCGCCCGAGAGCCCGTTCGCACGCTCGTGGTGGTATCGCAAGGAATTCGACCTCCCGACGTCGCTCGGAGGGCGCGCGGCCTTCCTGCATCTCGACGGGATCAACTATCGGGCCAACGTGTGGCTCAACGGGCAGCGGCTCGCGGACGCGCGCGAAGCCGCGGGCGCGTTCCGCCGCTACGACCTCGACGTGACCCGCTGGGCGCGGCCGGGCGCGCGCAACGCGATCGCGGTGGAAGTGTTCGCCCCCGAGCCGACCGATCTCGCCCTCACCTGGGTGGACTGGAGTCCCATGCCGCCGGACAAGAACATGGGCCTCTGGAGCGACGTCTACCTGACGGACAGCGGCGCCATCGCCCTGCGCAACGCGCACGTCGTCACCACGCTCGATCTCCCCTCACTCGACGTGGCCCACCTGACCGTCACCACGGAAGCCTTGAACACGACCGACCGTCCGGTGCGCGGCACCGTGCGCGGCGCGATCGGCGACGTCCGGTTCGCGCAGGAGATCCGCTTGGGTCCGCGCGAGAGGAAGCTCGTGCGCTTCACGCCGGAGACGACCCCCGCCCTCGAGGTCCGCCGCCCGCGCCTCTGGTGGCCGTACCGCATGGGAGAGCCGAGCCTCTACACGCTGGCCCTGGAGGCGGAAGCGGACGGCGGCGTCTCCGACCGCCAGCAGGTCCGCTTCGGGATCCGCGAGGTCACGTCCGAGCTCACGGACAAGGGCCATCGCCTCTTCCGCGTGAACGGCCGGCCCATCCTGATCCGCGGCGGGGGCTGGGCCTCGGACATGATGCTGCGGCGGTCCCGCGAACGGATGCGCGCGGAGATGCGCTACGTGCGCGAGATGGGGCTCAACACCGTCCGCTCCGAGGGCAAGTTCGAGAGCGACGAGTTCTTCGACCTCGCGGACGAGCAGGGCATCCTGGTGATGATCGGCTGGTGCTGCTGCGACCAGTGGGAGAAGTGGGACAAGTGGGACGCGGAGGACCGTCGCGTCGCGGTGGCCTCGCTCGCGGACCAGGCGCGGCGGCTCCGCAATCATCCGAGCGTCTTCGTGTGGCTCAACGGGAGCGACGGGCCGCCGCCTCCCGCGGTCGAGAAGTCCTACCTGGACGAGCTCGAGCGCGTCGAGTGGGCGGCCCCCGTGCTCTCGAACGCGGCGGACAAGCCGGGCGTGGGCGGGCCCTCGGGCGTGAAGATGCGCGGGCCCTACGAATACGTGCCCCCGTCGTACTGGCTGCTCGACGCGAAGAACGGAGGCGCCTTCGGCTTCGACACCGAGGTCAGCCCGGGCGCGGCCGTGCCTCCGATCGAGAGCCTGAAGGAGATGCTGCCCGCCGAGCACCTCTGGCCGATGGACGAGTTCTGGATGTTCCATGCCGGAGGCCAGGAGTTCGCGAACCTCAAGCTGTTCACGAGCGCGCTCGAGGGACGCTACGGGAAGGCGACCAGCGCGGAAGACTACGCGCGCAAGGCCCAGGCCCTCACCTACGAAGGCCAGCGCGCGATGTTCGAGGCCTTCGCGCGCAACAAGTACACGGCCACCGGCGTCATCCAGTGGATGCTCAACAACGCCTGGCCCTCGATGATCTGGCACCTCTACGACTACTACCTGCGGCCGGGCGGCGGCTACTACGGGACGAAGAAGGCCTGCGAGCCGGTCCACGTCCAGTACTCCTACGACGACCGGTCGGTGGTGATCGTCAACGACCGACAGGAGGGAGTGAAAGGCCTGAAGGTGATGGCGCGAGTGCTGGGCCTCGGCCTGAGCCCTTCGTTCTCGCGCGAGGCGGTGGTCGACGTTCCCGCCGACGGCGTCGTCCGTGCCTTCGAGATCCCGGCCCTCGCGGCCGCCTCTCCCGCGTACTTCGTCCGCCTCGACCTCCGGGACGCGGGCGGCGCGCTGGTGAGCACGAACACCTACTGGCTGTCCACGCGGGACGACGTCCTGGACTGGGGCAAGACCAAGTGGTTCTACACCCCGGTCACGCAGCACGCGGATCTCACCGCGCTCTCCCGGCTGCCTGCCACTACTCTCGCCCTCGAACGCGTGGGTGATCCCGGCGGAGCCGGCGCCGCCCGCGTGCGCGTCTCCAACACGGGCGCCGCGCTCGCGTTCCAGGTGCGCCTCAAACTGACCGATGGGGCGGGCGGACGCGAGCCGCTGCCCGTCTTCTGGGACGACAACTACTTCGCCCTGCTGCCCGGCGAATCGCGCGAGCTCGCGGTGTCGTATCCGGCGGGTGGGACGGGCACGCCGGTGATCGAGGCCGAAGCCTGGAACGCGCCCGCCGTCCGGCGCTGAGGCCGGTCTACTTTCTCCCCACCGCGCGCGCCGAGAGCTCCATCGACAGGGTCTGGCCGGAGACGAGGGTCGCGCGTCCGCTGCCCGCGCGCAGGCCGCGCAGTCGCGCGCCGTGGCGCTCCCACCATTCGCGCGCCCGCGCTTCGCTCCACTCGTCCACGCCCACGCACATCGCGAGGTGCGTGGACAGCGCGTCCGCGGTGGGCGGCCGCCGCGCGGGGTCCTTCTCGAGACAGGACAGGATGACGGACTCGAGGTCCAGGGGCAGCGGCTGGCCCAGGCGCGTGGAGGGCGCGACCGGCGGCGTGCGCAGGTGGTGGCTGCAGACTTCCATCAGGGTCGCGCCCTCGAAGACGTGCCCGCCCGCGAGCAGGTAGTACCCGACGGCGCCCAGCGCATACAGGTCGCTGCGGCCGTCGACGGTCTCCGGATCGCTGATCGCTTCCGGCGCCAGGTACATCGGCGTGCCCGTGATGTCGTTGGCCTGCGTGAGCGCCGTGCTGGAGGCTTTCTCCAGGTCCTTGGCCAGCCCGAAGTCGACCACCTTGGCGATGTCGGGCACGCCGCCGCGCTGGCACAGGATGATGTTCGCGGGCTTGACGTCACGGTGCACGAGGCCCACGCCGTGCGCCTCCGCCAGCGAGCCCGCCACCTGCCGCAGGATGTTCACGACGCGGCCGGGGTCCTGCGGGCCGAACTCGCGCACGAGCGTCTCGAGGTCGATCCCCTCCAGGTACTCCATCGCGTAGTAGAAGACGCCGTCCGGGGTGCGCCCGTAGTCGAACACGGACACCGTGTTCGGATGGCTGAGCTGCGCG
>Ga0207646_10007292_pt1 | contig 11265 bp, 12 predicted proteins | sample KBSK5502metaG_FD_184343 | JGI IMG/M metagenome (GOLD analysis project Ga0207646, IMG submission 184343) | Corn, switchgrass and miscanthus rhizosphere microbial communities from Kellogg Biological Station, Michigan, USA - KBS K5-50-2 metaG... | ecosystem: Host-associated > Plants > Roots >...
ACGGCCCGAAGATCAAGCTCCCGAAATCCATGTGAACCGGCAAGAAGAGGGTACGCGCGATTTTTTTGAATTTCAGCGCGAACACCGGCCGGCGCTTGATCCCGAGCGGAGGTTGATGGGGAAAGAGATTCGCTCGCGGATTTTAAAGGCGATGGAACGGTTGTCTCCGCGTGAACGAGTCGTTTTTGAGATGAAGCACTATCAGGGACTGAAGCTGCGCGCGATCGGCGATGTGCTGGGAACGACGGAAGAGACGGTGAAGAATTCGCTGTTTAGGGCGACGCGAAAATTGCGGCAAGAGCTTGGAGAGCTGCGATGAGCGCGGACGACTTCAAGATGAATTGCGGCGACGTGGGGCCGCTGCTGGTGTTTCTTGCGTGCGATGAAGTGACGGCTGAAGAACGCGCTGCGATTGAGTCGCACCTGGCGGGCTGCAGGGACTGCCGCGAGCTCCTTTCTGAAGAGGGTCAATTTCAGGAATCCGTTTCGGTGATTCCGCAAGCAGCGGATGAGCTGGACCGTTCCGGAACGCTGCTGGCGCAATGCCGAAGCGAACTTGCGGAATCGCTGGACGAAATCGCGGTACCGGCGGAGGGCGAACGTTGGCGGCCGTTTGGTCTTGTGCGGCGCTGGATGGCGCTGCGTCCGGGATGGAGCGCGACGGGTCTGCTCGCAGCGGGCGCGATTCTTGGCGTGCAATTGCTCCAATGGCTTCCGACAAGTGGCTCGGGAATCAAGGGCGTGGCGATGAATGTATCGGCGGCGCCGCGAGTTTCCGACGACCAACTGGCACGGATGGCGGTTTCCGGAATTAACTTTGCGCCCAGCGCCGATGCCGCACCGGGAACGCTCCAAGTGCAATTGCGCGCGGAACAGCCGGTGACTCTCTCTGGAAGCCTCGACGACGCGGACGTGCGGCGCGTTTTGACGTATGTTGTGAGGAATAGCGACCGGTTTGACGCGGGAGTTCGACTGGATTGCCTGGACGCGCTGAAGTCGCGCATTCGCGACGTGGAAATTCGCAGCGCCTTGCTGGACGCGGCTCGTCATGACCAGAATCCCGCAGTGCGCATGAAAGCACTGGAAGCGCTGCGCGACGTTGTCGGTGAGCACGATGTTCGTGACGCGCTGCTCGAATCGCTGAACAGAGATTCCAATCCCGGCGTGCGGGTTGAAGCGGTGAACCTGCTGGTGCGTTCGCTCGAGCTTGAATCGTTGCCACAAATGCCGGACGCTCCTGATTCGGATATGCCGATGATTGCGCCCAATGCGCCGGCGGTGGCGCTTACGGGGGCCGATCCGTCCGTGCGGCGCGTGGTACGCGCGTTGGAAGAATTGCAACACAGTGATCCGAACCGTTATGTCCGCCTGAGAAGCGCTGCCGCATTGCGCCAGATCGGCCCGCCGGATGTTCAATAAGGAATTCCAGGACGTCCTTCAGAAGTTAATTTCTTTCGAAGGAAAACGCGGGAGTTGAATCCCGCGGTTGAGAAAGCTTTGCCAAGAGTGATGATGAAGTTTTTCGCCATTTCCAAAACGTTTCCCCTTGCTGCCGCGGTATTGCTTCCCGCGCTGTTCACGGTTGCATCGGCCTTTGCGGAAAAAGACCCGATCAGCATCGTCGTTGGACCGGGCACGACGGGACCGGGAGGATCTCATTTTTCGAAGGACTTCACTGGAATCCTGGAGACGCGCGCAAATCTGACGCTACGACTGAACACCGATCTTGGTTCGGTACGAATTCTGCAGCTTGAACGTGGCGCCACGCCGACGGTTCGGTATTCGGTACACATTGAAACGGATGCGCGCGAACCGCTAGCTTCGCAACTGCTGGAACGCTACACGCTGAACGCGAAGGGCACCGCATCAGGAATCGAAATCACCGGCAACTTGCCGCAGCAAGTTTCACGCGCCGCGAATAGCGCGCAATTCTGGGTACATTTCGAAGTGACGGTCCCGGCGAGCTACGGGCTCGATATCAACACCGGCGCGGGTGATATTCTGACGCCCGATGTAGGCGGTGCAGCGACGCTTGTGACTGAGGGCGGAAATATTGTGACCGGGCGCCTTTCCATGAATTCGGTCGAAGGTTCGGGCAGGCATGGAGTAATGCCTGCGGGCGCAAAACTTCAAACGCAAGGTGGTCACATCCAGGTGGAAGGCGCTGCTGGCGATTTGAACGCCTTCACCGCGGGCGGACACATTAATACTGGCTTCATTCACGGTGAGGCGAACCTGCACTCCGGTGGAGGACACATTCGCGCCGCAGGGATTGGCGGAAAAGCGGAGCTCGGGACAGAAGGCGGAAATATCACCGTTGGCAAGGCGGGGAATTTTGTAGCCGTGAAGACCGGAGGCGGACAGATTGATTTTGGCGAAGTTCGCGGCTCCGTGCACGCACAAACGGGTGGCGGCGGAATTCGCGTGATGTACGTCTCAGGGCCGATGGATGTGGAGTCCAGCGGCGGAAGCATTTGTTTGACGCGGGTATCGGGCGCGGTGAGGGCGGAAACGGGGTCGGGGACCATCACAGCGTGGATCAATCCCGAGGCTGGGGGCAACGCGAACACTTCGGTGCGCTTGGACGGTGCGTCGCAGCTCACTTCTGGCGCCGGGGACATCGTTGTTTTCCTGCCGCGGAATTTGGCCGCAAACATTGAGGCGGTTGTGGAGCACGGGGGCGAGCACCGCATCGAAGCCGATCCAGCCCTGGCGCTGCAGGTCGCGAAGAGCCCGCAAGGGAGCGGCCCATTGAGAGCAATGGCCGCACTGAATGGCGGCGGGCCAGTTCTTAAGCTCAAAACGACCGGCGGAAAGATCAAACTGCAATACCTGGAAGCGGAAAGCGCTCTTTGGGATTCCATGATGCGCGACCAGAAAGCACGCATGGAACGTGATCTGGCAATGACACCGGTTGCGGAGCGCACGATGGAATGGCCAGAGCCGTCTCCTGCGCCGAAACCCAGTGTTCAACCCAAAGTTCAAGCAGTGAAGCCAAGCGAGTGGCCTGGAAGCTGGGTGGACAGACTCGAGCTGCGGATCTTGGGCGGTGTCCGCGAAGATGGAGACAGCTTCCAGAAGCGAATCATATCGGCTCCGCGGCCGGTATATCCGGAAGTCGCGCGAAAGGCGGGCATCGAAGGGAACGTGCGGCTGCAAGTGCGTTTGACGCCGGACGGTCGAATCGAAGTGCAAAAAATTCTGGAAGGCGACACAGTGCTCGCAGACGCGGCCATCGGCGCGGTCAAGCAGTGGCGCGGCAAGCCAGTAATGATGGATGGAAAGCTCGTCGACGTAATCTCGACGGTCTCATTTGAATTCCATTTGCGGTAGTTGTTCGACGGTCGGAAATATGGTTTAGCGTTACGGGGCCAGGATCCAAGTTGCAGTTCAGGAAAAGGGTGGAACCACAGCCCAGCTAGGTGAAGCAGTTAAGTGAAATCGAAGGCGCGGCGGTGATCCCTCGAAGAGGAGCTGTTTATGAAACTTCGCAAGCTGATCTTTCCGGCGATGGTGTTGGTATGCGCGCTGGCGGTTGCAGCCGTTCCTGGCTTCGCCATCAGCAAGGAGTTCAATCAATCTTATCCGCTGCAGCCCGGCGGCAAGTTTGAGCTGCAGAACGTGAATGGCACGGTGGAAGTGCAAGGTTGGGATCGCGACCTGGTGGAAGTTCATGCGGTGAAAACCGCAAAGTTGAAAGAATCGGACCTGGAGCGCGTCTCCATCGACGTCAATGCCAGCGGAGGAGGAGTTTCCATCGCGACCCGCTATCCGCAAAACGAGGGCGTGGAGGTAGCGGTGGAATACACGATCCACGTGCCGCATGGCGCGAAAGTGGAGCACCTCGGCACAGTGAACGGGACGCTTCGAATCGCCGGAGTTGACGAAGTGGAAGAACTGCGCACGGTGAATGGGAACATCGAGGTCTACGGTGCCGACAGCACAGTACGCGCGCGCACAACAAACGGGAATGTGCGGCTGGAACTTTCGCACGTGCATGGCGTCGCGGGCACAATCGCAGAAACCACAAACGGCTCCGTAATACTGGCGCTGCCGGCGGATTCGCAGGCGGACTTGGAAGCGCGCTGCTTAAATGGGAATTTCTTGTCAGAGCTGCCGATGGCGATGCAAGGCTCACTGAAGCCGCGGGAAATGCGCGGAAAACTTGGGCAAGGTGGAGTGCCAATCAAATTGCATACGATTAACGGCGGCATCCGCGTGGTAGCGCTGCGCACGACAGTTTGAAAGACGCGGGATCCGCGCCATTCACTTTACCCCCTCACAGGCCACTGACTGTTGGGAAACGCTTCTCGCTTCTCCGCTTTGGTCCAGACTGCTTTTCTGAAAAGATATGGAGCGTGACTACAGACAAGAAGCGCTTACGAGTTGGGGTTCTGTTTGGCGGGCGGAGCGGTGAGCACGAGGTGTCGCTGGCGTCGGCGGCGTCGGTGATACGCGGGCTGGACCCGGACAAATACGAAGCGGTGCCGATCGGAATTTCGAAGGAAGGCCACTGGCTGGTTGGCGGCGCAGCGCAGAAGATGTTGCCGGAAGTGTTGAAAGACGGGCAACGTGTGGTGATGGCTGCGGACCCGACGGACGCAGCACTGATCCCGCTGGATCGCAACGGCATGGGGCAGCGGCTGGATGTCGTTTTCCCGGTGATGCACGGAACGTATGGCGAAGATGGAACGATTCAGGGGCTGCTCGATTTAGCCGGACTGCCGTTTGTTGGAGCGGGCGTGCTCGGCTCGGCCGTCGGCATGGATAAGGATGTTGCGAAACGGCTGTTACAGCAGGCGAAGATTCCAGTGGTGCCCTGGGTGACGGTGTATCGCGCGGATTGGGAACGCGACCCGAAGGCCGTTCAGCGCGAGATTGAGAAGAAGTTCCGGTATCCGGTTTTCGTAAAACCGGCGACGCTGGGTTCGTCAGTTGGAATGACGAAGGTGCACTCGCGCGCGGAACTAGCCCCTGCGTTAAATCTGGCTTCGGAATTTGCGATGAAGATTCTCGTGGAGCGCGCGGTCAGTGCCCGCGAAATCGAAGTATCGGTATTGGGGAACCACGAGCCGAAAGCTTCTGTGCCGGGCGAAATCGTGCCTCATCGAGAATTCTATGACTACACCGCGAAATATCTGGAAGAAGGAACGGCGCTGATCATTCCGGCGAAATTAAAGCCGGGGCAAATCAAAAAAATTCAGGCCTTGGCGATCGCGGCGTTCCGGACGCTGGAACTTCTGGGCATGGCGCGAGTGGATTTCTTCCTCGAAAAGAAGGGCGGCAAACTTTTCTTGAACGAGGTGAATACGATTCCAGGTTTTACTTCGATCAGCATGTATCCGAAATTGTGGGAAGCAACCGGTATTCCTTTCCGTACACTGATTGACCGCCTGATCGCGCTGGCGCTGGAAATTCATCAGGAAAAAGCACGCACCAAATATGAAATTGAGCTGCCGGAGGGAGCGGGCGGGGCACTCGAAGCCTGATACCGGTGTCTAAATTGATGCTGGCGGGATGCGTTCGAAGGGTTTCCTGCGTTCGCATGACGCAGACTTCGCGACAAGTTTTGTTCACTCCTGCCTGACTTTGCTACGATGAGGGTCCTGCGCGAGTCGCAGCTGAAAACAAATGTCACTTCTCTCACCGCCTCCCGAACCCTCGAACAAATCCAAAGTTTGGACATTTACAATCGCGGCGTTAGCCGTCGCTCTTGCGATTGTTCTGTATTTCTCTTTGCGCTACTACCCAGAGAAAAAGGCGGCGGAACATTTTCTGGACGCCTTGGTTGCCGGCAATACGAACCAGGCCTATCAGCTATGGAAACCTTCGGCGAGCTACAAGCTGGGCGATTTTCTGGCGGATTGGGGACCCGAGGGCTATTACGGCCCGGTGAAAAGCTATTCGATCGTAAAGGCGGCGTCACGCAAAGGCGCGAATGGCGTGATCTTGACCATCGAGGTCAGCCCATATTCGCCGATGCCGGACAAATCCGATGTTGAGAAAAGCCGCCGGACCAAACAGCTGAACGTTTGGGTCAATTCGGACGACAAGTCGTTCAGTTTTCCGCCATCGTTCTAGGCCGTCACTCCAAAGAAAATCAATAAGCGACCTAGCACAAAGTGGAATCTAACCTCAGAGATCGCCAAGCGCGTGAGCGAGTTCCGGCACGGTCACGCCGGCAGTGCCAAGTTTTCCTACGACGACGCCTGCGGCAGTGTTGGCGAGCACAGCAGCGTCAGACAGAGTCGCCCCTGCAGACACGGCTAGCGAAAGCACGCTCAGCACGGTGTCGCCTGCGCCCGTCACATCGAAAACCTGCCGGCCGGTACTGCCGCGTTCCACACCGGGTTGCCCGACCCGGGCGTAGGTCACCTCAAAACTTGTCGCCGGAATGGTGATATGGCGCGGCGATGATTCCTCAAAAATGCTCATGCCTTTTTCTCCGCGAGTGATCACAACGGCGCCACAACCAAAATGCGCCAGAAGAGCGCGGCCGGCCTCCTCGAATGATTTTTCGTCATGCAGAGAGCGCGTAACGAAAAAACCCGCTTCCTTAGCGTTGCATACGATGACGCGCGCGCCGCGATACGCATAGAGCCGCGACGTTTTCGGCTTTACAAAAACTGGCACCTTCCAGTGATGGCAGGCACTGAGCACGCGATCTGCAAAAGCGTCAGTGATCAATCCTTTGTCGTAGTCGGAAAGAACCAGGCCGTGGAGTTTCTTGAGCACTGAGAGCAGCTGGCGGAAGAGCTTCTCTTCTACTGGCGCGGGCACAGGTTCGCGACGCTCATGATCGATGCGAACAATTTGCTGGTGACGCGCGATCACGCGTGTTTTGACGGTGGTGATTCGCGACTTGGCGGCAACGATTCCCTGCTCTGCAATTCCTGCAGCACGTAGACACGCTCGAAGGGCACGCCCTGGTTCGTCTTCTCCGATTAAGCCAAAAGCTTCCACGCGTGCGCCGAGCGCAGCCAGATTTGCCGCGACGTTGCCTGCGCCGCCGAGGCACTCGCTCTGCTCAGCAAAATCCACAACAGGAACAGCGGCTTCGGGCGAAAGCCGCGACGCGGTGCCCCACAAGTAGCGGTCCAGCATCAGATCGCCGAGAACTCCTATCCGGTGTCCCTTGAGGCGGGGCAACAGACGCCTCAGACGTGGTAGTGACTCTGCGACTGGATTCAGCATTGAAAATTTCCTCTGTGCGGGCGGGTCTATTCGTTTGCGATGGAGGCTTCTTCCGGTAGCATCACGGGAATATCGTCACGCACCGGATATACACGTCTGCAGGACGGACACTTCAATCCGCTCTGGTCGTCAAGCAAGGTCACGGGCACTTTGCACACAGGACAGACCAGCATCTCCAGCAAATCCGGCGAAATTGCCATTCGGTTTCCCCTGTTGGGCCTTCTGTTGGGACTCTAGCAGAGGGCGCATCAGGCGGGCAACCCGGCATGCAAGCGTTCTCTCCGAACAATCTTTGTCTTGCGTCAGAAAGCGCGACGGGTTGAGGATAGGCACACCGCGCATCGGGGATGCAGACGGGGGAAACGATGAATCGCATGAAGAAAATCGGCGCGTTTTTCGCGGTGAGCCTATTGCTGGTGGGCTGCGAAGCCGGGAAAAAGCCAGCGCAATCGGCATCCTAGCGGCAACCCGCAAATCTCACGGGAACACAATGGACACTGGAAGAGATCCCTGGAAAACCGGTAATCGAGCATTCAAAAGCGACGCTTGCATTTTTGGAGGCGGGAAGGGTTTCGGGTAACGGGTCGTGTAACCGGTTCATGGGGCCGGCGGAAATGAGTGGCGACAAAATTAAGCTCGGCCCGCTGGCAGGAACAAAGATGATGTGCGATCCGGGCGCATCGGATCAGGAAACCGCTTACCTGAAAGCATTGGAAAGCGCGCGGAGGTGTGAGGTGAAGGACGGGAAGCTGCTGATTTACGTTGCCGGCTCGGATGCGCCACTGCGTTTTCATGCGGTAGCGGCCGGAGAGAAGTGAGTAAGCACCCTCTCGCCGGCGCCCGGACCGCGTAGCCGTTGCATTCCGCGAGGGACGGGCCTACTATCGGGCCAGTCCCGCCAAGTCCCGCCCGCGGAGGGTCCTATGAAAGTTTCTGAGCTCATCGGGTCCCGCAGAGAAGTGTTTTCCATTTCGGAAGAAACGTCGGTTCATCAGGCAGCCCAATACTTGCGCGAGCGGCAAGTTCGCTCAGTCGGAGTGTTGGACTTCGCCGGACGATTGATCGGAGTGGTGTCGCAAAGTGACATCTCCGATAAGGTAGCCGCTGAAAACAAGTGTCCCGCATGGATGAAAGTCGCCGACGTCATGTCACGCAACTTAATCAGTGTCAGCCTTGAGATGACGCTCGAGGATTGCCTTGCTCTGATGGATACGCACAATGTCTACCATCTTCTTGTGATGGATGGCCGGAACAATTTTCACGGCATGGTTTCTGTAAGCGACTTGCTCCGCGTTTTGGCCACCGACAACAAGGAACGCGCGGACCTGTTGCAGGCCTTCATTGACCCGGTGCGCTAGACGACAATCTGACTGCGTCAATGCCTGGGTCGTCGCTTGTTCATTTGGCGCAAGACTACAATCCTTTTGTAGCCCTGAATTCGCGGACGACTACCACAACATCGCGCTGATCCGCATCCACCAGACGATTTAACCGCCGCATCTCCCCCTCTGAAATTTTCCCACCCAGGTCTGCCAGGGCGGCGCGCAGTTGCGGAAACTTTTCGAGTGCAGCGCGCCGCACAATCGGCGTGGCATCGTAAGGCGGAAAATAGTGGCGGTCATCTTCAAGCGAAACGAGCCCTAGCGCATCGATCAAGCCGTCGGTGGAGTTGCCGGCGACGATATCGACCTTCTTTTCCGCAAGCGCGCGGTATAGCAGGCCAAGATCGAGGACGCTGGGATCTTTGCCGAACTTCAGGCCGTATCGCTCTGTCCAGCCTCGGTATCCGTCGGGCCGTTCGAGAAACTCATAACCCACTCCGGCCCGCCATCGAGGCGCGAGCGGAAGGATATCGGACATCCTGGTGAGATGCTCCTTGCGAGCATCTTCGTCACGCACGACCATCGCAAAAGAATTTGCGAATCCCAAAGGCTCGGTGACTTCCAAACCAAACCGCCTCGCGTATTCTTCTTTAACCCGCTGGTACACGGCTGCTGAATCTCCCTCTGGCTTTTCACTCAGCACGGCGGTCAGCGCAGTGCCCGTATATTCGACGTAGAGATCAATGTCGCCGCTGAGCATCGCCTTTTGCACAAGCAATGTCCCTCCTAGATTTGACTTGCGCCGCACTGAAATCCCGGTGCGCGCTTCGATGTGTTGCGCAAGCAATTCTGCGAGGATGACCTGTTCGGTGAAGAACTTCGAACTGACGACAAGCTGCGGCCGCGAGGGGACGCGACATGCGCCGGGGATGAATGCGGCCAGGAGCAGAAGAATAGAGAACAGGCGCTTCATCTCAAGCCACGCGCAATCGGCGCTCGAGCAGGCCAAGTAAAAAGTCAGCCAGGAGCGCAAGCATGGCCGCTGGAATTGCGCCCGCCAGAATGACTGCGTCGCTGACCATCGCGACTCCGCGAAAGATAAAAGTGCCCAGGCCGCCTGCTCCAATCGCCGCAGCAATCGTTGCGACTCCGATCGTGATGACCGTTGCCGTGCGAATGCCGGCGAGTATGAAACTGGTTGCAAGCGGAAGCCGCACGCGAAACAAGATCTGGTTTTCGGTCATGCCCATTGCCTCGGCTGCCTCCAGAATCGCAGGGTCGATGCTCGTCAGCCCTACGTACGTGTTGCGCAGGATTGGAAGCAGCGCATACAGCACCAACGCCACGATCGCGGTTCGCGTCCCAATGCCGCCAAGAAATGGCAGCGGAATCAGAAAGCCAAAAAGCGCGAGGCTGGGTATCGTTTGGAAAACGCTGGCAACCGCCAATGCTGCTGATCGCAAGCGAGGCCGAGAGACGAGCGCCAGTCCGAGTGGGACACCGATCGCCGCCGCTATGGCCATGGAAATCAGTACTAGAATCAGATGCTCGCGTGTCGCGGCAAGAATCTCGCCGTGATGGCCGGAAATAAATTGCCAGACGCTCATTTCGCAGCTCCCGGGACCAGTTCGGAAGCCGCGACGAATTCCCGTGCGACAGCTTGATCAAGGTTTAGAAATTCCCTAGGTCCAGCTTCGGCAACAATGCGGCCGGCATCCAGAAGCACGACACGCGTTCCCAGGAGCAGCGCCTCGCGAACATCATGTGTCACAAGGACGATGGTTTTCGATACTTTGCGTACGAGCGCCAGGAATTCCTGTTGCAGCTCCGCACGCGTTACCGGATCCAGCGCGCCAAAAGGCTCGTCCATCAAGAGTATCGCCGGATCGGCAGCAAGTGCGCGAGCAACTCCAATCCGTTGCCGTTGCCCGCCGGAGAGCTCGCGTGGATACCTATTCGCATATTCGGTCGCATCGAGCCCCACCAACTGCATCACCTCTACGTACCGCGATGCGATGCGTTCGGCGGGCCAATTCTCCAATCCGGGAACTAACGTTACATTTTCTTGGATCGTCAGGTGAGGGAACAATCCGACTTCCTGAATCACATAACCGATGCGTCGCCGGAGATGGATCCTATTCCAGTCCCGTACGCGCTGGCCTTCGACGAGCAAATCGCCGGATGTGTAATTCCGCAGGCAGTTGATCAGCTTTAACATGGTGGTCTTGCCGCTGCCGCTGCGGCCCAGCAATGCGATTGTTTCCCCCTGATGAATTTTTAGCGAAACGCCGGAGAGAACCGGTCGCGGATCCGTAGTACGAATTTGGTATTCCACGTCTCGAAATTCAATGATAGCGTTGCTCATGTTGGGCCGCCGCAATCGTTTCGATTGACACCTTCTCCATCCGGCGTCAACATCCTAGCGTACCCAACCTCCCTGCGCCGAAGTTTTGGTGCATCCTTCGATGGGTCACCGCATCAAAAGGAAGGGACAATCATGGGAGCTCTCGCAACCGCAGTCCACACCCGTCATGATCATCACCTCCGGCTCATCCACGCACGCGCCACCACCGACGAACTTTTTCAGATTTTGCGAGACGACGCATTCTACGAGCGCCCTATCGCGGAGCGCCATCGGGTCATCTTTTATCTGGGGCACGTCGAAGCCTTCGACTGGAACCTGTTAGGCCAACGCGCGTTTGGCCTGCGCCGCTTTCACTCATCTTTCGACCAACTTTTCTCATTTGGA
>Ga0207646_10007293_pt1 | contig 11265 bp, 12 predicted proteins | sample KBSK5502metaG_FD_184343 | JGI IMG/M metagenome (GOLD analysis project Ga0207646, IMG submission 184343) | Corn, switchgrass and miscanthus rhizosphere microbial communities from Kellogg Biological Station, Michigan, USA - KBS K5-50-2 metaG... | ecosystem: Host-associated > Plants > Roots >...
GCCGGCATCGCGTGTTGGCGCGCTCGGCGGGCTGCGGCTCGGCATTCTCGACAACACCAAATGGAACGCCAACCGGCTGTTGCGCAAGATCGCGGACCGGCTCGGCGAGCAGCATCGCTTCGGAGCGGTCAATTACTACCGCAAGGAAAGTTTCTCGAAATATGCCGATCCGGCACTGCTCGCGACGATAGCCGCCGACAACGACATTGTCCTGACCGCGATCGGCGATTGAGGATCGTGCACGTCGTGCTGTACGCATGACGGCATCAGGCTCGAAGCGCTGGGACGGCCGACGGCAGTCGTCGTCACCACGGAATTTCTCCATGAGGCGGAGGTGCAGCGCGCCGCGCTCGGCATGCCCGACCTCGCGCCGGTCGTCATCGACCACCCGCTCAGCACCCTTTCCGAGGCCGAAATCGACGCCCGCGCCACCCAGGCCGCCGGCGGTGCGGTGGCGGTATGGCTCGGCCAGTAGGCAACGGTACTGCAATACTGGCCGATGGCGCTCAGGAGTTGATCTGTATACCGGTATGCGGTATAATCGCCTGTGATCCGCTCGTTTGGCGACAAACGCACCGAAGACCTGTTCCACGATCAGCGGGTCCGTGAGTTTCAGGGCATCGCGCGACCCGCCAAGCGAAAATTGGAAATGCTGAACGCGGCGAGCCGGTTGGACGATCTGACCATACTGCTATCGAATCGACTGGAAAAATTGCGAGGAAACTTGAGGGAACATCACTCGATTCGAATCAATGACCAATGGAGGATCATCTTCAAATGGCGGGATGGCGAACCGCATGAGGTCCGCATCATCGATTACCACTGAGAGTCGGTCATGAGTGACGGAGATGAATTCGCGCCGGTAACCCCGGGTGAGATCCTGAATGAAGAATTCCTCACGGCGTATGGTTTGTCCCAGAACCAACTCGCCAAGGCGATCGGCATATCGCCGAACCGGATTGCGGAGGTCGTCAACAACCGTCGTCGGATAACGGCTGACACGGCTTTGCGGCTAAGTCTCTACTTCGGCAATAGCCCGGAGTTTTGGATGAATCTGCAAACCCATTACGATTTGAAAATGGCGCAGCGCAATCTCAGCGCCGAAGACGCGGCACGAATCAAAGCTCAACGTGCGGCGTAATCGCCAAATTTTTGAAGACCTCAGTCCGGGTCTTCCTTGCGCCAGATCCCGAGCAGAAACCGGCTCGATTTGCGACGGTTCGGTCCGAGCTGCCTGCGGATTTCGGAGAGATCGATATCGCGCAGCTTCAGCCACCGCCGGACCGCCAGGCGTGCGATCACCCCGATCGCGAGAAACGAGCCGAAATAGATCGCCGCTATGGTCAGTGCGCCCACTGTCACCCGTGGCTCAACGCCACCCCTGCGGTCGTTACATGATACTTCGCCAGCAGATTGGGCCGGGCGTGTGGCGGCACGGTGGCGGGCTGTTCCACATGTTCCAGGAATTGCCGGGTGAAGGCGGCGAAATGCGCCTCGTGCCCGCGGCGCAAGCCGTCGGGCACGACGACCCGCCATTCGCCGTCGCGCCGGTCGAGGCCGATCCCGGGCAGATCCGTCTGTAACGCGGCGATCCGGCGTTCGAGCGCCGTCGCGATCTCCGCCTCGGGCACGACGTAGAGCTGGGCGCGATATCCCTCGGTCTTGCCCTGTCGTAATTCGAGCCGCGCTCGGCTGCCGCGGTAACAGGCGCTGTGCGTATCGTCGCCAGCCTCGGTCTGCCAATCCCAGCGGCATTCCAGCGCGACATGAATGCCGCGGATCTCGTAATGCAGCCGGCCGTTGCAGAAATAGTCGAGCCTGTCGTCGTTGAGCCAGGGCGCGAGGAAATCGGGCCACGCCGCCTCGCCGGTCACCTCGCGGAATTGCGCGAGGCTCAGCCGGGTGGGCCAGCGGCTCGCGTCGTGCAGCCGGATGTCGCGCCGGTAATCGAATGCCTCGCCCGAAAACAATGTCTCGTGAACGCGGTCGACGAGGTGCGTCCCGGTATCGGCCAAAGCCTCGCCCTGCTCGGTGATGTCGAAATACCAGGGCGGCCGCCGGTTCGGTACGCCCGCCACCGTCTTGAGCAGCTGGTGCATATTGCTGAGCGTGACCCCGGGCTCGGCGGCGTTTCCGGCCACCGGCTCGCCAAACACCTCGGGGTCGTTGCGCAACGCGCGGATCACCCGGCCGATCTCGTCCATCCGCCCAGTCATCAGATCGTGGACGACGAGCCCCCGTTTCGCGGCCACGCCCAATACCTCTTCGAGCCGCGGCAGATCCTCGCGCCGGATGATCGCAGGCTTGTCGGCCAGGACGTGCAGCCCGGCCTCGATCGCCGCCTCGATCCGCCCGATCTTGACACCGTTGCGGCCGGCGATGACCGCGACACCGCCGGACGGCTCCTGCGCCATACGGTCGAGAAAATCCGGCGCGGCCTCTACGCGCAACTGCCACGCGGTCGGCTTTTCGGCCGCCGCATTGAAGCGCGCGATCCGGCCGAGGTAATCGATCAACTCCGGGCCGAGCGGCGCATAGACGTGCGCCTCGGGCGAGAGGCTCGCGTACATTTCCTTCTGCACCAGCGCGGCATGGAAATGGCCGGGATCGATCAGGACCAGGTGAGGTTTGATCATCGTTGCTCGCACGGCTCCTTTTCGCTGTCAGGCTATACGCTGATGCCGCCGCCGGCCATGCCTTGCCGCCAACAGCACTTTTTACCGCCGAAGGAGCAGCGTACTATCTCGCCAGCCCCAGGATGCCGACAGTCGAGAACGCTATGCCCGAGATCACAATCACACCGCTGACCGAGACAATCGGCGCCGAAATCGGCGGGGTCGATCTGTCGAAGCCGGTCGATGCCGCCACCAAGGAGGCGCTGTCGCGGGCGCTCGCCGAGCATCTGGCGCTGGTGTTGCACGATCAGAGCCTGACCCCCGACCAGTACCTCGCCGCCGCCGAGGCTTTCGGCCCGCCGATGCGGCAGCATTATTCGCAGCACCACATGCCGGGCTACCCGGATATCGGGCTGGTCTGGCATCGCAACGGCCAGGCGCCGGCGGAACGCTGGCACACCGATCACACCAACCGCGAGCGCCCGCCCTTGGCGACGATGCTGTATGGGGTCGAGATCCCGTCCGCCGGCGGCGCCACCAGCGTCGCGAACATGCGCGCCGCTTACACCGCTCTGCCCGAGGCCGAACAGCGTCATCTCGCGACGCTGCGCACCGTCAACAGCCTCGACACCGGCAAAGCCAATACCCTGGCGGAAGATTGGGAGAAGTACAGCAAGCCGATCGTCCACCCGATGGTGCGCACCCATCCGGTGCACGGCTCGCGCGCGGTCTATTTCCACATCACCAAGACGCTCTACATCGAGGGCATGAGTCCTGAGGCGAGCCGCGCTTATCTTAGCGATCTGATCCACCGCATGATCCGTCCGGAAATCACCTATACGCACCAATGGCGCAAGGGCGATGTCTTCGTCATCGACGACCGCGCGACGATGCACCGGGCGCATGGCGATTACGACCGCCGCGAAAGCCGCGTCCTATGGCGGATCATCGTCGAGGGCGACCGCCCGCGTCTCGTGTGATCGGCCCCGCCACAAACAATCCTGAGCTCGAGGCGCGAATCCGCGAAGCCGATCGGCTGCGCGACAGCAAGCAATATGCGGCGGCAGCCGAGGCCTACGCGACGGCATTGGCGATCGCGCCGCAGCGCACCGATATCAGCGTTCAGTACGGCAACATGCTGAAGGATGCCGGCCGGCCGGCAGAGGCTGAGGCCATCTATCGGCATGCTCTCGCCGCAACGCCGGACGATCCCGATATCCATCTGCAGCTCGGCCATGCTCTGAAGCTGCAGGGCAAACGCAACGAGGCCATGGCCGCATACCGCCGCGCGGCGACCTTGCGGCCGGACAATGTCGACGCGCTGAGGGAGCTCTTCTTCGCGGGTTCGTTCGACGACCAGCAGCGGCTCTTCGAGCGGCGCCTGAACGCCGGCGGCGTCGAGGCGATCATGGTATTGGGCGAGGAGATTGCCCGTCTGCAAGCGACGCTGCGCCGGCTGGAGGAGACGCTGCCGGACGTCCTGGCGCAAACCGCAGTTCCGTTGGCCGGCTACGACCGCTTCCGCCGGCTCTACGATGTTCGGCCGGCGCCGCGGCCGCGGCGGCCTTGCCGGTTTGCCGTGATCCTGCCGACAAGCAATGCCGCGTCGGACATCCTTTATGCGCAGCTTGCCGCGATGCGGGCGCAGACGATTGCCAATTGGCAGCTCTGTGTCGTCGGCGAGGAGGCAGATATTCGCCGCATCACCGAGCGCGCCGCCGTGAGCGATCCGCGCGTCGTGTGGATCAATACCGCGCCCGGCGAAAATCTGGCCGCCACCGAGCGTCGTGTCGCGTTGTCGGTTGATGCGGATTGGATCCTGCTTCTGGCCGAAGGGGCGTTGCTGCATCGCCGCGCGCTCGAATGGCTCGCCGCCGTCGCAACGCGCGGTGCCGCCACGGCCTATGTCACAGATGCCGAGACCGTCGCTTCCGAAGGTGACGTGACCCGCCGGTTGTTCCCCGTCCTGCGCCAGGTTGTCGATTACGACACGCTGCTCGAAACCAACCCGTTCGGCGAAACGATCGCCGTCGAGCGCGCGACCTATCTGGCACTCGCCGATCGCCTGGTCACCGGCTCGATCTCGAGTGCCCGCGTCTCGCTGTTGCTGCATCTCGCCAAGGCCAGCCATGTCGGCCATATCCCGCTGCCTTTGGTCGCCCGCGATGCCGCTTTTGCCGACGTCGCTAGCCCGCTCGGAGCACACGAAGCCGCGGTGCGGGGCTATCTCGCCTCGGACGGCGATCGGTATCCGGTCACCATTGAGAAGTCGGTCGGCCCGGCCGAGCCGCTCGCGGCGCAGTGGCAACCGCGCGATCCCGCGGCGCTTCTGCTGGTCATCATCCCGACCCGCGACAACGGCACCGATCTCAGCCATTTCGTCGACAGCCTGCGTCGTCACGCCGAACGACTCGAAGCGCTGCGCCTGTTGATCGTCGACAATGGCAGTCAGGACGCCACGACGTTGCGGATCATCGGTGCGCTGTCGGAACAACCCTGGGCGAGCGTGCTGAAAATTGACGAGCCGTTCAACTGGGCTCGCCTGAACAACTGCGCCGTTTCGGCGAGCGACGCGCCGCTTCTGGTCTTCGCCAATGACGACATGGCGATGCTCAGCGGCGGCTGGGACCGCCATCTCCGCGGTCTGCTCGAGCGGCCCGAGATCGGCGCAGTTGGCGCCCGGCTCGTCTATCCCGACGACACGATACAGCATGCCGGAATCCTCCTGGGCTGGGAGGGCTGGGATGTCCATGACGGCCGCTACGAGGCGCTGACTGACCCCGGGGCCGGCCAGCGCTGGCAGGTCAGCCGGGCCGCCAGCGCGGTGACCGGCGCGTTTCTGGCGATCCGGCGCGAGGCGTTTGCAGCGGCCGGCGGTTTCGACGAAGCCGCTCTGCCGGTGGCCTATAGCGACATCGATCTGTGCCTGAAGCTGCGGGCGCGCGGTCTCAAGATCCTGTGGACGCCGCATATTATGGTGCGCCATTTCGAATCGAAGTCGCGCGGCTTCGATCACCTCGACCGGGAAAACGCCGCGCGCTATGCCGCCGAGCGCCGCCACATGGCGGAGCGCTGGGGCCGCGCGATGCAGGCCGAGCCGAGCCTTAATCCCCTCTGGCACCAGGCCACCTTGCCGTTCCGCCTGCTGTCGATGCCGTCGGAAGCCCGGCTGTGGCGTCACATCCGCCTGTGCGCCTCGGCCAATCCCTGGTTACCCGAGACCCAGGACGAGGAAGGCCCGGCCGCGGCGTCGGATTAACCGGTAACGTCGTCCTGATAGCGGATCTCGATGACCTCGATCGGCTCGATGCCGGAGGGCGTCCGCAGTTCGACGACATCGCCCTCGTAGGCCTTCATCAAGGCTCGGGCGATCGGTGAGATCCAGCTGACCTGACGGCGGTCGAGATCGGCCTCGTCGATGCCGACGATCGTCACGGTCTTTTCCGCGCCGCGCCGGTCGGCATAGGTGACGGTAGCGCCGAAGAACACCTGGTCATGGTTTTTCTGCTGCCGCGGTTCGACCACCTCGGCCCTCTCCAGCCGCTTTGTGAGAAAGCGGATGCGGCTGTCGATCTCGCGCAGCCGCTTCTTGCCGTAGATGTAATCGCCGTTCTCGGAGCGGTCGCCATTGCCGGCCGCCCAGGCCACCACCTCGACCACCTTCGGCCGCTCCTCCCGCATCAGCCGGCGCAATTCCTCCTGCATATGGCGATGCCCATCGGGTGTCATGTAGTTCTTGACTCCGGCCGGGATCGCCGGCGCCTCGACGGTCGCCTCCGGTTCGTCGTCGCTTTCCTTGACGAAGGCCTTGCTCATTCACACCACCTTCTCGGCGTGCAGCGCGGCGATCTCCCGCACATCATAGCCGAGGCTCTTCAGGATCTCGTCGGTATGCTCGCCGATCAGCGGCGCCGGCCGGCGGTAGGTGCCCGGCGTCTCCGACAATTCGATCGGGGTCGGCGCCAAAGGCAGCGTCGCGCCGAGTGTCGGATAGCTGCGCTCCGCGAGCAGCCCGGCGGCGCGGATATGTTCGTCGTCGATCGCCTGCTGCGGCGAATAGATCTCACCTGCGACGATGCTGGCCTTTTCGAGCTCGGCCAACGCTTCGGCGCTGCTCCGCGCGGCGCACCATTCGCTCATCCGCGCCGTGATGCTGTCGCCGTGATCGGCACGCGACTGGTCGTCGCCAAAGCGCGGATCGTTGAGCCAATGCTCCTCGCCGATCATGCGGCACCAGCGCCGGAACATCGGCTGGCCGATCACGGTCACGACGATCCACCCGTCGCTGGTGCGGTAGATGTCGCCCGGCGCGGCGTTGAAAGCGCGGTTGCCGATCGCGGTACGGTCGACGCCGGTCAATGCCTGCTCGATCAGCATCGCGTTGCTGATCGCGACGGCGGTGCGCAATAGCGCGCCCTCGACCTTCTGTCCGCGCCCCGTCTTGCCGCGCTCGATCAGCGCCGCCAGGGTGCCGAAAGCCGACAAAAAAGCCGTGCCGAAATCGACCCACGGCACCTTTGTCATGGTCGGCAGTTCTTGTGTCCCGGACAGGTAGACCGCGCCCGACATCGCCTGCCCGATGCCGTCGAAGCCGTGCTTATGCGACAGCGGTCCGCCGGCGCCAAAGCCCGTGACGGTGGTCAGGATGATGTCGGGTTTCACCGCGCGCAGGCTGTCGAGATCGAGCGCCAAGGAGCGCAGCACGGCGGGCGGCAAATTGGCGACGACGACATCGGCGGTGGCAACGAGCTTTCTGGTGATCTCGCGGCCTTTCGGGCCTCCCGGGTCCAGCGTCATGCCGAGCTTGTTGCGGTTCATCGCTAGAAACATCGCGCCGCCGCCTTCCGGGCCCGTGCCGACCGGGATCAGCCCGCGATCCTCGCCGCCGCCGAGCCGCTCGATGCGGATCACCTCGGCGCCGAGATCGCCGAGCAGCGCCGCGCAAAACGGCCCCGCGATGTAGCGCCCGAAATCGAGAACGCGAACCCCGTCCAATACGCCGGCCACGAAACCCTCCGTCTAAGCCGCGTAGGGCGGAAAAGCGTAGCGCATTCCGCCGTCTCCCTCACCGCCAGTCGATCTCGGCGCAGGGGTTGGCCAACAGCTGCGGTCCGGCGATCAGCGCAATATAACCATGCGGCACGCCGGAAGGCTCCACCCGATAACGGGCGGCAAGTTCGGCAGCTCGCCTCGGCTCGATTTTCTGCAGGTGGCGCGCGATCACCTCGCCGACGGCGCGGGAGAACGGTCCGGTCTGCCGCTCGATATAGATGACGCGAAGCGCGCCCGGCCGGTCCGGCTCGCGCGCCAGCCGCCGGCCGAGCCAGCTATCGATGACCTCCACCCCCTGCATCGGATCGCCGAGCCGCGGGTCGCGTCCGTACAGCCCGTCGAAGACGTAGAGCTCGTCTGGCGGCCGCGCTGCGCCGGCGATCGCATCGACCGCGGGCATGCCGCCGCCGGAATGCGCCGCGAGAATGAAGCGATCGACGGCCAGGCCCTGCTGCGCGCCGATGGCTCCCGCGAAACGTTCGATGCCGTACGCGACGAGCCGCTCGATGCCGCCATCGAGCAATGCCGGAAAATCGTAATAGGTATGGCGGATCCAATTGCCGCGCGGCAGCAGCGCCAGGGTCGGCCGCGTGCGGTCCGACAGGTCGAGCCCCGAACGCGGCACCTTCTCGGCGAGCGGCATCGCGCCGCCCTGCTGCGAGAACCCGTGCAGATGCACGACGACGTCGATCGCCGCTGCGCTCCTTGCCACCGCGTTCCAGCGCAGAAACAGATCCGGCTGGGTCCCGGCATGCGCCCGCAGCACAGGGGTATCAGCGAGGCACGCCTCGCCCGGCATGAGGTTGTCGCCGGCCATGGTGAGCGTTAGTTGCTGGCCGTTGCTGTCCAACGCTGGGTGCTCCATTCGAGGAGATTGCTTCGTCGCTGCGCTCCTCGCAATGACAGACCCCTGATTGTCATTGCGAGCGAAGCGAAGCAATCTCCATCAAGGCGAGCACTAAAGGGACCGGCGATCATGACGGATTACCAGATCTTCGAGGCCGGCGATGTCATGCTGCAATCCGGGCTGACCTACCGCAACGCGCGCCTCGCCTACAAGACGCACGGCACGCTCGACGCGGCCAAATCCAACGTCATCGTCTACCCGACCTCCTACGGAGCCCAGCACCCGGACCTCGAATGGCTGATCGCGCCGGGCCGGGCCCTCGATCCGACCAGATATTTCATCGTCATCATCAACAAATTCGGCAACGGCCTCTCCTCCTCGCCGAGCAACACGCCGCCGCCCTTCGACCGCGGCCGCTACCCGCATTTCACGATGACCGACAATGTCCGGGTGCAGCAGCGTTTGCTATCCGAGGTGTTCGGCATCGAGCGGGTCAAGCTCGTCTACGGCTTCTCGATGGGCGCGCAGCAGGCCTTCCACTGGGGCGCGCTGTTCCCCGACCGGGTCGAGCGCATCGCCCCGATCTGCGGCTCGGCCAAGACCTCGCCGCACAATTTCGTGTTTCTGGAGGGCGTCAAGGCGGCATTGACCGCCGATCCGGCCTGGCAGGACGGCTGGTTCGCGACCCAGCCCGTCCGCGGCTTCCAGGCGATGGGCCGGGTCTATGCCGGCTGGGGGCTGAGCCAGGCCTTCTACCGCGAGGAGGTGTGGCGCCGCATCGGCTTCTCCTCGCTCGAGGATTTTCTTATCGGCAGTTGGGAAGCCAATTTCCGCCGCCGCGACGCCAACGACCTCTTGGCGATGCTGTGGACCTGGCAGCACGCCGACATCAGTGCCAACGAGCTCTATCGCGGCGATCTCGGCAAGGCGCTCGGCGCGATCACGGCCGATGCGATCGTGATGCCGTGCGAGACCGATCTCTACTTCACGGTCGAGGACAACCGTCGCGAGGTCGCGCGCATGCCAAAGGCCGAGTTGCGCCCGATCCCCTCGATCTGGGGCCATCGCGCCGGCAATCCGGCGCTGAACCCGGAAGACGCCGCCTTTATCGACGCCGCGGTCAAGGAATTGCTCGCGCGCTAGCTCTGCGACAATCCCGCCACGCGCTGAACCAGATACGATTTCCCCGATGGCAGCTTTCCTCAAACCGTTCGCCGCGCTGTGCGTACTCGCCATGGTGGCGGCAACCCAACCGGGCGCCTCGCCGGAGGGCCGTTGGCTGACCGAGAAGAAGAACGGCATCGTCGAGATCTTCCGCTGCTCCGGCGGCGACGTCTTGTGCGGCCGGCTCGTGTGGTTCCGTCTCAAGCCGGGCGACTCGCCCCTCGATCTCACCAATCCCGACCCGAAGCAGCGCAACCGGCCCTTATGCGGTCTGGTGTTCATGACGGGGTTCAAGCCCGCCGACCCCAATAACTGGGAAGACGGCAGGGTGTACAATACCGACGACGGCAACACCTATCATGCGACGATGCGGTTGCAGCCGGATGGCACGCTGCGGCTGCACGGCTATATTCTCGTCACGCTGATCGGCGCGAGCGAGATCTTTACCCGGCATACCGGCCCGGTGCCTGCTTGCCCAGGCCGATAACGACTTCACAGATGGAGGAAACGGACATGGCGAGACTCCCATCGATCACCAGCAAGGACCAGGTGGCGGCGAAAGACCGCGAGACATTCGACTCGATCGTCGCGAGCCGCGGCGCGGTGCAGGGTCCGTTCACCGCTTTTCTGCATTCGCCCGAGGTCGCCGGCCGCGTCGCCCATCTCGGCGCCTATGTCCGGTTCGAGGGCTCGCTGGACATGCGGGTCCGGGTGCTGGCCGCGATGGTCGCGGCGCGCGAGTTCGAGGCGATGTATGTGTGGGGCGCGCAGACCGGCGGCGGGCGGCGGCTCGGCGTCCCCGAGGCGACGATCACCGCGATCCGCGAGAACCATTCGCGCGGCGTGCCGCCGGAGGACGCCGATATCATCGAGTTCACCCGGCAATTGCTGCGCAAGCACCGCGTCGACGAGCCGCTCTTCAAGAAGCTGCAGTCGCGCTTCGGCAATGACGAGCTGATCCAGCTCACCACCGCGATCGGCTATTACAGCCTGCTGGCAATGACCGTGAACGCCTGCGAGCTGGAACCCGCCGATGGCGCCGAAGTGCTGAAGGTGTAATTAAGCTCGGATCGCCGGCGTCTCGCCGGCATGCCGGCCAGAGGCCGGCGGTCCTTTGTTAAGCCGGAGGAAAAGATGCCACGCCTTGGCGCCAATATCGGCTTCCTGTTTGTCGACATGCCGTTTCTCGACCGGTTCGAGGCGGCCGCGCGCGCCGGCTTCACCGGCGTCGAATTCGCCTCGCCCTACGAATACCCGGCCGCCGAATTGCGCGCCCGGTTGCAGGCGAACGGGCTGTCACTGGTGCTGATCAACAGCCCGGCCGGCAACCGCGCCGCCGGCGAGCGCGGCTTCGCCTGCCTGCCCGGTCGCACCGATATCTTCCGCGACGGCGTCAATCAGGCGCTCGATTACGCGGCGTCGCTCGACTGCAAAATGATCCACGTGATGGCCGGGGTGCCGCCGGCCGACCTCGCCTACGACACCGCGCTGGCACTCTATGGCGCGAACCTCGCCTGGGCCGGCGAGAAGGCCAAGGCGGAGGGGGTGAAGCTGGTCATCGAGCCGCTCAACCCGCGCGACGCGCCC
>Ga0207646_10007294_pt1 | contig 11265 bp, 9 predicted proteins | sample KBSK5502metaG_FD_184343 | JGI IMG/M metagenome (GOLD analysis project Ga0207646, IMG submission 184343) | Corn, switchgrass and miscanthus rhizosphere microbial communities from Kellogg Biological Station, Michigan, USA - KBS K5-50-2 metaG... | ecosystem: Host-associated > Plants > Roots >...
GCCCGCCTCGACCGTGGCGTTGGCGAGCTGCTCCTGGAGCTGGCGAATGAGCGCCTGCTGCTCCGCGGAACCCTCGTCCTTCTTCTTGCCCGTCGAGAGCGGCTGTGACCGCTTCGAGTTGTCGCGGTAGATCGCGATCGCCTTGAGGCCGAGCTTCCAGCCCTCGAGGTAGACCTGCTCGATCTCGTCGGCGGTGGCCGCCTCGGGCATGTTCACGGTCTTGCTGATCGCGCCGGAGATGAACGGCTGGACCGCCGACATCATCCGGATGTGGCCCATGTAGTGGATCGAGCGGTGGCCGTTGACCGGCTTGAACGCGCAGTCGAACACCGGCAGGTGCTCCGGCTTGAGATCCGGGGCGCCCTCGATCGTCTCCTGCTCGTTGATGTGGTCGAGGATCCGCTGGGTCTCGTCCGCCGTGTAGCCGAGCTTCTTCAGCCCGACCGGCACGGTGTTGTTGACGATCTTGAGGAAGCCCTCGCCGACGAGCTTCTTGTACTTGATGAGGGCGATGTCCGGCTCGATGCCGGTGGTATCGCAATCCATCATGAACGCGATCGTCCCGGTCGGGGCGAGCACGGTCACCTGCGCGTTGCGGTAGCCATGCTCCTCGCCGAGCTCGAGCGCCTCGTCGTAGACGGTGTGGGCGGCCTCGAGGAGCGCGGCCGGCACACCCTGCGCCGGCAGCTTATAGGCGGCGTCGCGGTGCTTGCCGATCACGCGCAGGAAGGGCGCGCGGTTCTCGTCGTACTGGAGGAACGGCCCACCGTGATCACGAGCGACCACGGAGGACTGGCGGTATGCCTCGCCGTGCATGATCGCGGTGAGGGCTGCGGCGAAGTTGCGCCCCTCGACCGAGTCGTACGCCAGGCCGCGCGACATCAGCAGCGCGCCGAGGTTCGCGTAGCCCAGCCCGAGCGGCCGGAACTTGTGGGAGTTCTCCTCGATCCGGGGCGTCGGGTAGGACGCGTTGTCGACGAGGATCTCCTGCGCCGTGATGGTCAGCCGGGCCGCATAGCGATACGCCTCGACATCGAACTCACCGTCGGCGTCTACGAACTTGAGGAGGTTGAGGCTCGCCAGGTTGCACGCCGTGTCGTTGAGGAACATGTACTCCGAGCACGGGTTGCTGGCGTAGATGCGGTCCGTGTTGGCCGAGGTGTGCCAGTCGTTGATGGTCGTGTCGTACTGGATCCCCGGGTCGCCGCAGATCCAGGCGGCGTCGGCCATGCGCCGGAAGATGTCGCGGGCGCTCAGCGTCTCGACCGGCTGGTTGTCGACGACCGAGTAGGTCGTCCACGGCCCGTCCGACTCGACCGCCTGCATGAACTCGTCCGTGACGCGAACGCTGTGGTTCGCGTTCTGGAAGTAGACGCTGCCGTAGGCCTCGCCCGTGAAGCTCGGGTCGTAGCCCTGCTCGATCAGCGCCCAGGCCTTCTTCTCCTCGAGCATCTTCGAGTCGATGAACTCGATGACGTCGGGATGGTCCGCGTTCAGGATCACCATCTTGGCCGCGCGGCGGGTCTTGCCGCCCGACTTGATGACGCCGGCGAACGCGTCGTAGCCCTTCATGAAGCTCACGGGCCCGCTTGCAATCCCACCGCCGGACATGCGCTCCTTCGAGCTCCGGATGGGGGAGAGGTTGCTGCCGGCGCCCGAGCCGAACTTGAAGAGCATGGCCTCGGTCTTGGCGAGGTCCATGATCGAACCCATGTTGTCCTGGACCGAGTTGATGAAGCACGCGGAGCATTGCGGCTTCGGCTCGATCCCGACGTTGAACCAGACCGGCGAGTTGAACGCCATCTTCTGGTGGACGAGCAGGTGGGTCAGCTCCGCCTGGAAGGCTCGGAGGTCCTCGTCCGTCGCGAAGTAGTGCTGGGTCTCCGCCCACGCCGCGATGCTGTTGACGACGCGGTCGATGAGCTGCTTGACGCTGGACTCACGCTCCGGCGTCCCGACGTGGCCGCGGAAGTACTTGCTGACCACGACGTTGGTCGCGAGCTGGCTCCAGCCCTTGGGGACCTCGACGTCCTTCTGCTCGAAGACGGTCTTGCCGGTCTCGCTGGAGATGGCGGCCGTGCGGAGCTCCCACTCGAGCTCGTCGTAGGGGTGGATGCCCTTCTGGGTGAACTTCCGCGGCCAGGTGAGGCCCTGGACGCGGGTGCCGTCAGGGTTCACGCCCTCGAAGCTGGCGCCCCACGGGCCGCCCAGCTGGCGCTTGGCGCTCTTCGACCGGCCCGTTGTGCCCGCCCTCGTTGACCCCGAGGCCTTGCCGGCCGACCCCATGTCGTTCTTCTTCATGACCGGGACCGGTGCGGTTGTCGCTCGGGCCATCTGCGTCCTCTCCTCGTCGCCCGGTTGGTCGGGCTCGGCGCCTGACGGTTGGTTGTCGTCCAGGCGTCGTATCGTCCGTCCCGCGTAGCTGCGCGGGCGCTTCCTCGTCTGCTCCTGTTTGCCATCTCGCGGTCCCTTCGCTCGCGTGATCGACGGCTCCTGTTACGGACCTTCTTGGGGGCGTCCGAACGGTCGATCCGGGACTCCTGGCAGCGGTGCGCGAGACGTCAAATGTACGCCCGAAGAGGTGGTCGAGTCAAGCCCAAACCACTACATCTTGTGGTTTGTAACGTCGTCGGATCGCTACATCTTGTGGAATTCTGCCCGGAGGCCATCCACGAGCAACCCACGGATCCTGCCCCTCGATCCACCGCGTTCGGCAACCTGTGCACGTACCGAGGCGGCTTGTCCACGCCACCTCCCCGGTTGTCCACCACACCGCCCCTCTGGCCACTCAGTATGTTGGTGAAAATCGAACGGCCGTTCCGTTCGGCGGTGGGCTGCGAGCGTCCCGGCACGCCGGCGAGGCACCCGGCCGCCCGGTCCTGAATCAATCCGGCCTCGAGGCGTCTCTCTAGGGCATGCTGGAAACGATGGCGATCGCAAGCGGCGAGATGGTCCGCGCGGCCGCGAGTGGCGACGAGTCGGCATTCACCGCGCTCGTGGCGCGCCATCACCGGGACCTGCTGCGGGTCGCCTACGTGATCTGCCGGGACACATCGCTCGCGGAGGACTCCGCGCAGTCGGCGTGGGCGATCGCCTGGCGCAGGCTTGGAGAGGTCCGCGACCCCGGCCAGGTTCGCGGCTGGCTCGTGGCGGTGGCCGCGAACGAGGCCCGCAGGGTCATGCGGTCGCGCCACGGGCGCGTCCTCGAGCTCTCGACCGACGAGATCGGGCCAGGCGCGCGGCAGGATGACCGACCGGATCCACTGGCGGCCGGCATCGACCGGGCCGATCTCAGGCGCGCACTCGCAAAGCTCGACCCGACCGATCGCGCGTTGATCGCCCTCCGGTTTGTCGCCGAGCTGCCGTCCGACGAGATCGGACGTGCCCTCGGGATGTCGTCATCCGGCGCACGAGGTCGTCTATCCCGACTCCTGGTACGGCTTCGTGAGGAGCTTCGAGATGCCTGACGTCGATACGTTCGAACAGCGCCTCGGCGATGCCCTGCGCTCGGATGCGGATATGAGCACAGCGCGGTTCGAGCCGGCGTCGATCGCCCGCGCGGCGATCCTGGCCGACCGAACCCGTGGGAGCGGGCGAGCGGCCGCCCGCCGCGCTGGCCGGGTTCCGCGGCGGATGTGGCTGCTCGCGGCCGCCACCCTGACGGTCGCCGGCGGGCTCGTTGCTGCCGGCTCCGGCCTGCTGCGGCCTACCGCCGTCAACCCTTCGGATGCCGTGCCATCCCAGTCGGTCATCGCCCAGGTTTCGCCGAGCACCGAGTCCGTGGTTCCTGCGCTGACGGACGATGCTGCAGGGCCCGCGACGGCCGGCATGATCAACAACGCGGGCGACATCCTGCTGGCCTCTGCCACGGTCGGCTGGATGTCGACTTCGAATGCCATCTACCGCACCCGAGACATGGGCAGCACCTGGACGGCGGTTGGACCGGCGGGCTGGTCGTCGTTCGCCCACGTTCAGTTCGTCGACGCCGATACGGCCTACGCCACCTCGAAGATCTCGGGGTCGGACGGTGCGCCACTGTCAATCGCGGGGCCGATGACGATCGCGGCGACCCATGACGGCGGCACGTCGTGGGTCGAGGCAACGATCGACGCCCCGTCGGGCATGGCGAACATGGGCTTGTCCTTCCGGACACCGGCGAACGGCTTTGTCACGTTCTTCACCCAGGACGGGACGGATGTCCGTGTCTTCGAGACGACCGACGGCGGTCGGACCTGGGCGAGCCCCGTTCGGTCGAGCGCCCCGCGGATGCTGTACCTGCTCAAGAACCTCTCGGGCGATCCCGCAACAGGCGCTCATGCCCTGGTCCTGACCAACTCCCTGGCGCCAGGCCGGCCGTTCGACAACAACGTCTACTTCTCGCTGGATGGGGGCGCGACATGGACGAAACGGGCATTCCCGATCAGCGGCCGCGCACCGGCCCGCAAGATGAAGGGTGCCGGCCTGTGGGCGGACGGCAGCGGCCGGATCGTCCTGGCAATGGACGTCGAGGGTGACGAGCAGGTCTACACGAGCGACGACGACGGCCAGTCGTGGCAGTTCGTGCGGGATCTGGGGCCCGAGGTCGGCCATGTCCAGCTCCTGTCGGCGACCGAGTGGGTCTTCGCGAGCGGCTCCGCGGTTCTGTCCACCGAGGACGGCGGTGCCACCTGGCGGACGACGGAGAGCGGTCTGAGGATCTACGCCTACGAGGTCAGCTTCGCCTCGCCGGACCGCGGCTGGGCTCTGCTCGACTGCTCCTCCTACCCGGCCGAAGGACTTGGCGCCTATTGCCCTGACACGAAGCCCGGAGTGATCGACGGGAAGCATGTCTTCCTCACGACAACCGATGGAGGTCGAACGTGGGCGCGGATCGGGCAATAGGCGTCCGGCAGACCTCAACCCCCTGGGTCACTGCCGTTCCGCAGCGCGCGCGACTCGCGGTCGCCTGCGCGACGCTCCTCTTGCTGTCAGCCGGCTGCACGTCCAGCGCGAGCCTCGCGTCGCCCGAAGCATCGACGCACGGGCCTGTCGCCAACGCGACGCCCACAACGGCGCCCACGGCCAAGCCGGTCCAGACGAACCTGCCCGGCCAGCTGACCCACGGGCGCAGCTTCCACACTGCCTCCGCGCTCATCGACGGTCGCGTGCTGGTCGCCGGCGGCTACTACAGCCGGCGCCCGATCGGCTCGGTCAACCTATATGACCCGACGACGGAGACGTTCTCTGCAACGGGCCCCCAGACGCGGGCTCGCGGGTTCGATACCGCAACACGGCTGGCCGATGGGCGCGTCCTGCTCGTGGGCGGCGACTCGGCCGAGTGGAACTTCGACGGACCGTACATCGCGTCCGCGGAGCTGTATGACCCAGCGACGGGCTCGTTCGCGCCGACAGGCTCGATGGCGACGGGCCGCAACCTTCACACGGCGACACTGCTCCTCGACGGGCGCGTGCTCATCGCCGGCGGCGATGGCAGGGGAACGGTGTCGCTTGCCTCCGCCGAGCTGTACGACCCGGCGGCCGGCACGTTCGGCCCGACAAGCGCGATGGTCGCCGCTCGCGGCTTCCAGACGGCGACGAGGCTTGCCGACGGCCGCGTGCTGCTCACCGGCGGTACGAGCGACGGCTGGAATGGCGCCGAGTTCGTCGCCTCCGCGGAGCTCTATGACGCGGAGACGGGCACGTTCACCGCGACTGGCCACATGGCCACCAAGCGCGGAAGCCACACGGCCACGCTGCTGCCCGACGGCCGCGTCCTGATCATCGGTGGTTCACCCGACGGGACGACCAGTCTCGCCTCGGCCGAGCTCTACGACCCGAAGACCGGCAAGTTCACCGCGACCGGCTCGATGGCTGCCGCGCGCACCTTCCAGGAGGCCACGCTGCTCGCCGACGGCCGCGTCCTCGTGTCCGGCGGCGACCCGGCCGGCTGGATCTACGACGGCCCGTTCGTGGCCTCCGCCGAGATCTACGATCCGAAGACGGGCACCTTCACCCCGACCGGCTCGATGGTCGACACCCTGACCAACCAGACGGCGACGCTGCTGCCCGACGGCCGCGTCCTGATCGCCGGCGGCTACAACGGCAAGACGGATGTCGCCGACGCCGAGCTCTTCGACCCCACGAGCGGGACGTTCAGCCTCATCCGCTAGCCATCGGGAGCCAACCGCAGCGGCAGCCCCAGCGGGCGCGGAGGGTTGCCCTTAACGGGCGCGCCGCTACCGTTGCGGGCATGAGCCTGCGCGACGAGATCCTCGAGCAGCCCGAGGCGGCGAGGCGCCAGCTGGCGTCCTCGGGCGACGCGCTGACGGGGCTGGCGGCACGCCTGCGTGCCGAGCCGGTCGACAACGTGGTGATCGCAGCCCGCGGTACGTCCGACCACGCCGCGATCTACGCCCAATACCTGCTCGGTGCGGTCGACCGACTCACGGTCGGCCTGGCGACGCCATCGCTGGTGTCGCTGTACGACGTGGAGCCGAGGGTCGAGCGGGCCCTCGTGATAGGCATCAGTCAGTCGGGCGCGTCACCTGACGTCGTCGGTGTGCTGGCTGCCGCGCGCCGACAGGGCGCGGCCACGCTGGCGATCACCAACGACCCGACCAGCGAGCTGGGCCGAACCGCCGAGTTCACCATCGATCTCGCGGCCGGTCCCGAGCGCGCCGTCGCGGCGACCAAGACGTACACCACGTCGCTGCTCGCGATCGCGCGCCTCGCGGTGGCGCTCGCCGGTACGGACGGGGCCGCGACCTTGGCCGCCGCGATGGATGAGCTGCCGGGCTGGATGGAGCGGGCTCTCGCCGTCGAGCCGTCGGTGCAGCATCTCGCGGAGGAGCTCGCCTCGGCAACGGAGCGCCTGGACCGGTGCGTGATCGTCGGGCGTGGTTTCGAGTACGCCACGGCGCGGGAGTGGGCACTCAAGCTCAAGGAGCTGGCGCGCGTCTTCGCGGATCCCTACTCGGCTGCGGACTTCCTCCACGGCCCGATCGCACTCGTGCAGCCGGGCATCCCCGTGCTCGTCCTCGCGCCCGAAGGGGCTCCGGCCGAGGGCCAGATCGAGCTGCTGCACGACCTCCGGAATCGCGGCATCGACACCGTCGTCATTTCGGACGTCGCGACGACGCGGGCGCTGGGTCGGTGGTCGATCGAGCTGCCGGCCGGCGTCCCGGAGCCGCTCCGGCCAATCGTCTCGATCCTCCCGGCGCAGCTGTTCGCGTACCACCTGACGCGCGCCCGCGGCCTCGACCCGGACGAGCCGCGCTACCTGTCGAAGGTGACCCGGACCGTCTAGCCGGTGCCGGTGCGGTGCGACACCGAACGCATTTCGGCGAGATATCGCATTGCGCCGAGATTGCGCGAGACGCCATCGGTCGACCCTGCCCGAGATCGCGAAGAGAGGCGCGCCACGCCGCGATTCGGCGAGGCTGCAACGGTCCTGCAAGCCGGCCCCGCCGGGCGGGTTAGTCGACTGTGCCCCGGACACCCCTAGCGTTGATTGACCGGCCGAGGGGGCCGGGTCGCCCGGACCCGATGTCGTTCGTCGAGTCCGACTCCTTCTCAGTCGCCTCCGTCACCAGTCGCAGGATTGGAGGCTTGCTCTATGCAGACCATGACCAAGACCAACCTGAAGGTCGTCACGGACGCGCTCGATACCAAGGAAGTCCGCGCGATCGAGCTGGCCGACGGCTGGCACGACATCACCAACTGTGAGTTCGTGCACTTCGCCATCGGTGAGTCGCAGAGCCCGATCTACCCGGACAAGCTGTATCCATCGCTCCGCTACCAGAACGAGTTCGGCAAGCTCGTTCGGACGCCGCTGAACAAGATCCTGAGCTTCTCGGAGCAACAGCAGGGTCGTCGCTAGGCGACGTCGCAATGACGAGCTGACCGGCTGATACGACGGTCGATCGACCGGCCGAGAGGAGAGCTGGTCAGCAGAGACTGAGCCCGGGCGTCCGGCCATCTTGACGGGGGCGGCGCCCGGGCCTCCTCATGCCCCGAACGCGGCCGCAGGCGCCGCCTAGAGCCCGCTGTAGGCGTGCAGGCCGTTGAACCAGAGCGAGCCGGAGTAGGTGACGAGGACCATCGCGAAGCCGACCACCAGCAGCAGCGCCGCGGGCCTGCCGGCCCAGGCGCGCTGGTTGCGGGCGTGGAGATAGATCGCGTAGGTGAGCCAGGTCACGAGCGCGGCGGTCTCCTTGGGGTCCCAGCCCCAGTAGCGCGACCAGGCGATCGAGGCCCACCACGAGCCGAGGATGATCATCGTCGCGAAGATCGGGAAGCCGATGATCACCGCGCGGTACGCGACGTGGTCGAGGACGCGGTGGGATGGAAGCCATGCGAACCGATCGGCCTTGCCCTGGACGAGGTAGCCGATCCCCGCCGCGAACGATGTCGCGAAGATCCCGTAGCTCAGCATCGCCAGCCCGACGTGGATCGTGAGCAGTGGCGCGTTCTGGAGCGCGGGCACGAGCGGCTTGATCTCGTTTGGCAGCGATGCGGCATAGAGCGCCAGCGCGAGTGAGACGCCGACGGGAATGAAGGCGATCGTCGTGATCTGGTAGCGGCGCGACAGCACCAGGTAGCCGAGCAGGATCGACGTCGCGAACGCCACCGAGAACTCGAACAGGTTGCCCCACGGCCCGCGGCCGACGATGACGGCGCGGACGATCATCGAGCCGGCGAGGAGCGCGAACGCGGCGACGGTGAGCCAGCGCGACGCGCTCGAGAGGGGGGACGGGGCGGCGAAATCCGCTGGGCCCGCCGAGGCTACTGCGGCGCGCGATTCGACGAACGACCCGGTCGCGACGCCGGCCCACGCGGGCTGTGGTGCGCCCGCGGGAGCGAGCACGGACGCGAGCGAGCGCCGGCCACTTGCGAGGAGCACCGCGTGCCCGATCGTCGCCGCGAAGGCGATCGCCAGCACGACCGTGCCGATCGCGAACAGCGCCTGGGTGAGTGGCTCCATGCCGGTCTCCGTAACTCCTCGAACGCCGCGGGCTGACGCCCAGCCCCCGATTTGCTGTTCCGCTAGGCCGCGGCGGCGCCTCCTGGCGGCGGCCCGGCCGGCCGGAGCGCCGGCACGGTGTGGTCGATCCTGAGGACGAGGCCGCACGTGCCGCAGGTGTCGACGTAGGCCTGCCGCCCCGTGCCGCACTTCGGGCAGACGACCGCGGCGTCACGCCCGCAGATCGGGCAGCGCGTCGTGCCCGGCGGCAGGACGAGCTGGTCGAACGCGCAGTACGGCTCGCCGGACGGGTAGATGGCCTTGCCGTCGACGATCTCCGCCGGCCTCGGCCCCGGCTCGACGTACGGGATCCGCGCCCGCGGCTTGCCGACGACGTACACGAACCAGCCGAACACGAGGAGGCTGAGGATCGGGCCGACGACGCCGATCAGCAGGAAGACCGGCAGGAGGTCGATGAGGGCCTTCCAGTCCGGGATCAGGATCGGCGTCAGGAAGTTGATGACACCCTGGAACAGCTGGCCGATGGCGTCGCCCACGGTCGAAATCCTAGCCGAGGTCGCGATCCCGGTCGCGGCCCGCGTCGCGACGGGGTGTCGGCCGGCCAGGGCGCCCAGGCGGGCGACCGCCGCCGAACGACGTGCCGGGACGTGCCGGAGGGCGCGTGGGCGCGGCCAGGCGGTCTGCGATCCAGGCCGTGCCCTCGACGCGGGCGCCGTTGCGACGCGCGTGGGCGCGCACCTCGCGGTCGTCCGTGACGACGACGACGGACCACGCGCCCGCCGGCCCGAGTGCGCGCAGGGCCTCGGAGACGCGGCCGCCGATGACCTGATCCGCCGTCAGGTCCCGCGTGAACGCAACACTGAGGCCGCGAGCGATCCGGCCCGACGGGCTGGCGCCGCGGTGGCCGTCGAGGATGAGCTCGACCTCGATCGGCGGTGGAAAGGCTGCACGCAGGCGGGAGATCAGCGTGCCCGTCGGCATCGAGCCGGGTCCTGCACCGCGTTCGACGGCACCCTGCACGTTGCGCCCGTCGACCAGCACGCGCAGCGGCTCCTGGCTCGATCGGGACGCGCTCGACGCCGCACCCGGGCCCGGAGCGATCGCGACCCGCGCTCGGGACCCGAGCGGACGCGGGGTCGCAGGACGAGGGCGCATGCCCGATCCGGCACCAGGGAGTCGTCGGCGCCTCGATGGCACCTCGGTCAGCTCCAGCGGGGCAGCGGCGCGAGGAACTCCACGAGGAGCGCCGCCAGCCGGTCGGGCTGCTCCATGGCGATCATGTGGGCGACGTCGGGCCACTCCTCGAGCCGGACGTTCGGTGCAGCCTCGGCGAGCCGGCGGGCCGCCTTGCGCGTGCCGGACACGTCGAGCGCCCCGATGACGGCGAGGGTCGGCACCGCCAGGTCGCCCAGTCGATCGTTGGCCGGTGGCTCGAGCCGCGTGTTCGTGCCGAACTCGCGTCCCGGCTCCAGGACCTCGCGGTCCATCGACCGCACGGCGTCACGGATCGCAGCGGGCACGCGCGTCGGTGGCTGGCCGACGCCGTCGACCCAGATTCGAACGTCGAGATCCGCGGCGAGGTCCGGCTGGCCGTCCTCCTCCGCCTTGTCCTCGGCGTTGAGGAGCTCCTGCTCCTGCGGGTTGTTGCCGCCTTCGAACCCGCCAACCCCGCCACCGAGCCAGCCGAAGGCGACGAACCGATCCGGTGACTCGAGCACGGTGTCGAGCGCCTGCATCGCGCCCCACGAGTTGCCGACCACTGCGGCCTTGCCGACACCTCGCGCGTCCATCACGGCCAGGAGGTCCGTCCTGGGTGAGTACTCGACCGCCTCAGCCGTCGACTCGCCCCAGCCGCGCATGTCATAGCGGATGACGCGGTAGCCCGCCTCGACGAGCAGGGGCGCAATGGCGTCCCACGCGCGCCGGTTCACGATCGCCGAGTGCACGAGCACGATGGGCGGGCCGTTGGCCTCGTCCTCGGCGGCGAGGCGACCCCCGGAAACGTCAACCCAGATCGTGTGCGAGCGCATCCGCCGATGCTAGCGCGCGGTGTCGGCCTCCCGGCTCGCAGCGAGGAAGTCGTTCGCCCAGCGGGCCCATTCCTCGGCACAGACGACGATGGCCTGTCCGTGCCGGGCCTCCGGGCAGACGTGGACCTCGAACGAGAGGTTCGCCGCGACGGCGGCCGCGATGTTCGGTTCGAGGCTGTCGGCGGGCCGGTCGATGGTGTCCGCGAGGCCGTGGATCAGGAGGATCGGGCGATCGTCCCAGGCGGCGAGGGAGCGCACCGGGTCGACCGTCTC
>Ga0207646_10007296_pt1 | contig 11262 bp, 11 predicted proteins | sample KBSK5502metaG_FD_184343 | JGI IMG/M metagenome (GOLD analysis project Ga0207646, IMG submission 184343) | Corn, switchgrass and miscanthus rhizosphere microbial communities from Kellogg Biological Station, Michigan, USA - KBS K5-50-2 metaG... | ecosystem: Host-associated > Plants > Roots >...
GACAGCGGGTGTTCGGCCTCACGGACTGGTATCGCGACGGCACGCTGGCGGAGTATGTGGCCGTCGAGGCACGCAACCTCACACCGCTGCCGAGCGACGTTGACTTCACCGTGGGCGCGGCCCTCGTGATGCCGGGCCTGACCGCGTGGCAGGGGCTGTTCGAGCACGGCCGCCTTCACGCGGGGCAGAGCGTTCTCGTGCACGGTGCGGCCGGCGTAGTCGGTTCGATGGCGAGCCAGCTCGCACGTGAGGCTGGCGCGTACGTCATCGGCACCGGGCGCGCTGGCGGACGTCAGACGGCTCTCGACTTCGGCGCACAGGAGTTCGTCGACCTCGATAACGACGCCCTGGAAGACATCGGCGAAGTCGATCTGGTTTTCGATGTCATCGGCGGCGAGATCGGGAAGCGGTCTGCGGGCCTGATTCGCGCCGGAGGAAAGCTGGTGACCGTGACCGGCCCGACCGAGGCGCGGCCCTCTGGCGGCCTGACTATCGACTTCGTCGTCGTACCTGATCGCGCCCAATTGAGTGAGCTCGTCCAGCGGGTCCGGGTTGGTCGGCTGCGGACAAACATCGGTAACGTGGCTGCCCTCGACGATGCGGTTGCCGCCTTCAACCGGATCGAGCGGATCAAGGGAAAGACGATCATCCGCGTTCATCCGTGAGGACTCGGGGATTGCCTAACGCCCGCGAAGATGCACTCGCACGCTACTCGGTACTGTGGTTCACGACTCTGACGTGAGAGCAGGGGCCATCAAACAAGTCTTCAAGCTCTGACAGGTCCCTTCTATAAGTCGTGTAAAAAGGCGGGTACATTCCTGACGCGTCCGTCGAACCCTCTCGGCGGCGCCATCTACAGACAGAATGAGCCCTGTTTCTGGAGGTTTAAGCTGGCTTTGAAGCACTAATCGTTGTGGCTATGGCTATCAGTCGACTCATGAACTCTCGACTCATCGCTGGGTCTTCTGTTATTCTTTTCACGAGTTGTTCTACCGCTTGGTCCGCGCTCAGGGTTGGAGTCCTAGGTCTATGCTCATAGACCTCGTCGGACGAAATTAACCTCTTGGTCTATGATGATGGCATTATACGTCACTATCAGCCCATAGCTAGCTCATGTCTCAGGATTCGTTCAACGAGGTAAGGGCCGAGCTTTTCGAAGCACTTGGTCATCCGTTGAGGATCAGCATCCTCGAGTCTCTGGAGTCGAGGCCTTTAGGATTCGCTGAAATCAAAAGGTCCGTTGGCGTGGAGAGCAGCGGTCACCTACAGTTTCATCTTAGAAAGCTGGATGGTCTGATTGAAGATGCGCCGAATGGCGCGTATGAGCTAACGAACGATGGCAGAGACGCGCTTCGCGTATTCAGAACTACAGCCGTCAAGAGTTCCGTGCAAGCCTTTCATAGACTCCATATCCCCACCAAATACTTGACCATCATTATTGCTCTGGGAGTCCTAGCGCTTTTACTCAGCAGCGCTCTTGTAATAGGCGCCGAATCCAACATGGCACAAACCTCGAGTTTGAACAGCCAACTTGGTTCTCAAAAGGACCAGATTTCGGGTTTGAATAACCAGCTTAACTCACAGAAGGACCAGATCAGCTCCCTTCAATCACAAGCCACCTCCCTACAATCTCAATTGTCACACTACAACCAGACGAATTTGCAAGGCATTTTCCGGTTGTATGGTTGCTCAAATGATACCGGCACAGGCAGTTGTTATTACTACACCGACGGCTATTATGCGAATCTAGGCGGCAGGGCCGCATATTCTGCCAACGTGACCTTCACCTTCTTCACCTTCCCTAACGGCTACACACAACAGTCAGTCTGTAGCCTAAATCGCTCGCTTGGAACCGTCCCCGCTCAGTCCGGGTTTTACAGCATGCCCACCGTTGGGTGTTATGGAGCAAAAAGCGCCACGACGGGTGAAGTTCTAAGCTGGGTCTTCAACTGGAGCTGAAAGCTTCTGGCTTAATCTTCTTTCAACCAGACCCGTATTTCTCCGAGAAATCTACACTCAGCTGGCTTAACGCTACGCGTTACCTTTGTTCCATCGCGCCCACTAGAGGATGCCTTCGTACGACGTTGTCCCGGCGACATCTGGCTGGAAGCCAGTGGGTACGGAACTAACTAAACCTCTCCATTCTCGATAAAGTCTGAGAAAAAGGATGGGTTCATTCTGTCCGAGGTGGTCGAACCCTCTCGGCGGCGCGAAATCTTCAACGAATTTAGGTCCATTCTTGGACAGGTCTTTTGCGGCAATCTTCGCCTCGGGTCTGATCGTATCTTCACTCACGGGCAAGGATTGCCGTCTAAGCATCTCCAACCTCCGTTACGAATATGAAAAAAACCGCCTACGTCTCCACCGGGCTTCCGTTCGGTGGATTTCTTAGAAGACTACCGTTCTGGCTCGGAGCCCTCATCGTCAGCTTTGTGCCTGCAAGAATCCTTTCGACGATAGATTACCTGCTGGCACCTTCGCAGGGAGTTGGAAGTCTAATCCTCGATGAATCTCTCGTTCTCTCTCTCATCATGCTCTACTTCCTTTACGGGGTCCGGTACATTACCAGGAGAATTGACCGATTAAGTGAGTACGCGAAGGGGATGATTCCTGGGAACACGACTTTGCATTTGGGAACACAATACCGCCTCTCAAGGGTGTTGCTAATTTGGATCGCACTCCTCGCAATCATCACGCTACTCTCGTCCGATCCCTTGACCGTTGAAAGAGTTGCTTCGGACAACATTCCCGTCTTCGCATATTCCTTCCTAATCTTAGCATTCTTCCTCTGGACGTACGGCTCTTCTATGCTGGCGATATATCATGCCGGCAAACTTCCGTTTCAGCTGAAACCCTTCACTGAAGACAAGACCCTTGGCTTGAAACCGTTCGGTACCGCCTCAATGAGGCTGGCGAGTGTTTACGCCATCTTCCCCATAATCGTCACATTTACGCAACTCTTCCTTATCAACGTGGAAATCCCCGGCGGGGTAACTGTCGAGCTGGGAAGCTTTCGCGCGAGCGACCTGATCTTCTTGGGCGGACTGGTACTTGTTGGAGTCGTTCTTTTTCTCCTACCCCTAGTTGGCATCCACCGTCGGCTCCAAGACGCCCGGCGTCAGGAACTCAACTGGATCACACCTCGTTATACTAGTCTCGTCCAACGACTGAAAGATCGTATGAGCCATTCCGAAAATTTCGAGAGCGTGAACGAGAAAGACGCCTTGGCCAGTGAACTCTCAATTATCCGCCAGATAGAGAGTGACATTCACAGAATCCAAACTTGGCCTTTCGACATCGGAGTCATCACCCGACTCGCAACCGTTCTTGTCCTGCCTCCAATTCTCGGAGTAATCGCGAGAATCATGATCCTCATTTTCCTCCGCATCTAGTCAGAGATCAAGCTTTTCATAGCTTTACTTGACCGAGAAACGTTTCAATCCTTCCGATACAGATCCTCCCATGAAGAACTCATGACCAAGAACAAAGGTGCATCGTTTGGGCCTCTCAGATATCTCTATATGGGAACGTCCAACGTGCAGAAGGATGTCGACTACTACACCAAAGTCTTAGGGGCCGAGAAGGTCTGGGATATCTCCAGTTTTGGCAATCGAGTCGCCGCGCTCCGGCTCGGTGACGGCCCGCTCCTGCTTCTCGCGGACCATCGTCCCGCGCCAAGCTGCATCCTGATCTTCCAAGTAGACGGCTTGGAGGCAGTGTCGAAGGCGCTTCGTCAGAAGGGCTGGAAGCCTGAAGGAGAACGGTTCGAAATCCCGGAAGGCCCCTGTTACAGATTTAACGATCCAAGCGGAAACCCATTGGCTCTTCTAGAAATAACAAGGCCGAATGTCCTCGGAAAGGTCATTGAAGAAAAAGAACGAGGCGGCACGACAGAACGATCCAGCTAGGTCTACGGCCCCTTCTTTGATTAGCCATTGATCCTCAGACGGTAATGAAAGGGGTCCTATACTGCTTGAATCCAAGACTTTCGTAGAGTCGTCTTGCAACCTCGTTGGTCTCGGTGTTGCTAGGAAGACGTTCTGAATTCCTCGCGCTTTCAGTCTCCGCAATGCGTACAGAGTCAGTTTCTTTCCCACGCCTTGACGGCGGAATTTTTCATGACCTGAACTTCTCGGATGTGGGCAAAGCGTCTAACTCGTGGAGCGAAGAACGGACTCTTCCCGACATGCCAGTAGGGGAAGCCGGCGTATCTCCCATCGGCTTCGGTTACGAGTAGCCGGTCATACCCTATCTTGGTAAGCTGGCTTGTGTCGCAGAAAGGGTCTCCCACGTTATCCAATGGACCATACTGGCGTTCAATATTCGTAGATCAGAGGCTGTTGCCTGGCGAACTAGTATAATTCTAGATTTCACTGAATCGGATGATTGATCCACTCATATACGGTTTTGTGGCTGAAAACCTGCGCATGGAAAGTTTGCCTGATCTATAGAGAGTCTGCAAGGGGGGCGCGGGGGGATGGGTCCGACGTGACGAAATAGATTACGGTGAACATGCACATGACACTCTACGGCTACGGTGAATTTCCCAAGTCTCCGGCGTCCGACGTTCCGTAGAAGGAACTTGGTGAGGCTTAGTGTTGAAACAACAGACCATGAAGCTATTATCCATCAAGAGTCTCAAGCATGGTGAGCTCATTCTGCACTACGAGACAGTCGTACAAGGGAAGCGGACATGGCGCAGTCTTCGTCGACTTAGGTGAGCTAAGACCAGGCAGCGGTCAAAATCTAAATCACCTTGTGATTGGAACAATCACACTGGAGTTGCAGAGGGGAATCGAGTAGGATTTGCACGACGAGACGCGAGGTTTCCAAGAAGGAGAAAGAATTGCAAAGACCTCGGTCTGGAGCCTATTGGCTCTAGGCATCATTGAGATAGCGTTCAGCCTAGTAAGCGGAAGCATCTCCCTCCTTGCCGACGGCATAGATTCCATTTCGGACGCGGTCGTGAGTTTCTTCGTTTGGACTGGCCTCCGCATAATACGCCGGAAACCGAGCAGGAGGTTTCAGTTTGGCTACTACAAAGTCGAGAGCTTCACTGCTCTAATCACAGCCATCATTCTCGTAGGAGTGTCGAGTTACATTTTCATCCGATCCTACAGGGCCCTCCAGAACCCTGCACCCATCCAATTACCTCTAGCCGCTCTCATTGTCCTACTAGGCGCAGGATTTGGGTCCCTCTACCGTGCCCTCCAGATGCGCCGAGTAGCCAACAAGTACAATATACTCTCCCTCAAAGTTGACGCGAGAAATTCCATCAAAGACTCGTCCTCCTCTTTCGTAGCCTTTGCCAGCGTTCTCGTCTCAACCTTCGGAATACATCACGCAGACGCCATCGGAGGAATGCTGGTAGCGGTCTACATCCTCACAGTGGCCTATGTCGCCCTACGCGAGTCCAGCCTGGTGCTCCTAGACGAGTTCCACGAGCCAGATCTCTCGCGCGAGATTGAGAATCTCATAAGAGCTCACCCCGAGGTGAAGGGAATCAGGGACCTACGGCTACGGAGAGCCGGGCCGTTCGTAGTAGGAATGCTAGAGGTCGAGGTTGAGGGGAGTATGAGCTTGAACGAGGCCCACGAAGTCGCCACTCAGCTGGAAGCCTCAGTCAAAACCAGAATCACGGGTCTGCGTAGACTAGTCGTCGCGCCGGTGCCTGTAGTCGATCCTCACAAACACCCTCATGAACACTACGCCCCTTAGGGCCCAAAAGATTTTCAGAAGTGAAGCATCGTGCATTGTGACCCAAATTCTGCGGGGTGGATGAAATTGAGTGTTCATTCGATGGTTTGGCGGAATCACGAGGTTGGTGGGAGGTTGGTGGATTTTCCACATGCGGGACATGTGGGTATCAACACGGATTATAAGCCGGGAAGCAGTAGTTAGTGATAGAGCACTATTCGCAACTTTGCTTTTGTCTGGTTGAGATATGAAGCTTGACCAAGGTCCCACAGGGGAATTGCGAGTCCTCGATTCCGGATACACAGACCAGGTCTTACTGGACACCATCAGTCAGGAGGTTCTACGTATCAAAGCGACCGTCTGCAACAGCCTCCAAGACCTCAACAAGCTCTACGCGGTCGACCGTGCACTTTACACGAACACCCCTGGCATACCTCTCTACATGGAATTCACGCCACAAAGCATGCGATCAATGAAAACGCCCCTTATCATCAGTGAAGTCAAACTATACACGGTAGAACGGGTCTGGGGAATGCACACTCTAAGAATCACTAGATAATTCTGCGAACTAGTAGTTCTCCAATCTTCTGACCGAAGATCTAAGATCTCAGTCTAAGTTAGCTGAGCTTGGGGCCGTGCAGCACCAGCAGCCCTTTTTGAGACAGTCACTTTGAAGGTGATGATCGCAGTGCCCGCAGACACAGAAGAACTTGCCCGCCTTGACCTTGCCCATCGTCGAATTATGAACCTTCATTGTGTTCGAAACCAGAAGCTGTTTGGTCAGAGACATTTCTCAGCAATCGGTGAGGAGGCTGATCGCGCTTAACTCGTTGTTGTAACTCCAACAGTTCACAGAAAGGTTCCTTTACGACTTGGAAGTTACCTCGAGTCACAGAACTGAGTTTCGTTCTGCTTAGATTCAACAGAGGAGCATCAGGAGTAGAGCAATCAGGCGAGCTATCGGGTGTCATTCTCCAAGACTGAACGATCGAATCGCTCCTACCGAGAGATGCCTGGCTATGTCAAGATCATCCTCCTAGCCCAGGCAGCTACCATCCTCTCCCTCACCTTCTCGATGTACCAAGTATACGTAAACGACACCTATTTCCAGGAATACATCATCGGCCTTTTCAGATCGAACATCATCGCCAACGCACTATTGTCCACGGTCACGGCGTCACTCTTTGCCCTCGGCACGTTTCTCTTGCTAGGTTCAATGGGCCCGTCCCGCCGAGTCAACAAGGAATGGCGCCTCATGTCTGAGGCGGAGGAAGCTTCTCAACTGCCATCACTGCCTGTTCTGGAGACTGTCAAACCACTTCCGAGGCCGCGGAGCACAGCTCGCCGACCACGCCGGCGAAAACCAAGCGTGGATACGGGTAAGCTGCTCGACTCCATGCGTTACTTTGTGGACGATCAGAGACAGAACTAGACGTCCGAATTCTCAAGTTCAGACTTCTCTGACCTGAAGAGAGAGTACCGGTGGGTCGAGACTCTGGTTGCAGATCAAAAAAGAACACTCTAGCTACCATGGAGGCAGGATTGAAACATGGCCGCACAAACTGAGGGAAGAGAGTCCTGGACTGAAGAAGAGTCTCCGACGACAGTCATTCGGCAATCGAGCCCCCTAAAACTGTCAAGAGTCTTCCGATTCGTCGATCAACAAACGGGAGCTCCCCAAATCTCAGACTTTCCCGACTCAAACCCTTCGGGAGATACTCCGCTAGAGATTCGTATGAAGCACTTTACAGAAATCGAAAACTTCACTTTTCTCGGCTACCAGCTCGCTCACGAGCTTGGAGGAACGACTCCGAGGCCAATTCGAACTGTGACAGACCTACAAGTCCCCGATGACGAGTTTCAAAACTTCGTAGACCAGGCAAAGACCGCCACTCTGACGGACGAGGAACTCGCTGACACTGTGCTCGACGTGGGGATCAACTGGGAGCACTTCGTCGCCTCAAACGACAACCTTCTCATCCCCGAGCATCCGCTCAAGATAGCCGATGTTCTCATGCAAGAGAAAATTGACGCGCTAGACGTCATCACCGAGGCTTTTGTTCGAGAGGTCAACCTTCGCAGCATTGAGAAGAAGACTGGCCGAAAGACGGAGAAAACCAAGAACGACTAGTCCAGAATCCAGTCGGCCGGTCCTCTTCCCAGATATTCTTCGACTAGAAGAGTAGGGTCAAGCTAGATGGTTATAGGCCAGTAGTGTCATGAACTCAGGGAAGCTAGAGCTGGTTGTCAGCTTGTCGAGAAGGTCTTCAGCGACTTTGTAATTGCTCGTGTCATATGGATGCGATCCCATCTCTCTCCGTATCTCCATGGTAACTTCTCTGAGTGTTGATCGGAATAACTCGCGTGAAATCGTTCTTCCTTCAAGCAGTCTTGTGGAGTGATGTATCCATTGCCAGATCTGTGCTCTACAGATCTCAACGGTCGCCGTGTCTTCCATGAGGTTGTTGATGGCGACGCATCCGAGGCCTCCCAGCCAAGATTCCAAGTATCTTAGACTGACGGTAATATTCGCTCTGACAGCCTGCTCGCTTACCCTCGGCTCAGGGACTCGAAGGAGATCTTCGCGCGACACTTCCGTGCTTGGGTCCGCATTCTCCAAGTCCGGTGAGCGGTCGGCGAAGACTTTCGTGACGACAGATACCAGTCCGGGGTGAGCGACCCACGCACCTTGGTATCCTTCTGACGCTTCACGCTTCTTGTCAGCGATGACCTTGTCGATGGCTTCTTGAGAACGCGGGTCGCCTCTGATGGGTACCTGAGCTGCCATTCCTCCGATGGCGTACGCGCCGCGTCTGTGGCAGGTTTGAGCCAGCAGTGTCGAACAGGATTTGAGGAATGGTGTAGTCATGGGGAGGAGCGGTCTCTCAGGGACTACGAATCTCGGGTCTTCTCCTAGGAACTTGATCAGGCTGAAGATGTAGTCCCAGCGACCGAAGTTGAGGGCTGTTATCCTCTCGCGTTGTGAGTAGAGGATCTCGTCCATTTGGAAGGCGGCAAGGATAGTCTCGATCAGGACGCTGCACTTGATGCTAGCGCGAGGAAGTCTGAGAGCCTTTTCCGAATACTCGAAGATGTCGTTCCAGAAGGCCGCTTCAGGATAGCTCTCTAGTTTAGGGATGTAGATGTAGGGTCCAGTTCCACGGCCTACTAGTTTCTCGGCGTTGTGGTAGGCGTAGAGGCCGTAGTCGAATAGGAAGGCTGGAATGGGTTTGGACCCGAGGAGAACATGCTTCTCGGTTAGGTGTAAGCCTCGGGGTCGAACGAAAAGAGTTGCCGGTCTTTCTCCGAGCCTGTACTCGCGGCCGTCTGGACCCGTGTATGTGATGGTCCGGTCGACTGCGTCCCGAAGGTTGACCTGGCCCTGGAGGGTTCCCTTCCAGGTTGGCGAATGGGAGTCTTCGAAATCGGCCATGTAAACGTCCGCCCCCGAATTCAGAGCGTTAATCACCATTTTTCGATCGACAGGTCCCGTAATTTCGACGCGTCTCTGGCTAAGGTCCGGCGGGATTGATCCGACCATCCACTCGGAATTCCTGATCTCACGCGTCTCGTCGAGAAAGTTTGGAAGTGTTCCGTTTCGGAATGTCTCATGGACAGAGATTCTCTTACGCAGTAGCGAGTCTAAGCGTGGAGAAAATTCCCGGACCAGATCGGCAACGAATACCAGCGCGTCAGGCGTGAGTATTTCTTCGAAGCCCTCGATGTTGGGAGATGAGACTCTGAGGCTTCGTTGCTCGGTTGAGCCCAGCGTTCTATTGGCTCCCGTCGCGGTCGGGATCTGAGCGGCGGACTGGTGGAGTGATTATGGGCTTCTGCTCTTTGAACTGAGCTGTCTCTGTCGACTCATCCATCGCCGTCGTTGAAGAAGTTCCACTTGATATCACAGTTGAAACCTCATCGAAGTACTCTGTTCCTACGAACGCCTGGTGTTTGACGGCTGCGTATCCTGCTGGTTCGGCCTCGAACTCCTCCCTCTGGACGCGAACATAAGCGGCCATGCCCTCAACCGCGTATTGTCTTGCTAGATCGAACATGGACACCGAGAGGCTGTGGAAACCAGCGAGAGTGACGAATTGGTACTTGTAACCCATGGAACCGAGTTCCTCCTGGAACTTGCGGATGCTGCTGGGATCGAGGTGCTTCTCCCAGTTGAACGACGGCGAACAGTTGTAGGCGAGTAGTTTGCCGGGGTAGGCTCTGTGGACCCCTTCAGCGAATCTTCTAGCTTCTTCGAGGTCGGGAGTTGCGGTCTCGCACCAGATGATGTCCGCGTATGGCGCGTAACTTATTCCTCGCGCTATAGCCGCCTGCAGTCCCGGTTTGAGTCTGTAATAGCCCTCCGGGGTCCTCTCTCCCGTAGTGTACGGAAGGTCTCGGGGGTCGGCGTCGCTGGAGAGGAGCTTGGCTCCGACCGCATCTGTACGAGCTATCAAATAGGTTGGAACGCCGACGACGTCGGCTGCGAGCCGTGCAGCGATAAGGGTTCTGATGAACTGGTTGGTTGGGACCAGAACTTTCCCACCTAAGTGGCCGCATTTCTTCTCTGAGGCAAGCTGATCCTCGAAGTGTACGCCTGAGGCTCCTGCTTCGATCATAGCTTTCATCAACTCGAACGCGTTGAGTTGTCCTCCAAAACCAGCCTCGGCGTCAGCAATTATCGGAGCGAACCAGTCGATCCCTTTCCTGCCGCTCATATGCTGTACCTGATCTGCTCTCTGGAATGCCTGATTGATTCTCTTCACCAGGTTCGGAACGCTATTTGCCGGGTAGAGACTCTGGTCAGGGTACGTCTGTCCGGAGAGGTTTCCGTCCGCTGCTACCTGCCAGCCGCTAACATAGATCGCCTTCAAGCCGGCCTGAACCATCTGGAGTGCTTGGACGCCGGTAAGTGCGCCTAAGGCCGGAATGTACTGCTCGTCCCTGAGAAGACGCTCGAATTTCTCCGCACCCAACCTTGCAAGAGTGTACTCTGGGTGGATTGTGCCACGGAGGCGGCAGACGTCTCTTGCCGAGTAGGGTCTACGAATACCATTCCAACGGTCAGAGCTCCAGCTCTTCTCTATTCTTTCAGCCTCTCCGCTGCCACCATCTACTATGTCGGTCACGAAGTGTCCAGTCCTCGTTAAACTATTCCGCTGATAATAAGCGTTGATAATTGGACCCTTCGATTTCTATCCTTGGATATACTTGTATGCCCTGCTAAATCCAGGATTTGCAGAGGGAGGAGACTCTCGATCGGCTAAACGATTGAAACGTGATTTTTGCTGCCGGCTTCTTGCGTTGACCCTTTCCAAGTGTTCTCAACTAACTCCACGACATCGGCCAGGTGTGCACCCAATTCTCCGAGTCGTTTGCCTGTCTCGGGGTCTTCTTCATAGAAGAAGGAGCTGAGCCTGCCGAGAATAACCATGCACTTCTTTATTGTGCCTACCTCGTATCGTATCTGTTCGCCGACTGCCATCTCCCAGAGTATTGCCCTGCGCTTCACGGCCACCTCGGAAGCCTGAGAAGCCTCAGGTTCGGTCTCTAACATACCGCTGAATT
>Ga0207646_10007298_pt1 | contig 11262 bp, 8 predicted proteins | sample KBSK5502metaG_FD_184343 | JGI IMG/M metagenome (GOLD analysis project Ga0207646, IMG submission 184343) | Corn, switchgrass and miscanthus rhizosphere microbial communities from Kellogg Biological Station, Michigan, USA - KBS K5-50-2 metaG... | ecosystem: Host-associated > Plants > Roots >...
TACTCCCTTGAAAAAGGGAGGATCCGAGAGGAAAGGTGCAGAGCATAAAAGCACCTGAAACCGACAGGCATGCCCGTCGGCTGACTTCTCACTGACGTTGTTTCTTTGTTCAAACTAAGCCGCTGGGGAGGTTGGCTCTAACTTTACTTCGTAACCCAGCTTCTCTAACCGGCGAACGAGTCGTTTCTGGACCGCTTGCCGATCCCATTCATCAAAGTAATTGCCTCCCAGTTCCTCATAGTCTTTGTCTTCGGACAGGATGTGGTAGATTATCACCAAGAGCGTATGCCCGACCGCAATCGTTGCCTTCTTGCCTCCTCGGCGGATGACGAGTCGCTGATAGTGGGCAGAGAGGTAGGAGTCTTTGCAGTGAATGGCAGCATGGGCTGCCTCCACCAAGGCAGAGCGGAGCCATGGACTGCCTTTGCGTGTCCTCCCGCTCAAGCGTTTGCCCCCGCTCTCATTGTTGCCCGGGCACATACCCGCCCACGAGGCCAGGTGCCGCGCGTCGGGGAAGCGGCTCATATCCGGTCCAATCTCGGCCAGGATCACCTCGGCGAGACGCCGCTTGATCCCGGGGATCGTCTCCAGCCGCCGGAGCTGATGCTCATACGGGCGCAACCGCTCGGCGATCTCCAGACTCATGTGCCCGATGGCTTCATCAAGGGCATCAATGTCAGCGAGTTGTTCGGCAATGAGAAAACGGTGGTGCGACTTGAGATCTCCTTGGAGGGCTTGCGCCAGCAGATCGCGTTTCGCGCGCATGCGGCCTCGGGCAAGCTCGGCCAGGAGAGCGGGATCAGCTTCACCGGCGAGCAGGGCCGTGAGCATATCACGCGCTGACCTGCCCATCACATCACTGGCAACCGAAGCCAGCTTGATGTTGGCATCTTCCAGTGTCTTCTGGAGCCGATTGATCAGGCGAGACCGTTCCTCAGTTAAGCTGATCCGATAGCGAGTGAGTTCGCGCACTTCCCGTTGTGGAGCAGGGGGCACAAAACTGGGACGAAGCAGGCCATGTTGAAGCAAATCAGCGATCCATTCGGCATCTTTGCTATCCGTCTTTCGTCCTGGTACCGCTTTCAAGTGCTGGGCATTGACGACCAAGACCTCCAGATGACCTTCCAACACGTTAAAGATCGGTTTCCAGTAGCTTGCTGTGCTTTCCATGGCAACATGCGTGATTCTCAAGTCTTTGAGCCACGCACGCATCCGCAGTAAGTCCGGCGTCATGCTACTAAATGTCCGCAACTCCTTCTGCCGTTGGCCTTTGACATCAGGTATAATAGCGCAGACGACCACGTTCCTCTTGTGGACGTCAAGACCAGCGCATCGTTCATACACGAGATTCATCAGTCACCTCCCTAACAAGAATGGACGGGTGACGGGATGCCCAAGCCGATCAAATTCTCCCTTGCGTGCTTCCCAAGATTGGGAGCGACAGACGGCGGTGCTTGTGAGGCATCCAGGATCACACTGGTGGTCCGGCTCGCAGCGCGAGTATCCAACCGATCTCTGGCGTTGCACCCGCCCTGCTAGCATTCTACTCTTTTTCATGCGCGGTGGTGCGCCCCGGCGCATGACTCACTGGTGGCGAAGTCAAAAGCTCTTCAGTAGATTGCTGGCTTCATCACCTGTTTGAAGGGAGAAATCCGAGTTGGTTCTGGCGTTTCTCCCCTTAGCCAGTGATTGAGTTGCACCATGTTCATTGCTGCTGCGACGGCGACATGAGCCAGGTGTGTTTTGCGAAGGCCAATGTAACGTGAGCGGCGCAATCCTATGGTACGTACCCCTTGGGAGTGGGTTCCTTCACTACCTGCTCGATGACGATACGTCTCTTTGAAAGCACTGGTGCGCTCTCGCTCACGGGCAGCCAAGAGCGCTTGCATTTGCTCCTTTGAGGGTAAGGTAAGCGTGCGTCGAGTCGTTCCGGTGCAGGAAATCCGAGCAGAACAACCCTTACAATCGGTCTGGGAGAATCGCACCTGAATGAGCGATTTTCCTTCCCTCTGGATGGGTGTCCAGCTCGAATTGATCCGACCTTGCGGACACGTGACCGTCTCGGTTTGCCAATCGATGGAGAAATGCGAGAGATCGTAGCCGGTCTCCGCCTGATACCAGTGGGTCTTGAGCATGGGACCAAGCAAGTCCACTTCATAGTCAGATTGACGCTGAACAAGGTGAGCGATCGTGACATATCCCGAATCCACAAGATGCTGATCTGGAAGCAGTTCCTTCTCCGCCAAGTCGGCGTGGATTGCGGAAATGCTTCCCTCATCGCTCAGAGGAGCAGCCGTGGTCTGGACAGCAGTGATCAGTTGTGGAGCATCTTCGTCGCACGTCTGGGTAACATGCACTTTGTACCCGGTCCACAACGTGCTTCGTTTCTTGCCATTTCTCGCGTCGAGGTCATAGGGAGAGGTGATGAGCTCAGTTGCTGGCAGGGCTGGCTCTTTCCTCCATTGCCCTCCTTGCTCCCGCGCTTCAAACTGCTGCTCCCACATGGTGCGCAGGGTGGTCACAGCAGGCAGCGTTTTCATCCAGTCTGGGGCGCAAGGAGCCTGGAGCGCATCCAGCAACATCCAGCCATCAGCACCCACTTGATTGGCGTACTGCGTGCGCTCTTGCTCTTCCTTTGGCAAACGCTCCTCTGCCAGACGTTGTCCATCTCGTTCTACCCACTCGACGGGAACATGAGTACGAATCCAATCAGGTGCAACCTCTGAGAGCACATGCAACACGTAGACAATCGTCTGGGCAACGCGCAATGTGCGGCTCAGGGAACGGATTTTCGCAAGGACATGAGTGGAGTCCGTCCGTTGTCGTTCGTGGGATTTGAGCCACCCTCCCTCTCGACATCGCTCCAAAAGCAGATCCAACAGACGCTGTTAGGCCTGTCCAGGAATGAGACGTGAACGAAATTCGGATAGGACGGTAGTGTCAAACCCGGCATCTGTTCATTCCAGGCTGAGCGCGTATTTGCACGCCAGTCGATCTCGTACAGCGAAAGCCTCCTGGCGATCTGTTAAACCCTCCATAAATTGAAAGATGGTCACGAGCGCCAGCCGCCATGGAGCGAAAGCGGGTTGACCATGGGTTGGAAACAGGTCGGCAAATGCCGCATCAGTGTAAATCGTTCCCAGAGCGTCACGCACTTGCATGACTACAGTTCCACGGGGAAAGACAGCATGAGCAACACGAACAACTTCTTCTGGAATCGGCGGGATCGGTAGAGATTTGAGTGACATGAACGACCTCCCTATCAACAAGCAACAAACCATTCATTTCTCTCTATTAATGGATGAGTTCCAGGCCTTTCCTTGACTTCGCCACCAATGAGTCATGCGCTCAAGCGCACCACCGAGCATGAAATTGTTTTTGCCCCCCTAATTTCAGGGGAATAACCAAAGTGGACATGAGCCAATCCGTATCCTAAAAGTTCCTCTGCTTCTCGTTTTAATAGTGACTCACTGGGGACAAGCTCTCCTCGATGTCAAATTAGTCTACCTAAATTTGGCCCAAAATAGCGACAGGTAGGCCAGTCCTTGAAGAGCTTGCCAAAAGCATGGCGATGCTCCATAGCTAATGAAGAAACGAAAAAGCTTTCATTAGGAGGAGCAACACCATGAACGAGTCTATCACACTGACAACGAACCATTTTAGCCCGGCTGCGAGTTTGGCAGCCCTGGGAGTGAAGTTGCGTCAACTTGATCTGTTTGGCCCGATCCGTACCGAGGTCCAGATTCGGCAGAAAACTGTCAAACACACGCCCGTGGACAAGCTCTATGATGCCTTTATTAGCCTGTTGTCCGGAGCGCATGGGCTGGTAGAAATCAACACGCGTCTGCGAGCTGATCCCGCCTTGCAAGCTGCTTTTGGACGCAAAGCCTGTGCAGAACAATCGGTGGCGCAAGAGACGCTCTCGGCTTGCACCGCAGAGCATGTGACGCAAGTGCAACACGCGCTGGACGTGATTTACCAGCAGCACAGTCAGGGCTTTCAGCACAACTACGAAGCAGGCTTTCAACTGCTGGAGGTGGACATGAGCGGCATGCCCTGTGGACCCAAAGCCGCTTTTGCCACCAAAGGGTACTTTGCCGGGCAATATCACCGCCGGGGGCGGCAAGTAGGCCGCGTGCTGGCCACCCAGTATGAGGAAGTGGTGGTTGATCGTCTCTTTGCTGGCAACGTCCAGTTGATCAAGGCCTTGCAGCCGTTGGTGGAAGCGGGTGAGACCACTTTGCACCTGGACGAGGCGAAACGGGCGCGCACCATTATCCGCGTGGATGCCGGTGCCGGGACCCTGGACGATATCAATTGGCTGCTGGCGCGGGGCTATGAGGTCATGGCCAAAGAGTACTCGGGGCAACGCGTGCTGCGCCTGGCCAAAACGGTCACTGAGTGGGTCCAGGACCCGGACTGGTCCGAGCGCTCGTTTGGCTGGGTGACTGAACCCCCGAGCGGCTATGTGCGCCCAGTCCGGCGCATTGCCGTGCGCTGTCGCCGACAAGATGGCACCTTCGCCTATGGCGTGCTGATCTGCTCGTTGGCGGCCCAGCAGGTGCTCGCCGTGCTGGGCCGCCCCAGCTCGCAAGCAGCCGATCCGGTTGCCGTCTTGGCCGCCTATGTGATCTTCTACGATCAGCGCGGAGACGGGATCGAAACCAGCTTCAAAGGCGACAAGCAGGGGTTGGGTCTCACCAAACGCAACAAGAAGCGCTTTGAGGTGCAGCACATGCTGGTGCTGCTTGGCTCGTTGGCCCACAACGTGGTGGTCTGGGCACGCCGCTGGCTGAGCAGTCAAAAGATCCACCCCTACGGGATCCTGCGGATGGTGCGTGATGTCTTTCATGTCAGTGGCTTGCTCCGCTTTGATGCTTCTGGCTCGGTGGTTGCGATTGTGCTGAACCAGGAGGCTGGCTTGGCTCGCTCATTCCTCCGTCCTTTGCAAGAGTTGCTTACTCCCTTGCACATTGTCGTTAATTTGGGCCAAACTTAGGTAGTCTAAACGTCGATTACATAACAAGGAGAGGATTTATGGCAGAAAACTGTCCACTGTGCAAGGCACCATTAGTAGTTTGGGATCAAGACCCTTTAAGTACTACATACATATGCAGTGAGTGTAGCTACTACTTTCCCCCTAAACAAAAAGTCCTTGGGAAAGTGCTTAGAACAGGTGGCGCTATACTTGGATTCGCAGCTGTCGCTACTGGTCTCGCTATAAAGTTTCTAGGTTCCAAAGATAATGGCGACGAAGCGGGCTACGAAGAGGACTACGAGTAGTAGGCTTCTGAGGTACAGGCGAATGAAAACTCACGCTAAGAGCAAATTGACCTTAGCAGAAATAAAAAGTACGTTTTGAACTACTTTTCTTCTGCTAATAGACGTATGTAGACATCTGGGAGTTGCTCGGTCAAGCCCAAATAGCCTTAACGTTGTTTTCCGTTCGCCTACACCTCAGAGGCCAGTTAGCAACATGATCAGCCATCGTCTTGAGATGAGACCGAGAGGGATAGCCAAGCCCGGACAAGAAAGAGGTCCCTGATGAGTTTGGAATCTTCACGCGAGCGCAAAGAGCAGGAGCAGCCCAAACCGACCACAGCGGCTGAGACAGACCGCAGTCCAGTTGTTCAGGGAGACAGTGGGGGAGAACAACTTCCAGCAAACATCACTTCTAGGTCAGTACTGCCAGACTTTGACGACCTTGTGGTCCTCCTGCAGTCCTGGATTCTCACTCCAGATTGGCCCACTTCCCAGACCTACTTGCAGGCCCATCCCGAACTGTTGAGGGAGGCTGCCGAGCAGGTACTGGCGACGCTTGCGCAACATCAACCAGATCCGCAAGTTCGCGAACGCTTGACACAGTACCAGTTGTTGCTGCAGATAGCTCGTCAGCATGGGGTGGAGAGCGCCTATGAGCTCTTGCTGCAACGGGGTGATGAAGCTGAGAGTGCGTCAAACGACCTAGAGGAGCTGGCAAATCAGCTGATCGCCTGGATCCAAATGCCTGATTGGGATGCCTCGCAAACCTATCTTCAAGCGCATCCGCAGCTGCTCACTGAACGTGCCGAGCAGCTGCTCGAACAACTCAAGCACGCACAATCAGAGGAGGATGGGCGCTCGCTCGTTCAACACAGACTGGCGCTGCTGCACCAGGCACGTACATGGGAAATTGCAGGCGTCTATGCGTACTTCCAACTCGCTGAACCAGCGGCACTCATCGACGATCATCAGCGAGAAGTACTTCTCAGGCCACTGGAAGAGTGGCTTACCATGCACGATAGGAAACAATCGCAGATTTACCTGGAGGAACATCCCAGTTTGCTCACCAAAGTCGCCGAGTCCCTCCTTGCTGGATTGTGGCTGATGAGTCCGGCATACCAGAGGCAGATAATCATTGCTTTTCACCTGCAACTTCTTCAGCGTGCGCGTGCATACGGGATTACTACCGCGTATCATGGGCTTCCCGATGCAGCCACACTTAATGAGTTAGGCATAGAGGCACTACAGGAGTATTGGAAAAGCGGAGGGATGGGATCCTTAGAGCAGGCACTAGAATGCTGGCAGCAAGCACTTTTTCTGACGTTGCCCGATTCTCCCGATCGGCTCAACTATCTCATCAACATGGGTGCTGTGTTGCACGACCTCTACAAGCATACGGGAAAGATGAAAGATCTGGAGAGGGCAATCATCATCTGCCAGCAAGCCGTCGATGCCGCGCCTCCTAACTCCCCCAACCGTTCCACGTATCTCACTAATCTGGGCACTGTGTTGCATGAGCGCTCCTGGCGCATAGGAGAGATGAAGGACCTGGAGAGGGTGATCATCATCTGCCAGCAAGCCGTTGATGCCGCGCCTCCTAACTCCCCCAGCCGTTCTACGTATCTCACTAATTTGGGCATTGGACTGCGGGAGCACTCCGAGCGCATAGGAGAGATGAAGGACCTGGAGAGGGCGATCATCAACTTCCAACAAGCCGTCGATGCCGCGCCTCCTAACTCTCCCAATCGTTCCATGTATCTCACTAATCTGGGCACTGGACTGCGCAATCGCTACATGCGTACAGGAAAGTTGGAGGATCTGGAGAGGGCGATCATCAACTTCCAACAAGCCGTCGATGCCCTACCTCCCAACTCCCCCGACAGGCCCATAAATTTGCGCAATCTGGGCCTTGGGTTACGCAACCGCTACGCGCGTACGGAAGAGATGAAGGACCTGGAGAGGGCGATCACCGTCTTCCAACAAGCCGTCGATGCCGCGTCTCCCAACTCCGACGAGTGGCCCGGTCTTCTCACTAATCTGGGCAATGGATTGCGCGACCGCTACACGCGTACAGGAAAGTTGGAGGATCTAGAGAGGGCGATCGACATCTGCCAACAAGCTGTCGATGCCACCCCTCCCAACTTCCCTGACAGGTCCATTCGTCTCGCTAATCTGGGCAATGGGTTGCGCGACCTCTACAAGTATACGGAAGAGATGAAAGACCTGGAGAGGGCGATCGACATCTACCAGCAAGCCGTCGATGCCGCGCCTTCCAGCTCTCCCTCCTGGCTCGACTATCTCACCAACCTGGGCGCTGGGGTGCGCGACCGCTACGCGCGTACGAGAGAGATGAAGGATCTGGAGAGGGCGATCGACATCTACCAGCAAGCCGTCGATGCTGCGTCTCCCAACTCTCCCAACCGTTCCACGTATCTCACTAATCTGGGCAATGGATTGCGCGACCGCTACGCGTGTACAAGGGCATTGGTCGATCTAGAGAAGGTCATTACAACATGGGAGGCAAACTGGTCCTTGTTGCACCTTCGTTTCGTTGCGCTCCCCGTTGCCTACCAATTGGGTCAGCAGCGCCAGGGTGTCCTGATAAGTGCCTCTCTCGTCACAGCCCACTTGGAACGATCAGCGCGGCACCGTCCCAATGCCCGAATCGACCGCTGCCGAGCCCTCGAGGTGGCTGAAGGCAGCAAATCTCGCCTGCTCACCCAGATGATCGGGCGTGGGCCGCTCCCTCTGCCACCAGGATTATTGCCAGAGGTTGCCGCACGCGAACAGCACCTCCTGTCGGAACTGACGGACTTGGATACCTTGGAACTGACTACCCACGGTCAATCTGCTACTGCCAATGAAGCCGGGAACTTGAACCGCCTTCAACAGCGTCAGGCGGACTTGGGCGAACTGGAGGACCTTTGGGACGATATTGCTCGCCTGGATCCAGATGGTACCGAGTATGTAGCCCTACGTCGCGGTGCAGTCCCCACCTGGCAGGAACTCACTGATTTGGCGCAGGAACTTGGGCGAGCCACCGCACTCCTCTCTTTCTTCACGACCCCTGACCACGTTCTGCTCTTCCTTGTCCGTGCAGGCCAGCGTGGGCCGTGCGTGAGCAGGGCACCCCTCAATAGGACCGGCTGGGACAACTTGCTGGAGCGTTTCTTCCGCGAAGTCCACCGCTATGCTCCCGGCTTGCGCCGGGGAGAAACCTGGGATCAGGCATTGTACCCGCTACTCATACAGATGCAGCGGCATTTGACGGGGATCGAGCGGCTGATCCTCGCCCCAGCCGGAAATGGGCATCTACTGCCCTGGAGTGTCCTGATGGAACGCGTGGGATGGCGTACGTCTGCCGACCAGCCCTTGCCTCTAGTTACCCTGCCTGCGCTCGGCGTACTGTCACGCTTGCGACGACGACCGCAGGCCCACATCGGTCCAGCCCTCGTCGTCGGTAATCCCACAGGCGACCTCCCTTATGCCGAAGATGAAGCCAAGGAAGTCGCTGTGCGTTTCGGAACATCCCCGCTCTTGGGCGGTGCCGCCACCAAAGAGGCTGTTCTGTCGCGGCTGGCAGAGGCTTCACTAATTCACTTGGCCACCCACGCGTTCTTCGACCTCAACAACCCACTGGAGTCTGGCATTGTCTTGGCTAATAGTATCCTGACTGCACGAGAAGTGCTCCAGCATCGTCTACACGCGGATTTGTTGGTGTTGTCAGCCTGTGAAAGTGGACAAGTGAGCTCGCTGGGCGGCGAAGAACTCGCAGGGTTAAGTCAGGCATTCTTGCAGGCGGGGGTACGCTCCCTGCTAGTCAGCCTCTGGCGGGTGAACGACCTGGTCACGGCTGCACTCATGCAGGCATTCTACACGGCACGGCAGGCTGGAGCTGACAAAGCCCTGGCGCTACGACAAGCGATGACACAAATTCAACAGGACCCGCGCTGGACGCATCCCTACTACTGGGGTGCTTTTGTCCTTATGGGGGATTGGGACTAACCTTGGAAGATTGAACCAACAAAGGAGCAAACAGATGTGGTTAACGACACCTGAGACGATTGAACATATCCTGGTAGAGCGCCAGTTGGAACCAGTGAGCGAGGATGCCCTCGACCGATCTGCTCGTGATTTGCAAAGCCGGGGAGTGAAGGTAGCTCCCAACGAGGTGCTGCGCAACATGCCTGTGGTAAGTATCGGCCAAGCCGAAACCTGGACGCTCCAAGAATTCTATTCACCCAGTAAACTACCACGCCCGATCCGAACAAAGCTTAGTCAGGCGGACTTCTACGTGGTCCGCCTCTCCTGCTCGTTCCGCCCTGTCCACCAAGAGAGCCGAGTCGAGTGGGCTCGCTTCCGCGCCGCCCTTCTCCCACATTCATCCACAGGAGCACAGCCCATTGTCTTTGATTTATATCCCGAGCAAATGGTACAGGAGGTGAAACGCCAGATCAAAGTCACGCTGAGTCCCTCACTTAAGTTCCGAGAGCTGGAGACAAGCCCTGGCAGCGTTGAGTTTGGGTTCGAGTACACGGAGCTAATTCCCCTGGTTAGTGGCGCAATCGGTGCCAGCTTTGATCCGAGTTGGGACTATAGGGCTGGTCCAGGCCAAGAAGTGCAGGGGACCAAGTGGATGCATCTGCTCGTCAAGGCTCCCAATGGCATGACAAGCGGGCGAGCACTTCTGGAGCTGGAGGCGGATGTCCTGGTGAGAGGAGTTCGCCTTCCTGTGACCTTCTGGCGCAAGCAGGAACAAGAATCCGAGCCACTCACTGTCACTTTGTGGGGCTAATGTACTTCTGTCGGATGTCATCGAGAGTCTGAAGTGTAAATCATCTAATTCCATGGGCGGAATGTGTGACTAATATGTAAACAGGGTTTCAGCCAAATGCCGAAGAGAACGCATCTAGACTGCAAAAATCCTTTGTGATAGACTGACTTGTTGAAAACACCATGAAAATTATCCGATGAAACGGCTGATGACGCAGCTTGGCAGAGATCGCTCGTCGTTGTGACAAGAACCTTCAGCAGGAGACGTTGGATGCAACAGCGACCATGCTCAAGGCACGTATGCAGCCAAAGCTGCCTGAGCGCAGAAAGAGAGGAAAAGCCATGTCAGAGGAAATCGTGCAGCAGATCAAAGAACGGATGCGTCTGGATCATGCCTTTCGCCACGACCTTTTGGCTTCACCCTGGCGTGTCTTGCAAGCGTATCCTCTCACAGAGGAGGAAAAGCACCTGTTTGTGGTGCCCAACTTTAGTTGGATAATTGAGAACAGGCTGGCTGGCGTCTCCTATCCACGCTCTGAGGATGCCATTGCCCTGCTGCGTAAACTGGGAGTGCAGGCACTGCTCAATCTCTCGGAAGAGCCATTGCCTCTCGACCTGCTCAGCAAGTACCAGCTCCGCGGGGAACATCTGCCTGTGGCTGATTTTACTGCCCCAACCCTCGATCAGGTCGAGCGAGCCCTGATCATCATTGATGGCTTTTTGGCACAGGGGCTGCCTGTTGCCGTCCATTGCGGAGCGGGTCTTGGCCGCACCGGAACCATCCTGGCATGCTACCTGGTCTCGCAAGGCAGTACTGCCCAAGAGGCTACCCAGCAGGTACGCATGAAACGCCCCGGCTCGATCGAAACGCTTGCACAGGAGGCAGTGGTTGAGGCGTACGGGCAGGTTCGCCAGGGGAAGCAGAGCGCCTAGCCGTCTCTCAACGAGGGACACGTGATCTAAGCAGGGATATTCTGCCAAGATCTCCAAGCACTGGGAGTCAAGCTGTGTCGTGAGCCGATTGGTAGCCGATTGAGGGCAAGAGTAGTTCTTATGGAAGCGTTTCATCTGTATGCAGCACGAGTGCAAGTCGCCCAGGCCATGGAGCAAGGACTCCCTTGGCATGAGGCCGCAAAGCGTGCAGGGTTAGAGATCAGTCAATCCACGGCTTATCGGCTCCGCCAACGTATGCGCCAAGGGGGCGAGCAAGCGCTGCGTGAAGGCAGG
>Ga0207646_10007299_pt1 | contig 11262 bp, 14 predicted proteins | sample KBSK5502metaG_FD_184343 | JGI IMG/M metagenome (GOLD analysis project Ga0207646, IMG submission 184343) | Corn, switchgrass and miscanthus rhizosphere microbial communities from Kellogg Biological Station, Michigan, USA - KBS K5-50-2 metaG... | ecosystem: Host-associated > Plants > Roots >...
AACGCGGGCACGGAGATCGCTCCCGTCGGCAGGTGGGGCACCTGCAGATTGAACACCAGCAAGGTAATGGCGACGGAAAAGACGCCGTCGCTGAAGGATTCCAGGCGGCCGGTCTGTTTTTCGATGGCCTCTGCTTGCGGTTCAATGCTCATTGCCTCTTTCCTTCCAGACGCGCCAGGCCGCGTTGCTTACGTCCCCGTTGGCAGCCCATGAGTTAGTCTGTTCTCAAGGATACCTACCACCTGAAACCCGGGCGGATCGGGGGAGGGGTTCTTCTCAATGCGCATACCGACTTTGCGCATCACTCCTATGGACGCCTCATTCCCAGTAGTGGTCGTCGCGACAATCTGCTTGAGGTGAAGCTGTGTGAACGCGTAGTTGATCAGGGCTTGCGCCGCTTCGGTGGCGTATCCCTGGCGCTGATAGGCCGGGGAAAAGGCATAATAGAGGCCAAATTCCGGCGAGTACAAGTTGGCATCCTGGGAGGCGGCGCGCAGGGAGGGCAAGTACCCAAATGGCCCCAAAGAAGGCACAAACCCACACGCTCCAATGACTTGCTGCGTTGACTTGAGCACCACCGCTCGATCACCATACGGGGGCTGATAGAGCTTGGCCAATTCGTCGTAGCTCAACACCGTCCACCGCAACCAGCGCTCACGCTCCCCGCGTGTCTTGGCTTGTTCACTGCCAAAATCAGCCGTCCCCAACTCGATATCCAGAATGTTGTGAATGACATCCAGATCCTCCAGGCGAAACGCTCGAATCAGCAGTCGTTCAGTTTCCAGGGGTGGAACCAGCATCGGGACCTCACTTTCTCTCAGGGCTTCGTGCTTCTTCCGCATTTGCTTCCTATGAAGAGCAGACGCGTTGGCGCAGCAGCAGCTCGCGAATCGCCTGTGCATCCAGCTTGCTCGCGCCGAGAAACCTCACGAAGCGTGCCAACCCACGCGCCAGGGCCTGCGCAAAGGCCTCATCGGTGCCGAGCGCCGCCTCCTCCAGCCACAAGCCCAGGATGACGAAGGTGCTGGTCGTGCGGTCGAGTTTGCTGTCGAAGCGCGCGACGAGCCGGTCGCCCTATAACACCGGCAAGGTGTAGTAGCCGAACCGGCGCTGGTGCTCGGGCTTGTAGACCTCCCAGACATAGTCGAAGCCAAAGAGTTCTTTGGCTCGCCCGCGCGCGCTGACGTGATCGAGCGGGGAGAGGAAGACCGCCTCTTGCGTCGTGGTCGTCTCGAGTGGCGTCCAGGCCGGCGGCACGCGCCCCGCGCTCAGATCGGCCAGCAGTTCGGCATCGCTGCCGAGCGCATAGTGCACCCGTTTCCAGCCCTCCACCTGCACCTGGATGAGCTCGCCGTCGGCCAGCATCGCCTCAAGTACCTGCTTCGCTGCCCGATCCGGCTCGCCTCGCCCGTGAAACGCATCAGCCGTGCGGGAGAGGCGCGACAGGCCGTAGAAGCTGACTTCCTTGCGGATCAAGAAGCGGTCGGCCTCGGCCTCGTCGCTTTCGCGGATGAGAGAGGCGGGCGCGACCGTTTCCGTGAGGGCGTAGACGCGCTCGAAGTTCTCGCGGTGGTGCGTCATCACTTCGCCGGTGCGCCAGAGATAATACAGGGCCAGCGCGCTGTCCTTGCGACCGCGATAACTCTGGGTGCGTTTGCGGCTAGTCATCTCGAAGTCGCGGTTGCTCACGGTGCCGCGCTCGCGCAGGATGGCCCGCATTTCGTCGATTGCCTCGGCGTGCTCGACTGCCATGGCGTGAATGCGCGAGTCGCCAGAGACGCCATCGCGGTCGCGGCGCATGACCACGCGCCAGTGCGGCAGCTCGTCCATCGGCCGCACGGCCAGCCAGCCCCCCCAATCGAAGAACGTGCGCTGCTGATAGGCCAGCTCTTCCCACAGGCCCGGCGTGTAATCAAGCACGCGGCTGTGCAGCGCGATGTCCTGGCTGCGGGTACTCCGATTGGATATGGTGGATAATTCGAACCAGCCTTCTGGGTACTCCCTCTCACGGTGGTGGATAATTTGGACATCTCTCCCACTCGCTTGACAGCATGGGAGCCTCGCCTTATCCTTGCTTCTCAAGGAGTTCTCTCCATGCTCCCCATTTCAAGCAGCGAGGATTTTTATGAGCCTTCCTGTGTTTGCATTCCTGCTCGTCGTCTGCCTCCCTCTTTCTCTGGCTCTGCTTTGGTGTCTTGACTGGTTGCGTCGTCTGCCTTCCTCCTCACGAGGAAGAGCCAAGTGCAGCACGCTCCTCCGTCTGCTGAAGCCCCGCACTCCAGACGATTGCCCCGCCTGTCGACTCGCCTCCCCTGCCTCGTCGGATGGAGAGCCGGCGCCTCTGCCTGTGCGTCCCTGGCGCGAGGTCAAAAGCCGTCGGGGAGCACCCAAGCGCGTGAACACCGAAGGCTTCGCTTGTCCCAACCGATCGTGCCCCTACTTTGGGATCACCGACGCTCAGATCCACGCCCTCGTCGGAGATGGCAAGCATAGCCATGCCGAGATGATCCAGACCTTTCGCTGCCAGGCTTGCCACACCACCTTCAGTGCCCGGCGTCACACCCCCCTCTACCGCCTGAAAACCCCTTCGCATCAGATCGCTGTGGTGCTCTCTGCCCTTGCCGAAGGGCTGGACCCATCCGCCGCCGAGCGGGTCTTCTGCTACCGACAAGCGACTATCACTACCTGGTTGTCCCGCGCTGGCGAGCACGCTCAGACGTTGCACGAGCGTACTTTCCGCACCCTCTGGCTCCCACATCTGCAGTTGGATGAACTGCGCACCAGGCTACGCAACTCCTCACAGGTGCTCAGGCTCTGGCTGGCCATTGATCCCCTCACCAAGATTCTTCCGGTGCTTGAGCTCGGTCCCCGAACACAAACCATGGCACATCAGCTCATCCACGCTCTCCGGCAGATCCTGGCTCCCGGCTGTCTCCCGCTCTTCACCAGCGATGGCTTGAACCTATACTTCTATGCCCTCACCGCCCACTTTGGCCAGTGGCTTGCATTGGGTCGTCGAGGACGCAACGCGCGCCGCTGGCAGGTGGAGTCAAGCCTGATCTACGGCCAGGTGAAGAAAAGCTACCGCCGGCGCAAGCTAATTCGGGTCACGCACATGATGCGCCTGGGAACACAGGACGCTCTCACCGTCGTCTTACAGAGACTGGGCCTCTCTGGACTGCTCAACACCGCCTTTATCGAACGGGTGAATCTGACCGTCCGTCATGGGGTGGCAGCGCTGGCTCGCCGCACGTGGGCCAGCGCACAACAGTCTCCTCATCTCTTGGCCCATCTGCAGTGGTGGCGGGCCTATTATCATTTTGTGCGTCCCCACACATCACTACGAGTGGCATTCGGACAGCCCCGAGAGCGAGGTGGCAAACGTCTGGCGCAACGCTATCGCCAGCGAACGCCAGCGATGGCAGCGGGAAGAACCCATCGACGATGGACAGTGGGAGAGGTCCTCTGTTCGCCCCTGCCGCCGATCCCATGCTCAGCCAGTTGAGAGCCCTTGAAGCGAGAAAGGGTTCCACGACATGGCAGAGGCGGCTCAGTGAAGCTGAGGGCAGATGGGGGGCGAGCTACTGGGTGTACCCGCCTCCCTGGACGGCTGAAGGAAGGGAATAACCGCCCGAAAGGCGTCCTCAGTGGCTGATTGATTTATCCACCATATTCTATGGCAGCACCCATCCACGGCGTACAGGACTCGACGCCTGCCCAGTTGGCCTATCGATGCTGGTGTCGCGGCTGCTTATTTCAGGTGGTCTGCTCACTGGTGTTCCCCCTTACCGAGCAGCTGTTCGATGTGCTGGGCATACAGGCGCTCGTCTAACCGCTCCAGAATAGTGAGTGCGGCCTCGAACCGCTGGCGAGACGGTTCGAACTCCCCTCTATTGCGTGACACCAGCCCGGCGCTATAAAGAGTTTTTGCCTCAGCGTAGGGCGTAGCCATCTCACGGCAGAGCCTCAGCGCTTCCTCCAGGTCCTGCTCAGCCTCCTCCCAGCGCCCTTGCTTGCTCAAGGCCAGCGTCTGTATACGCAGCGCCTGCACCAGCGTGGGACCCATCTGAGCCTGCCGTGCTGTACTCAGCACCTGTGCCAGCAGTGCTTGGGCCTGGTCTGCTTCGCCTAAATCCAGGTAGGCCCAGGCCAGCAGGGAGAGGGCCTCCCTGCTATAGCTCACCATTAGACCAGGCGCCTCGAGGAGGGGAGCGAGTCGTCCTCGTGCGCCTTCTGGTTGTCCCACTGACAGATCCCGCTCGGCCAGTGCTCCCTGCACCCAGCACAGCGCCTGCTGGTCGTGGTTCCGCTGCGCCAGCGTGAGGGCCTGAGTCAAATAGTGCGCAGCCTCCTCTTGCCTTCCCTCGGCCAGACAGAGCAGGCCCAGCCCATGGGGGAATAGCTGGCATACCAGAACTGCCCGATCGAGCCGACGACGGTGGTGGCACGCTTAAAATCGGCGCGCGCTGGCTGCCACTCCCCCAGGGCGAGGGCATTGAGGCCACGCCCATAGAGCAGATGGGCCAGCGCTTCTATGTCCCCCAGCCGTTCGGCCAGCGCAATCGCCTGTTGCCGGCGGGTGCGCGCCTACTGATAGTCGCCCACATATTCATAGGCCCTGGCCAGATTGGAGAGTGCGGTGATTACGGTCCGTAGCTCCCCGCTCGCCTCGCCTGCCGGAATGACCTCCTCAGTTAGCGTCCGGCAGGTCTCTTCCAGCCGCCCCACCATCAGCAGCGCTGCTGCCCGCCGCTTGTACTGGCTACTTGGGATACCTGTTCAAAAATAGGACAGGAAGCAGCACAATGAGCAGCTCTATGGCCATCTTCTTGCTGTAGAGATGGAGCGGAAAAGGGCCTGATAGAGTCATCTGTGACGCACTTTTTGGAACGGATATCCCAAGTAGCCAGCACAGCCTTTGATTTGTACTTCCACAAGAGACCAAAGCCTTGACGAGGCCCTTGCAGGAGCGTCGTCTTCCTGGACGAGAAAGAGCGATGGCCTCCAGGTACGAACTGCTCGTGCAAGAAGTACCAGCAGGAGGCGATCCGTTCTTGTGCACACTGGTCGTTTGACCTGTCGACGAAGGAGAATGAGTTGTTGGCGTAACAGCGCGTTTTCGGCAACCAATGCGGATTTCCCTCTTGCAAGATCTACGGCCATTCCCAGTAGCAGTGAGGCCTGCGGTGGTTTTGTGCATCTCAGGAAGCATCGTTGGAGTCTGTGCAGGCAGAAGAAGACCCGTTGCCTGATGGAGATGAGAAGACGAGACACAGAATAGATTTCTCCTTTATGAACAGGTGCGAGTTGCAAATGAGGAAGAGCGGAGTGATCCCTTCTGATTTTACTCGCGCCACCTCTTCCTCCGCAAGGAGACTTGTCAAGGTCGGTATTTCCCCAAGGGATGTCCCAAGTAGGATAGGCGGCTGGCGAGGTACTGCTCTTGCAGTCCTTTTCCATCCGCCCTCCTCAGAACCGGACGTGCTTGTTTCCAAGCATCCGGCTCGCCAGTTGCCGCTTCTCTCCCTTTGGCCTCTGCGCATTTCGCGTGGCCGTATCAGGTTCAAGCGGTTCCCCTGTCACCCTTCGCCCTACGACTGGCTTTCCCAGTCTTCCTGGCAGGTCGTCACTCCTGCAACTACTACGGTGACTCCGTCCCCATGAGGCTCGCGCCTGGGAGGGGATCCCGTGTTCCGTCACGATGAGACGTACTAGCGCCACGTAGGTGCCTCACACATCACCTTCATGAGACCTCATTGGTCCCCATCCTTTCGCTGAGGGTACCCAGGACGGCTACTTTGTCCCGAGTAGCGAAGGGCTCTGGCCTCAAGCGTTCTGCCAGAGGATGTGTGCTTCCATCCTCGGTGATTGAGGTTCGGGCAATCCTGCTCTCACCTTATGGCGCGGAACTCGCGAGTCCCAAGCTACAACGCTTTCGCTTTTCGCTCGCTTTCGCGGCATGCTGTTGTTCCCTTTTCCTTTCGGAGCCAGGTTAGCCGGTGTTCCTACAAACCTCCCTCAAGTTCTAGCCGATTGCATCGGCGATCTCATCGTGCGTGACACGGCGCACGTAGCCACCACAGGTGTTTGTTTTCATGCCCGCACTATCTCATATGATGTGTTTTCCGGTCAAGCCAATAGCCAAGTTGACAATACCTCTTCTCGAGAGGGAAAAGCCATCAACAAAAAAAGTACTTGCCTAGCGTCTTTCATTTAGCGAATGTTTCATCCCTTTGCTGCCAAATCCGTAGAGGCTAATAGAGACAGGTTGATAGAAACAATGTCTGGAAGAGTATTCATCTTGTTCGTGACTTCCGTAAAGCAGGACGATATTCCTGACTTCGAACCAGATTTGACAGCAAAGGGATCAACCGCTTTATTTGTACTGCCCGGGTGCTATACAGGGATCTGACTACCGGGCTTAGGCTTTGGGAGGTATCGACATGGCAGCTAGATCGACTGATGTTATCTTTCACAATCTTACAGATCAGCCAATGATGAAGTTGGAAGACGGACTTGATCACGGTGAGTGGACGGACCCGTGGCAACCGCCAAACCTCATCACCCCAGGCGCGACCGCAGAGTGGCGGTCTGAATCGGCCGGGATCGATACAGGCACTGAGGGGCATGTCCGATACGGCATAGGGCTGGCAGCGAAGTCTGATAGTCAAGTCACAGCAGTCTCGCGCAATCCTGGTCAGTTGGACCTCTTTGTTGTAGGTGTACCCCTCACTCGCCAGATGAAGCTTTTCTGGCAGGCTTATTGTACATCATTAAATACTACACGTATTTAAAAATTTAGCGGTGCAAATGGCTGTTCCAGGAACGAATCCTCGCCAGATCCCAAAGAATGCTGAACAGCAACATGCTCGTTATGAGAGAAGCAGAAAGGAACGACGCAGATGACCACAAAAGCAGGAACGACGTATCAGTTAGAAGGACGCTTGTTAGAGGTCTGTTCATGCGGTGTCCTCTGTCCCTGTTGGGTGGGAGCGGACCCGGATTGGGGGACGTGTGATGCCGCCGTCGGCTGGCATATCGACAGCGGTATCATCCAGGGGATCGATGTCTCAGGCTTGACCATTGCCATCAGTGCGCATATTCCGGGCAATATCCTCAAGGGGAACTGGCAGGCGCTGGTTTATGTCGATGACCAAGCGACGCCAGCGCAGCAAGACGCGCTGTTGTCGGTGTTTACTGGCAAGCTGGGCGGCCCGATCGCCGATCTGGCCGCACTGATCGGTGAGGTGGTCGGGGTCGAGCGCGTCCCCATCACCTTTACGGTCCAGCAGGGCAAAGGGACCCTGCTCATCGGTCAGAGGGTCCAGGCCGAGTTAGTGCCTTTCACCGGGCCGACAGGGGAGGCAACCACGCTCTACGGGAGCATCTTTTCGACCATTCCTGGCTCTCCAGCCTATGTGAGCCGGGCTGAACACTACAGCTCGAAGGTTCCGGAGCTAGGTCACGACCTGAGCTTGCAGAACCATAACGCCATCCAGGGAGCATTCCGCTTCGTGGTCTAGGGAAAGGGGGACCCGATGCCGCTGCTGCATCTAACCAATCTTGAGCAGACGACAGACCGGCGCCGGCGTGGGCGTCGGGTCCCCGTGCTGTGGCCCTGGCTGTTGGTCGCCGTGGCCTGGGGAGTGCTTGTGCTGGCGGGGCTGCTCCATCAGACCTTCTTGCTCGACCACCACTATCTGCTGCAAGCCAGCGGCCTTCCCTGGCTGGCCGCGCTCGAAGTCTTCCTGCTGTGCTGGCAGGTCATGACGGTGGCAATGATGTTGCCCTCCAGTATGCCCATGGTCCAACTGGTGGTGTATGCTGGTCGCAGACAAGACCGTCCCGTTGCGGTCCCCCTGGCTTTCCTGGCCGGCTATGGCGTGATCTGGACGGCATTTGCCGCAGGGGCCTTTCTCGCAGACACGCTGGTGCATCGTCTGGTGGACCTGTGGCCGTGGTTAGCCGTGCATGCCTGGCTTATCGCTGCGGTGACGTTCTTTATCGCCGGTCTGTTCCAGTTCAGCCCCTGGAAGGAGCGCTGCCTGGACCGGTGCCGGACACCGCTGGGGTTCTTCCTGCACTCCTACCGCAAGGGCGTAGGTCCGGCATGGCACCTGGGCGTACGCCATGGAGGGTACTGCCTGGGCTGTTGTTGGGCCCTGATGCTCGTCATGTTCGGGGTCGGCGTGGGCAATCTGGCCGGGATGGCCGCGCTGACTGGTGCCATGGTGATCGAAAAGACAGTGCCCGGCGGCAAGCGTCTCAGCCCATTCATCGGGATCATGCTCCTGCTGCTCGGGGTATTGTGGCTTGCACACCCTGTCTGGCTGCAAAGGGCAGGAATCTAAGAGCACTGAGGGCTATTCCTCACCATCAAGACCCCCCATAGTGAGCGAGGACGCGTTTGGGGGAGCGGATGAGGTCGAGACGGCCCGCAGAGTGAGCAACTAGAGCTACCACAGTGGTAGCGGTATAGGTGAAAGCGATCTGCGAGGTGAGAGTTGACCAGTCACCGAGCTTCGGAGGACGTCGCAAAGGAAGATGCGCCTGAAGAAGCGTTCGGTGCTCGTGCGTTTACCCAACTCCTGAGCGGTCCGGGTGGGCGGCGGGACTAGTGCCTGATCGTTGCAAGGTGTGGGCATCAGGAACAGCCCTCCTGGACAAGGGGACGAGCCTCGTCCAGGGTCAGTTGATCTCAATGCTTCCAGGGAATGCTTGCGGTGAAGTGGCACAAGGGGGAAAAGAGGAATCAACAGTTCGGCATACACATCAGGCCGAGGACGTACAGTCATGGCAGAGTGGGAAACCGAGTTGCTGCGGGTGACTCCCGTTGGATCCCATGCAGTCGGTAGGCTGACATCCACCCATCAACCCCCTGGGAGTTGCCAGCCGTGTAACAAAGCGGCGATCTTCGGTGGAAGTCCCTGGCATGCAGTTGCCTCACCAATCAAGTGGATGGCGGTCACGTGACCCTCACATTCATACTTGCTCCCTGTCATTCAGGTGGCCTGCATCCAGGAGAGGATGCACAACAGACAGTCTATGCAGTGCAGGGTGCTCTCCCACCCGAAGATGTCGTTAGGGTCCCGCAGCTTTATAGGCAGCGAGAACGAATGCACGAGAATTTCCTGGCACTGTGGAGTTTCAGCATGCGGGGCTAAGAGTAATACGCTTAGCTCGAATGAACTTACGTAAAGGAGGATGTTTTATGGACAATATGCCCGGCATGGATATGCCTGCTCCCGACCAGAACACGGAGGCAGAGAAGCCGGCCAAAGGCTTTCATGGAATGTTGATTGTCGGGGAAGAGACCATTTATGTGTCCCATCTCCCGATGTGGATGGCCCCTCACAATTTCCAGGTGATCCTGGAGGTGACGTTCAAGGGGCCAGGCCAGCCACAAGCTCGCTATATTGACGATCGCAAGACAACGGGAACGAGACTCTATACTTTGGAACCGGAGGAATTCGATATTAAAGAGCTTGCCCCAACCGCTCCGCAGCATTTGCCGAGCCGTTCATCATTTGGGGCGACGATTTGGCGCAATCATTTTGAAGACCACCCGGTGACGCACCCCGGCCAGAGATTTATGATTGCGCAAGATGCTGAGGTTCACGTTGAAAACGTCGTGTACTTTCAAGAGCTTCATCCCCACGGTCCGGGGCTACAAGCCCTGGAGTACCTGCTCTTTGGCAAGGGGCAGGAGCTGTTTCTGGCTCACGTGATCACGCAGCCCCCCGATTTTGATCAGGTGCTCTCGGTACAGGTTGGCAACCATCAATTTACGGATGAAGACCTGCTCCAAGGAGTGCGGGTGGTCTTTCCCGGACGAGCGAATACCATCTCGAGCAAAATCGAGGAAGGAGAGCAGCTTTTGGGCAAGGCCCGGATAGTCGGCCAGGATGCCCCCGGGAGCATAGACCTGCCGGTGGGAGTGGGCATCGAGCTGTACTTTGAAACAGAAGATCTCGCAGTTCCAAAAAGAAAAAAGATGTCGATGTAGAGTTTAGGTTCGAGGCAAGGGGGAAGTATCGGAACTGAGAACACGGAAGTTCAAAAGAATACGTTCAACGTCTCGCAAACAAGATCTGCTGGAGGCTGTTCAAAAACGGGATTGCTTAACCCAGCACCCGATTTTGAATGGTCTCCTCATAGGCAAAACAAGAACAGTTGACCACTTTCTCCACCTTCCACCTTCCCTTTTTCACCACACCGAAAAAGAATACTTGGATAGTCTGTGTGTCACTTCTGCTTTGAGCAGATGAAGAAAAAGAGGAACGGAATATGCTGAATGATCTGATGGAATGCCAAAATGAACTCAGAAACATCATGCAAGAAAAACGCCAGGTAATAGAGCAGATCAATGCTCTTCAACAGCACATCCGCAACGATGAGACCTGGCTCAGAAGGAATCCTCCTGCAACGGTAGGCTATCAGAAAGAACCAAAAGAACTGGTTGCACTCCAGGCATACGTGGGTGAACTCCATGCCCAAGCCGTGGCTCTCGATGATGTCCTGCTCGAACTGACAGTGGAACGCGATCTTGGGGACAACCCAGGCGTGCTCCTGGCTTCCTAAAAACGCCTCTACGCGTGTACTCTGTCTACCCCCTGCGAGGAAACAGCGCCCGCAATCGTTCCCATTGTTCGTCGCTCAATCCACTTAATCGCAGTGGACGCGGGTTGTTAAAAGTCAATAGTTTTCGCATTGCCTCACAGAAGAATCGAGTCAATTCGAGCCCACTTTTAATTTACCATCAACAAAGTCCAGGACTCCTTCTGTGACACCTGAACTTAACTCCACCATTCACCGGTGAGTTGCCTCGTCAAGAACCTGCTCCAGTTTCATCGTCCACCCCTCTTGCCACGCAGCAGCAAAAGCCTCTTCTCCTAGCTGCGCCTGTGCAGCGGCTACTGCTTGCTCATAGCCGACACGATCAACAGGCAACCGGGGAACGTCTATTGCCTCGCGCAGTGCCTCTGCCGCTCCCCACAACTGGGCTGCCCATCGAAGCTCTCCCTGGGTGACGACCACACTGGCCAATCCCTCCAGATTGAAGGGGGTCATCCACTTCTCTCCTACTTGCTGGTTGAGCTCAAGGCTCTGCTGATAACACCTACGAGCTGCGGGCATCTCACCCCGTTGTGTCTCAATCCTTCCTAACAGGTGCAACACCCAGGCACTATACCAGGGGTCTCCCATCTCCCGGTAGATGCTCAGGCTCTCTTGAGCCAGACTGGATGCTCGGACCGGTTCCGC
>Ga0207646_10007300_pt1 | contig 11262 bp, 11 predicted proteins | sample KBSK5502metaG_FD_184343 | JGI IMG/M metagenome (GOLD analysis project Ga0207646, IMG submission 184343) | Corn, switchgrass and miscanthus rhizosphere microbial communities from Kellogg Biological Station, Michigan, USA - KBS K5-50-2 metaG... | ecosystem: Host-associated > Plants > Roots >...
GGTAATGGCTTCGCGTGCCGCCTGGCGCTCCGGTGCGAGTTCATCAAGCGTCGAACTGACAAAGACGCGCACGCGCTGGTCAGGCGTGCGGATCATAGGTGTAGTGCTGGGAGCCTCTCTCGACCAGTTTTCTGCATTCAGCGAATGATCTCTCTCCATAGTGCATCACTCCTTTTCAAGTACCGCACGTTCTCTTCATTCCGGTGGGAAGCTTGCCCGGTAAAAGCGATGGCAATCAGGGCGCCGGAGACGGCCCCAATAAAGAGCGTGCAGCGGCCATTGGCGTCGGCCACGGTCATCGATCGTCCCGTTTGCAAATTGTAATGTTCCGTGGTGAGCATCGTGACCAGCTGTGAAGACAGCTCCAGGAGCGACGGTTCGTCTTTCAGTCGCTCCATTCCTGGCATGTGCTCGTGTACAGGCATGTCACACCTCCGTCTGGTCCTGTTCGTAGAGTAAAGTATGCTTCGTACGGAGTATTACTAAGACGGCTCTGCTGACTCCTTGAACCTGCGTTGAGGATGCGTATTTTCATCAGATTGAGCTCCACTGCCAGTGAGAGATCTCGACCGGATCTACGCTGTTCTCTTGCATGAAGCGACGGAAATCGACGAGGATAGACTCATCATCAATCCTTTTCCACATACGATCTTTGCGGCTCAAGAGTTCTCACTTGCTCGTGATGGAATGAAGAAAGAACCTTCCTGTTCTGGCCTATGAGGCCAGCCGACAACATTGACAAGCACTTTGGCGCACTACCATAACTGAGGCGGCGCAGGTGGTGCCAGGCCCGTGCGCTGGACCCGGCTCCACCGTGCGCTCCCCGTGACGAACTCAGGCCTGCACCAGCCCGTCGGTCCGGGCGCCTTCGGCGGCGCGGCTGGCGGTGCTCCGGCTTTGCTGGTCCACCATCCCGTCAGGTCCGGCGACCAGGTAGCAGACCATCGAGACAAACCCGATCAGGGCAGCCACCACGTAGCCGGGCCAGACCAGGCCTGCAGACGCATTTCCGCTGAAGCCAAGCCCAAACTGCAGGCCCAGCGTAACGAACAGTAAGAGATTGCCGATGATGATGCTCGACAGCAGGACGCGGAACCACGCCTGGTTCGCCAGGTGATGGGTGTTGAACAAGGCTCCAATCTGGGCTACCAGCTGGACGAGGGACCCACCGCAGCAGGCGATGCCGCCCAGCGCGAGGAAGATGATCGTTGTCCAGAAGAAGCTGTCGGGGACGAAATTCTTGTTGCCTGCGGTGAGGTCGACGATATGGGCCGCCATCACGATAGCCATGACCGTGGCCAGAATCACTCCACCGACCCCAATGCCCAACCCCCACAACCACCATTTGGTAATGGTGCGCTTTCTCATAGTATGTACCTCTTTCTTGGTGTGCTCTCACCTGCGGGAACCAGGCCCCGCAGGATGAGTCTGTTGAACGTGTCTCGTTGAACGAGACTCCTCACAGGGAGATGCTGAACATGAACAGTATCGACAGTGAGCAAGCAGTTCACGCCCATTCCCACCAGGGTAGGTGGCGATGCGCATGGTTAGTTACAATTCCAGTTCACCACTGTGAACCAGCAACCGGAGAAACTCCAGGTGACGCACGAGATTTGCGCGATCGCTGCCGCCGTTCTGGTACCGCTGCCGCAGCCAGAGCAGCGAGACGATCTCGTGCGGGTCGAAACCCCAGCCGGCGAGCAGGTCTGTGTCGTTCACAGCGATGTCCGAAGACCTTGACAATTCAGGGTGTGCTTGCGTCTGCATCTGCGGGTTCATGGGCTTGTCCTTTCTTTTCCGTTGCGCCTGTGCTTCACTATCGATACAGCAAGTATAGGTGAGTGCCTCGTCCTGCGCATCTGGCAGACGGTCTATTTCTACTAGGTCTTTCGACCTACCGATCATCTCCGCCAAAGGGAGGCCAAGACACGACGATCTCCTACGTTCCAGCTTGTCTCCCCCTAGCGCGTCGCGAGCGAGCATGACTTCCGCCAGGATGGTCAGGGGCAGGCTTGCTTGATGGATCGAACAGGGCTCCTGCACCGCAAGAGACCAGCAGCGCTGATCTGGAAATGGGGGCAGTGAAGCAGGTGCTCACGCCTCTTCAGGCGATCTCCCTTGTCACCTGGCATGTTCCTTTGCTCCACTCGGCTGGGACAGATGAGAAAGAGTGAGCACGCGGTTCGAAAGCAGGCATCACTTCCAGGTGGTGTCAAATGCGATCAGATACCACTGGAGGGACAACCACTATAAAAGGTAAGCGAAATGAAGCGAACGTGGACCTCAGAGGAATGATTGGAGCATTTGACGCTGTTGCCCGCTGAATGAGCGGCGGTCGGCAACACATCCGGGGCGACGCGCCTGGGGTTCGCCGTCTTGACTGCCGTGCTTGCAGTATGAAGGTCGGTTTCCTCGTACCCGGCAAGAGGCGGCCCTTGATGTCGTGCGCTTTCTCGCGACCCAGGTGGGAGTGGATGCCGCGCTCTTTGCGAAGGTCAGCTTGGGAAAGGCGCACCATCGAAGCGCACCGGGCACAGATCCGTGAGATGAGCAAGCTACGGGAGGTCCATCACGCCGATACGCCGATGAAGCAGCCCTGCTGTAAATGGCGAAAGGCTGCTGGTGGAATCTGCACGAGTAGCTGCTGAGATTGTTGGACAGAACGGCGGTGACAGACAGCTCTTCACCAGGATCATGAGACAGATTCCACCCGTTTCATTCCAAAATTTACACTTCTGGGATATCGAAATTGAGCAGCTGTGTACAGAGTCGCCGCAGTTCTGGACTCACCGCTCGATGCGCGGGATGAGGACGGCTTGGCTTACCAGGAAAAATCGAGCGGTCTATCGCGCTCTCAGACTCTTACCAGGAATTTTGACAGGAAAAAATGTTATGACCCCGAATCAGAACCTCCACTCGCCACTTGAGAAGAGGATGAGAATGTGCGCTCCATCAGCGTTGCCTTTTTTCTGAGACAGTCCTCGCGCAGCGGCAACTTCATTTGCTTCTGTAAAGGATATGGTGGCAATGCAGGCACAAGGTGATCAATTTACAAAGCATCGACGGTGCAGAAACGACGATTGAACAAGCTTGACAACAAGGTCTAAGCGTAGTACACTGCAGGGGTCAAGAACATTTGTTCGCAGAAGGAGCACCACCGCATGGGCCAGGCCACGCGCACCACCAAACTGTTGCTTTCCTTTAGCAGGCGCGACCAGGGAGGAGCCAATACGGACAAACGCGCCGCTCTGGATGCCACTGCCCTCGTGCTCAATCAAGCACGCGCCTTCTACATCGACTTTTTTCTGGCGCATACCGACAAGCTGGCTGTGCGCGTCCCCTACTATTCGGAGCAGCACCTGGAGCTGCGCGAGCGGGCGATCTCCGCCAACGAACTGCTCAGCTGGGCCGAAGCCTGTACCGTGGAGACGCAAGCCCATCCTCATCCCTGGGAGAGCTGGAACTTCAGCGCACGCTTTCCCGACCTGCCCTTTGCCTACCGCCGCAGCGTGATCAAAGACGCTATTGGCAAGGTGCGCACGTATCTGTCGCAGCGGGCGACCTGGGAAAAGAGCGGCAAGAAGCAAGGCAAACCGGGCCTGCCCGGGGCCACCGATCACCCGACGCTCTACCGAGGCACCTGTGAGCTCTCCTTGGAGGAAGCGAAAGGAGGGGATCGCTTTGTGCGCCTTAAGGTCTATGATGGGCACGCCTGGCAGTGGGTTAACTCCCGGTGGTGCGCAGCCGCTACTTCCAGCAGCGGCTGCGTGATCCGGCCTGGGAGCGGCAAAGCCCCACCCTGGTCCTCTCCAAGCAGGTAGCCGCGCTGCACTTCCCGCAGACCAAACAGGTCCAGGCCAAAAAGGTGAAGGAGAGCAAGCTCGATCCTGAGCTGGTGACAGTGGCGGTCGATCTCAATGTGAAACACCTGGCGGTGATCACGGTCAGGCAGCATGAGCACATCATTGAAACAGTCTTTGTCGCCGATCACGGCCTCGATCAGCAGCGCTATCGGCATCTCAAGCGCATCGCCAAAAAGCAGTGGCTCTCTGGCAAGCCAACCAAGGGCGAGCACAGCAACCAACAGCTCTGGCGCCACGTGCGGCGCATGAATGAGGATGCCGCCCGCAAGGTCGCCTGCAACATTGCACGGGTGTGCGCCAGGTATCCCGGCTGCGTGCTGCTGTTTGAGCGCTTGCGCAAAATCAAGGCCAAAGTAGGCAGCAAGTCGCGGCGCATGAACCGCAGGCAGGCCAATCAGTTGCGCGGCGAGATCAACCAGTATGCCCGTGAGCAAGCTTTTCTTGCGGGCACGGTGACGGTCGAAGTCAATCCCCATGGCACCAGCCAGTATTGCTCGCGCTGCGGCAAGCTGGGGGAGAGGTTCTCCTACCAGCACGGCCAGCGCGTCAGAGTGAGATGGGGCAAGCTGTTCTGGTGCCCGCACTGTCACTCTGAGACCAATGCTGACTGGAACGGCAGTGTGAATGTACATCATAGCTTCTTCCAGGAACTGCACTGGAAAACCCGCCCCAAACGGAGCGGATGAGACGCTCTGTCCGGCTACAGGTCGGATGGGAGAAGCCTGCAGAGGGCAATCCCGATGAAGCAGGCCAGGCCGGTCGCTTTGCGACATGCAATGTGGTACGGCTATCGTTGGTCCTGAGGGGGCACGCTCCAGCCCGCATGCTCTCGCGGACAGCACCTGAGTCGATAGCGTCCTGGAATGCGGCAGGAACGCCGGGACGGCTGGACTGAGTCAGGGCGGCGAGAACGGCTTTTGTCCAGGTTTGTCAAAAAATCTGGGCGACAGTTGATACCACTGGGGCAGACAACGTTCAAGGAACTGAACTCGACCGACACCAACACGTGCAACCACGTGCATATCCAGAGGGGACGAGCATCGAGCAAAAGGCACTCTAATGTCCACCTCCCGGGTCTCGATAGACAAAGAATCCTGTTGAAATCACGCTCACTGCTGACGTCGAGTATCGTTCGCTGACCTGGCGCACTTCCTCGACGGCCACCACCACCTAATCCTCGGTCAGTGCAGAGCGAAGCGCACAAGCGCGCAGAACGAAGCTGCCAATACAGGAGCGTTCCGTTCAGCAAGGCCTTCCAACTCACCTGTACCTCTTCCATAATCCATGTGTTCAAAGCGTCCAGGTTGATCCTTTATGCATCAACGGTGAACTCTTGAAGAGCTGCGACAACGCGCTCGATCTCCTCTTCCTCCAGTTCGGGATAGAGCGGGATGTGGGTGATCAAGCCCACGACCTCTCTTGCCACATCCAGCGCCTCCACCCGGCAAGGCAGCTTGCCCGTCCGATACGGCCGCTGATCGGAGACTAAGGTGTAGGCTTCGGCCACCTCAATGCCTGCTGATTTCAAGCAGCGCTCAAATTGCTCTCGCACTGCCACAGAAGGAGACTGCACGGCATAGCTGAAGAACACGTGCTGGCGACCCGCAGCGGTGACGGGAGCTCGCACGACCGAGTTAGCCAGCGCTGCACTGTAACGGGACGCAATTGCGCGCCGACGTGCGTTCCAGGTCTCCAGTTCAGCCAATTCCAGCAGGCATTGCGCCGCCATGAATTCATCCATGCGCGCACGCATGCCCCAGTCGTCGTGCAGGTAGCGCGCGTTCGAGTAGCGACCCAGATCACGCAGGCCACGCAAGCGATCCGCCACCGCGCGATCTCGCGCCAGCAGCCGCGCCGAGACGGTCACCATCCCGCCATCACCCAGCCCTCCCATATTCTTGACCCCATTCAAGGAGAAACAGCCCAGATCCCCCATACTCCCTGCATAGCAGGCAGAGCCACCGGAAGAGGAGCAGGTGGAGGTAGCGCCATGTGCCTGCGCGGCATCCTCGACGACGTACAGGCCGTAGGTGTCGGCCAGATCCAACAGGGGAAGCATGTCTGCCATCTGCCCGTGTACATGCACGGGAACCACGGCAGCAGTCTTTTTCGTAAGAGCGGCTTGCGCCGCGCTGGGATCGATGGTGAGGGTCTGCGGGTCCACATCGACAAAGACGGGAACCAGACCCGTGTCACTGACAGCGAAGGCCGTCGAGATAAAGGTCAGGGCTGGGACGAGCACCTCGCGTCCGGCTTCAATACGTAACGCCTCAAAAGCCAGGCGCAGCGCTGAGCTTCCGGAGTTCACCGCGATGGCAGCAGCCACGTTCCAGTGCTCCTCAATCCGCTCTTCCAGGGTGGCAACACACGATCCTTGCACATATTTCCCGGTCGTGACGCCCCTCTCGATCACCGCTTCCAGGGCAGCTACTATGCGCCTCTTGCGCTCTACAAAGCGCCGGCCATGTCCCTGGGCCGGGATGAGGTTCACTGTTGTTGCATGTGAAATCGTTGATTTCCCCAACATATCCTTCTCCTTCTGAGATGAGTATTGCTACGCTTCCAGAGCAACGGCGAGACGGGTGGTGGTCCTCTGCATCCGGACGGGTCGCCGAAAGCTCGCGCCGAGTGCAAGCAAGGAGCACGCCAGAGCCAGCGCAAATACCAGGCCGACCATGACCAGGACGGTATCGACGCTGCGGCTCTCATCGATCAGCCACCCAAGGAGCGGCGTGAAGAGGGCCATGAGCACGCCTTCGACCGTCGCGAACAGGCGCGTGACACACGCCTCGCGCGCGCTCCCATGTGCGAGGTGTAGAGGATCCAGTGGCCTCGCGCTTTGTGTGAGCGCGAGGTGACGTTGTGCCGCTACCGCCACACCGAACGCTGGCCTCAGCCGTGGCAGCAGAATGCCCCACACTGCGCCGGCCAGCGTGTACCCCGCCAGGCTCACTGCCAGCCACCAGGGGGTCTGCAGGAACGGCAGGCCCAGCGCGACCAGGCCCCCGGCCATCGCCAGCGGCATGAACAGCGCCAGGGTGCGTACACGCGAACGCACTGAGACTGGCACCAATCGACCGGGGAAGCCGATGACATCGCGGGCGGCACACAGTAAGCCCATAGCCAGTACCAGGATCACGAGTTGCCCTCCAAGCAGCCAGGCCAGCTTGTCCAGGGTATGCGTCGCGCCGAGGCTGGCCGCGAAAGGCGTCGGTACGGCTCCCCAGATGCCTCCCAGGATCACTGCAACGCCACTGGCCATCAGGCTGAGGGGCAGATACCCCTGGGAGTCCTGGGAGCGTTCGCGCAAGAAGGACCACCACCAGCGCAAGGGCCGCGTGCGCTGGTCCAGTTGCAGTTGCCAGCGGTCCGCAGTCCAGTATCTGCCAATCCAGGACGCAGCCACACTCCCCGACCTGGGCAGGGGAGCGCAACCGCGGAGGAAGGAGTCGAGCGCCAACAAGGGGAGGCAGCAGGTGAGCGCGATGAGACCGGCAACGGCGGGAAGCAGCCACGCGACCACGAGTCCGACGGTGAGCCCTACCAGGCTCCGCGCGAGCGCGAGATGCTCCCCCACCCCAGGCCAGGAGCGCTGCTGCGCGAGCCAGGCAGTGCTGCTTGCCCCAAGGAACACAGCAAGAGTTGCCAGCGCGGCCATGCTCACCAGAGTAGGCGACACCATACCTGGAGACAGGTGCCACAGCACCAGCGCGGGACCGACCGACAAGAGTAGGATGCAGCCAAGCGAACTGCTCCCCCACACGCGCGGAGCGCCCGGCACGCGCAATCCGACGAGCGAGCCAAGGATCCAGGCGCTCAGCAGGCACGCGGGCGCGAGCGCGTGAGGGAGAACCAGCCAGGCCTGGGCGAGCAAGCGCATCTGTATGATCGAGATGCCCAGACTCGCGATCACCCAGCATGTGGTGAAAATCCGCCTCCCGATAACGAGATCCAGGGTGCGCTGGATGGTAGAGGTATGCTTCATCGAAAGTGGTTCCTTCCTGCAACGTAGCTAAGGCGCTGCATGGGTTCTTTTCGTTCCGTGCAGCGAAGTGAGACGACTAGACCGCCTCCCTGAGAGAGGTAAGCAGGGCCGAGGGACGTCTGGTGGCAGGAGTGATCGGTGTGCCGATCCCCAACGTCGATGTCGCTCCGCGTGGAGACAAGGAGCGGTCGCGCTGTCGCAGCCAGTCTCGCATCTCTGCGCGTAACGGCTCCATCTCCTCGCGGGGAACCGAGCTGTAGGCACGGCTGGCATCGACAAATGCGGTGAAGAGGCCCATCACCCAGGACAGGTGCGTACTCCACTCGGGGTGAAACTGCGTCGCCACCCACCAGCGGGACGGGGACAGGTCCTCGAACGCCTCGATCACTCCATCAGGGGCCGCGGCGGACACCTCCAGGCCTGGGGCTAGCATCTCGACCGCCTGGTGGTGCATGGACAACACGGCATCGAGCACGGGCCGGCCCAGTTCGCCTCTCCCTTTCACCGCCAGCGCCAGTCGGCTGTCCGGTCGCGCCAGTTGCACTGGATGCGTGATCCAGTTGGAGGAGGAGACCCGCCCTCTGGCGCGATGGCGCAACAGCTTCGGACGATCTTTGGGCCACTGGGCAGGTAGATCCTGGTACAGCGTCCCGCCCAGCGCCACGTTCATGAGCTGCATACCCCGGCAAATACCCAGTGTCGGCAGGCAGATCAGCCAAGACAGCAGCGCCAGGTAGCGCTCCCACACATCGCGCCAGAGATCGGGGGCCGCTGCTTGCGGATGGGGAGGCTTTCCATACAGGCAGGCGTACAGATCACCGCCTCCGGTGAAGACCAGCCCGTCCAACTCCAGCACCACTGGCCAGAGCACGTCAAAGAGCAGCGCGAAGGTGTGATCATCGCTGAGGAGTTGCAGGGGATCGTAGCCCTCCAGCAGAGGGAGCGCTGGGATGAGACAGGGAAAGCCGCCTGCCTCCAGGATGGCCTGCGCAGTGGGCGCATCGCTGCCATAGACCGGCCAGCCCCCATCGCGCAGGATGCCGCTGGCTGCTAGCAGACCGATGCGTGGCCGACCGCGCCTCGGAGGGGTGCCCTGCTGCACCTGTTCGCCGATCCACTGCTCGATCAAATCGCTGACGGACGTGTCTCTCACCACCTGCATGCCGGTTTGTCCAAGAACGCTCACGTAGTTTCTCCTGTTGCGTAAATAACTGTGGCCTGCGTGATGCGTGCAAGAACAGGCTTTGCGCTTCTGCCTCATGCTCCTGCAAGGAGGGCGCCGTCTGTCCAAGGGGGCGCATCACGCGACCTTGTACAAATGTACCTGATAGGTCGGCCAAAAATCCCTCTTTTTATACTGAATTGGTGAGAGACAACGACCGTATTTGCGCGTGACAAGTGCCGGACCAGCACGTGAAGAGGTGTCCGTGCGACACAGCGCATCTCACGAGAAAAGTCGGTCAATGTGCTGGAAAAAATCGGTCAGGAGGTCGCCCAACGTGGAAGGAAGATGCAGTACACTTGTTGCGTGCCGACGAGGCACAGCAGCAGAGAGGAAGCAGCGGCGGTCAAGCTGAAGCGAATACATCCAGCTTTTCCCGGCCTGCAAAGAGACATATGGTACCGAGTTGGAGGAGACCCATGCACAGGTTGTCCCTCGCTTGCTTCCCGTCTAGAGTGATACGTCATGAAAAGCCGACAGGAAATGACACCGGCCAGGCGCAAACGCCTGCTCAAAACCTTTGGCTCGTGTCCAGCGGGCTATACCCACGACGATCTGGAGCGGTTCCTGGATTTGCTCTACGGGATGTTCAGCGACGTTTACACCCTCGCCGAACTGCGCCAGATCGTCGTCAGCGACCCGTTCGACCGCTCCGAGCACCCGCGCCAGCTCAAACTCGTGGAGTTGTCCGACTGGCTCGAGGCAGTGGTCGCCTGATCGCCTTTGCACGAGCGCGCCTCTCTGCTAAGAAGAGGGAATGGCGAACCTCCCTTTGCTTGTAAGAGCGGGCAAGGGGAGCTTCGCCTTTCTCAGGATTCGCGCGGGGTGCGCCCCTTCGCCCGGTAGCCTTTGCGCCTGATCTCCCGCGGACCCGGCATGCGCGTCGGCAGGTGGTCGCCGGGGCTGTACTTGCGCTTCTGCTGCTGGATGGTCGTGTCGTTCATGTGCATGTAGTTCTTGACCGTCGTCATGTCCTCATGCCCCAGCAGCTCCTGCAGGCTGAACGGGTCATTGCCCAGCACCAGGTAGCGCACTGCAAAGGTGTGGCGCAAGATGTGGGGGCTGACGCGCTTGCCGGTGATGCCGGCGCGTTTGCGAATGCGCGCGAAGAGCATCTCCACCCCGTTCTTGGTGAGCGGCGTGCGCGTCTCCGCGAGAAACAGGTGATCCTCCCCGGCGCTGCCCCACTCGGCCAGTTCCTCCTCGCCCGGGCGATGCCGGTCCAGGTAGTACAGCAGGTTGCGCAGGCAGTTGGCGCCCAGGGCCACGCGCCGCTCCTTCGAGCCCTTGCCCCTGACCGTGATCACGCCGTGCCTGCGGTCGAAGTCGCCCACGCGCAGTCCGCACAGTTCGGAGACGCGGATGCCGGTGTCGTAGAGCAGCCAGAGGATGGCCCGGTTACGCACGGCGGCGCGGTCCGCCATCGGCCCCGACTCGCCCGGCGGGGCGCAGGCCAGCAGCAGCTGTTCGAACTCCTCCGGCTCAATGGTCTGGATCAGGGGTTTGCCGACCTTGGGGAACACCACCCGGTCGAACGGGTTGTGCTCGATGACCTCGCGGCGTACCAGCCAGTGGAAGAAGGCACGCACCGAACGGGCGTAGGTTTGGATGGTGCGTTCGGATCTCGGCCTGCCATGCTTGCCTGGTGCCTTGCGCAAGTGGGCAAACCAGGCGCTGATGTCGGAGGCGTCCACCGCTCCGACGAGGGTGATGCCGCGCTCTTCTTCCAAAAACATCTGCAAGAGCGTCAGCGCAGTGTGGTGCCACTCCAGCGTTTTCTTACTGTGATTGCCGCCCTCGTGATCTTGCAGGTAATCGTCAATCGCACGTGTCAGAGTCATGGCCGCGCGACGCCTGGCCTGCTGCCGCGATGCTTGCGAGGGCTGTTCCTTTGAGCCCTCCGATGCTTCAAGTTGTTGGTTCCGGGCTTTTGCCTGCGCGTCGAGCTTGGCCCGCTGCGCGCTGGCTCGGGCCTCGGTCACGTCGGGCGGTCGTGTGCGCGCCTTGCGGCGCGGTACTGGGGATGAGGGGCGCTCATCCGATTCACGGGATACAACGCCGCCTGTTTGTCTTCAAACGGCTTGTAGACAGCCTGCAAAGAGACTCGTTGTGTCAAGAGAGCGGGAGACGGGACTCGAACCCGCGACAGCCTGCTTGGAAGGCAGGCGGTCACGCTCTCGCCGCTCGCCTGG
>Ga0207646_10007302_pt1 | contig 11261 bp, 7 predicted proteins | sample KBSK5502metaG_FD_184343 | JGI IMG/M metagenome (GOLD analysis project Ga0207646, IMG submission 184343) | Corn, switchgrass and miscanthus rhizosphere microbial communities from Kellogg Biological Station, Michigan, USA - KBS K5-50-2 metaG... | ecosystem: Host-associated > Plants > Roots >...
AAGCACGGACTCGAGACTTACCCCGCTGGCTTGCCTTCTACAATCGACGCAGACCCCACACCGCACTAAAAGGGCTACCCCCCGCCGTCGTCCTCGTCAACAAGGTCCGTGGGAATCACACCTAGGCCGAACCGGCCTGTAGGTTCCCGACGAGGATGGGTTTCGTCGTCGGTAGCTGTTGCTCTCCGGGCTCGATGGTGATCGCGAACTGCTGGAATTGCGAAAGATCGCCCGACACCTGGGCCGCCAGATCACCGTTCGCGCTGGTGCTGACGCCCTTGTCGACCGGCACACCGTTTTTGATCAGCCACATTTCGTAAACCTGGCCCGAACCGAGGCGAGGCAAGCCGCTTATCGCCACCACCGCCTGTTTGCGGTCCTTGAAGTAGACGAGGCGCGCCTCGGCTCCCGGCGCCGCCGTCGGATCGCCCTGGAAGGTATACGCGACCTGCCCTTGGGCGGAGTGGCCGAGCTGGTAGCCGATCAATCCACCGATACCGAGGGCAAGCACGATCGCCGCGGCGATCGCGAAGCGTGATGCGCGCGCCGCCCAATTGGGTAACCTCGCCAAACGTCGCATCGGCACCACCCTCGTGGCTCCGGCGCGGCGTGCGGCCGTGTCCGGGTCCACGCGGTGCGAAGGCGTGGCCTTTACCGCTTCGATGATCCGCACTCGAAGGTTCGGGGAAGGATCGCCCTCTTCAACGGTGAGGGGCAGCAGGCTGCTCGTTTGGCGGAGCTCCGCCGCCGTCGCGCGGTGCTCGGCACAGCTGCGGAGGTGCTCCTCGACGCGGCGCGCCTCGTCCTCCGGCAGCGCGTCGAGCGCATAGGCTCCGAGCAGCTCTTCGGCTTCGGCGCAGTTCATGGCCCTCATCCCATTGCCCCCCGAGCGGTGAGGAACGTTCGCATCTTCTCCAGCCCGATCCGCATCCGGCTCTTCACCGTGCCCAGCGGAACCTCCATCCGACCGGCGATCTCCACGTGGGTATAGCCACCAAAGTAGGCGAGCTCCAGCGTCCGTCGCTGCGGGTCGGGCAGTTCGTTGAAGCCCTCCTGGATCTGCTTCCGCTCGAGGTCGAGGGCGACCGCCTCCCACACGTCAGGCACCTCCGCTCGGGGCTCCGCCTCCACCAGCTCGAGTTCGGTTCGGATTCTCGCACTGCCGCGCAGCCGGTCGATGGCGCGGTTGCGCACGATCGACAACAGCCAATTACGCAGGCTGCCCCGGCTCGCGTCGAAGCCGGCGGCGTGGCGCCAGACGCTGACGAACGCGTCCTGGACCACGTCCTCGGCGGCGCCGCGCTCGTTGAGGATGCGGAAGGCCAGACCGTAAGCCAACCGGCCGTAGCGGTCGTAGAGCGATTCGATCGCGGTGGATTCACCGCGCTTCAGCTGGGCGGCCATTTGGCTGTCCTGGTCTCTCGGCTCCCCACTCATCCCCGTACCACTTATATACGGCGGCGGGATGAAATTGGATCAGGTGAGCCGCGGCGTAACTCCGCCCCGTACTGGCAGCCGCCGCAGCAGGTGGTCAGGTTCCGGAGCTGCTAGTGAGCGCGGCATAGAGGCCGATCAGCATCACGAGCGAGGCGGCGGCGGCCAGCGCCACGTCGCCGGCGAGCACGTTCCGATAGTGGCGGACGAACCAGGGGTAGACGGCGACCACGAGCACCTGAGAGATCCACAGCGCGATAAGGGACGGCTTCAGCAAAAGGCTGTACGCCCCCTGCGGATTCAGCAAGCTGGTAAAACTCGCCGCCAGGAAGAGAACGGAGATCACCACGACCATCAGGCGGCTCGGCCGCTTGAAGATCGCGCTGAGGAGCCGGCTCAAGGCGATGAACTCCACGATGATCAGGCCGGCCACGCTGACGGCGACACCGAGTCCAACCAGGGCTCCGAACCCCTTACCTGAAAACGCCTCCGCGAGGGACGCCCCAGGGATGACCGAGTTGATGACGGAGTCTTTTGCGTTTGCCAGCGGAAAGACGGCGATGACCGCGAGCGCTGCGACGGCGGCGAACGCCCACGCGATCCCCTGCCGGATCGCTCTGCCGCCGCCGCGCACTTCGCCGCCGAGGAATAGCGGCAGGCTGGCACAGATGTAGAGCGACGAGCTTCGCCCGGCTCCCTGCAGCACCGGGGCCAGGTTGCCGTGACCAACAAACGAATCGGCCGGCACGCCGAGATAGGCCAGGCTGATGGCGGCGAGCACGAGGGCGAGCACCAGCTCGAATCCAGCCATGAGGGCCGTCAGCGAGAGCGCGACGATCAGCGGGCTCAGCATCACCGCCGTGATCAACAGCGCCAGGGACACGTCGAGAAGGAGCCGGTAATGCGTAGTCTGCGGGAAGACGACGGGCAGTAGATCGTAGACGATGAACGGCACGGTATAGACCAGGTAGAGGAAATAACTGAAGATCCAGAACCCCGCCTGGATCCGGGCAAGCCCTGGACCCGTTGCCGCCTCCACGAAGGCGTACAGCCCCCCGGATGACGCGATCTGTCCGGAGTAGCGATACCAGACGAGCAGCGGGAAAACGAAGAGGAGCGTGGCCATCAGCGTGGTCAGGCCGGCCGAGGACCCCGCGCCATCCAGCGCCGGCGGAATGTAGAGCGCGATCAGCGCCAGGGGGCCGCCGATCGACGCGACCGTCAGTCCGAGAAAGAGCGGAAAGGAAACCGGCCTGACGCTATCGCTCGTCGATTAACCCCAGCCGCTCTTGTGGCTGGTGCTTGGGCTCGCCCCTGGCTGGCTGCTTCCGCCCGAGCCGCCGCCGCAGGACGCGAGGCCCACGCAAATCAGGGCGACGGCAACCGCGAGCGCGACCTTCAGCCGGCCAAGCCGGGAGCCTACCGCACTCAATCCCAGATCCCTTGTGCTGTTGCTCATTCTGGATTCGTCTACCCCATCAGGTTACTTCTCCCGGAGGCCGGTTCCTCGGCCGCCGGCGGTTTCCTGATCCAGAACGGCTCTCCCTGCGTAACAGCCGGTGACAACCAAGGAGGGAGCCTATGGAGTGATTTCCGGCGTGCGATCCGATCGTCACTTCATGACAAGGAGCAAGAAATATGCGAAACCGCGTCTTGCTGGCGGTCGCTGCCGCAGCGGCGATGGGCCTCTCGATCGCCCCGCTGTCTGCCAGCGCCTCCAGCCATCGGGAAGCTCCGCTGATCGCGGAGGACCCGCTGGCCGATAACACTGACCTGTACGCATTCGTGGCGCCGGACGACTCGAATCGGACCGTGATTGTTGCCAACTACGTACCCTTCGAGAACCCGGCGGGCGGCCCCAACTTCTATCGTTTCGGCGACGACGTCGCCTACCAGATTCACGTCGACAACCGGGGTGACGCTAAAGATCACCTGGTCTTCACGTTCCGGTTCCAGACGAGGACCGTAGACCCGTCCACGTTCCTCTACAACACGGGTCCGATCAGCTTCAACAGCTCGACGAACACCTATACCAACTGGAACCGGCCGCAGACCTACAGCGTCACGATGACGAATCTCGACACCGGCAGCACCACCCTGATCGGGAGCAACCTTCTCACGCCGCCGGACGTCGTGGGGAGCCGGTCGACCGGCAGCGCCCTGAACTATCACATGCTGGCCAAGAAGGCGGAGTACACCCTTCCCGGTGGGTTCAAGGTCTTCGCCGGTCAGCGCGATGACCCGTTCTTCGCCAACCTCGGAGGGGTTTTCGACCTCCTCAACTTCTCTGGCGCGACGACCGGTGCGGAGGATTACCTGGCCGGCATCAACGTGCACAGCATCGTGCTGTCAGTTCCGAGCGGTGTGCTGACGGCCAATGGCGACCCGGTCATCGGGGTCTGGGCAACGGCGAGCCGCCAGGCCATGACGGTCCTCAACAGCAACGGCACCAAGACCGAGTCCGGCAACTGGGTGCAGGTGTCACGGCTGGGGAACCCGCTGGTCAATGAGGTCGTGATCGGCCTCAACCAGAAGGACCTCTTCAACGCCTCCTCGCCGTCTGGCGACGTCCAGTTCTTGAGTCGGGTCACGGACCCAATCCTGGCGACCGATCTCAATGCGTTCTTCCCTGGCCTGGGCGGCGGTTCGGCACCCGAGCACAACCGCAACGACCTGGTCACGGTCTTTCTCACAGGAATCCCGGGACTCAACCAACCGGCCCACTTGAGCGCACCGGGCGAGGAACTTCGCCTCAACACGTCGATCGCGCCGAGCAGCCAGAACCCGAACGCGGTCAACCCGCTCGGCGTGCTTGGTGGTCAGCTGGACGGCTTCCCCAATGGGCGGCGGCTCGCTGACGACGTCGTGGACATCGAGGTCCAGGCGGTGCTCGGCATTCTGTGCCAGTCGACCGGCCCGCTCGCGGGTCCCATCCCGTGTCGCACGGGATCGGTGCCGGATGTCGGCGATGGCGTGCGCGCCAACGATGTTCCGTTCCAGGCCAGCTTCCCGTACGTCGCCGATCCGCATTCGCCGTAACGCTCGCTGAGATGGGGCTCCAGGCGGAGCCCCATCGCTCAAGCCAAGGAGGACCGATGCGAAGCTCGATGCGACTGGCGGCGATCGTCCTGATGATCAGCCTGCTCGCGGCGTGTGGCAGCCAAGCGGCCGCACCAAGCGCGAGTCGAGTCCGCCACACGGTCGCCCTGGGAACCGACGATGTAATAGCCCAGGCGCAGGTAAAACTCAAAACCCAACCGAATGATTGGCAGGCCGTCGACCTCCTGGCCGGGGCCTACCTCCAGAAGGTCCGCGAGGTGGGCGATCCGTCTTATTACCCGAAAGCTGACGCGCTATTGAACCGGGCCCTCGGGCACGACCCCTCCGATGCCGAGGCGACCACACTCATGGGCACTCTGGCACTCGCCAGGCATCAGTTCGTCGCCGCGCTCGACTGGGGCCGGAAGGCGCACGCCCTCGACCCGACCTCATCGCGAGCGCTGGGCGTGATCGGCGATGCGCAGATCGAGCTGGGCCGGTATCCGGACGCACTCCGCAGCTTCCAGCAAATGATCGATTTGCGCCCCGACCTTAGCTCTTACGCGCGGGTGTCGTACGCGCGAGAGCTATTCGGCGACGTCCCGGGCGCGATCGACGCCATGCGGAACGCGGTCGAGGCCGGCGGGCCAGTGCCGGAGAACAGCGCCTACACCCGTGTCCTCCTCGGCAATCTCTATTTCAACGTCGGACGGCCGAAGGATGCCGATGCCCAGTACCGTCAGGCGCTGTTTGAAGATCCGGGGTACCCGTACGCGCTCGCGGGCATCGCCCGAGTCGAAGCGGCGGCCGGCCGTTATCCGCAAGCCCTCGGGCATTACCGCCAGGCCGTCGACAGCTATCCGCTACCCGACTTCGTGATCGCGCTCGGCGACGTGTACGCGACGGCGGGCGAGCAGCGGAAGGCCTCGGAGACGTATGATCTCGCCGCCGCTGAGCAGCAGCTCTTCCGGGCGAACGGCGTTGACCTGGATGCCGAGCTCGCCTTGTTCGACGCGGATCACCATCGCGATCTATCGGCCGCCCTCATCGCGGCTCGTGCCGCAATGGCCGACCGGCCGAGTGTGCGGACCGCGGACATTCTGGCCTGGACGTTGTTCCAGGCCGGTGACGAGCGGGATGCGGAGGTGGCGTCGCAGCAGGCGCTCCGACTCGGGACGCAGGACGCCACGATGTTCTTCCACCGCGGCATGATCGAGGCGCGCCTCGGCCAGGCCGCCGCCGCCATCGCCGACCTGCGGCACGCGCTGGGCATCAACCCGTTTTTCTCGTTGCTCTGGGCGCCGGTTGCCCGGCAGACGCTGGTCTCGCTAAGCTCCGTTTCCTCCCCCCTTGTGGGGGAGGGTCGGGGTGGGGGGTTATGAAGCCAGCCCGCGCAGTGTTTGCCTTGCTTGGAGCGCTCGGGCTGTTGATCGCCGCCGCAGTCCCGGCCTTCGCGCACCCACTCGGCAACTTCACCGTGAATCGATTCAGCCAGCTGCAGCTGAACGGCGATCGCATCGACGTCCTCTATGTCATCGATTATGCGGAGATCCCGGCCTTTCAGGAAAAGCAGCGAATCGCTGATGATGCCGGCTACATCGATCAACGCGTCCGCCAGCTGAGTCACGGGCTGATCCTCCAGGTCCGTGGAGAGCGTCGGTCGCTGATGGTCGCCGACCACTCAGTCGCCTTCCTGCCGGGGCAGGGTGGGCTGCAGACGATGCGGCTCCAGATCCTGCTGCGAACGTCAATCCTCGACGGCGGGCGACAGTCCGCAACCTATCGCGACGGCAACTACCCGGGCCGCCTCGGCTGGAAGGAGATCGTCGTTCAGCCGGTTGCGGGCGCGACGCTGCTGACGTCGAGCGCGCCCGACCGAAGCATCAGCAACGAACTGCGCCGCTACCCGCAGGACATGCTGACTAGCCCGCTGGACGTGACCCGGGCCAGCTTCACGTTCATCCCGGGGCCCGTTTCGAGCGGCTCGCCCTCCCCTCTTTCGGGGAAGGGTCAGGGTGGGGGGTTTCTCTCCGACCGATTCGCAGCCCTGATCGCCCCACCCCGGCTCTCCCTGTCGCTGCTGCTTCTCTCGCTGCTGACGGCGGTCGCGCTCGGGGCGCTGCACGCCCTCTCGCCCGGACATGGCAAGGCGGTGATGGCCGCCTACCTGGTCGGCGCCCGCGGAACGCCACGGCACGCGATCGGGCTTGGGGTGACGATCACGGCCACCCACACGGCCGGCGTCTTTCTGATCGGCCTGGTCACGCTCTACGCCGCGTCGCTGGTGACACCCGAGCGACTCTACCCCTGGGTGACACTGCTCTCAGGCCTCTTGATCGTTGCCATCGGTGGCGCGCTCGTGCTGTCCCGGGTGCGGACCGCGGTGCATCGACACGCGCACGACGAGCACCCCGGGCACGGTGGCCATCACCACGAGCCGCCGGCGCTCGGACGCAGGAGTCTTCTCGCCCTCGGAATTTCGAGCGGCATCATCCCCTGCCCGTCGGCCCTCGTGGTTCTGCTGGCCGCGATCTCCCTGCACCGCATCCCCTTCGGCATCCTGCTGATCGTCGCCTTCAGCGCCGGCCTGGCCGTCACCCTGACGGGCATCGGCCTGCTGCTCGCCGGCGGGCTGCCACTGCTGCTGCGCCTGCGCGGCGCGGGCCGCCACCGAGCGGTCACACGGGCGGCACGACTCGTCCCGATCGCCAGTGCGCTCGTCGTCATCATCGCGGGTCTCGGACTGACGGTCCAGGCCATTCCTGGAGTGAGGTAAGAACCATGTCCATTGCGAAGTTCGCCATCGTTAGTGCCGTCGCGATTGCGCTGTCCGCCTGCGGTGCGCGTCCGGCCGCCAGGGCGCAGCTGACGGTCAACAATCATCCGATCTCTATCGCCCTCTACAACTCCCTGGTCGCCGCCGAACGGCAAAAGATCGAGCGGACCGGGGCGCCAATCAGCCCGACGTCGGTCGCCGGCAAGCATCGGCAGACGAGTATCGAGGCATCGGTCATCCGCGAGTTGGTCCGCGACGCCGTCGTCGAACAGCTGGCGGCGGCCCGAGGCATCACGATCTCGGCCGACGACCTTCAGACCCGGCTCTCAGCCGCCGAGCAGGCACTCGGCGGGCCGCTCGCCTTCGAACAGGCCCTTGAGCAGGCCGGTCTTTCCCGGACCGATTTCGGCGCCATCTTGCGCTACCGGCTCCTCGAGGCGCAGCTGACCCAGACCGGAGCCGCGTCTTCAACCCGGGCGATCGACGCAGCCGTCGGTACTGCCCGCGTCGTCGTCACGATCGGTCCGTGTGTCCACGGCGTCTATCCGTCGTGCCTGGCGTCGTGAAAGAGCACGATCAGATGCCCTCAATGGCTTCACCAGCACTCCTTGTCATTTCGCGTCGAGATTTGCATCTTGCCTCTTGACAGAGATCGGCATCCTCTTATAGTTCGGGCTGGGGACGTGGCGCCGGCGCGAATCGGCGCTGTGTCGGGGGGTACTCGTTGGGGGCACGTCGTTTTCGTACGCGGCAATCCCATGGACTCCTTAGTCGCGCCTGTCCTCTAAAGGAGGACATCGCATGAACGGACGGACCTTTACCTACGCCCATGGCGTCCGCGCGTCTCTGCGGCGACGCGCCATGACCGCCCTTGCTGCCGCGCTCACCGTTGGGAGCACGGCCCTCGCTCAGGCGTATCCGGCCCAGGCGTCGACGCCACGAACGGTTCGCCCTGCCGCCAGTCCGCTCCCGATTCCGTTCACGCCATCACCGCAAGCGAGTCATCCGGGCCATACGGTCGTCCCCTTTTTGACCCTGAACCCCGACGCGCTGCGAATCGCGAAGGACAAGGCGAACCATGCTTCGCATGGGTCGCCACACACCAGCGTGACCACCGCGTCCAGAACCGGACTTTATAACAGCACCAACCAGGCCGGCATCGCCGCCGCCGATGAGGGCGCGTGCTGCACCCCGCCCGACACCACGGGATCGATCGGCCCGAATAACTACCTGGAAATCGTCAACAACCTGGTGCGCGTTTATGACCGCAGCTTGAACCGCCTCAGTGACCTGGACCTCGGGACCTTCACCGGAACCCCCAGCGGGCTCGCGACCAGCGATCCGCAGATGGAGTGGGACCCGCAAGGCAATCGCTGGCTCTACGCCGCCGTGGCCTTCGCGACTGGTAACAACTACCTGTTACTCGGCTGGTCGAAGACCGCCGATCCGACGAACCTGGCGGGCGGCTGGTGTCGTTTCGGGCTCTTTACCGCCAATCTTCTACAGGATTACCCGAAGCTCGGCCACGACAACAACTACATCATGGTCGGCACCAACGAGTACGACGACAGCAAGTCCGGTCTGCCGTTCGTCAGCGCCACGATCTGGGCGCTGCCAAAGCCGGCGACCGGCGACGCGAGCTGCGCGGCGGGCAGCTCGAGCCACTTCGGTGACGCGACCCATCTGTTGACCAATACCGATGGTTCGCCGGCCTTCACCCCGATTCCGGCGAATACGGCCGACTCCTCGAGCGCGGGCTACATCGTTGCGGCCCATTCGCCGATGAACACCCCGCCGGGTCCGCAGACCAAGGTCATGGTCTGGCACATGGTCAAGGGAAGCAGTGGCCCGCAACTCGTCCAGGATGGCGACCTGACCGTGCCGAGCTTCAACATTCCACCCTCGATTCCACAGCCCGGGCCGCCGCTCGATTCGCTCGATGCTCGCCTGACCCAGGCCGTCTCGCATCAGGATCCGGACGCCGGGAACGCCGAAGCGGTGTGGACCCAGCACACCGTTGCCTCCACGACGAGCCGCTCGGTGGTTCGGTGGTATGAATTCGTGCCGAGCCAGCACAAGGTGCGGCAGCAGGGCGAGATCTCGAGCCCAACCGACTACATCTTCAATGGGGCGATCTCGCCGTCGACCCTGGGCAACGATGCGGCGCTGTTCTACAACCGCGCGAATTCCGGCCTGACGCCGATCATCGGGGCCGTCAGCCGAACCCACACAGACCCGCTGAGCAGCATGGGATCGGAGCTCGCGATGGGCAGCAGTGTGGCGGCCGACCAGGATCTGAGTTGCTCCGCCCCGTACGGTCCGCCTTGCCGCTGGGGTGATTACTCAGGCGCGAGCCCTGATCCAACGACGTCGGGCGTGGTCTGGGGCAGCAACATGATCAACGGTCCGGTCTTCTTCGGCTACCCGCAATGGGCAACCCGCAACTTCGCGATCGCCGCCACGGTCGCGCCCGACTTCAATCTGGCCATCGCGCCCACCGGCCGGGCGGTGACGGCCGGCGGCGGCACCACCTATTCCGTCACGATCGCCGATCAGGGTGGTTTCACCGGAGGCGTGACCCTCAGCGCGAGCGGACTCCCGGCCGGCGGGAGTGCGGTGTTCTCGTCGAACCCGGCGACCAGCCTGTCGACGCTGACCGTGACCACCGCTGGCAGCACGCCGGCGGGAACCAGCCTCTTCACCGTGAGCGGTTCGAATGGATCGCTCAACCACTCGGTCCAGAGCACGCTGGTCGTCACCGCGGCATCGACCTATGCCTCCACGGTGATGGCCGACGGCCCGAACGCGTACTGGAGGCTCGGCGAAACCTCGGGTACCGTTGCGGTCGACTCGACGGCGAACGCGAACAACGGGACCTACGCCGGTGGCGTCACCCTTAACCAGCCGGGCGCCATCGCGAATGATCCGAACGGCGCCGTGTTGCTCAACGGCACCAGTGGTTACGCCGTCGCTCCCAGCTCGACCGGCCTCAACCTGACCGGCGCCCTCTCGGTGGAGGCCTGGGTCAAGTGGTCCGCCACCGCCAGCACGGCCCAGAACGTGATCAACAAGGGGGACGGGGCGACCGCCGCCGGCACCGCCTTCCACCTCGCCTATGTGCCCTGCAGCGGCTGTGGCCTGGGGCTGTATACCTTCATCGGCAACGGCTATGTCTGCGCCTGCCAGGCCAGCCCGCTGCCGGCCGGGCAGTGGTTCCACCTGGTGGGCACCCGGAGCGCGAGCGGGCAGCTGGCCTTTTACGTCAATGGGGTGCTGGTCGCCTCCGCCAATGACGGCGGCGCGGCCCTCAACAGCGTCGCCTCGGGCGTGGGCGTGGGCGCCTCGGGGGGCGCCACCGGCTTCCTCAACGGCAGCATCGACGAAGCCGCCGTCTACCCGGTGGCGCTGAGCGCCGCCCAGGTCAGCAATCACTTCCAGGCCAGCGGCAACGCCAACCCGCCGGGGGCGCCCACCAGCGTCACCGCCACCGCCGGCAGCAACCAGGTGACCGTCAACTGGAGCGCGCCGGGCGGCAACCCCACCGCCTACGTCGCCACCGCCTATGCGGGAACAAGCGCGAAGAACTCGGTGGCGGTGAACGGCAGCGCCACCAGCGCCACCCTCTATGGATTGCAGGGCGGGACCGCCTACACCATCCAGGTGCGGGCCATGAATTCGCAGGGGACCGGACCGGCCGGCACCTCCAACCTGGTGACGCCCACCGGCGCCGCCACCACCTACACCTCGACCGTGCTGGGCGACGGGCCCGTCCTCTATTACCGCCTCAGTGACCCCTCCGGCACCATGTCGCCGGATTCGTCGGGCAACGCAAACAACGGCACCTATTCGGGAGGCGTGACCCTCAATCAACCCGGCGCGCTGGCGAATGACCCCGATGGGGCGGTGTTGCTCAACGGCACCAGTGGTTACGCCGTCGCTCCCAGCTCGACCGGCCTCAACCTGACCGGCGCCCTCTCGGTGGAGGCCTGGGTCAAGTGGTCCGCCACCGCCA
>Ga0207646_10007303_pt1 | contig 11261 bp, 12 predicted proteins | sample KBSK5502metaG_FD_184343 | JGI IMG/M metagenome (GOLD analysis project Ga0207646, IMG submission 184343) | Corn, switchgrass and miscanthus rhizosphere microbial communities from Kellogg Biological Station, Michigan, USA - KBS K5-50-2 metaG... | ecosystem: Host-associated > Plants > Roots >...
TTCAGATCGACGTAGGTCTGCGTCGGGTGCTGGTCGTGCAGACTCGTGCCGGCGTCCTGTTCGAGATGCAGCCGGGTGATGCCGACCTCCCGCGCCGAGCCGTCGGGCATGTCGAGGGTGATCTTGCCGCGGCCGACGACCGGCAATTCGTATTGCGAGATCTGATAGCCGGCCGGCAAATCGGGGTAGAAGTAGTTCTTGCGGGCGAAGACGCTCTCGCGGTTGATCGCGGCATCGAGGCCCAGCCCGGTCCTGACTGCCTGCTCGACGCAATGGCGGTTGATGACCGGCAGCATGCCGGGAAAGGCGGCATCGACCGGCGACACCTGGGTGTTCGGCTCGGCGCCGAACGCCGTCGCCGCGCCCGAGAACAATTTCGCCTTGGCGATCACCTGGGCATGGGTTTCGAGGCCGATGACGACCTCCCACTCCCCGGTGCGCCCTTCGATCAATGACGTCATGGGCCACTTCTATTCTGAATTTTACACCGTCGTCCCGGCGAAAGCCGGGACCCACCCTTCAACCGCTCGTGCGACGGACAAGTGGGTCCCGGCTTTCGCCGGGACGACGGAGATGGAGCAAACACCGAGCGCATACCATGCTCACCCTCACCGCCCACCGGCGATGAAGCTGGGGCGGTGCGAGAAGCCGGCGGCGGTTTCGACCACGTCGCCGACCCGCAGCACCATCTCCTCGTCGAAGGCCCGGCCGGTGATCTGCAAACCCAGCGGCAGCCCGTCGACCGAGAGCCCGGCCGGCACGGAGATCGCCGGCAGTCCGGCGAGATTCGCCGGCACTGTGAACACGTCGTTCAGATACATCGCGATCGGGTCGTCCTGCCTTTCGCCGATCGCAAAAGCCGCGCTGGGCGCGGTCGGCGTCAGCAGGCAATCGACCTTGTCGAAGGCAGCGGCGAAATCCTGCGCGATCAAGGCGCGCACCTTCTGTGCCTTCAGATAATAGGCGTCGTAATAGCCGGCCGACAGCACATAGGTGCCGATCAGGACGCGCCGCCTGACCTCGGCGCCAAAGCCGGCGGCGCGGGTCAGTTCGTACATGTCGTCGAGGCTGTCGCCGGGAACGCGCAGCCCGTATTTGACGCCGTCGTAGCGCGCCAGGTTGGACGAGGCCTCGGCGGGCGCAATGATGTAATAGGTCGGCAGCGCGTATTTGGTCATCGGCAACGAAATCTCGACCGGCTCGGCGCCGGCCGCGCGCAGCCATTCGACGCCCTGCTGCCACAAGGCCTCGATCTCGGCCGGCATGCCGTCGACCCGGTATTCCTTGGGGATGCCGATCTTGAGGCCGCGAACATCGCCGGTCAGCGCCTTCTCGAAATCGGGCACGGGCACCGGCGCCGATGTGGAGTCTCGCGGGTCGTGCCCGGCCATCGCGCCCAAAAGGATCGCGGCGTCGCGCACGGTACGCGCCAAGGGGCCGGGATGATCGAGCGAGGAGGCGTAGGCGACGACCCCCCAGCGCGAGCAGCGGCCATAGGTCGGCTTCAGCCCGACGATGCCGCAAAAGCTCGCCGGCTGACGGATCGAGCCGCCGGTATCGGTCCCGGTCGCGCCGAGCGCCGCGTGCGCGGCGACTGCCGCCGCCGAGCCGCCCGACGAGCCGCCCGCCACCAGCGGACGATTATAACCGGGCCGTCGCCACGGGTTCTCGGTCGGGCCGTAATAAGTCGTCGTCGTCGACGAGCCCATCGCGAACTCGTCCATGTTGGTCTTGCCGAGCATCACCGCGCCGGCGTGCCACAGCTTCTCGGTGACCGTCGATTCATAGGGCGGACGGAAACCGTCGAGGATGTGCGACGCGGCGGTCGTCAGCACGCCCTTGGTGCAGAACAGATCCTTGATCGCGACCGGGATGCCATCGAGCGGGCCCGCTTCGCCTTTCGCCAGCCGAACGTCGGAGGCGGCGGCCATGTCGAGCGCGATATCCGGAGTCTCGGTGATGTAGGCGTTGAGCGGCCGTGCCGCCGCCATCGCCGCGATATAGGCTTCGGCCAACTCGCGCGCCGAGAACTGTTTCGCGACGAGACCCGCGCGGGCGTCGGCGAGCGTCAGCTCGGTGAGTCCTGAGGAAGCCGTCACTCGACCACCTTGGGCACCGCGAAAAAGCCGCGGGCGGCTTGCGGCGCGTTCTGCAGGATCTCGGCGCGACGATTGCCGTCGGTCACTGCGTCATCGCGCATCGGCAGGCGCATCGCCGCGACGCTGGTCATCGGCGCGACATCGGCGGTGTCGACCTCGGCGAGCTGCGCGACCCAGGTCAGGATATGCGACAGCTCGGCGGCAAGCGGTTCAAGCTCCGCCTCCGTCAGCCGGATGCGCGCCAGCGCGGCGATATGCGCCACGGCGGCCTTGTCCAACGCCATTCATCCTCTCCGCGAGAATGCCGATGGGCTCACAAATGGCCCGAAACAGCCACGCCTGCAACGCCTGAGCTACGCCCCTCACCCGGCCCTCTCTCTGCCTGCAGAGAGAGGGAGAGCGGGCCGCAGCCGCAGGCAACATCCTCAAACCAGGGTGCGCGCTCTTGCGGCCGGGTTCCCTCTCCCCGCTTGCGAGGAGGGTCAGGGTGAGGGGCTCTTTGAACCCGGGCTTTCGCCGGGACCGCTGTTGCAGCATATCATCGGCAATGCTCCTCGACGATCCCAGGGAACTGCGAGCGGCGGTAGCGCCCGGCCGGCGCGTCATGGGGCTCGATGTCGGCACCAAGACGATCGGCCTTGCGCTATCCGACACCCGACTCGTCATCGCCAGCCCGCTCGAGACGATCCGCCGCCGGCGTTTTCGCGAGGATGTCGCCGCCTTGTTCGCGCTCATTGAGCAGCACGAGGTCGGCGGCCTCGTCATCGGGCTGCCGCTGAGCCTCGCGGGCACCGACAGTCCGCGCACCCAATCGGTGCGGCAGTTCGCCCGCAACCTGCTGGCGTTGCGCGACATGCCGGTGGCGCTGTGGGACGAGCGCCTGTCGACCGCGGCGGTGACGCGCGAGATGATCGCCCACGACATGACCCGCAAGCGCCGCGCCGAGATCGTCGACCGGGTCGCCGCCGCCTACATCCTGCAAGGCTTTCTCGACGCGATGAATGCGGCTCCGGCTGATGAAACCCGGCCCACAGGGTAAGCGGCGGTTCCTGCATCGCTCCACTGATCCCTTCGCGCTTGGTCCGTGATCGTCAGTTAGACGTTGCGCTTGACTAAACCAGGAACTATCTCTATATCTCTATCGAGGAGATAGAGAGACCGTTGGATGATACGAACCCTCATCGTTTCGACGGAAGTTTTTGCACAAATATGGTCCTTGCGCGCGCCTGGCGAGGAAACGGAGGACGCTATTCTCAGCCGGGTATTAGCGTCCGTTATTCGGAGCATCGGCGTGCAAAAGCCTGCGCCGGTACTAGCTGTGCAAGCCCAGAAGGGAAATGAGGCTATTCCAGACGGTCTAGAGATATCTCGGACGTATAAAGGAAAAGAGTTCCACGCTAAGCGAGTAAGCGGTCAGTGGATCCTCCAACCTGCGGGAAGCGCCTTCAAGTCATTGAACCGACTAAGTCGTGCCGTCGGACCAAAGACAGAGAATGCATGGCGAAATTGGTTCTTTGTTGATCATGAAGGAAGGAGGCGTCCAGTGAGTGAACTCCGCGAAACGGATAAGGTAATGCGGCGGCCGCGAACACTGAGCGCTGTTTCGGCAACTCAGCGAGAAACAATTCCGACATCCGCTTCGCCATTACCAAAGGTCACCTGGCGAGACGACGTCCGGAGCGCTCTCGAAGGTCTAAATCGCAGGGCGGCCCTTTCGAGCATTTACAAAGAGGTAAAGAAGATCCGCAGAGCCGCCGGTCGCTCAATGCCACCCTCATTTGACGAGACGGTCCGTCGAACATTGGAAGAAAATTCGTCCGATTCAGAGGTGTATCGCGGCGGCCCGGATCTATTCTGGATGCCGGAGGGCAAAGGTGCAGGAGTCTGGGCTCTGCGGTGAAATGATCCCGCTCGAGAGCTAGAGCGGCTCGCGCTCCTGCGGCGGCGGATCGTCCCGTTCGGTCATGAAGTCGTCCGAAACACGCGGCCCATTGAGAAAGAAGTCGTCCCAGCGGCGGCCTATCGGCGAGATGACACGGCTGTTGCCGATCTTGATGACCTCGACCTCGCGGACGTCTTCGGGAAAGGCCACCGCCTTCGGCAACCGAACGGCCTGGGTTCGATTGTTTGTGAAAACGGTCGATCGAGCCATGATCCACCCGATGTATATGGTAATGGTATATACACAAGGCCGCCGCAGCGTCACTGCAACGTCGAGATCGCAACGGAGCTAATCCGTGACAGGCCTTGAGCCGGGCGAGGCAGGCTTCTGGGCTCCGTCTGGCAAGCCGCGGCCGCGCTGCACGGCTTGTGTGCCATGGCGCTGGCGCAGCGTGTCGATCGCCTCGGCGAGACGGCGAGGCCCGCCGGTCTGGGCATCGAACAATGTCGGCAGATCGGCCGCGGCCGCGTCGGCCAGCCGGTCGGCGCCGATCCCGATCAGCCGGAAGCGGGTGATGCCGTCGGCCTCGGCCTTGAGCAGCCGGTCGGCCGCGTGAAACAGCGTGTCGGCCAGCTGGGTCGGGTCGGCGAGGGCGCGCGAGCGGGTGCGCAGGCGGAAATCGGCGGTCTTCAGCTTCAGCGTCACGGTGCCGGCGGCGAGATGCGCCTCCTTGAGACGCGCCGCCACCTTTTCGCACAGCGGCCACAGGATGTGCGCCAACGCCGTCGCATCGGTCTGGTCCTGCGAGAAGGTGGTCTCGGCCGAGATCGATTTGGTCTCGCCGGCCGGGTCGACAACCCGGCCGTCCTCGCCGCGCGCCAGCCGCGCCAGGCGCAGCCCGATGCGGCCGTAGCGGGCGGCGAGATCGCGCTCGTCGAGGGCGCAGAGCTGGCCGATGCGGGTGATGCCGTCGGCGGCGAGACGCCGCTGCATCGCGCCGCCGACCCCCCACAACCAGCCGACCGGCTTGTCGGCGAGAAAACCGCGGGCCTCGGCCCGGCCGATCACCGCGAAGCCGCGGGGCTTGTCGAGATCGGAGGCCAGTTTGGCGAGGAATTTGTTGTGGCTGAGGCCGATCGAGGCGGTGATGCCGAATTCCTCCTCGACGCGCCGCGCCAGGCTGGCCAGGAGCTGCGCCGGCGCCGCACCGTGCAGGCGGGCGGTGCCGCTCAAATCGAGAAAGGCCTCGTCGATCGACAGCGGCTCGACGAGCGGCGTCAGACGCCGCATCTCGCCCCGCACCGCGCGGCCGACCTCGCGGTATTTCGCCATGTCGGGGCGGATCACGATCGCATCCGGGCAGGCGGCGAGCGCCTTGAACATCGGCATCGCCGAGCGCACCCCGTAGAGCCGCGCGACATAGCAGCAGGCCAGCACGACGCCGCGCTGGCCGCCGCCGACGATGACCGGCTGCTCGGCCAGCTCCGGCCGGTCGCGTTTTTCGACCGTGGCGTAGAACGCGTCGCAATCGATATGGGCGATCGCCAACTCGGCGAGTTCGGCATGCGCGACGAGGCGCGGCGAGCCGCAGGCGGGACAGCGCTCCGGCACGGTCTCGAACGTTTCGAGCGCGGTGCAATCACGGCACAGGACGGTGGTCACGCCACCTCCTCCGGACGCCACAGCCAGGCGGCGCCGCGCACGCCGCTCGAATCGCCATGCACCGGCGGCAGCAGGCGGGTGGCGATCGTGTCGGAGATGATGTGGCCGCCCCAGTGCCGCGGCACCTCGTCGTACAGGTGGCGCAGGCTCGACAGCCCGCCGCCGAGCACGATCGCGTCGGGATCGAGGATGTTGATGACGCCAGCCAGCGCCCTGGCGAGCCGCTCGGCGTAGCGGTCGAGGGTCGCCCGGCACTGCACATCGCCGGCCGCCGCGCCGGCCGCGATCCCCGGCCCGTCAAGCGCCGTCCCGCCATGCCGCCGGTGATCGGCGGCGAGCCCTGGTCCGGACAGGAATGTCTCGATGCAGCCCGAGCGGCCGCAATAGCAGGGCGGCCCGGGCCATTCCTCACCCGGTTCGTCCAGGCGAGGCGCCGGCAGCGGATTGTGTCCCCATTCGCCGGCAATCGCGTTGACGCCGACCAGGATGCGGCCGCCCATCACGATGCCGCCGCCGACCCCGGTGCCGAGAATGACCCCGAACACGGTGCCGCACCCGGCAGCCGCGCCGTCGGCCGCCTCCGACAGCACAAAGCAATTGGCATCGTTGGCGAAGCGCACCGGCCGGCCGAGCGCCGCTTCGACATCGCGCTGGAGCGGCCGGCCGTTGAGCCAGACCGAATTGGCGTTCTTAACCAGGCCGGTCGCCGCGACAACGGTGCCGGGAATGGCGATGCCGACCGAGGCTCCGGGGCCGATTTCGTGTTCGATTCGGGCAACCAGCGCGGCGATTGCGGCGATCGTGCCGGCATAATCGCCCACCGGGGTGGGAACGCGCTGGCGCAGGTGGAGCGCGCCGCCATCGCCGAGCGCCGCAGCCTCGATTTTGGTGCCGCCGAGATCGATGCCGATGCGCAACGCCGTCATCCTTCGCCCGCGCCGACCGGAGAGACCGCGCCGGAGCCAAAAAGCGGGGCGCCGCCAGCATTTTTCTCGGATTAGTTACCAATTGTTAAGGCCCTCTGACTAGAACCTTCGGTGGAGATCAGCGGGCGCGGCCCCAGGCCGTCCCAACCAACCCGGGGGCTGCGGTCCAGCCGCAGGCGGCACTGTAGAGGGCAGCGAACATGGCGCTCGGGATGATGAAGCAGGATCACGGTATCGCTCAGCCCACCGCCAAGACGGTGCTGATCGTCGAAGACAACGAACTCAACATGAAGCTGTTCAACGATCTCCTCGAGGCGCACGGCTATTTCACGCTGCAGACCAAGGACGGGGTGGAGGCGCTGCGCATGGCGCGCACCCACCGGCCGGATCTCATCCTGATGGACATCCAATTGCCCGAGGTTTCCGGGCTCGAAGTCACCAAATGGCTCAAGGAGGATGAGGATTTGCGGTCGATCCCGATCATCGCGGTGACCGCCTTCGCGATGAAAGGCGACGAGCAGAAGATTCGCGATGGCGGCTGCGAAGCCTATATTGCCAAGCCGATTTCGGTGGCGAGCTTCATGAGCACCGTCGAGCGGTTTCTTTCGTAGCAGAGCGGCGCGAACCCGCCATGACAGCCCGCGTCCTGGTCGTCGACGACGTCGAGTTGAACGTCAAGCTGCTCGAGGCGAAGCTGTCGAGCGAGTATTTCGAGGTGATCGTCGCCGACAACGGCCCGGTCGCCCTGGAACTCGCCGAAACCGAAATGCCCGACATCATCCTGCTCGATGTGATGATGCCGATGATGGATGGCTTCGAGGTCTGCCGCCGGCTGAAAGCCAACCCGCGCACCGCCGACGTCCCGGTCGTCATGGTCACCGCGCTGTCGGATGTCGCCGACCGGCTGCGTGGGCTTGAATCGGGCGCCGACGAGTTCCTGACGAAGCCAGTCAACGACACCGCCCTGTTCGCGCGCGTGCGCTCGCTCGTCCGCCTCAAGCGGATGATGGAGGAGCTGCGGCTGCGCGAAGAGGTCTGCCGCCAGTTCGGCAACAGCGAGGACCAGGCTGCGCTGGCCGATGACGGCAAGCGGGCGCGCATCCTGCTGCTTGAAGAAAACAGCCCGGCCGCCGGACGCATCCTCGAAACGCTCGAGCCGGTCGCCGCCTCGATACGGCGTGCCCGGAGTTGCGCCGAGGCGCAGGCGACGCTCGACCCCTCGGTCGAGCTGGTCATCGCCAGCCTGTCGATGCCGGATGGCGACCCGCTGCGGCTGGTGTCGCAATGGCGCGCTGCCGAAGCGACCCGCCAATTGCCGATCCTGCTGATTGCCGATCCCGGCGAGCTGCCGCGCCTCGCCAAGGGCCTCGATCTCGGGGCCAACGACTATCTGGTGCGCCCGGTCGACCGCAACGAATTGCTGGCGCGGGTGCGCACCCAGATCCGCCGCAAGCGCCTGCAGGACCGGCTGCACGAAAACTATAGCCGCAGCCTGTCGCTGGCCCTCACCGACGAGCTCACTGGGCTCTACAACCGGCGCTATGTCTTTGCGCATCTGACCGAGCTGATGGCGCGCCTGCCCGAGGGCGGCGCCACGACCGCGCTCATGATGTTCGATATCGACCACTTCAAACAGGTCAACGACCGCTACGGCCATCTCGCCGGCGACGATGTGCTGCGCGAACTGGCCGAGCGCGCGTTGCGCAATGTGCGCAGCGTCGATCTGGTCGGCCGCCTGGGCGGCGAGGAATTTGTCGTCGTGATGCCGGAAACCAGCCTCGGCGGCGCCACGATTGTTGCCGACCGGCTGCGCCTCGCGGTCGCGGACGAACCTTTCGTGCTCCCGGAGAGCGGCGAGAAGCTGGCGGTCACGGTCAGCGTCGGCTTGGCGATCACCGGCCAGGGCGACGACACGCTCGAGGCGCTGTTGAAGCGGGTCGACGACGCGCTTTACGCCGCGAAGAACGGCGGCCGCAACCGCGTGGTCGCCGCCCCGCTGCGCCCGCCGCATCCCATCGCCGTCGCGTCATAAGCAATTCGCAATACGCCGCTCCGCTGTCATTGCGAGGAGCGGAGCGACGAAGCAATCCCCATCGGATTAGCCAAGCCGGGGGAGATTGCTTCGCTTCGCTCGCAATGACGGGAGTTGTTGGCGCCCTGATGCGAAAATCCCCGGGCAACCCGGGGATAGCGCAGGAAAGCAGCGTCGCGGCGGAACAGCCCTACTTGATCTTCGCTTCGCGGAACATGACGTGCTTGCGCGCCACCGGATCGAACTTCTTCAGCTCGAGCTTATTGGTCTTGGTGCGCGGATTTTTCTTCGTGACGTAATAAAAACCCGTATCGGCGCTGCTGACGAGCTTGATCAGTACGGTATTGCTCTTGGCCATCGTCACTCTCGCGGAATTCGGGGTTTATCGCTGTCTGGAAGATAACGCGCGGTCGACATCTGTCAAGGCGCGCTCCGGCGCGCCGGCCGGGGCGGGGTTGTGCGCCAGGCGAGTGTTCGTCCGCAGCGTGTGAACCGCGCTGGCATAGAGCCGGGGGTCGGCAAGAACGCGCTCGGCCAGCTTGAGATCGACGGCCGGGCTCGTCTGCCGCCCCGGGCAGGCATGGCGCAGATCGGACCAGGCGCGCTCATCGAGCCCGCTGCGCGCCCGCAAGCCCACCGGCACGGCCTGGGCTGTCGCGCCGGCACGCTGCAGAGCGCGCTGCACCGAGGCGTCGTCATCGCCCAGATCGCTGGTGCATAGCGTCGGCACCACGCCATGCGTCTGCAGGTAATAGCCGGCCGGCGTGACAAGCCGTGCCCAGGTCAATGTCAACTCGCCGTCATTGGGCAGCCGCAGCACGGTCTGCACCGAGCCCTTGCCGTAGGAGGAGCTGCCGATCACGACAGCGCGCCCGGAATCCTGCAGCGCAGCCGCGACGATCTCCGACGACGAGGCGGAGCCGCCATTGATCAGCACGACGATCGGCACTTGCGGCGCAACACTGTGACCCGATGCGGCAAAATACTGATGGCTGGCGGGATGGCGCCCCACGGTCGAGACGATTGGGCCGTTCTGGATGAACAGATCGGACAGGCTGACCGCCTGGTCGAGCAGCCCGCCGGGATTGCTCCGCAGATCGAGCACGATCCCGGCAAGGCGTCCACCTGACTGCCGCCGCGTTTCCGCGAGCGCCTCCGCCAGGCGCTCTGTGGTGCTCTGGTTGAAGCTGAGGATCTGAAACACGGCGATGCCGCCGACCCGCGTCACCGCCACGGTCGGCAGCACGACGAGCGCGCGGTACAGGTGAAAATCGCGCGCCAGCACGACGCCGTGACGCTCGACCCGCACCAGGACGCTGCTGCCGACCGGGCCGCGGAGCTGCTGGATCACCGCGGTCTGCGAGAGGCCGGTCGTCGCGATGCCATTGATCGCGACGATCACGTCCTCGGACTTGATCCCGGCCTGTGCCGCCGGGCCTTGCGGCGTCACCGCCGCGACCCGGAAGGCGTCGGCGGTCGTGGTGTCGAGGGTAATGCCGATGCCCCCGAACCCGTCCCGCGCCGCCCGCTGGTTGCGCGCCGCCTCCGGCGGCGAATAGCGCGAAAAGCGGTCGAGCGTCCCGGTCATCCCGTCGAACACCGCCTTGGCGACGGCGTCTCTCGGCATTGCCGCCAGATTGGGCGCAGAACTCTTGGCGGCGGCGATCACGCGGCCGACCAATTCCCCCCAGCCGCGCGTATCGGTTTCGGCCGGCATTGGCAGCGCCGCGACATCGCGGCCGGCATAGGAGACCGCCAGCACTGCGCCGGGTCTCTCCGAAACCGTGAGCCTATCGTCGAGACGGGTCAGCCGCGCCGCGCCGGCGAGGGCGAGCTGGCGGCTCGAGGTCGGCTCGATATAGAGATCGGTAATCTCGTCGAGACCGCGGGCGAACAGCTGTCCCGTCGCGTCGCCCCCGACGGTCTCGTTGCCGGCGCAGGCCGCGAGCGGCGCTGCGAGAGCGAACACGCCAACCCACGCCACCGCCAGCGCGGACCGGCGCAACGACAACGGAAATCCGGCGCAGATCGACAAAAGCTGATCCCCTGTGCGCCCCTAGATCCCCTGGGGCAGCGTGCTGGCGCGTTCGGGATGACAGGCGGATCGGGATCGAGCCGCCCGACCTGACCCCGGCCCCGCCGCTGTTGCCGCAACACAGTAAAGTGCCGTGCGGCGGCGATCAACGTTCCGCTGCGAGCGGCTGTCGAAGCGGCACCGGGAAGCGGTGTCGCGTTAGCGGGCGGTGCCCGGAGAGGGCTGCAGAGATTATGCAGTGGACGCGACGGCTTGCTTTTCGAGGTTCCTGGCGGCGCGCCGGTAGCGCCTCGCCAGATCGACCAATACCTCACGCGCGGCGGAGCCGGCCGCCGTCTTGGCCATCTCCCGCATGCGGGCCGCCTCGATCCGGTGATAGGCGGCGCGATCGCGGGTCGACCAGGTAGCCGGCTCTCGGGGCATCGGGCGCTCTTCGTGTCAGCGTCAAACTCCCGACAATTTACGCGAGGCTTATGAAAAATTCGTTGCTCACCAATAGAGAGAAGATGAACGGGGCGAGATGTCGCAGCCGTCGCGGCGAACGGGTCAGCCGCGGCGGCGCTGTCCCCTGCCCCGCCGGAAGCCCGTAAAGCGCGGCTCGGCAAAGCTCTCTCCCTCCAGCCGG
>Ga0207646_10007304_pt1 | contig 11260 bp, 6 predicted proteins | sample KBSK5502metaG_FD_184343 | JGI IMG/M metagenome (GOLD analysis project Ga0207646, IMG submission 184343) | Corn, switchgrass and miscanthus rhizosphere microbial communities from Kellogg Biological Station, Michigan, USA - KBS K5-50-2 metaG... | ecosystem: Host-associated > Plants > Roots >...
GGAAGGTCGCGCAGTGCCCTCCTGATCGCGCGGTGATCTGGGCCGGCCACCTCGAGGGCGTCGATCAGCGCGTGCACCACGTCGTGCCTGGGCATGCCGAGATCGAGCAGGCGCTGCGCAGCCTCCCAGAGCTCCGGCGGATCGCCGTGCCAGAGCCGGTCGGCGAGCGCCGCGTGCTTGTCTAGGTGGTCGCCGTTCACCCGCCCGCCCGGGTGGTCGTGGTCGGCCTCGAGCAGGATCCGCCGGTCATCGGCGTCTGCGGGGTTGAGTGACCTCAGATCCGTGCCGCGGAAGATGCCCTCGAGCACGCCGAAGGCGAAAGCCCGGCGGGGCAGCGCCTCGAGGTCACGATCGGGCAGAAGCCGGCCGACCAGATCGGGTTCGAGACCGAATGCGGCGGGGTCCCGGTAGAGGTTGGCGAACGTCGGCATGGCGTCGAACACCGCGTCGAGCGTTTTGCTGATAGGCGTGATGTCCAGCCCTGACCTGGCGCCCGCCCACCGGGACCACGCGACAAGCACGTGCGGCATCGCGTGCTGCTCAGCCGGGGTCAGCATGATTTTCCTTGGCAGCCAGTCGAGCAGGTACGCCTCGGCCTTGGCGGGGCTGACCCGCAGTGGCCGGCTGAAGTCGTGATCGCAGCCGTAGTCCACGATGTGGTCGGCGCACCGGCTGGCCGCGTTGATGTCGGAAAGGTCTTCAGCCTCATCCGAGGCGAGGAACTCGGCCACGAGCATGGCGCGGCGATCCCGCCGCCAGGCCGTCCGGCGCGAGGCACCTGGCCCGATCAGCCCGTGCCCGGCCAGACCCGGTGCGCCGGATGGGCTGGCGCCCGCCCGGCCTGAGCCAGTGCGGCGTGCCTGCCCGGGTACCGCTGACGCCCGGCGCGGCGTGCTCACTGCGAGCGTGCCGACCGCCGCGGGCGCGCGCGAGCAGCTGCTCGCCTGGGCGGGGGGCAGCGTGCGGATCCGGGCCCTGATGAACGCATGGTAAGACGGGAACGACTTGCTGACCGAAGGCTCGGCGATGGTTTCGGTCATGTTCAGCGCAAACTCGAGCAACCCCCTGGCGTCGGGCGGATCAACCCGGCTGAATGTGTTCCGCTGCCCGTCGGCTCCGCCGAGATCCTGGCAATAGGCAAGGAGCTTGCCGACCTGGGACGTGACCCAGCCGTCCTTGACCATCCCACCTGCGTTGTAGTCGACGATCACGACGAGGGCGTGCTCGTCCCGCCCTGCGTAGCTGAAGACGCAGATCACCTCGTCGCGGTCGCCGTAGGCGTCGGTGTTCACGTAGCAGTTCGCGGCCACGACAGCGCCCGCGTGCTCGGCCCAGCCTGGCCTGGCGACCCCGCGCTCCATCAGCTCGAGCGCGGCGCGCTCAGCCTTGATCGCCTGGTGCGGGGTGCCCAGGCACGCGATGCCGGACAGCAGGGCGAGCGCAGCGGGACTGGCCTGCTCGGCGGCATAGTCGACGAGGCCCTCGCCTACGAGCTCCTCGACGTCCGCGGCGCGCCTCGCTGGCGCCCGCCCTTTCCTGCCGCTTCGGGCTGGCTGCTGCCGCCACCAGGTGCCGAGCAGCTCGCTCACCATAAGCTCGGCGTCAAGCGGGCTGCGCACCGCCAGCAGTTCCCTGGCGGCCCGTAGCATCTCGGCGAAGAGCGCATCTGGCGGCATCGTGCCGCGTGCCAGCCTTCCGGCAGAGCCGGAACGGCCCGAGCCGCCGGGGAAGTCGGCGCGTCTGCTCTGCGGGCTCATTTTCCTAGCTTTTCAGATCCAGTCGCGGCCACGCCACGCCTAAGCTCGGCGCGCCGCCAGGAATGGCAGCGCAGGGCTGAGACTACCCCGGTGACCGCCCCGGCGTGCGGTGGCTGGGGGACTAAAATGCATAAATCAGTTTCGTTCATGCGCTGGTTAAGATAACTCATGATCAGCCGGGTTATGGACAAGTATGCTGGCGGCCATGCGGCTCGGCCCGGATGCCCGAGGCTCAGGGACCCGGGGCCCGGCCAGCGAAGGCTCATGGGCCAGCGCCGCCGAAGCGGGAGCGATCCTTCGGCATTTAGGACATAATGCCGGATTAGCGGAACTTACCAGGCGTCGGCCGAGGATCGAGTATTCGGTCGGCAGGGTCGGACTAAGTGACAAGGAGTTGCGGCTATGCGGCGCGGCCTGCGGCAGCGATCGATGCTGGGTCATCTGCACAAACCGGACGCATCCCGCGGGCGTGCGGTGGCCGGGTGGGCTGTGGGCGCGCTGGCGGGTGCCCTGGCCGCTGCGGGCTGCGCGGCGGGTGGCGCACCGAACACCGGCCACGCCCCCAAGTCCGGCGGCACCGTCACCTACGCGCTGCCTGCGAATACCACGCCGAACTACATCTTCCCATTCACGCCTGGACTGTACTTCTCGGTGGTGAACATCGACAACCTCCAGTACCTGCTCTACCGGCCGCTTTACTGGTTCGGGGAACGCGGGCTGCCGTACCTGAACCCTAAGCTCAGCCTCGCTGAGCCGCCGCGCTATCAGGGCCAGACCGTAACCATCCGGATAAAGCACGGCTATTACTGGTCAGACAACACGCCGGTCACCGCACAGAACGTCGTGTTCTGGATGAACATGATGAAGGCCGTCGTCAAGCAGTCCACGTCGACGGTCAACTGGGGCGGATACGTGCCAGGCTACTTCCCCGACAACGTCACCAACATCCGGGCTGTGGGCTCGGATGAACTGAAGATGACGATCATCGGGCACTACTCGAAGCAGTGGTTTACCTACAACGAGCTGAGCCAGGTCACGCCGATGCCGCTGGCCTGGGACACCACTGGTGCTGAGCACAAGAGCGACTGCACGCACAAGGTCGGCGACTGCCTGGCAGTCTTCAAGTACCTCGACGGGCAGTCCAAGGACTCCAGCACATGGGCGCAATCACCACTGTGGCGCATCGTCGACGGGCCCTGGCAGCTCAAGAGTCTCGATTCGCAGGGCGTGCTCACTTTCCGCTACAACAAGGCCTATTCGGGTCCGGTTCCACAACACCACATCACGGTGTTCAAGGAACTGCCGTTCACCTCGGAAGAAGCCGAGTACAACGTCTTGGCGGCCGGAGGGAGCAACGAGCTGGACGTCGGCTACCTGCCCACGGTCAATGCCCCAGTCCCGCCACCAGGTTCTTCCGTCGGCCAGAATCCGGTCGCAGGCTACCGGCTGCAGCCGCTATTCACCTGGGGGCTGAGCTACTTCCCCTATAACTTCAGCAGCGCCAACCCGCAGCTCGCAATCATCAGCCAGCAGTACTTCCGGCAGGCGATCCAGCTGCTTGAGGATCAGGCGGCGATCATCCAGGGCCCGCTGCACGGTTACGGCCACGTAACTACCGGCCCGGTAGGTGGCTACCCGCCGACCAAGTACCTCTCGCCCGAAGCACGGAAGGGCGATCATTACTCCTACAACCCTGCATACGCCAGATCGTTGCTGTTTAACCACGGCTGGAAGATCAACCCGGGCGGGGTATCAACCTGCCAGCGGGCAGGAAGCGCGCAGAACCAGTGCGGCCAGGGCGTTCACTCTGGCGCGCAGCTCAATTTCACTCTCTACTACGCCACCGGGCAGGCCTGGCTCGAATCCGCAATGCTGCAGCTGAAGTCGAACGCTTCCCAAGTCGGCATCGACATCACCCTGAAACCGAGGACCTTCAACGGTGTGCTTGCCGAGGTCGAAGGCGAAGGCTGCCCGGCGGCCGGCTGCCCGTGGGAACTGGCCGACTGGGGACTCGGCTGGAGTTACGTGCCTGACTACCTGCCGACCGGCGACGAGTTGTTCCAGACCGGGTCGTTCGGGAACCTCGGCAAGTACAAAAACACCTACAATGACGCGCTGATCAAGCAGACGCTCGCCAACTCCGATCTGAGCTTGATGTATAAGTGGCAGGATTATCTGACCAAGCAACTGCCAGTCGTATTCCAGCCGGAGGCGCCGGCAGCGCTGGTGGAGAGCGTCAATAACCTGCACATAGGCACCCTGAGCCCGACCCTGGCGATCAACCCGGAAGAGTGGTACTACCTGCGGTGAGCTTCGACCATGGCCGAGTGCCGGCCGTCAGCGGCCGCTCCGGCTCGTGACGACCTTCCTGATCAGGCGGCTGCTGCAGGCAGCGGTCGTGCTCGTCCTCGTGAGCATCCTGGTCTACGGGCTGGCGTGGCTGCTGCCGGGAGGTCACGGTCTGGGCAGCTCCGCCGTCGCCCAGTACCTGCACTGGCTGGGCCAGCTAACCCGCGGGAACCTTGGTTACTCCACTGTCGAGAACGCAAGCGTCGGGTCACTGCTTGCGGCCAGCCTGCCGCGGACGATCGCGCTGACGCTGACCGCTACGGCGATCGGCGTCGCGGTGGCCATACCGGCAGGGCTCGCGCAGGCCGTCAGGCGGGATACCGCTGGCGACCGGCTGGCCCGCGCGCTGTCCTACATCGGGTACGGAATGCCGTCCTTCTTCGTCGGGTCGATCCTGATCCTGGTCTTCGCGGTCAGGCTGCACTGGCTCGGCGCGCAGGGGCCGCAGTCGCCAGGAATCGCGGGAGTGCTCACCGACTGGCGTGATCTAACGCTGCCCGTGCTGACCCTGGCGGTCGTCACCGTCGCCATCTTCACCAGGTATGTCCGTTCGGCGGCGATCGACAGCCTCGGCCACGACTACGTGCGGACGGCCAGGGCAGCCGGTGCGGGACAGGCCCGCGTGCTCAGCAGGCATGTGCTGCGGAACTCGCTGATTCCGGTGATCACCCTGGCCGGCCTCAGCATCCCGCGGATACTGGCCGGATCGCTGGTGGTCGAGAGCCTGTTCAACATCCAGGGAATGGGCTGGCGGCTGTGGCAGGCCGCGCTGAAGCACGACTTCCCTGTGCTGCTCGGCTTCATCCTGGTGATCGGTGCCGGCGCGGTCGTCGGTTCCCTCCTCGCCGACATCGGCTACGTCGCCGCTGATCCGCGCGTCAGGCACGGCCGGCCGTGACGGGGAAGCACGCCGCGCCGTCCCGCGGGCCTGGGCGGGCTGCCACGCCGCGCCGGGGCGGCCCGGCGGGCCAGCCGCGCGCGCCACGGCAGCTCATGCCATACCGAATCCCGGCCCGCCCGGGCAGGTCCTCGGCGCAGAGCCGCGATGGCGGGACCCTCGCAACGGACATCGGGCGCCGCTCGGCCGTGCGGCGCTTGTCCGGCGTCCGGCCCGCGCTGTCACCCATGGCCGCTGCCGGCCTGCTCATGATCGCGGCGCTCGCCGCTTTCTGCTTCGCCGGGCCGTTGTTCTACCACGCTGACCTGGTTCACGTGAATCTCCTGCAGGGCAATCGCCCCCCAGGGGCCGGCCATCCGCTCGGCACCGACGGGAACGGCCTCGACGTGCTCGGCCTGCTGATGGCAGGCGGCCAGTTGTCGCTGGAGGTGGGAACGGCCGCCGGCCTGCTCGCCGCCATGATCGGCTCGGCGTGGGGAGCGGTGGCCGGGTACGTCGGCGGGCCGGTCGACGCCGTCTTGATGCGGATTGTCGATGCCGCTATCGCCGTTCCGACGCTTGTCCTCCTGCTCCTGCTCAGCGCCATCTACACGCCCTCGCCTGGGGCCTTGGTCGTAGTGATAGCCGCCACCTCCTGGCTGAGCACGGCGCACCTCGTCAGAGGCGCGGCGCTGACGCTTCGCAGCAGGGATTTCGTTCAAGCCGTCCGGGCCATGGGCGGCGGGCGGGTGCGTGCGATCGGCCGCCACATAGCGCCGAACGCACTCGGCGTGATAACGGTCAACATCACGTTCCAGGTCGCCGATGCCATCCTGGCGCTCGCAACCCTGAGTTACCTCGGCCTCGGGGTGCGGCCGCCGTCGACAGACTGGGGCGACATGATCGCGGGCGGCATCCGGTACATCTACAACGGCTACTGGTGGGAGATCTACCCGCCAGGGATCGCGATCATCGTGGCTGTCGTGGCGTTCAATCTCCTCGGAGACGGCCTGCGGGACGGCTTCGCCCCGCCCAGCCCGGTCCGCTGACCCGGCTGGACTGACTAAGCTGGCATGAGCGTCTGGCCCAGGTAGCTGACCAATCGGCCGAAAGTCAGTTCCGTCACAGACGGCAGGCCACTGGGCCACGATGCCGATAGCCTTCTTGTGTTGGACGTCGCAGGGAGGGGCTCGTCCATGATCCGTCTCACCGATGCGATGCGCGTGCTATGAGCGCCGCGACCTGGGTGCCCGACGCTGGCCAGCCGCGCCCCAGTTCGGCTGCCTGGGACTCGGCCATGCTGGATGGCCTGCTCGCGCAGTCCCCGGTGGCATTCGCTTTCATCGATACCGATGTCAGGCTGCGCCGGGTCAGCCGGTCGCTGGCCGATATGATCGGCACCACGCCCGCGGAGCAGGTCGGGCGCACGCCGGCCGAGGTCTGGCCGCCCGCGCTCGCGGCCAGTGCCGAGTCAGCCGTCCGCAAGGTACTCGCGGACGGCATGCCGGTCAGCGACGGACTGCCCGGCGGTGTGGGTCATGGACGCCGGGCAGATGCCGCCGAGAACACGCAGATCGCGCTGTCCTGGTTTCCTGCGCACGGGCCGGACGGGACCGTGACCGGGGTGACCATGATCGCCCAGGATGTGGCCGGCGAAGCCGCATCGGCCGAGGCTGTCCGCAGGACGAGGGAAAGGTACCGCTCGCTGGTCCAGGCGGGCAATCAGGTGGTCTGGGTCACCAACCCGGCCGGGGAGGTCGCTGAGGATTCGCCCGAGTGGCGGTGGATCACCGGTCAGTCGGTCGAGGACTATCTGGCTGACGGCTGGCTGGCCGCGATCCACCCGAACGACAGGGACAGGATTGAGCGCGACTGGCGGGACTGCATCAGGACGGGAACGGTCTTCGACGGCAGTTACCGCGTTCGCACCAAGACGGGCTCGTACCGGCATTATGACGTCAGGGCCGTGCCGATCGAGCGGGACGGCGCCATTATCGAATGGATGGGCGCGAGCACCGACGTTACCGGCCAGCGTGAGGCCGATGAGATGCGCGGCAGGCTCACCGAGCAGCTTTCTGCGGCGGCGCTGCGTACGTCCCGGCTCCAGCAGGCAACGTCGCTGCTGGCAGAAGCGCTGTCGGTCAAGGAAGTCATGATGGTCATCACGGAGGTCGGCCGGTCAGCCATCGGCGCCGACAGATCCGCGGTCGCAATGGTGGTTGACAATGACAGGCTCCGGCTGCGCGTCATGACCTCCGATGACTCCGGCGACGGACCAGGTGAGCTTTCCAGCGAGATTCCGGTGGAGGCTCCGAGCGTTATGTCTGCTGCGATCGCCCTGCGCCGGTCGCTGGTCTTCGGCAGCCCGGACAGCTTGCGACGCCATTTCGAGGCTGACGGGGACGTCGAGCTTGCGCTGCAGCATGCCGACGAGCAGGCCTGGGTCGGCCTTCCCCTCACCACGTCGGGCTCGCCGTTCGGAGCGCTCCAGTTCTCTTTCACCATGCCGCACCAGATCACCGACGAGGAGCGGGTATTCCTTGAGGCGCTGGCAGGCCAGGGCGCCCTCGCGCTCGAGCGGGCCACGATGTATGAGCGCGAGCACGCCACCGCCGAGACGCTGCAGCACAGCCTGCTCCCCGACACCCTGCCCGAGGTACCCGGCATCGCGCTCGAGGCCACCTACAAGCCGGTCAGCCGCGAGGTCGGCGGTGACTGGTACGACGCGTTCCGCCTGCCTGACGGCAAGCTCGCCGTCGCGGCTGGCGATGTCATGGGCAAGGGCCTGACGGCGGCCGCCGGGATGGGCCGGGTCAGGAATGCGCTCCGTGCCCTGGCCCTGACCGATCCGCGCCCAGCGGCGGTCCTGGCCGGCCTTGACCGGCTGTTTATCGCCACCGAGCTCGATGAGCAGGTCACCACAGTCTGCTACCTCGTCGTCGACCCGCAGACGGGGGAGGGAGTTGCCGGCAATGCCGGTCACCTTCCGCCGCTCCTGCTCGGCCCCGGCACGCTGCCGAGACTGGACCAGACCGAAGCGGGGACGCCGCTCGGCTGGGCCAGCCCACGTCGGCAGTACCCATTCAGGCTGCCCCGTGGAAACACGGCGGTGCTCTATTCCGATGGTCTGGTAGAGAACCGAAGGCGCGGTCTCGACGCCGGGCTCGACGAGCTGGTCGCCGTGGCCGGGCGGGCACCCCGCAGCGTGATCTCCGATCCGAGAAAGCTGATCGACTATCTGGTCGAGGCGATGATGACGGGCTACGAGCAAGACGACGATGTCACCGTGCTCGTGCTGCAGATGCCCGACGGGGATTCCTCCAGGCGCGCGGTCTCGGCAGGAAATCAGGGCCGCACCGGACGCGGGCGCGGGCACGGCTGAACGCCAGCATGGAAGGTCAAGCCGTGAAAGTTGTGGGTACGCTCTCGCATCGGGTAGTTGTCGGGCATCTATCCGATCGGGGGGTTCAGGCTTGGAGTGGTACGACCTACCTTCCAACTCCGCCTAAGGTGGGGGGAGCGGTATTCCCGCTGCCAGGCCCGGCAGGGCGGGGGCTCTGCGGAGGGTGAGAAGGGCGGAGACCTGGCGGTAGGGCCCAGTTTTCTTACCAGACGATCGCAGGAGAGCGTCGGTGTCGCCTGCTAGCTCGGTCGGAAGGGGACTGACCGGACGATGGCGGCTCATCGGCCAGCGAAGGAAGGGGTGACCGCGGTGGCAGGCGCTGCAGGCTCCGCGGCGCGGAGGCAGCCGACGCCGACAGGCCGAGGCGCTCGCGTTCCGCAGCAATCCCGAGTAGAGCCAGCGGACGCTGCCGTCACGCTGGTGCCGGACGACTCGGCGGCGGGCCAGCCAGTGGCTCGGCGCTCGGGCAGCAACTCACGCAGAACAGCCCGCCGGTCGGCCAAGAGGGATCGCGGCAGCGGAACGACCTCACCCGAAAGAGCGGATACTGTAGTAGATCCAGACATCCCGGCGCCGGCCAGTCCTGTCGCAGCGACACGCCGGTCAGCCAGGCCAGCGGGCGCTAAGCGCGATACCCGGGGCACGGCGGCTAACGGATCGAATGGCGAAGTACGTGACACCGATGGCGAGAGCGCTCTCGCCGGACTCGCTGACCTGGAAGGTGACGTGAACCTGGCAGAAGCGACTGACCTGGATGTTGACTCCGAACTCGGCGCGGTGGCTGACCTGAATGGTGACCCAGACCTTGGTGCCGTAGCGGACCTGGAGGGCGAACCAGATCTGGCCTCGGTGGCCGATCTGGAGGTCGACCTGGAAGACCTCTCTGAGATCGAAGGTGACGATGCGATCGGCGAGGACGCGATTGGCGGCGTCAATCTCGAAGGCAGCGAAGACGAAGCTGATCCGGCAGACGAGGCCGACAGCCCCGCTGACGACGCTGAGGCTGAGGCTGAGCCAGGCTCGGTGACAGCCGCGATCGGCATCGTCACGGTCGGCGTGACGGTGACGGCGGTCGCCAGCGAGGAGGCTGAGGACGAGGCCTTCGTCTACGGCGATGACGACGAGGACCTGCCTGCCGCCCAGGTGGCAGTCGCTGGCGCCACGTCAGACCCGGTCAAGGACTACCTCAAGCAGATCGGCAAGGTGCCGCTGCTCAACGCCGAGCAGGAAGTTGAGCTAGCAAAGCGCATCGAGGCGGGCCTGTTCGCCGAGGAGAAGCTGGCCGATGGCGGCCGGTCGATGCCGCACGACGTCAGGGGCGACCTTGAGTGGATCGCCGAGGACGGGCGCCGGGCCAAGAACCACTTGCTCGAGGCGAACTTGCGGCTGGTGGTCTCGCTGGCCAAGCGGTACACGGGCCGCGGCATGCTGTTCCTTGACCTGATCCAGGAGGGCAACCTTGGCCTGATCAGGGCCGTGGAGAAGTTTGACTACACCAAGGGTTACAAGTTCTCGACGTACGCCACCTGGTGGATCAGGCAGGCGATCACTAGGGCGATGGCCGATCAGGCGCGGACGATCAGGATTCCCGTGCACATGGTCGAGGTGATCAACAAGCTGGCGCGGGTCCAGCGGCAGATGCTGCAGGACCTGGGCAGGGAGCCGACTCCCGAGGAACTGGCCGCTGAGCTCGACATGACCCCGGAGAAGGTCATCGAGGTGCAGAAGTACGGCCGCGAGCCGATCTCGCTGCACACGCCGCTCGGCGAGGACGGTGATAGCGAGTTCGGTGACCTGATCGAGGACTCAGAGGCCATCCAGCCTGGCGAGGCGGTCAGCTTCACGCTGCTGCAGGAGCAGTTGCACTCGGTGCTTGACACGCTGTCCGAGCGCGAGGCCGGAGTCGTGTCGATGCGGTTCGGCCTGACCGACGGCCAGCCGAAGACGCTGGACGAGATCGGCAAGGTCTACGGCGTGACGAGGGAGAGAATCAGGCAGATCGAGTCCAAGACAATGTCGAAACTCCGGCATCCGTCCCGGTCTCAGGTCCTGCGCGACTACCTCGATTGAGCGGCGGCCACCCGCGAGGGGCCTGCACACTAAGATGATCACGCGGTCTTGGTACTTCTATGTGCACAAACCGCGTGATCATCGACGACAGTGAATCAGCGAGAGGCCGTGGCTCCTTCGCCCGGCTTCTCGATGAGCCTGGAGGTCTCGTCGTGGATCTCCACTGCGACCTTCGCCAGGGCGTTCGCGTGCTGGCGGTTGTGGTGCCCGCAAAAGAGAAGTTCAGTTGAACCGGGCAGTATCACCCGCACGTACGCGGGGGCGCCGCACCGGTCACACAGGTCGTTGGCGTTGAGCGGCTTCGCTGGGGCCATCGCTCCGGTCATATCCGCCTCCCTTGCCCGAGTCCCGCCGACGGGTTTGCCGACAGTTTCTACAACCTGCGATCTCTACCGCATCACAACACCTAGCCAGTCTGGTGTCATCCCATGCGGCCGCCGCGTACGCCATGGGCGAACACATTACGGATCACTGGCCCGATCTTTATACATGACGCGCGCGAGGGCAAGTTGTCGCAGGTCGCCAGCTACGCCGGGATTGCGGCGCGGCGTGGCTCGCCGCGGCAGGCAGCCGCGGCCGTTAGTCTTCGAAGCAGATAATTTGCCCGGCGCTGGGCAGTGTGCGGTCCGCCGACCGGTGCCGCGTCGGCCTGACAGTGCCGGCCTGACAGTGCCGGCCTGACAGTGCCGGCCTGAAAGATGGAGAAGCGTGAGAAGCGCCGTGAGTCCTGGACAACTTCAATGACCGCCGCCCTGCGGGAGGCACGGCTCCCGGCCGCGCCCCCGGCGCCCCCGGCTGCCTCAG